>Ga0105046_10013193_pt1 | contig 12800 bp, 14 predicted proteins | sample MAT03_FD_78385 | JGI IMG/M metagenome (GOLD analysis project Ga0105046, IMG submission 78385) | Freshwater microbial communities from Lake Fryxell liftoff mats and glacier meltwater in Antarctica - MAT-03 (megahit assembly) | ecosystem: Environmental > Aquatic > Freshwater > Ice > Liftoff... | reverse complement strand
TTTGGTCCGTGAGCTCAAAGAACATGGGCTCAAGGTTGTTCTGGCCAGCTCGGCCAAGGAAGACGAGGTGACCCATTACATCGAGTTGCTGGGAGTCGCCGACTTCCATGACGGGTATACGAGTTCGGCCGATGTCGACGCCACCAAACCTGAACCGGACCTGATCGAAGTGGCGCTCGACGAAGCCGGCACCGAGCGGGCGGTCATGGTCGGCGACTCGGTCTGGGATGTCGAGGCGGCCCGGCGTGCCGGGCTGGATACGATCGGGGTGCTCTGCGGCGGCTTCGGCGAGGCCGAACTGGCCGGAGCCGGAGCGTCACCGGTGGTCGAGTCGATCGATCAGGTGGCGGCAGCGATCCTGCCCTCCGTCTAGCTGTCTTCCTGATCCAGGGCTTCGTGACGGCCGTGCAGCGGCAGCAGCACCCAGAGGGTGACGAATAACAGCAGAACCAGGGAACCGGTTACCGCCGTCGCCACCACCCCATAGAGCACATCGGTGACCAGCATGACGGCGCAGGTCATCGCCAGTCCAAGAACGGCGACACCGGAAATCGCCATCCTGTTGCCGAGCCTGACCAGCCGCTCCTTCTGCTGCAGCCGGAAGGTGAACCGGTGGAAGGCGGTGGGGGCGATCAGCAGGGCAGCTGAGGTTGCTGCCAGCAGGAGAGTGACGAAATACAGGGTCTTCTGAAACTCAGTGACCTCGGTGAAGTTCTGCTGGAACGGGACCGCCAGCAGAAAGCCGAAAAGCACCTGGACTCCCGGCAGGGCGACGCGCAGCTCCTGAAGCAGCTCACTGAGGTTACGGTCCAGCCGCTCGTCGTCACTCTCGTCCCTGGGCGACGGCGGTGGTGTCTGGATCTTGTTCTCGTTCAAGGGTAATTCACTTCCCTTCAATCAGGTCGCAGACCCGCTTTTCGACCTGGCTGCGCTGCCGTGGCAAGGAACCGATCTCCCAGTTGCTTGGCACCTTGATCTGGCGTCCGCCGTTACAGTACCGGTCGAACACCCGCGGGTCGATGTCAGAGGAGCGACAGACCGCGGGAGTGTTGCCGAGGAGTTCGGCGACGACTTTCACGGCTTCGCTGATCGCCTGGTAGCGGCCGCGCTTGGTACCGGGGCCATCCTTCAACGCGATCTCGAGCGCAGCCAGAACGGTTCCGTTCCAGGTCTTGAAGTTCTTGGCCGAAAAGCGCTCGTCGGTGCGGGTTCACTTGTTCCGCAGGGCTTTTGCCAACTCTTCTTTGCTCATCGAGGACCGTCCCTCGACCTTTTTCTCCTGCGCACGCCTGTAGAGCTCGTCGCGGGAGAGCCTGGAGATGTCTCCTTTGGCTTCCGGTTTCCCGGAAGTGCTCTTGCCTGAATTACGTTTGGCCAGTGTCTTCCTCAGCGCAGCCATCAGGTCTGGGGCCGGCTTCAGGTCTTCTTCGTCATGGGGTTCCGGTGCCTTGACCGTTTCGCCCTTGCGTTTCGAGTCGATCACGTGTTTTAGCCGCAACCGGTAACAGTCGGTGTACCTGGACGGGTCCCATTCAACGGCGCGTTCGTCGATTACGGCGATCGCGTCTTTCACCGCTTCCTTCGCCGGCCTTCTATCGATCTGGGGCAGGAAGTCCGTCGAGCGGATCTCGTCCTCATAACGCATCGTGCTGAGCGCAAGCACGCCGTCGCGTTCCCGTACTGCCGCCAGATACTCCTTGGTTCTCATCACGAAACGCCCGATCGCGACTTGGTCACTACCGCGCATTGCTTCGACAAGCAGGCTGTAGGCGCGCAGGGTGCCGTCCGAACGGTTACCTGGCCGCAGGAAGTAGGGGCGGTCGAAATAGATCGGGTCAACTTCGTCGAGACCGGCAAACGATTCGATCTCGATCGTCTGGCTTCGGTCGGGCTGTACGTCTTCGAGTTCCCGGTCGGTGAGCACCACCATTTTGCCACCGACTTCGATGCCGCGGCCGATCTCGTCCCAGCGGACCTCTTTGCCTTCCTTGCTGCAAAAGCGTTGATGGCGGACCGGCGCCCCGTCCGTTTCGTGGAGTTCCCGGAAGTGATAATCGAGGTCGCGCGATGCGGTCACGAGTTCGACCGGCACATTGACCAAACCGAAACCGATCGATCCTTTCCAGATGGGTCCGGCCATCAGCTTTTCGCCCCCTGCGCTTCGAGGCTGGCTTCGAGCGCGGAACCGAGATCATCGGGTGTGCTGCGTTTCTTTGCTTTGTCCAGCCGCGGTTTCGAACCTTTCGCTTTGGCTTCGATCAGGTTCTCGACCGCGGCCTTGTACTCATCTTTGTACTGACCGGGATCGAATGGCTCCTTGAGGCCTTCGATCAGCTTGTCGGCCATCGAAATCTCTTTCTTCGAAGGCGCTTTCTTTGCGGCCGGTACTTTCAGTTCCTCACCGCGAACGACTTCGTCGTGGAACTTGAGCGTGTGGAGAGTGATCACGCCCTCGCGGCTGCGGACAGCGACCAGGTATTCGCGTTTGTGGAAGCTGAACCGGCCGATTCCGGCTTTTTCGCTTTTTTCCAAAGCACTTTGGAGCAGGGCGTACGGTTCGGGATCGTCGCGGAACCCGGCGTAGTAGGTCTTCTCGAAGAAAACGGGATCGATATCTTCGGCGTCGACGAACTCGTCGAGGTTGACTACCTTGCCACGATCACCGGCCGCAGCTTTGATCTCTTCCGGGTCGAGCACCAGGTACTCGTCTTCGTCGACCTCGTACCCCTTCACGATCTCCCCGTACTCGACCTCCTTGTCCTCCGCTGAGCACATTCGCCGATGCTCGAGCGGAGCGCCGTCCTTGGCATGGACCTCCCGGAACCTGATCGTGTGCGATTCGGTAGCCGAATAGAGCTTGACCGGGACCTTGACCAGGCCGAAGTTGAGGGTGCCATTCCAGATCGATCTTGCAGCCATGTAGTCGGGGTACCCGACAGGCGGCTTTTCAAGCCGAGCACGCTTGGCCACGCAAGGTTTCTTGCCGGCCGGGAGTAACGGGAGGCAAATCCGGGTAGGGAACTGTCAGCCATTCAAACGGGCAGGAACTCCAAGGTGAAGTTTCCACCTTCAAATCCGGGTCTGACCCGGCGGCAGCGGATTATCGAGAGGACCGACCGATATGCCAGACGTTATCGAGCCGATGAAGGCCAAGCTCGCCGAAGTGCCCGCCACATCAGCGGAGTGGGCGACCGAGATAAAGTGGGACGGCGTGAGGGCCATAGCTTTCTGCGAGGGCGGCAGACTGCGGCTCCAGGGGCGTCGCCTGAACGACATCACCGACCTTTTCCCGGAGGTCAAGCCACTGTCCGAAGCCTCCGGGGCCGAAGGAACCATCCTCGACGGTGAACTTGTCGCTTTCGACGAGTTCGGAATCCCCGACTTCCAGAGGATCCAGCAGCGCCTGCAGCGCAACCGGGGGAAGCGCCACGGCAGGCCGGCAAGGTCCTACCTCGTGACCTTCGTGATCTTCGACATTCTGCGGGCCGACGGCGAGGACCTGAGGGACCTTCCCTACCGGGAGCGGCGGGAGCGGCTCGAATCTCTGGATCTGTACGGACCTAGCTGGCAGACACCGGACTACCTTGTCGCCGATATCGAATCTACCCTGGAAGCGACCGCTGAGCAGGGCCTGGAAGGCCTCGTTGTCAAGCGGTTGGACAGCGTTTATCACCGCGGAACTTCAGGTCGTGACTGGCTGAAGCTCAAGAACCATCTGCGTCAGGAGTTCGTCGTCGGTGGCTGGCTTCCAGGCAAGGGTTCGCGGGAAGACACGATTGGTTCCCTGCTGCTGGGTTACTGGCACAACCGGCCGGGTCGGGGTGAACACCTGCTGTATGCCGGCCGGGTCGGCTCGGGTTTCAGCATGGGCGACCTCGAAGCGATCAGGGATGACCTGGCCGGTTTCGGTCGCGATACGTCACCGTTTGACGATCTTCAGGGATTACCGGGGGCCCAGTTCCTAAACCCGTTGCGAGTGGTCGAAGTCGAGTTCGGCGAATGGACCGATGACCTGCGGCTGCGACATCCCGTCTACATTGGCATGCGGCGTGACAAAGCCCCGGGCGAGGTTCGCCGGGAGTTGCCGGTCGGCTCCGACTGAGCGTGGGACTCACCGCGCGGGCCGAACCCGTATCCCGCGACAAGTACGAAGTCGAGGTCGAGGGCAGGATGCTTCGTCTCTCGAACCTGGGGCGTGTGCTTTACCCGGCAACCGGGTTCACCAAGGGTGACCTGATCGATTTCTACGAAGCGGTGTCACCCGTGCTGGTGCCCCATCTCACTGACCGCCCGCTCACCATGCGACGTTTCCCGGGAGGGGTCGAAGAGCCGGGATTCTGGGAGAAACGCTGTCCGACGCACCGCCCGGACTGGGTCCAGACCGCGTCGATCTGGAGCAGCTCCAACGAAGCACAGGTGGACTACTGCGTCGTCAACGATGCGGCGAGCCTGATCTGGGCTGCGAATCTTGCCGATATAGAGCTCCACACCTCATTGGCAACGGTGCTGAACCGAGACCGGCCTGCTTCGGTCGTGTTCGACCTCGACCCCGGGCCTCCGGCGGACGTCCTCGACTGCGCCGCAATCGCTGTTTTGATCAGGGGGATGTTCACCGAGATCGGGCTGGAGACATTCGTCAAGACCTCGGGCTCGAAGGGACTGCAGCTTTACGCTCCGCTCAACTCGGAAGTGAGTTATCAAGAGACCCGGCCCTTTGCCCATCAGGTGGCGCAGTCGTTCGAGGCCCAGATGCCGGACCGGGTCGTATCGAAAATGAAGAAATCGCTCAGGTCCGGTAAGGTGTTCATCGATTGGAGTCAGAACGCCGAACACAAGACGACCGCCTGCGTTTACTCGATGAGGGCTCGACCCGAACCGTCGGTTTCGACGCCGGTCACCTGGGCAGAGGTGGAGTTGGCGATCGAGTCAGATGACGCTGCGGACCTGACTTTCGGCCCACGGGAACTCCTTGATCGGGTCCGGCGCGGCGGGGACCTCTTTGCCGGTCTGCTCGAACTCGAGCAGGAGTTGCCCGGCTCTCAGTAGGAGGACGTCTTGAGTTCGAGGCGCTCGAGGCTCCGGCGCAACAACCTCGATACGTGCATCTGCGAGTAGCCGATCCTCTCGGCGATCTCCGACTGGGTCAGGTCCTCGATGAACCGCAGCCGGAGGACACGCTTTTCGACCGAAGAGAGGTCAGTCATCGCTTCCCTGATTTCGTCCTTGTCGTCAACCAGGCCGAAGTTCGGATCTTTTGCGCCAACCCTTTCTTCAGGGCGGTGGCCTTCGTCGTCGTCGGGCTGGTCCAGTGAAACCGGCGAGCGTTCGAACTTGGCGACCATGACCTCTTCTACCGCGGCTTCGTCGAGGCCAGCCTGGACCGCGATCTCCCCGGTGGTCGGGTCGCGGTGGAGTTCGGCACCGAGGTCACGGGTAGCCGTATCGACTGTGCGGATGTTCTCCTGAAGTCCGCGGGGCACCCGGACCATCCAGACGCGATCGCGGAAGTAACGCTTCAACTCACCAAGAATCGTGGGCGAGGCAAACGCCGCGAACGGTATTCCTTTGTCCTGCTCGAACCGGTTGACCGCATTCACCAGGCCCACTGACGCCACCTGGACGAGGTCGTCGAAGGACTCGTTTACTCCTCTGTACCTCGCTGCGAGGCTCCTCGCATAAGGGAGGTATCGCTCCATAAGCTCTTCCCGTGCACGCGGATCGTTGTCTCTGGCTTGCCAGAGTTCGGTTTCCTCGGCCAGGTGCTGTTCGAATCCGCCGGCATCTCGCTTATGAGTTGAAAAACTCTTGGTCTCCATGATGTTCAGCCTCTCTCCGAAAGGGTCATGCCCTTTCGAGTTGCTGCCCTAGAGCCCGTATTCGGTGGACCGTGCAGTGTTCCCGCAGTTCAACGTATCAGCAGTGCCGACTGTTCGCATGCTCGTTTTCACCTTGCGCCGTACGGATTCGTTTATCTGGCTCTATAAGTAACGAAACCGCTTATTTATTGACGAAATGCCGATAGCGAATCAAGAACAGATGATTCCTCGAACATAACGCTCGGGCAATTTTTCTCGCCGCCCGGGTTCCCGTGTTCATGGAACGACGGATGGCAGGAGTCGACAGATGGACCGAAGGAGGGTTGTGACGAACGTCAGCGCTCGCCGCCCTCCGGGACTGTCAGCTGTGAAACTTGCGGATGAAAGCGAGGGCCGTATCAGCCACTTCGCGCCAGCCGCTATCCACGTTCAGGGAGTGCCCTCGACCTTCGATTTCGATGATCTCGGTCGCCGAAGGGTTCTTCGCGTAAAGCCTGAACGAAGCTTTGGCGATCGACGAAGGCACGATGTTGTCGAACTCGCCGGAGATGATCAGCAGCGGCCCGCGGCTGGGATTGTGGGTATCGACGCTGACTTCGGTTCCGGGATTCAGGTTCGCGGTTGCTGCCTGGAATAGCGGCAGCCCGGAACCGGCCACCGAATGGGCTTCGTAAAGTGCCTTCGCTTCGTCTTCGGGCAGCCGGTTGGCGAAAGCGAACCTGTACTGGCTGAAGCTGAGAGCGACCGCACGTTTCCGGTTGAGCGGGTTGCCGAGTACCGGAAAAGCACCCTGGATCATCGAAAGCGGCATCGGCAGAACACCTCTGAAGGGTGCGGGATCGATCGCGACAGTAACTAGCGAAAGACCCCGGCCGGCGAGTTTCTGGGCGATCATGCCGCCGAAGGAATGACCGATCACGATCGGCTTGCGGTCCAGCGCCGCGATCATTTCCTGGACGTGGTCGGTGATCTGGCCGACCCCTTTGCCGGCAAAAACATCGGGTTTCGCCCGCGCTTCTTCCACCGTTTCCGGATCATCCGGCCAGCCCGGAGCCAAGGTCACGAAACCCTGTTGCTCGTAGAAGTCGCGCCAGGGCTGCCAGCTCTCGGCGAGCAGCCAAAGCCCATGGACGAAAACCACCGGGCTCGCCTCGGTGGCATTGGCCCTGTCGATTTCCTGCTGCTCTCTGGGGGTGAACATTCATTGATGCTACCCCGCTGCCCATGGCTGATCGAATGGCGGCTCGGATAACGTTCGGCGCGTGGACATGGACGACTCCGATCTTGTCTGGTCGAGCGACGGCGGAGACCTGCGCAAGGATCCGGCCAAAGGCGGCTCCGCCAAACGACGAGAGTCGAAGAAAGGGCGGTCCGGTCCGCCGCCCGGAGTCGCTCCCGGCACCCGGATGAAAGTCAGGCGCGAAGTGGCTGGCCGCAAAGGCAAAGCCGTGACCACCGTTACTGAAATCGCGCTGCCGGAAGCCGAACTCAAAGCCCTCGCCCAGATGCTCAAGAAGAAGTGCGGGGTGGGTGGCACCGCCAAAAACGGCCGGATCGAACTACAGGGTGACCACCGCGACGTCGTCCTCAGGGAACTGAAGGATGCCGGGCACGATGCTGTGGCAGCCGGCGGATGAACACCTGAGCTCACGGCAGCCGGGATAAGATTGCCTCATGAGCGAGAGAAAAGTCAGTGTGCTGATCGTCGTCGGAACCCGGCCGGAGGCAATCAAGCTCGTGCCGATGATCCTCGCTCTGAAGGAGAGCGAAGTATTCAGACCACTTGTGGTGTCGACCGGACAGCACCACCGCATGGTCGAGGAAGTCTTCGCCCTGGCCGGGATCAAACCGGACTACGAACTCTGGGTCGGTGGTGCGCGCAACCAGCTGAACGACCGGGTGCGGGAAGTGATGGGCCGGCTCGACGACTTCTGCCGCGAGGAGTTCGGGGCCGATGGTGTGGCCGGACGTACTGACGACGTGCGTTCGGGGGACTACCCGATGGCGGTGCTGGTCCATGGCGATACCAGCTCGGCTTTCGCAGCCGCCCTCGCGTCTTTTCACCTGAGGATCCCCGTGATTCACGTCGAGGCGGGGCTGCGTACGGGTTCCAACCTGACGCCGTTTCCTGAAGAACTCAACCGTCAGATGATCACCTGCATCGCCAGCTTCAACCTGGCGCCGACCTGGCACAACCTTCAGAACCTGGTGCGCGAAGAAGTCCCGATCGACCAGATCTTCGTGACTGGAAACACCGGCATCGATTCACTCAAGTGGGCGGCGGGTCTCGACGTCAAGATCGCCGACCCGGCCGTGCGGGAGATATATCATTCCGACCGCCGCATAATCATCATCACAGCCCACCGCCGCGAGAACTGGGGGAGCGGCCTCGATGGAATTGCCGCCGGGGTCAAGGCACTGGCGACAGAGCATCCCGATGACTGGTTCGTGGTCCCGATGCACCCCAATCCCGACGTGCGCGAACGCTGGCAGGTGCTCGCCGGCACCGACAACATCTGCCTGACCGAACCCGCACCCTACGCGGAGTTCGCCAAACTTCTGACCCGCTCTTTCCTGGTGATAACCGATTCGGGCGGAATTCAGGAAGAGGCACCATCGCTTGGCAAACCGGTGCTCGTTGCCCGCGACTCGACCGAACGTCAGGAAGGAATCGATGCCGGCACCTTGAGGCTGGTCGGAACCGACCCGGTGCTGATCTACGAGGAGGGGAACAGGCTTCTGAACGACGAAGCCGCCTACCAGGCGATGAGCACGGCCGAGAACCCTTACGGCGACGGCCGGGCATCGGAGCGCATCGTCGCTGCGCTCGAGAATCTGTACCTCGGCGGTCCGGCCCCGGCCGGATTCGGGGCCAGCTATTCACGCCGGGCCGTGATCGCCGCCTCCGGTTTCGACCAGCCGGACTTCATTCCGCCGACCCTGGACCCGCATTCAGTTGCCGAGCCGGGGAGGGGCGAAGGCGAACACCATGCGGTGGATGAAATCTGGCCGGGCAGTGGAACGATCACCGAAAGCGATCCCCGGGCTGGATGAGCATGCCACTCGCGTCCTGGTTCCCTTTCGCTGGCCTGCCGCTTTTTTTCGAGATGCTTTTCTCGGTCGCATTCCTGGTCATCCTCGTAATGATGATCTGGACGACGGTGCTCTTCCTGAGAGGGACCAGGGCAGACCGGGAGATGTCGGGGATCGGGGCCGAAGAGAATTTCGAGTGGATCTTCATGGTCCCGGCACTCAACGAAGAAGTGACGATCCGCGACAGCATCGACCGCCTGGAACAAATCGAGCTGACCCGCAAACGAATCGTTGTGATCAACGACGGCTCTGACGACGGGACCGCGGCGATCCTCGCCGGAATCGACAATCCCGAGCTCGAAGTGATCGAGCGGGTTGCGCCGGAAGCCAGGCAAGGCAAAGCAGCTGCACTCAACTACGCGTACCACCAACTGGTCGGACGTTTCGACCTTGATCCTGCGCGCACCATCATCTGCATCGTCGACGCCGACGGCCGGATCAGCCCGGAAAGCCCCGGATACGTCGCCAGCCACTTCGAGGACGAGCAGGTCGGAGGCGTCCAGTCCCTGGTCCGGATCTACAACCGTCACGGCCTGCTGACCTGGTTCCAGGACGTCGAGTTCTCGATCTACGGACACCTTTTCCAGGTCGGCCGCAACCGCTGGGGAACCCCGGGGATGGGTGGCAACGGCCAGTACAACCGGCTTGCCGCCCTCGCGTCGATCGATACCTCCCTGGAAGCTGACCCGGAGCTGCGGGTTGCCAGCCGGGGGCCCTGGAGGGACCGGCTGACTGAAGACCAGGACCTGGGCCTTCGCCTGCTGCTTGCGGGCTGGCATTCGCGCCAGGACAACCGGGCCCGTGTGGACCAGCAGGGTCTCTCCAACCTCCGGCGGCTTTTCCGGCAGAGGACCCGCTGGTCGCAGGGCAACCTTCAGGCAATGAGGCTGATCGGGCCGATCGCGAAGTCAGACATCTACCTGCCCGCCCGCATCGAACAGATCGTCTATCTGATGATGCCCGTGCTACAGGGGATAGTCGGCCTGTCACTGGCTGGTGCGATCTACCTTGCCCTGACCGGAACCGACGTCATCGGCGGCAGCATCTGGTGGATCCTCTTCATCTACCTGCTCGGCTTCGGTGGCAGCCTGATGGGTTGCCTGGCAGCCCGGATCGACCACAAGGCCGATCTGTCGGGAGTGATCAAGGGGATCCTTTCCGCCCAGGTCTACGCCTTCTACTCCTGGCTGCTCTGGCCGGTGCTGATCCGGTCTGTGGGCCGGCAACTGATCGGGATGGACAGCTGGGCGAAGACCGATCGCGAGAAGATCGGCAAGTAGGGTGATCGCATGAGCAACCAGCCAGAAACACCCGAAGAGATCCAGGAAGAAATGAAAGAACTGGGGATCGACAACGATGCCACCGGCACCCCCGACCTCTTCATTTCCGGCCCGGTCTTGAAGGTCATTGCCGGCATCCTGGTTCTGCTGCTCCTGGTCGGCCTGGTGACTCTGGTCTTCTGATGACCGAGGTTGCCGCTCACGGTCCGGTCCACCTGGATGTGACTGACGGCGAACGCTCCCTGATGTTCTGGCGTGACGTGCTCGGTCTCGAAGTGATCGGCCACGACGGCAACACAATCGAAGTCGGTTCCGGCGACCGGATCCTGCTGGTACTTCATCCGGGCGCGACGACCCCGGCGGAGCGTGGTCGGGCCGGTCTCTACCACGTCGCGGTCCATGTGCCCGACGCTTCCGAGTTCGCTTACGTCCTCTCCAGGCTCTTTTCCACCCGCTACCCGAACAGCCCGACCGAGCACATCTTCTCCAAGGCCGCGTACCTCGACGATCCCGATGGCAACGGGGTGGAGATCACCCTCGAGACACCGGACAGGGTGAAGGAGATCCGCTTGAATCCCGGTCGCCCCGAGCTGATCACCGCGGACGGGGTCAGTCATCCGCCGGTCGGACACCTAGACCTGGAAGAGGTGATGAGCCATCTGGAGGAGGGCGAAGGCGATCGTCCGCTCAAGGCCGGTACCTGGATCGGGCACGTGCACCTCCATGTGACCGACATGGACGAAGCGCGCCGTTTCTACTCGGAGCTGCTTGGTTTCCCCGTCGGCCTCGACACGCCGGAGATCGGAATGCTGGACGTGCATTTCAATGGGGACTTCAAGCATCGGATCGCATTCAATGTGTGGAACGGCCTCGCGGCCGTGCAGGCCCCTGAGGGTTCAGCCGGTCTCAGGCATTTCACAATTGTGCTGGCGGATCAGGCGTTGCTGGATTCAACGCTCCAACGCCTGGCGGCGGCCGGGTACACGATTGTCAACACCGCATTCGGCAAGATGGTCGACGATCCGGCCGGCAACAGCATCGTGCTCACCGCCGCGGCCTGAGCTTCGACCTAGCCGGCGCGATTATTCGACCAGGAACCGCGTGGGAACGTAGTTCTGGGTGTCCTGCGGCGGCCTGACATAGGCACGTTCCTGTCGCGGTGGCAGTTCGAGCTTCTCCTAGGGCAGCTTCTCGTAAGGGATCTGGTCGAGCAGGTGACTGATCAGGTTGAGGCGGGCCGTCTTCTTGCTGTCGGCCTCGACCACGTTCCAGGGTGATTTTTTGGTGTCCGTGTGAGCGAACATTTTGTCCTTGGCTTCGGCGTAATCGACCCAGCGCGCCCTGGCCTCGAGATCCATCGGACTCAGCTTCCAATGCTTGGTCGGGTCCTTGATCCGTGCCTTGAACCGTTTCTCCTGCTCCCGGTCAGAGACCGACAGCCAGTACTTGATCACGATCATGCCGGAGCGCTGCAGCATGCGCTCGAACCGAGGGGCACTTCGCATGAACTCCTGGTACTCCTCGTCGGTACAGAAACCCATCACTTTTTCGACACCGGCCCGGTTGTACCAGCTGCGGTCGAACAGGACCATTTCTCCGCCGGCCGGCAAGTGCGCCACGTAACGCTCGAAGTACCACTGGGTTCTTTCCCGGTCGGTCGGGGTCGCGAGGGCGACCGTCCTGATGACCCGGGGGCTGGTCCGTTCCGTGATCCGTTTGATCACACCACCCTTGCCGGCGGTGTCACGCCCCTCGAAAAGCACGACGACCTTGAGGCCCTTGTTCACGATCCATTCCTGCATGCGGACCAGCTCGGTCTGAAGCTTGACCAGCTCTTTTTCGTACTCCTCCCTGGAAAGCTTGTGCGGGCTTTCGGATGACTTGCTCATACTCAGGGGCGAGTCAGCTCGAAGGCCATCTCTTCGAAGACTTCGACGAAGCGGTCGACCGTTTCGTCGGTGTGGGTCACCGAAAGCGTCCATTCCTCTTCGCGGCCCGGGGTCATGAAGATGCCGCGGTTCATGTTGAAGAGCCATGCCAGATCGGCCAGTTCGGCGTCCTGGTTGGCCTTGAAGGTCTCGTAGTCGATCACCTTGGTGGGGGAGAAGGTGACGCAACCCTTCGAACCGATACCCACGGTGTAGCCCGGCAGATTGTGCTTCTCGATCACTTCGTTGCAGCCGGCGAGGATGCGGTCGTTGAGGTGGTCGAGCTTTTCGTAAGCCTCCGGGACCATCACTTGCTCCAGATTCGCCCGGGCGGCGGCCATGCAGAGAGGGTTGCCGTTGTAGGTGCCCACCTGATAGACCGATCCGTCCTCGACGACCCTCATCACTTCTTCGGAGCCACCGATCGCACCGACCGGAAAACCTCCACCGAGGGCCTTGGCCAGGGTCACCATGTCGGGCATCACGCCGTACTTTTCGACCGCGCCACCGGGGGAGATCGTGATGCCGGTCTTGACTTCGTCGAAGATCAGAACAACACCATGCTCGGCGGTGATCCTGCGCACCTCTTCGAGGTAACCCTCTTCCGGCAGAATGACGCCGAGGTTCATCATCGCCGCTTCCATGATCACGCAGGCGGGCAAGCGGCCCTCTGCTTTCATCTC
>Ga0105046_10013191_pt1 | contig 12800 bp, 10 predicted proteins | sample MAT03_FD_78385 | JGI IMG/M metagenome (GOLD analysis project Ga0105046, IMG submission 78385) | Freshwater microbial communities from Lake Fryxell liftoff mats and glacier meltwater in Antarctica - MAT-03 (megahit assembly) | ecosystem: Environmental > Aquatic > Freshwater > Ice > Liftoff... | reverse complement strand
TGCTGGTTTGAAGCACTCTATGGATGAGGCGATTCTTGAACTTGCGCAGCAGCGACTGGGATACGTTTTTCGTGACGTGAACTTGCTGCAACTGGCTTTGACGCACGCGTCGGTGGCGGACTCACGGGTGCGGTCCAACGAGCGGATGGAGTTTTTGGGGGACGCGGTGCTGGGGTTGATTGTGTGTCAGCGGACGTACGAGTTGTATCCGCACCTGCTGGAAGGAGAGATGACGAAGATCAAGTCGACGGTGGTGTCGCGGGCGGCGTGTGCCGTGATGGCGCGTCAGATCGGTCTGATTGACTGTTTGTGGCTGGGGAAGGGCATGCGGGTGCACGATGTGCTGCCGCAATCGCTGGCGGCGGCGGTGCTGGAGGCGGTGATCGCGGCGATGTACTTTGACGCCTCGGCGGCGGAAGAGGGGGCGGGCGCGGGTTTGGAGCGGGCGCGGGCGTTGGTGCTGCCGCTGGTGGAGCCCTTGATTGAACGGGCGTTTGCCAGCGGGCACCAAGAGAACTTTAAGAGCATTTTGCAGCAGCACGCTCAGCAGCACCTTCATGACACGCCGCAATATGTGATATTGGAGCAGAAGGGGCCGGATCACGCCAAGAACTTTCATGTGTGCGTGCAGATCGGCGAGCGGCAGTTCCCGTCAAGTTGGGGGCAGAGCAAGAAGACGGCCGAGCAGCAGGCAGCGCTGCTGGCGCTTTATGAGCTGGGAATTACGGTGGTGGATGAGGATGGGCACGTGCGGGTGGTGACGAGCGGGGACGAGAAGCCGCTGAATGGGGATGGGAATGGGAACGGCGATGGAAACGGAAACGGCGGTCTTGAAGCGGGTGAAGGTGGGTCGAACGGGGCCGAGCCGGGGGCGGAAATTCCGCCGCCGAAGTAAGGGTCCAACGCTGATTGGTCGCGGGACGGGCGGGGTTCCCTTGGGGATTGGGTGGGAGCGAGCAACTCAGGGGGAACCGTGCTGCAAAGAAAAGCGAATGGGGCTATCCTCACGTCCCTTGCGTCACCTTTTCGCCGCGCGAGAGGGCCGGACGGTTGACCCGAGTTGACCGACTGGGTTCTGAGCGTGGTCTTTTTTGGAGTGCGTGCTATGGCCAAGATGTTCTACACCCTTGAGGAAGCCGCGGCGAAGCTCGGCACGACGCCTGAGAAGGTTCGCGAGATGTCGGAGAAGGGCCAGCTTCAGGAGTTCCGCGACCGCGACAAGCTGGTGTTCAAGCGCGAACAGGTGGACCTGCTGGGTGGCAAGAGCGACGACGATGAGATCATTCCTCTGGCCGACAGCGGCGAGATCACGCTGAGCCCCGAAGAGTCGAAGTCGGCCTCGGGCAGCGGCTCGGCCATGGGCACGGGTGGGGGCACGAAGGAACGGTCGGGCATTTCGATCTTTGACGCGGAGGACGGCGGCGATGCGGACCCGTCAGATCAGACGCAGGTCACCTCGTCAGTGCCGGGCGGCACGCTGGGTGACCCCGGTGCTTCGGGCTCGGGCCTTTTGGACCTGACGCGCGAGGCGGATGACACTTCGCTGGGCGGCAACCTGCTTGACGACGTCTATGCCGGCGGCGGCGCTGCATCGGGTGGCGCGGCGGGCGGCGGTGGTGACGGGCTCTTTGAGACGTCTGGCGTGGCGAGCGATGTGAACTCAAACAACATGGGCATGGTGATGGCGGTGGCCGAGCCGTATGACGGCTTGTGGTCGGGCATCGCTGGCGGCCTCGCGTTTGGCATGGTGGTGACGCTGGGCGTGCTGCTGTTCATCACGATCAGCGTGATGGGAAGCGGGAACGCTGGCGGTGTGACGGGCCTGATTGGTTCGGTGGGCGGAATGTGGGGCCTCGTCGGGATTCTCGCGGGCGTGAGCGTGATTGGCGCGGTGGTGGGGTTGGTGGTTGGGCGGAAGAGCTGAGAAGCGTCGCGTCGCGAGGTATGAAGAACGTAAGAGTTAATGGGTGAATGGTGTGTGGGGCCGGAGTGGTTGGGGTGCGCGCGGGTGTGCCCATAGTTTGGGGCAGGGGCAGGGGGCTTGCGGGCTTTGGCTCGATTCCATCCTGCTCATCCTGCCCATCCATGTTCCTTCTCCGGGTGAGTAGGGTCAGTGTCGACACGGCGTTTGGTGTCGGAGTCGAGAATTGGGTGGAGTTTACATGGATGGACAGGATGGACAAGGTAAAAAGCGGGCAGGCGAGCCAACTGCCCTCATCCGTGGTCACACCCAAGACACGGGCGGGACGGTGCGTGCACGGGGCCCGGGATAAACTCGTGGCTGGAATGGGTCTGGTTGGTCGATGATGGATCTTTCCCTGTGGAGATTTTCTATGGCACGTTTGGCCATTTCGTCGCTGGTTGTGCTGGGCGTGCTGGGCGGACCGATGTTGCTGGGTGGTTGCCTGGGGCACAAGACCATCGAGCCGCTGGAGGGGGCTTCACCGCTATCTGATAATCCGAATGATCCCCCGGTGCCCGAGGCGATCGCGACGGCGCTGACGTGGGTGGTGGATCGGTATCCGCCGGGCGGGGAAGAGTTTTTAGGGCGCAACACGCAGCCGGTGGCGGCGAACCTGCCGACGGGGTTGCGGGGGGATGTGGCGAACCGCATTTGCCGGATGGCGGGGAAGTCGATTTCGGTGCTCACGGTGGAGAACGACACGCTGCCGATTTACCACATCGGGCGGGTGTGGGTGCGGGGTGATACCGCGAAGATTGATGTGATGGTGCCGGTGGCGCAGTACACGCCGCAGACATCGGCGACCGGGCCCAGTGCGGTGATGGTGTATCAGAACATCACGCTCACCTTGCGGACACGCGGGTTTGAGCCGTACTACGTGCAGAGCCACTATGTGTGGGGGCTGGGGTCGTTTGAGACTCCGCCGCTGCGGTACCTGGAGAACTCGCCGGATGGGATGCGGGTGGGCGGGATGAACTCGACGAGGGCGCGGACTGCGCCGCTTCCGGCAACGTCTGCGCCGGCACCGACGCCGGCACCGCAGGGAGGCGCGACGAATGGACAACCTGGTGGGCAGGCCGATGGGCAGCCGTCGGGTGTGCAGGTGCTGCCGCCGGAGTGAGTGGTGAGGCTCGCGCGGCGAACTGGCCCGAACCCTGAGAGGCACCGAAACAAAAAACGGGGCACCAAAAAACGCTGGGCCAAAAACGCCGCCGGGCCAGTGCAAACGCTGCACCGGCCCGTCGGCTGACTACTGGTCACCCCCCCGGCCGGTCCTCCCCGACCGGCCGAGGTCGCGGCCCGAGCGAGCACAACGCGGTGGTTTCACGCCGCGGGGGCTTACTTCGGCCGGGGCTGGCTTGACCGATGCCAACCCACAAACCTTGCTCGAGTCCGTTTGCGGGCTCGATTCGGGGCCGCCAAGAGAGAGATTGGCGGCCGTACGACACTCCGCATGTCTGTACGAGGGGGTGTGCATGCGGTTTCCTTAGGGGGTGATTTTGGGCGCGATATTTGGGCGGCGGGTGGGCCGATAAGGCGGTGGGAGATGGGGGATTCACTTTCCGCGTGCGCGAGTGGGTGGGTGGCAACCTAATCTTTGGATGTGATGTCTGCCCCTGCGCTATCTGGATTGTCTGATCTTGATATTCGGATCGTGGAGCCGCTCTGCGCGGTGTTTCGGCGGACGCTGAAGAAGGTGGGGCTGAAGTACACGCCCGAGCGGGCCCGGATTCTGGATGCGGTGATCTCGATGGGGGATTTGTTTCAGGCCGATCAGTTGATGGACAAGTTGCGGGCCGAGGCGTCGACTGGACATACGCATTCGGGCGCGGCGGCGCGGGTGTCGAAGGCGACGGTGTACCGGACGATCAAGCTGCTGGCGGATGCGGGGATCATTCAGCAGGTGCTGCTGGATTCGGATCAGGCGCATTATCAACTGGCGTATGGGCGGAGTCCGGCGGGGCTGATTGTCAATGGCGACACGGGTGTGGCGAAACATGTGGATGTGCCGGAACTGGATGCGATTGCCAAGCGGTTGTGCGAGCGGGAAGGGCTGGTGCTGCGGGGGTGGCGGCTGGTGATTCACGGCGGGGTTGGCTGAGGGTGGCGAGGGGGCGGAGACCAGTGACCGTTGCCCGGGTCATTGTCGTCGGTTTGCTTGAACGTCGACTCACCCTGTTCACTCATTGACTTGCCTGGTTGTTCACTATGAATGACGACACTGCAAACTCAGCGAGGATCGAGCTGGGTGGGGGCGAGCGGCGCGCCAGGGTTGAGCGGTGGGCGGGTGCGGGGGCGCGTTTGTTGGCTGGCGCGCTGGGCGTGGCGGGATTGGGAGCGTTGGTGGTGGCGGGGCGGATTGCGGTGAACGGCGAGGATGAGCGATTGCGGTGCGGGGTGGTGGCGACGAAGGCCTTGTTTGAGGCGGGTTCAGCGCTGGCCGATGCGCTGGAAGCGGTTTTGGTTCCGGCCATGGAGGAGACGCGGGGGATTGCCGCCGATGTGCGGGTGGCAGCGGCCCTTGAGGCAGGCGACGTGACTGGTGCGGAGCGTATCTGCAACGAAATGGTCTCGGGGACGCGGCACGTTGATGCGATCGCGTTGTTTGATTCGCAGGCGCGGATCGTGGGTGTGAACACGGTGTATGGTGACGGGAGCGTGGTGGCGGCGGAGCGGGTGGCGCGGGTCATGCAGCCAAGGGACCGTGTTCGCAAGCCGATTGCGGATTGCCTGAGTGATCTGACGAGTGCCGAGACGCTGAAGTTTCAGTCTGACTGTGTGATTGCGTCGGCGTTGTTTGATGCGCCGGGGATGTCGGTTGCGTACTCGAGGGCCGTGAAGAGGGCGGGCAAGGAAGCGGGCGGGGACGATGGGCGGGTGGGCGTGGTGAGTGTGGTGCTGCTCTTGAACCGGCTGACGGCGCCGCTGAAGAGCGTGCGAATCGCGTCAGGAGGAGGGCGGGCGTTTCTGGTCAACGACGAGGGCGGGGTGCTAGAGGGGCTAGACGGTGCAGGGCACGCGCAGCTGCAACTGTCGCGTGAGGAACTGGTGTCGATCGTGGCGCCGATCGTGGCCTCGGGCGGTGTGCACTCAGTTGTGGAGCGCGACTTGACGTTTGTGGGAGTGTCGCGATTGAGCCGGTTGAAGACAGTTGAGCACGGGGGCGTGCAGGTGATGGTTTCGCTGCCGCGGGATTGGGTGAAGGGGGAGGCGCAGCTGGCGCGGTTGTGGGATGCATCGGGTCCGGCGGCGGCCGGGGTGGTGCTGCTGGCGTTTGCGGCCATGGTGCTGCTGGTGCAGTCGCTGGTGGGGCAGAAGCGGGCGGCGGTTGTGGCTGGGGAGCGGGTGCGATCGATCTTCGCGGCGGTTGCTGAGGGCGTGGTGCTGCAGAACACGCAAGCGATGATCGTCGAGTGCAACGCGGCGGCGGAGCGGATTCTGGGATTGACGGTGGATCAGATGCGGGGCCGGGTGTCGGTTGATCCGCGGTGGCGGGCGATTCGCGAGGACGGATCGGAATATCCGGGGCAGGACCATCCGTCGATGAGGACGCTGCGGACGGGGGAGGCGATTCGAGCGGAGTTGATGGGGGTGCATACGCCCGAGGGGCAGCGGCGGTGGATCTCGGTGAGCACGGAGCCCATCAGAGATGGAGACGGCCGGATGACGGCGATCGTGGTGAGCTTTGTGGATGTGACGGTGCAGCGTGAGCATGCCGAGCGGCTGGAGCAGACGTCGGAGGATCTGGATGCGTTCTTTGAGTCGAGCCTGGAGTTGCTGTGCATTGCGAGTCAGGACGGGCGGTTTTCGAGGCTCAACCTTGAGTGGGAGCGGGTGCTGGGGTTCAAGATTGACGAGTTGATGGACGGAGAGTTCATGCAGTTTGTGCACCCCGACGATGTGGAGGCGACGCTGGGGGCGATGAAGGCGCTCGACGCACAGCAAAGTCTGGGGCGGTTTGAGAACCGATACCGGTGTAAGGACGGAACGTACCGCACGCTTGAATGGCGGGCCTCGCCGTATGGGAAGCAGATCTTTGCGGCGGCGCGGGATGTGACGGAAGCGCGGCTGGCGAGTGAAAAGTTGGCGCAGGCCAAAGACCTGCTGGAAGAGGCGGAGTCGATGGCGCGGCTGGGGCACTGGTCGTTTGATCTGACGACGGGCGTGGTGCGGTGGTCGAAGCAGGTGTACCGGTTGTTTGGTAGGCCCGAGGCGGAGGGGCCGCCGGACTATGCGGGAGTGAAGGAGGATTATGAGGCCGAGTCGTGGCTGGTGCTGGATGCGGCGGTGAAGCGGGCAGCGGCGGAGGGGACGCCCTATTCGCTGGTGCTGGAGACGAGCCAGCGTGAGGGGGCGGTGCGGTACGTGCGGGCGGAGGGGCGGGCTCGATTGGACGAGCACGGTCGGGTAGTGGGGTTGTTTGGAACGGTGATGGATGTGACGGTGGCGGTTGAGCAGCAGGAAGCGTTGGAGCGGGCGCGGGCGGACGCACAGGCGGCAAGCGCCTCGAAGAGTGAGTTCCTGGCGAATATGAGCCACGAGATTCGCACGCCCATGACGGCGATTCTGGGGTTTGCGGAGATGCTGGCGCGGCTGGAGCAGAATGGCGAAGATGTGCATGGCCGGCAGCGCGAGTGTATCGAGACGATTCGGCGCAATGGCGAGCACCTGCTGGCGATCCTCAACGACGTGCTGGATATCTCGAAGATTGAGTCGGGGAAGATGACGGTCGAGACGACGGAGACGAAGCCGGTGGAGATCGTGCGGGAGGTGGTGGCATTGATGGGCGAGCAGGCGCGGACCAAGGGGCTGTTGCTGGAGGCGATGCTGACGACGGCGGTGCCGGCGCGGGTGCGGTCAGACCCGGTGCGGGTGCGGCAGATATTGATGAACCTGGTGGGCAATGCGGTGAAGTTCACGGCGGGGGGGTCGGGGGGGTCGGGGGTGTCGGGGGGGTCGGTGACGCTGGCGGTGTCGTTTGCGGCCGCCGAAGGCGTGCTGACGTTTGATGTGGTGGACACGGGGATCGGGCTATCAAGCCAGCAGTGCGGGGCGCTGTTTGGGGCGTTTGTGCAGGGCGATGCGAGCACGACGCGGAAGTTTGGCGGGACGGGGCTGGGCCTGCAGATCAGTCGGCGGCTGGCGAAGATGTTGGGGGGTGATGTGTCGGTGGCGAGTGAGCTTGGGGTGGGCAGCACGTTTACGGCGACGGTGCGGGTGGGCGAGGTGGCGGAGAGCGAGATGGTGGCGGCCGGTCGCGTGAGTGAGGCAGTGCGTGAGGCGGTGCGTGAGGCTGGGGGTGAGCGGGCCCCGGGCGGCCCGGGCGCTGTGCGGTCGCAAGACCTGGCGGGTCTGCGGATTCTGCTGGCGGAGGATGGGCCGGACAATCAGCGGTTGCTGCTCTTTCACCTGCGGCATGCGGGGGCGGTGGTGACGCTGGCGGAGAACGGGAAGCTGGCGCTTGAGTTGCTCGAGCGCGAGGGCGCGAGCGGGTTGGGGGTTGCGGCGGGGTTTGATTTGTTGCTGACAGACATACAGATGCCGGAGATGGATGGCTATGCGCTGACGCGGGAGCTTCGAGCGCGGGGGAGCACGATGGCGATTGTGGCGCTCACAGCGCACGCCATGCGGAGCGATGTCGAGCGCTGTCTGGCGGCGGGGTGCGATGCGTATGCGTCGAAGCCGATCAGTCCGCGAGAACTGGTGGCGGTGTGCCGGCGGGCGATTGAGAAGCGGGCGAAGGTCGAGGATCCGCAGTCGTGAGGACGGAAGCGGGTTTGGCTACGCTTTGGGTTATGAACGTGGCAGTGATCATTCCGGCGGCGGGCGGCTCAACGCGATATATGGCGGCGGCGCGGGCCGAGCAGGGGCTGGATGCGGCGCGGTCGAAGCTGGATGAGGATTTGGGCGGTCGGCCGTTGCTGCACCGGACGGTGGAGGTGTTCACGAAGGTGCGCGCGGTGCGAACGATCATTGTGGCGGGGCCGCATGATGAAGAGGCGATGGAGGAGTTCAAGAGACGGCACGGGGACAAGCTGGGTATTTTGGGCGCGACGTTGTGTGTGGGCGGCAGGACGCACCGGTATGAGACGGTCCAGAACGCGCTGAAGCTTGTGCCGGTGGATACGACGCACATTCTGGTGCATGACGGGGCCCGGCCGTGCATTACGCCGGAGTTTGTGGAGGGGCTGCTGGCGATTGCGGCGCGGCATGCGGCGGTGGTGCCGGCGGTGGCGGTGGCGGACACGCTGAAGCGGGCGAGCAAGGCGGCGGTCGAGGAGACGAGGGAGGATCCGCTGGCGGCGATTCTGGGTACGGCGGCGGTGCAGGGGCCGGCGCTATGGACAGTGGCTGAGACGGTGGATCGCAGCGGGCTGTATGCGGTGCAGACGCCGCAGATTTTTGAGGCGAAACTGCTGAGGCGGGCGTATGAGCAAAAAGACCTCACGAGCACGGATGATGCGCAGTTGGTGGAGCGGCTGGGAGAACGGGTGGTGCTGGCGCCGGGGGATGCACGGAACCTGAAGGTCACGCTGCCGATGGACCTGCTGGTGGCGCGAGCTATTTTGAATGTGCGGGGGCCAGAGACGAAGGCGGCGCACCTGCGGTTTTGAGTGCGCGGCGATTGATCGGCGACCGAGGCCGGCTTAGCGCTTGGGCGCGGGCTCAACTTCGCATTCGAGGAGGAGGTTTCCGTCTTTGACAGAGATGGCGCGAAGGTGGAGCACTTGGCTGCCGGCGAGCTGGAGGGTGGGACGCAGAGCCAGCGGGGCGCGGCCAGCGAGGGCGTTCGACATTGCAGCGGCACCGGGCTCGGCGGCGGCGGTGGCGGAGGGCGGGAGGGCGGAGGGGAGAAGGAGGCTGGCAGGGAGAGTGAGGCGGCCGATGGAGACGGACTTGGCGGTGATCCAGAGCTGGCCGGATTCATCTATGCGCGGGGTGAGCAGGGCGGCGACGAAGCGTTCGCCGCTGGTGGTTTGCAGGCGGGCCCCGAGGAGGAGTTGGTCGTTCTCAAAGCGGAGGGTGAGGTCGCTGATTTCGGCGGGCCAGCGGCGGACATGGCCGGCGGCGACGGCCCATTGGGGCATCTTTGTGTTGAGCCAGGCCTGGGCATCATCGGCCGTGACAAGGGCGGTGAAGCGGCGCGGGGTGTTCGCGGGCCCGGGCGTGGCGGGAGCTGTGGCAGGATCGCCGCCGTACATGAGCGTGACGGCACCGTTCTCTAAGCGCGTGGCCCGATCGCGCAGGGCGGGGCTGGCTTGATCAACGGGGGACCACCAGGCGGGCCGGAGCCCGGCCGACCACCAAAGCACGATGAGCAGAATGCCAGCGAGGGCTGAGAGGGTGACCAGCACGGCGACGAACCGTCGCCAACGGCGGCGGAGCGCGATGACGCGACGGATGGGCTCGAGCGGAACGATTACTCGGCCCAGACGCGGGTGAGGAGTTCGGTCAAGGAGACGGCGGAGGGATTGTCTTTGCCGGTGCGGGACTGGAGGTTTTTGAGACCCTTTGCGACCCAATCTTTCTCGCTGTATTGGCGGCCGAGGAACGCCAGGAGGAGGCCGCCGTCGCCGCCCATGAGCGAGAGAGGATCGCTGAAGCCGGTTTCGAGAAGGGTCGAGAGTTCGTCGGCGCGGGCGGGGGTGGGGAGGAGCTCGGGGCCGAACTTGACGCTCACGAGTTCGGGGTTGTCGGCAAAAAGATCGCGCAGGTTGGCGGCGGCGGAGACGAAGAGACCGGCGCCGAGCTGGGCGTTGACACGGCCGAGGCGGGCCATGGGATCATCGGGCCGCATGACAAGGGCCAAAGCGAAGTAGGATTCGCTCTCGAAGAACTTGCCTTCGCTGAGTTTGGCTTGGCCTTGCTGCATGCGGAGGGTGTAGGCATCGGCAGCGTTGGTGCCGGGGCCGGCTTTGGCGATGAGTTCGTCGAGCTTAACGCCCGACTTGCGGAGTGCGGCGATGAGCGGATCGGCCGCGGCGAGATCTTTAGGATCGGTGGTGGTGGTGGGCGGTTCCTGGGTGATGGAACTTCCGCCGGGAGCCGTGTCGCCGCCGGGCGAGAGCATCGCGTCACGGCGGAGTTTGGACTTGAGGAGATCGAGCTGGCTGATCCACCCTGGCGCGGCGGGATCGGGGAGGAGGGGCTTCTCACTGGGGTCGGCGTTTGGGTTGTTTGGGTCGATCGGTTTGAGAGGATCAACGGGGGGAGCGACGGGCCTGGGCGGAGAGACGACGAAGCGCTGGTCGATCGTTTGAGTGAGAGAGGTGATGACCTGGTCGTAGCTGGTGCCGGAGGGGGTGAGTCGAGTGTCGATCTGCACGGCGCCGACGTTGGTTGCGGGGATGGCGTTGTCGGCGAGAGTTTGGCTCACGAGCCGGCCGTTGATGTACTTTTTGCCCAGGACGGTCGAGAGATCGCCGATGCCGCCGGCGAGGCGCTCGATGCCGACGAGACTGTTGGCGCCGGTGCCAGGGTCGCTGATGGGTGTGACGGCAATGCCGCGGAGTGGCGAGGCGGTGACGGCGTAGACATTTGCATCGCCGGGGACGCCTTGGTAGCCGAGGAGCGTGGGAAGGCGGGAAGACTGGCTTTCGTATTGCGAGATGGACCGGAGGGCGTTGAAGGATGCGGGCGGCGGCGCGGCGGTGGAGCCGGAGGAAATTTCACCGCCACGGACAATGGAAGAGGAGGCGGCAAGTTGGCGGAGGACGGCGGCATCGCCGGAGCCTGCGCTGCCGGCGCGGCTGCCTGTGGTGAGCGAGAACTGGTAGTTGAGCGCATCGGTGGTGCGGATGCCGACAGAAGGAGCGATACCAGACGCAGCATCGCGGCGGAATGAGTACGAGTTATTGTCGCTGATGGAACCGCCAAACTGATCGGTGGCCTTGTAGCCAAGCGAGCCGCGGAAGGCGCGGCCGGCGCTGGCCTGGCCGGTGATGATGGCGTTGTTTTGGCGGATGGAAGCGTCGAGGTCGCGGACCTGGGTGTTGATGCGGCCACCGCCCGAGGTGGAGAGGCTGGCATCCAGGATGCGCCCGCCGCCGAGGTCGGCGCCGGGGCGCTTGGGGGTGAGCGGGTTGACGGGGTCAACGCGGTTTTGAGCGAAGGCGGGTGTGCCGGCGAGGAGGATGAGGACGAGCGTGGTGGAGGCGGTGCGCACAGTGGAACTCCGGCGGGGGGACACGAACGAGAGCCGCAAGATGCTACGAGTCGAGAAGCGGTTGAGTTGGCGGCCGGCGGCTTGCCAGTTGCATTAATCGGCGTTTGTTTGGCGACGCCAGAGCGAGAAATGGGGAAATCGTTGCACGGATTGGCAAAGCGACGGGGCAGAATCGTCGCGGGGGAGGGGAGGATTGTGAAGTCAGGGGGAACTGTTTAGACGGTCAGGCGCCGTAAGTGGTCGTGCTGGGGGCAGTTGGATGGCGAAGCGCGCAGCGCGAACTTTTGATGGTCTCGGACGTATTGATACTCATCAATATATCCATGCCCGTTGAAGGAGTCTCCGATGCTGGTGATTCGCAAATCTGACGAGCGGGGCAAGGGCGAATATGGATGGCTGGACGCCAAGTACACCTTTTCGTTTGCGCGGTATGTCGATCGGAGGCGCATGGGCTTTCGGTCGCTCCGCGTGATGAATGAAGATCGGGTGGCTCCCGGGCGCGGCTTCGGGCAGCATCCGCACGACAACATGGAGATCATCACGGTGGTTCTTGAGGGTCGTCTGGCTCACAAAGACACGCTGGGCAACCAGCGCGAGCTGGTGCCGGGGATGGCGCAGGTGATGTCGGCTGGTGAGGGGCTTGAGCACAGCGAGTTCAACCCGTCCACGACTGAGGGCACGCACTTGTATCAGATCTGGATTGAGCCTGATCGTGCGGGGAGCAAGGCCGGCTATGTGGACCTGCCGATTCCCCCGGCGACGGCGGCGCGGCCGGCGCGGGTGATCGCGTCGGCGGACGGGCGCGATGGGTCGGCGAAGATCAACGCCGATGCGACGGTGACGATGGTGACGCTGGGTGCGAGCGGCACGCATGACGTGGCGATCAGTGCGGGGCGGCACGCTTGGGTGCAGGTGCTGCGCGGCGGCGCGAGCTTGAACGGTCAACGGATTATCGAGGGTGATGGCGCGGCGGTGAGCAACGAGCGGCGGATCCTCATCGAGAGCGGTGAGGGTGGCGAGCTGCTGGTGTTTGATCTGGCGTGAGCGAAGCGGGCGTGGTGGGGCTGGAGAGCCCATTGCGCCCCGTCACCGTGAACGATGCGGGTTCTGGATTGATTTGGGCTTGGCCGGACCAGCGATTGCGCCGGGACAAAATCGGGCGGCCACCTACGCTCAAGGCATGAAACGCATTGTGGTTGGAGTATCTGGCGCCTCGGGCGCGGTCTATGCAACGCGGCTGGTTGAGCAGTTGTTGACGCACGGGCATGAGGTCCACCTGGTTGTGACTGAGTATGGCCGACGGCTCTTGAGCGACGAACTGTCGATCAAAGAGTTGTCGCTCGCTTCGCTGGTGCCGAGCATGGCGGCGCAAGCGGGTGAGATTGAGAACAAGCGGCTGTTCATTCATCCGCACAAAGATGTGGGCGCGGTGATCGCCTCGGGCAGTTTTCTGCATGATGGCATGGTGGTGATTCCCTGCTCATCAACGGCGCTGGGCTACATCGCGTCGGGCAGCGGCAGCAACCTGCTCGGGCGCGCGGCGATGGTTACGCTCAAGGAGCGGCGCACGCTGGTGGTGGTGCATCGCGAGAGCCCGCTGTCACTCATCGATATCCGCAACATGGAAACGGTGACACTGGCGGGCGGGATCATCGCACCGGCCAACCCCGG
>Ga0105046_10013184_pt1 | contig 12805 bp, 9 predicted proteins | sample MAT03_FD_78385 | JGI IMG/M metagenome (GOLD analysis project Ga0105046, IMG submission 78385) | Freshwater microbial communities from Lake Fryxell liftoff mats and glacier meltwater in Antarctica - MAT-03 (megahit assembly) | ecosystem: Environmental > Aquatic > Freshwater > Ice > Liftoff... | reverse complement strand
GCCATCGTCGTGCTGGAGGATTCGCCGCTCTTCAATGCAGGCCGCGGCGCCGTGCTCACCGCGGCGGGCACGGTGGAACTGGATTCCTCCATCATGGATGGCGCAACCCTCAAGGCCGGTGCCGCCGCTGGCGTGCAGGGCGTGCGCAATCCCATCCATCTCGCGCGAGCCATCATGGACCACTCGCCGCACGTCATGCTCACCGGCAAAGGCGCGGAGGATTTCGCGCGCGAGCAGAAGCTGCCGTTTGAACCCGCCGAGTATTTCATCATCCCCGAGCGCGTGGAGCAGTTGAAGAAGGCCAAGGAGAAGAAGCACGCATCGAACGACGCACTCCCGACGTCATCGAAAGTCGGCACCGTCGGCGCGGTCGCCCTCGACAAGCACGGCCATCTCGCCGCAGGCACGTCCACCGGCGGCATGACGAACAAACGCGCCGGCCGCGTCGGCGATTCGCCCATCATCGGCGCCGGCACGTATGCCGAGGACAATGTCGTTGCGGTCTCCTGCACCGGCCATGGCGAGTTTTTCATCCGCGCCGCCGTCGCGTACGATGTTGCGGCACGCATGAAGTATCAGCACGCCACCGTCGAAGCCGCCACGCGCGAAATCATCAAGGTGCGGCTGCCCAAGCTCGGGGGCGAAGGCGGGCTCATCGCGCTCGATGCGAAAGGCAACGTCGCCACGCCATACAACACCCCCGGCATGTTTCACGGCTACATCCGCTCCGACGGCACGACCCACATCGCGATCTTCGAGGAATAGATCCGCGCTCCCGCCCCCCGGGATTCGCCGACGTTCAGTTCCTCGGCGGCGTGACCATCTTCATCGGAAGCTCGATCACTTCGGTGCGCGTGAGGACTGCGTCCTTGTCTGCGTCGAGCCGGGCAAACATCTCATCCACCTTCTTCAGGAATTCCTCCCTGGAGACTGCGCCGTCCTTGTCGGCATCCATGCTCATGATCAGCGGCTTCAGCAACTTCGGGACCAGGGTCGCCACGACGGCACCCGCTTCCTGTTCGAGCGGCCCGCTCAACTCATCGATCTCGACCGCCGTGATATTCCCATCCCGATCCGCATCGATCTCGCCGAAGCTCCCCGCCACTCCCGCCTGCCACTCGCCGGTGTCGATCTTCGAGTCACCGTTCGTATCGAAACGCATGATGAGATCGGCCAGCGCAGCGGCGCCCGGCACATCGATGGCGCGAACATCGCCGGAAAGCGCGGCAGCGGCCAGCGTGGCGATGAGGAGTGCCTTCATGCGAGTGCGAGAACCTTGCTTCATGATGGGAAAATCAGCGAGAAGCGGAATGCAAAGCAAGTTCGAAGGGTGCGATCGAAGCGCTCCCGCTCGGGGCATGAAGTTCGTCGTGGACGCACAGTTACCGGTGCGGCCCGCACGGTGGCTCCGCTCTCGCGGCCACGACGCAGCTGGCAGGGAAAGTGTGGCGTCCAGTCGCGGAAGAGGATGAACTGCGCGCGGGAAGATCCCGGCGCCTTCCCGGTCGTCCAGTCTAGTTTCCCTTCGAATCCGCGAGTTGAAGAGCCTTCAGATCCGGGTCCGATCGCGCGTAATCCTTGAGCGATTTATCCATCGCAAAACTCACCTTCAGATGCGCGCGCGCCTGGTCGATGTTGCCGAGCGCCGCCTCGTAGCAGGCGAGGTTGTAATGGTAAGTGGGTTCGGCTTTCAGCGCTGCGGGTCCGCTCACGAGCAGTTCACGCGCTTCGCGGCTGTGGCCGAGTTCGTGCAGGCAAAATGCCGCGTGAATAAAGCCGGCCGTCTTGTCCGGCGCGATGCGGCAGAGTTCGCGTCCGATCGGAAGCGCGCTCTTCCATCGCTTCGCCTGCATGAAGACTGAGAGGCGGGCCTCGACGGCGATGGTGCTCGTCTGAATCTCCTTCGGGAGGGAATCCAGTTCCGCGAGGGCGAGCTCCGGAAGCCCCAGTTCGCTGTAGCCTTGCGCGGCCACGAACAGGCGCTGGTGAGAAATATCCATCTGGCGGAGAGCGGTGTCGATTTCCTCGAACAAGCAACGGGGTTGCCGTGGTGGCAAGTCCTCATTTGCGCTCCGGCCATTTCGGGCGTGATCGAACTCGGGCCTACGGATTGGGACTGACGGAGGGGTGTCGTGGCGCGTAGCGCCAGTACCTGAAGAGCCCTGGGTGACGAGGAACCCACGGACAGTTTGCAAACACGGATGTGCCGCGTAGCCGAGACGTCAAAACTCGCACGCGTGTCGTTGCGCCGCTACGCGGCGCAGTCGCTTCTCCGTCGATCCGTGGGTTCCTCGAAGGCTCGTCACCCACGGCTATTGTTGTTTCGGCGCTACGCGCCTGACTCCGCGGGCCGACTTCCAACCACACCACACCCGCGCGACTTCCTCTCAAGCCTGCGCCAGCAGACCTTCCAACTCCCCCACCCTTCGGGCGAAAAGCCGCAGCGTCGCCTCGATGGGTGCGGGCGACGACATATCCACGCCGGCGGCGCGCAAGGTCGGAATCGGGAAGCGTGATCCGCCGCTGCGCAGAAAGCCAAGATACCGGGAAGCGTCGCCGCTTTCGATGACCTGCTGGCTGAGGGCGACCGCAGCGCTGATGCCGGTCGCGTATTTGTAAACGTAGAATGCCGAGTAGAAGTGCGGAATGCGCAGGCACTCGAGTTCGAGTTCGGAATCGATCACGAAGTCCGGGCCGAAGTACGCGTCGAGCAATCCGCGATAGGCCTGCCGGAGCGTATCGAGCGTCACGGCGTCGCCGCGTTCCTCCATCTCGTGCGTCATCTTTTCAAACTCGGCGAACATCGTCTGCCGGTAAACCGTCCCGCGGATGTCATCGAGCTGCCGGTTGATCAAATACGCGCGCATCTTCGGTTCGGTCGTCTGTTCGAGCAAATGGTGAGTGAGCAATTCCTCGTTGAAGGTGCTCGCCACTTCCGCGAGGAAAATCGGGTAGTCCGCATCCTGCCAGCGCTGGGTTCCGTGGGAGTGCCAGGTGTGCATCGAGTGACCGGCCTCGTGCGCTAGCGTGAAGACATCCGAGAAAACGTCGTCCTTGTAATTCATCAGGATGTAAGGCGGCGCGCCGAAGCTTCCGCTGCTGAAGGCGCCGCTGCGTTTCCCCTTGTTCTCAAACCGATCGCACCAGCGTCGCTCGCCGAGTCCCTGCGCCAGAATCTTCTGGTATTCGCCGCCGAGTGGCTTGAAGGCCGCGATGCACATCTCGGCCGCTTCGGTGAAGGATGTACGCTTTTCGAAATCCGGCACGATGGGCACGTAGGTGTCGTATTGATGAATCTCCGCGAGGCCGAGCACGCGCTTGCGCAGCGCGTAATAGCGGAACAGCGGCTGAAGATTCGCGCGGACCGCACCGATGAGATTGTCGTAAACGGACACCGGCACATCGTCCAGAAACAACGCCGCCTCGCGCGCGCCGCTGTAATTCCGTGCGCGGGCGCGGAAGACGTCGCCCTTGATCGAACTGGCAAGCGTGGATGCGAGGGTGAACTTGTGATCACCGAACTCCTTGTAGAACTGGTGAAAGGCGCGCTTGCGCAGCGCGGCGTCCCGCTTCTGGAGGAAGGACGAATAGCTGCTCTGCGTCAGTTCGCGTTCCGCGCCATTCCCGCCGGTCAGCATGCCGAACTTCATGTCCACATTCGTGAGCTGGGAAAATGTCTCCCCGTGCCCCGTGAGCGCGCTGTGACCGAGGGCGAGCAGCCGCTCTTCCGCAGCGCTGAGCGTGTGCGGCTTCAGCCGGCGGATCTTCTCCAGCCGGACTCGCCACTCAGCCAGCCCGGGATCCGAGAGAAAGAGTGCGAATGTCGCATCGTCGATCGCCTGCATCTCCGGGACGACATAGGACGACACTTCGCCAATCTTCGTCAGCAGATTCTGGAGCTGCGATTCGCGCGCCAAGTTTGCCGCGTCCGAGGAATCCTCTGCGGCGCGCAGCGAAGCGTAGTGGTGCAGCTTCTCCACATGCAGGCTGATGCGCTTGTCGAACTCCAGCGCGTCGCGCAGCACCTGCGCCGAGCCACCGATCCGCCCGCGAAACTCGCCGATGGCCGGGTAGTCCTTCTGCAATCGGGCGAAATCCGCATCCCAATCCCCGGGCGTTTTGTAGAGCGGCGTGAGATCCCACGTGTCCTCAAGTCGCGCCTCTGCGCGAGACGGAGTGGCACCACCGGCATCGTCCTTGTCGAAGAGAAAAGTCACCATGCCTGGAACAATGCGAATGGCAGCGGTGGCGTCGAGTGGAAAACTGGCGCGGCCCGCAGCCGACGACGTGACGAGGCGGGCACGCCAATCCCTCGCCGAAGCGCCAGCACTGACATCCACCCCGCCTCCTCACGTCGGCGGCTACATGCGCCGTATCAGTTCTCCTTCCGCTCCTCGACCACGACAAACTGAGTCGCGCCTTTGCGGGCAACGCGCAACCGTACGGAGGACTTCATCTTCACCTCTTCGCTCAGCTTCACCGCATCATCCGCACCCGCGACCGCCTTGCCGTCGATATCCACGATTACATCGCCGGCACGCACGTCGGCATCCGCGCAGGACGAATCCGGATTCACCTGCGTCACCAGCGCGCCCTTCTGCTCCGGAGCGATTCCGAACCGCTTGCGAAACTCCGGGTTCAGATCGGCCACCGTCACGCCGTCGAGCACATCGGGAGCCTTCACCGGCGCGGGTCCAGGCGAAGGAATCGCACCGAGTGGCGCACCGTTGCCGGCGCGCTCGGCCAGCGTCACGGAAATCGTCTTCGGCTGCCCGTTGCGGAAAATCTTCAGCTCGATCTTCGTGCCGGGCATCAGGTTCGCAATCGACTGGCGGAATGCCGCGATGTCATCCACGGGGCGACCGTCCAGTTCGACAATCACATCGCCACCCTGAACGCCCGCCTTCGCCGCGCCGCCGCCGGGGACGACATCCGCGACGAGGATCGCATCCTTTCGCGGCGCCTTGAATTCCTTCATCAGCTTGTCGTCGATTTCCTGCATCTGGACGCCGAGGAAGCCGCGCTGCACCTTGCCGAATTTCAGCAGGCTCTCCATCACACTGCGCGCCTGGTTGGACGGGATCGCAAAACCGATTCCCATCGCGCCGCCAGTCCGGCTAAAAATCGCGGAGTTGATGCCCACCAGCCGCCCGAGGGTGTCCACGAGCGCGCCGCCGGAATTGCCGGGGTTAATCGACGCATCGGTCTGGATGAAATTGCCGAACTCAGAAATCCCCGTCTGGTTCCGCCCCACGGCGGAGATGATCCCCTTCGTCACCGTCTGACGGAGCGCAAAGGGATTGCCGATGGCGAGCACGATGTCCCCCACCTTGATCTGGTCGCTGTCGGCAAAGGCGATCGACTTCAGATCCTTCGCCTCGACCTTGATCACCGCCACGTCACTGCCCTCGTCGCTGCCGACCTTCTTCGCCTTCAGCTCGGTCTTGCCATCAGCGAGCGTCACCGTGATTTCATCCGCCTCCGCGACCACGTGGTGGTTCGTGATGATGTAGCCATCCGTGCTCACGACGACGCCGCTTCCGAGGCCCACCGGCATCTGCCGCTTCCTTGCCCCCGGCGCGTCCTTTGGCGCTGAGCCGTCGTCCTCGGGCACGCCGAAGAACTTGCGGAAAAACGGATCGTCCATCAGCGGATTATTCCCTCCACGGGCACCGACGCGCACATTCTTGCTAATCGAGATCGTGACCACGCTGGGCGCGACTTTCTCCACCACAGGAGCAAAGCTGTTCTCGTGCGTCCGCTCCAATGGCGTCTTGTCCACCTTGATGTCCGGCAGCTTGTTTTCCGCGAATGCGAAGCCGGAGAAAGCAAGCGGAGCCAGAAGTGCGAATCGGAAGCAAAGTGACGGGGATCGGTGTTTCATAATTTGTTGGGCAATGTGACACCGTAACACGCCCGGTGTTCAATGCCAGAGTGAGCGCGAACGAACCCGCGTGGCGGGACGGCCACCGGCCATCTGTGGGTGCAGATCGGAAAGTGATCGGTTGGCAGTTGATGATGCCGCACGCTCGCGGCAGAAAGGCAGGATGCACACACAGCCTTCCCTCATTTCTTCCATCCTGCGAAGCGTAACCATCGTGGCACTGACTCTCGCGACTGCCGGCGCGGACGAAACGCCGCGCATCATCGGTTTCACGGAAGCCCATGCGCGGGAGCAGTTGGCGCTGGAGGCGAAATTCGACGCCGGGCTCAAAGCGGACGACCAGCGGGCGTGGATGGAACAAATGGCTTCGGCACCCAACCACGTCGGCTCGCCGCACGGCAAGGCCAATGCCGATTTCATGCTGGAACAGTTTCGCGCGTGGGGCTGGGACACGCGCATCGAGACGTTCGAGGTGCTTTATCCCACGCCGAAGAAAGTGGCCCTGGAGCTGATCGAGCCCGCGCATTTCACGGCGCGGCTGCACGAGCCGGAGGTCGCGGGGGATCGCACTTCCGGGAAATCCACGGATGGACTGCCGCCATTCAACGCATACGGCGCGGATGGCGACGTCACCGGCGAGCTGGTCTATGTGAACCAGGGGATGCCTGACGACTACAAGGAACTCGCGCGGCATGGCATCGAAGTGAAGGGCCGGATCGTCATCGCCCGCTACGGCGGCGGCTGGCGCGGCCTCAAGCCCAAGCTCGCGCACGAGCACGGCGCGATCGGCTGCATCATCTACTCCGATCCGCACCAAGATGGTTACGCCGCTGGCGATGCATATCCGAAGGGCGCTTTCCGTCCCGCGGATGGTGTGCAGCGCGGCTCGGTGATGGACATGCCGCTCTATCCCGGCGATCCCCTCACGCCCGGCGTCGGCGCGACCGCTGATGCGAAGCGTCTCGCCATCGCTGATGCGAGAACGGTCCTGAAGATTCCCGTCCTGCCCATTTCCCACGCCGATGCGCAGCCGCTGCTCACGGCCCTGGCCGGCCCGGTGGCACCGGCCTCGTGGCGCGGCGCGCTGCCGTTCACGTATCACCTCGGTCCGGGGCCGGCGAAAGTTCATCTCACCGTCGCGTCGGACTGGAGCCTGAGGACGATCCACAACGTGATCGCAAAGATGGAGGGCAGCGCATTTCCCGATCAGTGGATCGTGCGGGGGAATCATCACGACGCATGGGTGCTCGGTGCGAATGATCCGCTCTCCGGCAATGTCGCGCTGATGGCAGAGGCGAAGGCGATCGGCGCTCTAGCAAAGTCCGGCTGGCGTCCGAAGCGCACGCTCGTTTACGCGAGCTGGGATGCCGAGGAGCCCGGCCTCATCGGCTCCACGGAATGGGTCGAGACCCATGCCGACGAGCTGCGCCGCAAGGCCGTGATCTACGTGAACTCGGATGGCAACGGGCGCGGCTTCCTCCAGGCCGGCGGGAGTCACTCGCTCCAGACGCTCGTCAACCAGGTCGCCGCCAGCGTGAACGATCCCCAGACCGGAGTGAGCGTCCTCGAACGTCGTCGGGCAAAAATGATCGTCGAAGGCAACAGGAAGGGTGCGGATGACGATGCGAAGCGGATTGCAAAGCTCGTCGCCGGGGGCGCGCCGCCGCCGCTCACCGCGCTCGGTTCTGGTTCCGACTACACGGCATTCATCGATCACCTCGGCATCGCGTCGCTGAACCTCGGGTATGGCGGCGAAGGCGAGACCGATGGCGTTTACCACTCGCTCTACGACTCATTCGACCACTACTCGCGCTTCGGCGATCCGGGCTTCGCCTATGGCGTCATGCTGTCGAAGACGATTGGCCGCATCGTGCTGCGCACTGCCGATGCCGACGTGCTCCCGTTGCGCTTCGGCGATTTCTCCGAGGCCGTGGCCGAATATGGCAATGAAGTCCACAAGCTCGCCGACACGATGCGCGAGAGCACCGAAGTGCAACATCGGATGCTGGACGCAAACCTCTTCACCCTCGCCGCTGATCCGACAGAGACCTATCTGCCACCCGAGCGCGACACCCCGGTGCCCGTGCTGAACTTTGCCCCGCTCGACAACGCGCTCCTCCGGCTCAAGCAATCTGCCAGGGCCTGCGACGACGCACAGACCAGCGCGCTGCAGAATGGGAAATTGAGCGACGCCCGCCGCGCGGAGCTGAATGCGCTGCTGCGGGACATCGAGCAGACACTCGTGAGCCCGGAAGGGTTGCCGCAGCGCGAATGGTTCCGCCACATGATCTACGCGCCTGGTCTTCAGACCGGCTACGGCACGAAGACTCTGCCCGGAGTCCGCGAGGCAATCGAAGGTCGGCGGTGGCCCGAAGCCGAGCGCTACGCCGGAATCATCGCCGGAGTCCTGAATGGCTACTGCGGCCGGCTCGACAAGATCACCGCCCTCTTGAAAAATCCGCCCGGCAATCCCTAGCCTGCATTTCTCACAGTCGATGCGAGGAAAGTGATGAGTAATCAGTGATTGGCTGCGCCATGGCCGGAGAACTGATCACTAATTGCCCATCACTCCACGAGCGGCCTCTGCAACACGATGCGGTCACTTTCTCCAAGAGTGTGAGAAATGCGCGGCAGCGCCTCCGGATGAAAAGAGGATTCCAGTTTGCTCTCATCGCAGTCTGCTGCGTCGTGCCGGTGACAATCACAGTCAGTCACTACCTGTTTCTCCGGCGCATCTCGCACACGGACCTCAAAGTATTCGGCAACGTCCTCCGCACGCTCACCACAGCGAAGACCGATTCGCAGCGCACGGCTGCAATCAAACAACTCAGCACCGCACCCGAACTGCACCACTACCGGGTCACGCTCGTTGCCGATCATGTTCTGCTGTTTTACACCGGCAGCCTTGTTTCCCACGCATATCTGGCCGCCTATCGCAACGGGACTGGTGACGAGTGGGCGGTGGGCTGGTTACGGGGCCGGCAGTGGTCGCGTCAATGGACCTACGCACCTCCGAGCAATGGCGTGCAGTAATACGATTCATTCAGACTGAATGCCAGAATGGAGGAGGCGGAGGAGGAGTGCCGTAGCGTAGCTCTCCAGAGCTGCGCAACACGAGGCTTCACACGCAGAACCACCTGCGCAGCTCTGGAGAGCTACGCTACTTTCCAGTCTCCCGCCGCATTCTGGCCACAGGACTGGACGAGTCGTATTTGTCGTGGGGCGTGATTCAATGTGAGTCCAAAGCCGGCCGAAGCCGAGCGGTGCGTGAGTGCCGCGAGGCTTTGGACTGCGGCGGCTCTACGCCGCTTTGCCTTTGCGGAGGAGCGATGGGCGAAATCGCCGAATTCGCCGCGCGGACGATTGGCGCTGGGTTCCTTAGGCCCAATGCCTTTCGGATATTCGCAGCCTGAATCCCAACGGGATTTGATCGGCCCGCGCCATTCGATTCCATTCCTCCTTGGTGTCGAATTTCCCCAAAAGGCATTGGCCCTATGCGGATGACCGTCCGCTTCACTCGCCGGCCCGACGGCGAGCGTGGTCTCCGGAAATGCGAAGGTGGATCGCCCACATTTCTGAGGCGCGAACATGAAAGAAGTTTCATCCCGGACTCACGCTGCATTCACGATCCGAAGATAGACAAGGAGGTCATGAAAACAAAACCAGCCCTCCTCGCACTTCTTGCGCTCATCCTTCCGGCATCTGCTTTGAACTACAACGGACTCCTCACGAAGGGCGCGGCATTGGCCTCTCCTGCCGAGACCTCCCTGCTCACTGTCACGGACAGCGCGACCAATGCCATCTCCGGCACGGTTGCTCTTGCCGCGGCGACCTATCCCTTCACTGCTCTGCTGGACCCAGGCGGACGTGCGAGCGTCTCGATCCCTCGCACCGGCAGGCCAACGCCGGCACCACTGCTGCTCGCCTTGCAGTCAGACCCTGCCCGTGGCTTCGTCGCCACCGTCGGTGATGGCAAGTGGCTCGCCAGCGGGATTGCAGCCCCCTGCCCTTTCTCGGTGACGAATCCCACGCCGAGCGCCGGGCGTTACGTGCAGTTGATCGGAGCCGCATCGCGTCTCCGGCCACTCTACCCCAGCGAGGTCGGCGCAATGACGATCAGCCCCGGTGGAGCAGTGACCATCACCGGCAAGCTCTCGAATGGGAAAGCGTTCAGCTCAACCTCATGGCTCACCGCGACGGGATTCCCGCTCTTCGGAATCGTCACCACCAACCCACGCTCCACGGAATCTGCGGAGATCGTCTCCACGAGCGCCGGCACCTTCATCAGCACCGGGCTCGCGGTCTCGAGTTCGATTCCCGGCGTCGTGAAGGGTTCCTTTTTCGCCGAGCCGTGGACTGCCCCGGCGAAGAACGTCCCGGTGCTCCCGGTGGATCTCACCTTGTCACCCAACATCGCCGTATGGGCTCTCGCAGGTCCGCGTTCGCTCATCGTCGGCTACGACATGACGCTCTCCGCCGCGAGTCGTGCGACCGACAACAGCGGCGTCGTCCCGCCACTCGTGGCGCTGAGCATCAACAAGACCACCGGGTTGATCACCGGCTGGTTCGATGACGGTGGAATCCGCCGCAGCTACACCGGTGCAATCTTCCCGAGCTTTCAGCGCGGGATCGGAGTCTGGAACGGCGGCGCAATGGACATCTTCTCCTACTGAGAATACCGGGTTCCGACCGCGGCTATCACGCACCTCACTGTTCAGGAATCCAAGCCCGACTCCCTGACCCATGAACACCGCCATCACCCCGAATGAGACTTGCGCCATGCCCGCTTCCATCAAGAATCCACCCGTGCGCATCCTCGTGGTCGAAGACGACAAGAAGACCGGCGCCTTCATCGCGAAGGCGCTGAAAGCCGAAGGCTTTGCCGTGGACTTGATGCGCGATGGCGATGATGCGCTCACGGCGACCGAGGTCACTCCGTTCGACGCGATCGTGATGGACATCATGCTCATCGGCCGCGACGGCCTGAGTGTCCTGAAACAGATGCGCGCCAGCGGAAACGAAACACCAGTGATGTTGCTCTCCGCGCGCGGGCAATTGAACGAGCGGATCGAGGGCCTGAATGCTGGCGCGGAGGATTACCTCGCGAAGCCCTTTGCGCTGGAGGAACTCGTGGCAAGAGTGCGCGCGCTCGTGCGGCGTGGCGGCGATGTGAAATCCACCGTGCTGCAAATCGCCGACCTCAGGCTCGACACCATCACGCGGATCGCGGAACGCGCTGGCCGGAAAATCGAACTGACCACGCGGGAATATCGTTTCCTCGAATACCTGATGCGCTCCGCCGGGCGAGTGTGCAGCCGCATGATGATCCTCGAAAAAGTATGGGACTACAGCTTCGACCCCGGATCGAATCTCGTGGATGTCTATGTCAGCAAGCTGCGCGAAAAGATCGATGCTGAGAGCGACGTAAAGCTGCTGCACAGCGTCCGCGGTGAAGGCTACGTGATGAAGGAGGGACCGTGACGATCACCAAGCGCATCGGCATCAGCTACATCCTGATCGCCGCAGTGAGCGTGGCGGTCATCGCGTGGTTTGGATACCACGAGTTTGTCGAAGAGCGCGCCGAGTTCGATGCGCGCGGCTACACCGACCTCCACAAGGATCTGGCGCCCGAGATTCTCACCGTCTGCTTCTTCGGCGCGATGCCCGTCATCCTCGGCCTCGGCTGGTGGTGGATCCACCATGTGCTCGCGCCCCTTCGCGGGTTCACTGCCGCCGTGGAAAAGACCCACGAGCACAACCTGCGCACGCCGCTGTCCCGCACGATGAACGGCGACGAGGTGGACAAGCTCTCCGCCGTCTTCAACTCGATGACCGCGCGCCTGGACGAATCCTTCCAGCGCATCCACGAGTTCACGCTCCACGCCTCGCACGAACTCAAGACACCGCTCACCGTCATGCGCGCGCAGTTGGAAACCGTGCTGCGGGATGGCGAAGCGACGATGCCGGAACATGCCGGGTGGATCGAAAGCCAGATCGATGAAGTGCAGCGCCTCAGCAAGATCGTCGATTCGCTGACGCTCCTCACGAAGGCGGAAACGGGCCTCGTCGTCCTCGATCGCAAACCGGTGCGTTTCGATGAACTGGTGCGCGAGGCCCTCGAGGATGCAGAGATTCTCGCGCAAGCGGTCGGCGTGAAGGTGACACTGGATGCCTGTGAGGAGGCCGTGATCTTTGGCGACCGTCACCGCATGCGGCAACTCCTGCTGATTCTCACCGACAACGCCGTGAAGTACAACCGCGCGGGCGGCACCATCAGCATCTCACTGCGCACAGCCGCCGGCTTTGCTGAACTGAAGATCACCAATACCGGGGAAGGCATCCAGCCGGGCAGGGAAGACCGCCTCTTCGGGCGTTTCATGCGGGGGGATAACGCGAGTGGAAAGGTCGAAGGCTGCGGCCTCGGCCTGTCGATTGCGCAGTGGATCGTCCAGTCGAAGGGCGGAACGATCGAGCTTCGTTCCGAGCCGGACCAAAGGACAACGGTGCTGGTGCGCCTCCCTGTGCAGCAGGACGCGCGAGGCGCAGCAAACGGCAACGGCGCTGTCGAACGACTCGCCGCCACAGGAAGGTCCGGGCAATCGGTGGCATCGAACGGCCACTGATGCCTCCGCGTCCATTCGTGAGCCGTCGCCTACACGTCGCGATGCACCGTGTCCGGGGAAAATGCGGGCAGGCAGACGGCGATGTATTCCGCGCCAGCGGGATGCGGCGTGCTGTAGCGAATCCACTCTCCCGCGTGCGAAATCACCGCCTGGCCAGCCTTCACGTCGAGCACGCCGCTGCGCGACTCCACGCGCAGTTCTCCCGCGAGCACCACCGTGTATTCGTCGAACTCCGGCGTCTGCCCCGGCTCCACCCAACCCGAAGGACTCCGCATCCGCGCGATGCTCGCCTGCGGTG
>Ga0105046_10013183_pt1 | contig 12805 bp, 11 predicted proteins | sample MAT03_FD_78385 | JGI IMG/M metagenome (GOLD analysis project Ga0105046, IMG submission 78385) | Freshwater microbial communities from Lake Fryxell liftoff mats and glacier meltwater in Antarctica - MAT-03 (megahit assembly) | ecosystem: Environmental > Aquatic > Freshwater > Ice > Liftoff... | reverse complement strand
GATTTTGCAAGAGCCTCCCTCGTGTACGAGTTCGGGCGGCACATCCGGGAACCACTCGAAAAACTCTTCCAGCGTTGCGCCTTGATCCAAATGCTCAAATAGCGACACAACCGGCATACGCGTTCCCGCGAAACACCACTTGCCGCCCAATTTATTGGGATTCCGGTCAACCGCTTTACAGAGTTCCCAGTTCATGTCTTCAGGTTAACGCGCCGGCGGTGGAGGCGGCGGCGGGGGAGCGTTAACGTGCTTCAAAACTCCGGTCGCGCTGGCGATGATGCTGGCCAAATCCGTTAAGTTAGCCGGGACGATCATGGTGTTGTTCGTTCGGGCGAGCTTGCCGAATTCGGTGATCCACTGCTCGGCGATGCGAAGTTGAACGGCGTCGCGACCGCCGGCGGTCTGAATCGCGACGGCGACGCGCTCAATGCTCTCGGCGGTTGCTTTGGCAACTGTAAGAATGGCTTCGCCTTCGCCTTCGGCCTCGTTGATCTGCTGTTGGCGTTTGGCTTCGGAGACCTTGATCACCATCTGTTTCTGGCCTTCGGCTTGATTGATCGCCGCATCACGGACGGCTTCGGAGGTTAAGATGGTCGCGCGTTTCTCTCGCTCAGCTCGCATCTGTTTTTCCATGGCGCCGAGGATGTCCGCCGGCGGCGTAATGTTCTTGATCTCGTACCGCATCACTTTCACGCCCCAGGCTTCCGTGGCCTTATCGAGTTCGCTGACGACGGAGTAGTTGATGGTGCCGCGCTCTTCAAACGTCCGATCGAGCTCGATCTTACCGACTTCGCTGCGGAGCGTCGTCTGGGCAAGTTGGATGATGGCGAACCGATAGTCGCTGATGCCGTAGCTCGCACGCTCGGCGCTCAGCAGCTTCATATAGAGAACGCCGTCGACGCCGACCTGGACGTTGTCGCGAGTGATGCAGATCTGCTCCGGGATGTCGATGGCGATTTCCTTGAGGGAATGCTTATAGCGGATGACGTCGAGGAATGGAATCAGAACGTGAAATCCAGCATCAAGTGTGCCGCTGAAGCGGCCGAGGCGCTCGACAACATACGCGCTCTGCTGAGGGACAACGATGGCGGTTTTCGCAATGATAATGAAGACAACCAAAATCAGTGCGCCCGTGAGTATGAGTTCTGGCATGAAGGCTCCTTATTCGGCGGCACGAATGTTTAGCGTAAGGCCGTCGACCTGAACCACAATACACCTTTGACCGGCGTCGATGGCGACGCCGCCGATATTGCGTACTTTCCAGGTCGCTCCGCGGAGTTCGGCCTGACCGAATTCTCCGGGATGGAGGGGGTCAGTAAGCGTGGCGGTCTCGCCGACAAGCGAGTCGACTTTCGTCTTGGGCATGGCGGATTGGAAGCGATCGAGGAGCGGTTTCCGGAAGAAAAGAAGGCACGCAATGGAAACGCCGAGACCGGTGAGGGCCTGGACGAGTAAATTGTCGACTCCGGCGATGGCCAGCAGGCCAGCGGCCAGCGCGCCGACGCCGAAGAACAAGAAGTAGAAGCCCCCAGGGGTGAGCATCTCGGTGACGAGTAAAGCTACTGCCGCGACGAGCCAGATCCACCACTGCATAGTGGCCTCCGATTTCTGATTAGGACTGCTTGACGACCATCGATTCCGGATCCCACATCATGGTTTTCCGGGTGAAGTGACTGACATTGGACAGCAGGGCCGGCCCGGCGGCGCGGAGGCCGAAGGTGGCATCTTCGATAACAGCCTTGCGAGAGCGAATTGCATTGATGAAATTCTCGTGGTGCGCGTACTGTTCGGTGTAGCCGGGCGGCAGGACCCAGCGCTGTTCGGTGTTGGCGCGCATGCCGTCGGCCGTAGGACGCTGGGCCGGATACTTTTTCTGGTACTCGCGAACGATGTCGGCACCGGTTGCTTTGGAGAACGTACCGGCAGTGTGGCCGGGTTCGACGTCCTTGGGTTTGCGCTTGAGAACCAGCGCGCCGCCGACCGCCAGATCGAGAACGCCTTCGGTTCCAATGAAACGGAAGCCGGAGCCATCACCGCCGCCGGCTTCAAAGTTGAGCCGGATGCTCAAGTGGAAGGCTTTATGCGCTTTGGTGTCGGGATAGTCGTACATGCCGAGCATGAGATCGGGGACGTCGCGACCGTCTTTCCAATAATACAGACCGCCGGTGGACATGATGCGGTCGGGGCCGTTGGAATCCATGACGTAGTGGATGCCGGTGAAGAGATGGACATAGAGGTCGCCGGCGACGCCGGTACCGTAGTCCTGATAGTTGCGCCAGCGGAAGAGGCGGATGGGTTCAAATGGACGTTTCGGCGCGTGGCCAAGGAAGCGGTCCCAATCGACGGTTTGGGGCGTGGCGTCGGGCGGGATGGAGTATTGCCAGGCGCCTTGCGGGGAATTGCGATCCCAGTAGGCTTCCACCATGCGAACTTCGCCGATGGAACCCTGCTTAATGACTTCGCGAGCTTTGGCGTAAAGGATGGAACTGGCGCGCTGACTGCCGACTTGCAGGATACGTTTGGTTTCTTTTTCGGCCTTAATGACGGCGGCGCCCTCTTCCACCTTCTGAACCATCGGCTTCTGGCAGTAGACATCTTTGCCGGCGCGCATGGCGTCACAGGCGATGATCTGATGCCAATGATCGGGGGTAGCGACGATAACCGCGTCGATATCGGGGCGGGCAAGGATTTCGCGGTAATCGCGGGTAGTGAATATGTCTTGACCGTAAACTTCTTTGGCTTTGGTCAGCCGGCCCTGGTAAATGTCTGACACCGCGACTAATTTGGCGCCGGGGACGGTGTTGACGGTCGATACGTCGCCCTGTCCCATGATGCCAAACCCAATGCAAGCGACATTGATTTTGTCGTTCGCGCTTTTGGGCGTCTGGGCCGGGGCGGCAGCGGCCAGCATGGTGGTGGCGGATCCGGCTTGAAGGAAGTGGCGGCGGGTTGTAGACATATTGAAATTTGTTCCCGAGTCCTCATCATATCGCGGGGTAGGCCGGGAATTTGCGCTTATCCCCCTAATGGCCCACGCCGAGTTGACCGATTTAAGAGAGAGATGCCGTTTACAGATCTGGAAGGGCTGAATAATTTCGTCGAATTCGACGGTAATCCGAAAAACGGACCCGAGGCAATTTTACCGCCTGTACCGGAGACGATCGAACACACGGGCATCCCGCAGGGGATGATCGAGCAATTGATCTTGAAGGCTCTGTATTACAAGGGTGAGGTGGTGGGGCGGGAGTTGGCGTCGGATTTGGGATTGCGTTTCAGTGTGATCGAAGGGTTGATGGACCTTTTGAAGCGGAACAACCTCCTGGGCGTGAAGAGTTCGCTGGGGATGGGCGCGATCTCGTCGAAATTTCTGCTGACTGAAAACGGACGGACGCTGGCCAAAGAGTACATTTCCGGGTGCGCTTATTCCGGCAAGGTGCCGGTGCCGTTGTATCAGTATGCCGACATGGTGCGGCAGCAGAAGCAGGGTGACGGCTGGCTGACCATGGAGGCTTTGCGGGAAGCCTACAGGCATATGGTGGTGACAGAGGGGTTGTTGAACGCCATCGGGCCCGCAGTGAATTCGGGCAAGTCGTTTCTTATCTATGGACAACCGGGTAACGGGAAGACATTTCTGGCGGAAGCGCTGTTCAACGTCGACGCCACGCATATTTACGTACCGCACGCCATTGAGTGCCAGGGAATGATCATTCAGATGTTCGACCCGGTGTATCACCACCCGGTGGACGAAGAGAGCGATCAAATTTCGGCGTTCACGACCGAATCGACCTACGACAAGCGCTGGTTCAAAACGCGGAGGCCGTTCATTGTCAGTGGCGGCGAACTCGATTTAAAAATGCTCGATCTGAGTTTCAATCCGGTATCGAAGTACTACGATGCGCCATTGCAATTGAAGGCGAATAACGGCATTTACCTTATCGATGACTTTGGGCGACAGAAAGTCACTCCGGCGGAAGTTCTGAACCGGTGGATCGTACCGATGGAGCGGCGCGTAGACTTTTTGACCTTTGTGAACGGCACAAAAATGACGGTGCCTTTCGAGTGCTTCCTGATATTCTCAACGAACTTGAAGCCGCAACAACTGGGCGATGAAGCCTTTTTGCGCCGTATTCAGTACAAAATGCTGATGCGAAGCCCGGACGAGAGTGAGTTCATCAATATTTTTGTTCAGTTCGCCGGCAGCAAAGGATTGGCATGTTCACGGGATTTGGCGGAATACTTCATAGAACGGCATTATCGATCGACCGGAAAGGTTAAGCGGCGGTGCCATCCGCGCGATGTGCTGTCCCATGCGATCGATATTATCCGGTTCGAACGGCGGCCGATGGAGTTGAACGAGGAGATCCTGGCCAAGGCGTTCGAATCGAACTTTGTTAGCGACGAAGAGGACGCCTAAACGAGAGACCCGGCGCGGATGAGTTGCTCGGCATGCTGGAGCGCTTCCGGCGTCAAGCGTTGACCGCTAAGCATCCGCCCGATCTCTTTGGTTCGTTCAGGTCCGTCGAGTTCGACAACGGTGGCGACGGTTCGGCCTTTGGATTCCTTTTTCTCGACGCGGTAGTGGAAGTTGGCGAACGAAGCGATCTGGGCCTGGTGGGTAACGCAGAGGACCTGGTAGCCGCGGCTGAGTTCTTTCAGACGGCGTCCAACGGCTTCGGCCGCTTCGCCGCCAATACCAGCATCGACCTCATCGAACACCAACAAATGCTGGGCGCCGCCGGGCCGTTCCCGCTCGACGCAGGTTTTGATGGCCAGCGCGATCCGTGATACTTCGCCGCCGCTGGCCACCTTGGACAACTCGCGAGGTTCTTCACCCTTGTTGGCGGATACAAGAAAGACGACGGCGTCCCGGCCGTCTTCGGTCCATTGCGACTCGGAAAATGAGACACGGAACGTGGTCCCGGCCATGGCTAGGGCGGTCAACTCCTGTTCAACACGCTTTTCAAGCTGCCTAGCCGCTTGCTTGCGGAGAGCGGTCAACTTCCCTGCTGCTGTCTCATATTCAACCGAGAGCTTCTGCCGGCGGGCTTCAATAGCGGCACGAAGTTCCGACGCGGATTCGACGGTGCGCATTTTGGCCTGGACGGCCGCCAAAAAGGAGAGAATATCGTCGATGGTTCCCCCATATTTCCGCTTCAATTTGTCAATTCCCGCGAGGCGGGTTTCCACGGTATCCAGTCGGGCGGGGTCGGCTTCGAGACGGCTCAGATAATCGCGGAGCGTGCGGCCGGCCTCATCGAGCGCAATGAGGGCGGGTTTCAATATATCGGCGACTTCAGTCAGTTGCGTGTCGATACGGGCGAGTTCGTCGACTCGGCGCTGGGCCGTTCGGGCCTGGGAAAGTGCAGAATCGGGAGCGTCATACAGCGCGGTAAAGGCAGCTTCGGCGTGTTCACTGAGGCGAGTGACGTTTTGCAGAACGCGCTTTTCGTTCTCAAGTTCTTCATCTTCCCCGGGTTTCAAATCGAGAGTTTCAATCTCCTTGCGCTGAAAACTCCAAAGGTCGGCGAGCCGGAGCTGCTCCTGCTCGCGCTGCGTGATTTCGTCGAGTTCGCGGTCGCAATCCTTCCAGGCCCGGAAGATTGCCGCGACGGGTTCCTTGGCGGATTGAGCGGCGGCGAAATCGTCGAGAATGGCGCGTTGGGAAGTGGCGTCATAGAGTTGCTGTTGCTCGTTTTGGCCGTGGATGTCGCCGAGCCAAGGTGAGAGCTGTTTTAACAGGGCGGCGGTGACGGGGCGGCTGGCGGCGAAAGCGCGGGATTTGCCGTTGGCGAGGATTTCACGCTCAATGAGGAGTTCATTTTCTTCCAGGGCAATTCCCACTTCTTCAAGGAGAGCGCGTATGGCGGGAGACTCCGGAAGGTCGAAAATGCCGCTGATGCGGGCACGATCCGTACCGGAGCGGACGAAATCAGCAGAGGCGCGACCGCCGAAAAGGAGCCCGAGGGAGTCGACAATGATCGACTTTCCGCTACCGGTTTCACCGGTAAGCAGGTTCAAGCCGTGGTGAAAGCGCAGACGGAGGCGTTCGACAACGGCGAAATTTTCGATGTGCAGTTCAACCAGCATGCAGGGGTTTAGACGGAAAACGGCTTATTGAAATTGTAGCCGGAGCGGTACAACGTGATGAGCGTAAGGACAAGAAACAAGAGCGTAGTTGCCAGACGCGTCCATCGCAGCCGGACTTGCCATATTGCGGCTCGCTCCGCTGAGAGTTCGAATACGTGAGGGGCGAGGCGCGCCCACATTTTTGTGCCGAAATAGAAAATAAGAGCGCAAGTACACCAAAGGAACAGGTCCGCCGTTGGGACGTGGGTATCGATGGAACCGAGGGTGTTGTGCGTTAGCAAATGGGCTTTGCGGACCGGTTCCCAGCCGCGAATGACTAACGCGACGATGATGATAAGGGCGAGGAAGGCGATGCGCTCGCTGGGTTGGGATTTACTGGGCATGACGGGACGATTTATACAGGCCGACACCGGCGGTGACGAGAATCGAAGCAATAAATAAGAGCGGCGCGGGGCCAAGCCCGTTGGCCCGGCCGTATGCCGTCTCGATAATTCGCCAAACCAGGAATGCTTTGAAGGTCACGACCTCGACTTTGACGAATCGGGTTAAAGAGATGGCCGAGGCGATGTTTTCAGGCGTGTGGGGACCGGGAACATTGATGAGCGACGGGTTGAACGGAACCGCGGTGAGCAGAGCGTAAATGGAAACACTGAGAATAAGCAGCAAAATGAGTGTCGACTTGTCGCCGAAGGCATCGGGTGTTCCGGCCAGGTTGAAGTGGGTCGGCACTTTCGCAGGCAGGCCGGAGTAGTTGGCGAGAATGACGGCCGGTATGAAGACAAAGATGCAGAATGCAACGATTTCCAAAATCAGCCAGGGACCCTTGGGCATCAGGATTGCGACCTCCGGGCCAGTCGAACCTGGCAGGGCAATTTAGCGGAAAGCCTCAGGCCGCAGGTCGAGCGTAGAAGATACACCACATCTCCAGTGTACTTTCCTGAGATCTTTCCGCCGACGCCGCTACTACCTCTATATGGTAGCGACGCCGCCGGAGAAACGGATTGTCTGGAATGAGCCGATGCTGATTCCGGCAATTGGCGTGGCCGCCGGTGTGCTGCTGGAACGACTTGTGCAGTTCACTCTACTGGAAGCGGGCGTGGCGGGCGGGTTGTTCACGCTGCTTGCACTCGTGCCTGGACTGGAGTCCCGGAGGCGAGTCTGCGCAGGCCTCGCCTGCTGCGCGCTGGGTCTGGGCGCGGCTGTGTGGCATCGCCCAGGACCGCCGCCGGTTATCGAAGCGGGAGCCTCCGAGGCGGTGATTTTGGAAGGCTGTGTGGTGGAGCCGTCCGTATTTTCCGAGAACCGCGAGCAGTTCACAATGGAACTCGCGCCAGGGGCACGGGGACGGGTATCGCTCAATTTGCGCGAGGGGCAAGTACCGCCTCGGTTGCGTTACGGGCAGCGGGTGGAGCTGGAAGGGCGAGTGCGGCCGCCGCACAATTTCGGCAATCCCGGAGCGTTCGATTTTGAGGGGTATTTGGCGCGGCGGCAGATTTTTTGGAATATATCGACGCGGACAGGCGCGGCGGTAACAGTTCTGGACGGGGAGTGCGGATCGAAATTCGAAGGGTGGCTGTTCGGACTCCGGTCGGAAGCGTTGGAACGGCTGGAAACCCTATACGCGAACGACTCTTACAAAACGATCATGATGCAAGCGGTGCTGACGGGCGAAAATACGCGGCTGGAGAAGTCCTGGACAGAGCATTATCGGCGCACTGGGACGTATCACGCATTGGTAATCAGCGGCCTGCATTTGACGGTGCTGGCCGGGTACTCGCTGGCTGTATTGCGCTATTCCACGGGGCAGCCGGGCGTGTCTTTGGTTCTTGCGTTCTTTGCGGCATGGATCTACGCGGGCGCGAGCGGGATGACGGCGCCGGTCGGCCGCGCCGCGGGCGGCTTCACGCTGTTCTTAATCAGCCGGTTCTGGCACCGGCAAACCCACATACTCAATTCGCTGGCGACTGTCGTGGTCTGCTTCCTGCTCGTGGATCCGGGACAATCGTTCGATGGCAGCTTTCTATTGAGCGTTCTCAGCGTGCTGGCAATTGGAGCGTTGGCAGGTCCCCTGTTTGAGGCCTACACGCGCCCAGTGGTGATGGGCTTCCGTGACCTCGGCCGGGACCAGCACGATGTCGATCTGGAGTGGCGAATTTGTTCGATGCGAGTGGAGGCTCGCCTGTTGGCGCAGACTTTGGCCGTCTGGACGCGCATACCGGAACGGCATTGTGTCAAGGCAGTGGCGATAGGCGTGCGCGTGTTTTTTCATTTGTATGAAATCTTCATGCTTTCGGCGGTGGTGCAAGTGGCCCTGGCGCTGCCGATGGCCATGTTCTTCCATCGCGTCTCGCTCAGCGGCATGGCTGCGAACGTGATTATCGTGCCCGTAATGAACGCGGTGGTCGTGATCGGATTTCTGGCTATGTTGACGAAGCTTTCCCCCCTGGCCTGGGTGGCGGGCGGGCTTTTGGAGTTCTCGCGCAAGGTGGCCGAGTTCTTCTCACGACTGGAGCCGGACTGGCGCATTCCCGATCCGCCTTTGTGGCTCGCGTTAGCATTCACGGGCGCGTTGATCGTTCTGGCGCTGGTGGCGCGGCGGCGTTCGCGGATCCGCTGGGTGGCGTTTTTGGCAGTCTGTGTGCTGTTTGGGGTATTGGTGGCGCACCCATTTTCTCCTGTTGTCGAGGGCGGGCAGTTGGAAGTGACGATGGTGGACGTTGGCCAGGGGGACAGTGTGCTGGTTGTCACTCCGGAAGGGAAGACCGTCATCGTCGATGGCGGGGGTGTGCCGGGGTTCAAAGGACGGCCAAAACCGAAGCTGGATATCGGCGAGGACGTGGTGTCGGCCTATTTGTGGACGCGGTCGATTCAGCGCGTCGATGCGCTGGCTTTGACACACGCTCACGAGGATCATAGCGGCGGTCTGGCGGCCCTGATCGCCAACTTTCATCCTCGCGAGTTGTGGGTTGGCGCAATGGGTGAGAGTCCGGTTTGGAAGCGGTTGCGGGCGGTGGCGGCGCAGTACGGAGTGACGATTGTAGCCAAGAAGGCGGGGGAAACCTTCGGCCTCGGCGGCGCGCAGTTCCGGGTGCTTGCGCCGTTCGCGGACCACGTTCCCGACGTCATTCCGCACAACAATGACTCGCTGGTGCTGACTGTCGGGCTCGGTTCGCGAACGTTTTTGCTAACCGGCGATGCGGAGAAGGAAATTGAGTGGAGGCTGACCGATGAACGCACCGTCGGACCGGTGGATGTACTGAAACTCGGTCACCATGGCAGCCGGACGTCAACGACGGCAGGATTTCTGGATCTCGCGCAGCCGAAATTCGCCGTGGTCTCAGCAGGCCTTGACAATCTGTACCGACACCCGCATCCGGATGTTCTGGCGAGGCTGGAAGAGCGCGGCGTGAGGGTTTTGCGTACGGATAAAGGCGGGCAGATTCGGTTTCTAACGGATGGGCGGCGGTTGGGGGTGACGGCGTTTTACGGGCTGCGGGCGGCGGGGGAGCAGCAGGTTTTGGCGGCGCGGTGACCTTCCATGGGCGATCCGCTTCCCTGGGCTTACGGATGAATTCTATGTTCTTCAGCCGTTTTCACAAAAGATATTCGTTTTTGTGACGCCAAGAGTGATGTTCAGACCAGTTCTTCGCCACGCCCGGGGCCATTTTGGCATATTCCGGTCAAATTTCACATTTTCGCCTGAAGCGTGACTTTGGCGCTCAACGTGCAGGTAGCATGGTGTGCGCCGGAGTAAGCATCTAAAGAATGCCGGTTTCCAGTCACGCTTAACTCAACTTGGAGGACAAGAAAATGAGAAACATACTTAAGACGGTCATCCTGACTGGTGCGCTCGCACTGGTGGCGGGATATGCCGACCAATGGGATAAAAAAACCATAATGACAATCGACGCGCCACTACGGTTGCCGACGATCACCTTAGAACCGGGAACCTACACTGTGAAGTTGCTTGAATCTCAATCCAACCGCCACATTGTGGGCATTTGGGACAAGGATGGGATGAAGCACCTGACCACGATTCTGGCGATTCCGAACTATCGCTTGAAGCCGACAGGTAAGTCGCAATTTACGATGTGGGAAACACCGGCAGGTCAAACGGCCGCGCTCCGAGCCTGGTTCTATCCTGGCGATAACTTCGGACAGGAGTTTGCTTATCCCAAAGATAAGTGGGCCCAGATGGCCATTGTAACCAAAGAAGAAGTTCCTACTCTGACGACGAATGATGAAACCACCATCACTTCCGCGGAGAGGAAAATCACGGAAACCAGGACGGAAGTTGCCGCGGCTCCCGTGCCCTCGCCGGTACCGGTAGAAATTGCCCAAGTGACGCCTCCGGCCGCTCCGGTGCAGCCGGAACCCACTCCGGAGCCAGTGCGAACTGCTAGGGCACAACCCGAACCAGCCCCGCTAGCCGCCGTTCCCGCCGATCGAGACGCGGCTCTGCCTCAGACGGCGTCCAACTGGTTTGAAGTTACTCTCCTCGGTGCGCTGCTGGGCTTCGCCGGATTATTCCTGATCCGCAAAAGCGTTGTTGCTTAATCTAAATCGGGGGTGATTTATGAGATGGACTCGACGACAAGCAATCCGGTTCTTAGGACTGGGAGGCTTGTCGCCGATCGCCGTTTCTCAGGTTCATCCCGAGGCGAGCGATTTCGTCCTGCGGCTCAACTCGAATCTGGTTGTGCTCGACGTATCCGTAACCGACGGGGATGGAGTTCCCGTCGGCGGGATTGGCAAAGATCGCTTCCGGATTCACGAGGATGGCAAGTCGCAGACTATCTCTCAGTATTCGGCCGACGAGCGACCGGTGAGTTTGGGATTCGTCATTGACTCAAGTGGAAGCATGTTCAAGAAGGTGCTGCAGGTACGGCGGGCGGTTCATTCGTTCCTGACCGTCAGCAATCCAGAAGATTCATACTTCGTCCTTGGTTTCAATGATATTCCTCGACTGGGGCTTCCCGGCGAGACGCCTTTTACGAGCCAGCCCGAGCAAGTGAAAGACGCGGTGGCTTCCTTTCGGGCGGAGGGCAAAACAAGCCTCTACGACGGGCTTTCGGTGGCTCTGAACCATATCCAGAGCAGTAGTCTGGAACGGCGTTTCCTGGTGGTGGTGAGCGACGGTAAGGACACCTCGAGTTCGCTTCGCCTAGTAGATTCGATCCGGCAGTGCCGTTCGTCCCGGGTCACGATTTTTACGCTGGGGCTGTTCGAGGATGAAGACGAAGACCAGAATTCGGGCGTGCTCAAGCAGATGGCGCGGGTAACGGGCGGACAATATTTTCACCCGGCGGATTCGAAGGAATTGAGCGACGCCTGTGTTCGTATCGCGCGCGATATTCGCGCTCGATACACGTTGGCGTATACGCCGCCGGATAGCGCCAAGAGGGCGTTACGGCGGATCAAGGTTGAGCTCGCGGCGCGTCCGGATGAAGGCAAAAGAGTTGTGCGGACGCGAACAGAATACACGCTCGAGCCGGCAGCCCGGCAATAGGATGCTGACCATGGCAAAGCCATCGCTTCGAATATTCGCCGGCATAACCTTACTGGGACTGTCGTTCGTCTGCCTTGCCTGGAGCGCTTGGGACTGGAGCAGCCGGGAGCTCTCGCAGGCCACGGCTAAAAGCGAGTTTGAAAAGCTGGTGGAGGATCGCGCGGGCAACCCGGTGCGACGGGGAGCAAGAAAGCCGCTGAGCGGTCCAGTGGCTAAGTTGGAAATTGCGCGGCTTGGAGTGAGTGGGATTGTCGAAGTGGGACTTGACGCGAAGACGTTAAAGAGCGCGATTGGGATGTCAATGACTAGCTCGCGGCCGGGAGAGTACGGGAATGTTGTCCTGGCGGCGCATCGCGATACGTTCTTTGCCGGGTTGCAAAACGCAAAAGTAGGCGATCTAGTGTTGCTCAGCACAACCGATGGAAGGCAGCACAAATATCGAATTTCGAAGTTGTTCGTAGTGGATCCGTCGGCGCACTGGGTGATGAACTCGTCGCCAAAGAAGCGAATGTTGACGCTGATTACGTGCTATCCATTTCGATATGTCGGCAGCGCTCCGCGACGCTTTATCGTTCAGGCGGCTGCCATCTAGGCGCGCGCATGCTGAGAAATTGGGGGATCTATTCGCCCGAGGCCCAGGCAGTACGAAACTCCGGGAATAGCGTCAATCCGCCGCACGCGAATATGGTTTGTCCGGTAATGTAAGTCGCCTCGGAAGATGCCAAGAACGCGAACACCGTCGCGATCTCTTCCGACGCCCCAGGGCGTCCCATCGGAATATGGCTTTCGACCACACCGCGGGCGGCCTCGTCGTTGACCCACGCCATATTGATTGGCGTGACAATCGCGCCCGGCGCCACGGCATTCACGCGAATCCCGCGATCGGCGTACTCCAGCGCCAGCGTCCGCGTCAGATTCTCCATGCCGCCCTTCGAAATCGAGTAGCTTAAATACCTCGGCTTCGGAATGATTTCGTGGACCGAGGAGTTGTTGAGAATCACGCCTCCGTTCCCTTGCTTCAGAAAATAGCGAAGCGCTTCCCGCGCGCACAGAAACGGTCCGCGGAGATTGACTCCCAGAACCCGATCAAAGTCGGCGACCTCCATTTCATGCGACGGACAGGGTTTTTGAATTCCGGCATTGTTTACCAGGACGTCAATCGAACCGAATTCGGCGATGAACTTGTCGAATATCGCCTTCACTTGCGCT
>Ga0105046_10013181_pt1 | contig 12806 bp, 5 predicted proteins | sample MAT03_FD_78385 | JGI IMG/M metagenome (GOLD analysis project Ga0105046, IMG submission 78385) | Freshwater microbial communities from Lake Fryxell liftoff mats and glacier meltwater in Antarctica - MAT-03 (megahit assembly) | ecosystem: Environmental > Aquatic > Freshwater > Ice > Liftoff... | reverse complement strand
GACGAAATGGGCCGCGACATCAGCACCGCCGAGGTCGGCACCGCGCTCACGGTCCGGCACTCCTCGAAGACCGACATCGTCGACCTCGTCGTCGCCAGCCCGGAGCCCGAGCTCTCTCGTCTCGTCGTCGACGCCTACATCGATCTGTACTTCACCTCGCTGCGCGATCAGGTCAACGACAGCCAGGAGCCCGAGATCCAGCAACTCGACGAACAGCTCACCGATCTGCAGGACCAGCTCACCCTCATCGACGAATCGATCGCAGCCACGATGCTGCCGTTCCTCCAGCGCGAAGCCGACCCGAGCGGCGCGTTCGCTCCGATCCCCACCCTCGAGCAGGTGGCGCCCCAGCTGGCGTCGGCACGCACACTCGTCACCAGTGAGATCAACCAGGTGCTCTCCAGCAAGAACGAGCTCGAGCTGTCGGGCAAGCTGCGGGTCACGAGCCAGGTCGTCCAGCGCGCGACGTTGCCCACCGAGCCGATCATCGAGTCGGGTCGGTTGCTGCTGGCGGCTGGTCTTGCTGCCGGAGGCCTGCTCGGCCTGATCGCCTGCGTGGTCGTTGCTCGTCTGTCGCGCACCGCCCTCGACGAGAACCAGGTCGGCGAGCTGCTCGGCGCGCCGGTGGTGGGAGAACTGCCCCACGCCCGCCTGCTCAGCAAGAACCGTCGGGCCGCCGTCGAGAACCTGCCCGACCGGGTCATCCCGTTCGTCGATGCACTCTGCGTGCGTGCCGAGGCCAATGCGAAGGTGGGCGAGGCGCTCACCGTGGTCGTCGTCGGTCTCGAGCGAGGCAGCGGCACCACCACGCTCGCCGGGGCGATGGCCAACCGCTATGCCGCCAACGGGTCACAGGTCGTGCTCATCGACGCCGACCCGCGCGACCCTGAGCTCTCGCGACTGTTCAGCGCCGGCAGTTCCGGTATCCCCGGTCTCCTCGCCGCCGCCACCCTCGACTCCGGGTTGCCCCGCCGCAACCGCGAGGGCGTGCGGGTCGACCCGTACAGCCCGACGGCGATGCGCGGCCTGCGTGTCGTCGGCATCGGCGACAAGGGCACCGCGTCGGGGCTGCGTCGCCAGAACGTCCCGGAAGTGATCGACATCAGCCGACGGACCGCTCATGTGGTCGTCTTCGACGCCGGCCCGCTGATGGACGCGGCGTCGTCGGTACAGCTCACCCAACTCGTCGATGCCGTGGTGCTCGCGGTGCCCACGCGCCGCCTCTACACACGCACCCTGCAGGTCGTCGCCACCCGGCTCCGTAGTCGCCGCGGTGAGCTCTTGCCGGTGTGGGTGCCGGCGTCACGTCGTCGCGGCGGCCGTGCCGTCGAGGCGGGCCAGGTGGCCACCGCTCCGATCGGTCTCGCCGGTGAGCCCGACATCGAGACTGCCGTCGACGCTCGCCGCAGTACAGCGGACTCAGCGGCCGACCCGAGCACGCAGCGGGCGTGACTCAGCGTCGACACCCCTACATGTGGCTGACGAGCGGGCTGATCCCGGCCAGCTGATCGAGGAACAACGAGCAGCCCGTGATCAGTCGGGCAGGCCCCGGCGCAGCGAGCGAGTGCTCACCTTCGAGCGCAGATAGCGCAGTCGACCGACACCTGTCGCGGTCGCCTTCTCGAAGTCCTCGATCGCAGCCCACGCGAGCTCGCACTCCTCCGGGGAGGGCTCGTGCGGGCTGTAGACGGCCTGGGTGGCCACGGTGGCTGCCGCTGCGAGACGAGTCGCCGGCTCGCCGATCGCCTGCGAGCCTGCGGCGACCAGTTCGTGGTCGGTACGCGAATGCTGCGCCCGCACACCCAGATCGACCAGCACGTCGACACCCGACCGGAACGCACCGAGTGCTTGCGCGCCGGTGGTTGCTGCCCTGCGTCGTCGGCGCCGCCGGAGCGATTTCAGCGCGAGCACGCAACCCACGTAGCCGAGCAGGACTGCCGTCGCGATCACGAGCGACACGCCGGCGCCGACGGCGGTGGAGGCCACTGCGGTGCGGGACTCGTCGGCCACGGTGTCGGGGGTGACGGCCTCGGGCGCCGAACTGGCGGTCGAGGCCGCCGTGGTGGGTGGTGCGTCGGCTGCTTCTCCGATCGGGGCCACGGCCCCCCCACCCTGTGACGGCGGCGCGGTGTCGCTCTGCGCCGGTACCGGGTCGAACGGCACCCAGCCGAGCTCGCCGAAGTCGATCTCGGGCCAGGCGATGGCCTGATCCGAGGTGGCGACCGTGCCGCTGCCCTCGGCGATCGGCGTCGACTGGAACCCGACAGCGATGCGCACCGGCAACCCCACGGCGTGGGCGAGCAGACCGTATGCGGCGACGAACTGCTCGTCGCGCCCGCGTCGCGAGCGCTCGAGGAACAGCTCGATGACCGCCACGGAGTGACCGGGCGGGCTGTCGAAGTCGAGGACGTACTGCTCGCGGAGGTAGCGGGCGATGGCTTCGGCCCGCTCGTAGTCGGTGCGGGCGCCAGCGACGATCGTGGTGGCCAACTCGAGCACCTCGGGCGACAGCTCGAAGTCGCCCACGAGCACTTCGTCGGCCTCGGCGGCGCGCACGGCGGCGAGCACACCTGGCTGGACGTCGAGGGGTTGGACGACGAGCTGGTACGTGGTGCCGACCTCGGGAGTGACATCGGGCAGGAGGCCGCTTCGCGTGCCGTCGATGCGGAGTGCTGCACCTGTCCCACTTCCCTCGCCGTCATCGGCCAGGGTCGCCTCGACGGTGCGGTCGACCATCGGCAGCCACACAGCATCGAGCTCGCCGATGCGCACGTCCACCGGCACCAGCACCTGGTCGTCGTCGAACGCGCCGACCGTCGCGCTCGACTGGCGATAGTCGTCGGCCGGCAACCACGTGCGTCCGTCGTAGCGGGTGAGACCGACGAGGCGCCAGCGTCGCGCCGACGCGAGTGAGGTGCGGAACACCTCGGTGGCGGGCGTGCGTGATCGCCATTCGTCGAGACGTGCGAGTGGGCTGAGACCGGTCTCCGGCATGGCAGGTGCATCGACCCGGCCCCTCGGATCGAAGCGCTCATCGGCGATCGCAGATCCGAACAGCAGGGTGGCGAGCACTGCGATCACGGTCATGATCGCCGCGTGGACGAGCGCGACCCCAGAGCGCGAGGCCGCTCGATCGGGCAGCAGCGCAGCGAGGGCCACGACCACGTAGGCCACCACCCACCACAACGGCGGTGCTCCCGCCTCGGCCGACAGCAGCGCCACCACACCGGCGAGCGCGAGCGAGGGCAGCAGCGCGCTCGGAGCGGACCGGCGAAGGACGAGTTCGACCGCCGACCAGGCGGCCACCGCGGCGAGCCCAGCCACAGCGCCGACTCCCGCCGCGAGCGTGGGTGAGGGCCACACCGAGGCGAGCAGATCGGCGATCCCGCTCGTGGGCACGTCGGCCAGATCGCCGGGCAGCTCGCCGCCGACGCTGATCACGCCGATCGCAGCCGCGACGAGGCCGGCTCCACAGGCGACGGCGACTCGCGCCGGCCACACCAGGCCAGCCAGCACCGTCGCCACCGCCCCGACGGCGACCACAGCAGCCACGGTGGCCCACACATGGGCGTCGGTGGCGAAGATGCGACCGCTCTGATGGGCCACCAGGGCGACGGTGAGCGTGGCGGCCACCGACCGAGGGATCCGCCGCACGATCGACGGCAGATCGACCCGCTCGCGGCGCATCCGGAGACCACTCACAGGTTGCCCGGTCGTTGGTTCCAGCGGGCGGCGAACTGCTCGGCGCTCGTGACATCGGAGTGGCGCACCGGGAGCCGTCGAAGTGGGGCGCTGCCGTCGTGCAGCCGGATCACGATGAGCCGGCGTGCGATCAGCACATTGCTGACCAGTTCGGTGAGCAGCGGGCTGTTCGCCCCGGCGACGAGGAAGATCTGGTCACCGGCGTCACCCTGCAACCGCAGCTGCGCCGCCGGCAGCGTGTCGTCGGGAGTCGTGCGCTGCACGCGTGTGAACAGCTCGAGCGCCTCCTGGCGGTGCCGTACGAATGCAACCCTGCCGGGGTTGTGCTTGTCGCGAGAGCGCATCACCACCTGCAGTTCCTGCTCGAGCGACTCGCAGACGATGCTCGTGGCGATCTCGACCGCATCCTCGAACAGTGCGTCGGTGACGGACCGGTCGAGGGTCTCGAGCACCACACAGCGGGTGGTGCGGCGCAGCTCGAAGTGGTCGCGAACCATCAGTGAACCGGTCTTCGCGGTGCTCGCCCAGTGCACGAGTCGCGAATCGTCACCCACGACGTACTCGCGCAGTGAACGGAAGTCGGCAAGTGGATCCTCGCTGAAGCGCGGCACGATCGCCCGCGCCTGACGCATCCGGCTCCCCGACTCGGGGAGCCGCAGACGGTGCACGTAGGGGTGCACGAGGATCTCGTCGATCACGTCGTGCTGCACCGTGCGAGTCGCCAGCGCGAACGGGTCGCTGCGCTCCTCCAGGATGGGCCCGAGATGGTGGACGCCGCGCTGCAGCGCTTGGATGCGGTAGCGCACCACGGTGTCATGCCCGGGACCGAGCTGTGGCAGGTCGATCGGCACTGCCAGCCCGGCGAGCTGATCGATGATCCGTGTCGGCGGCGCCGTGCGTTCGACGCGGGTGCGGAGCGCGACGCCGACGACGCTGCCGCGTGCGACGAAGCGGGGAACATCGAATCGTTCGAACTCGATCGGTGAGGTGACTCGCGGCAACAGGATCGCGACGACGACCAGCAGGAGGCCGACCGCAGCGACGACCGAGAACTCGCGGTAGCCCGTGAGGAGACCGATGACGCCGAGCAGGATCGACGCAGTGAGGACGGCGGTGCCGGCACGAGTGAGCCGGAGCCGCGACCGTGACTTCACGCGCCCGGGGTCCGGGCGTTGCGGCTGCGCGGCACCTCCACCTCGTCGAGGATCTGGCGGAGCAAGTCGCCGGCGGTGACGCCGTCGATCTCGGCCTCGGCCGTGATCGCGACGCGGTGTGCGAGTACCGGTTCGCACAGCACCTTCACATCGTCGGGGGTGATGTAGCCGCGCCCGTTGGCCAGCGCGTACGCACGCGCCACCGCGAGGAGGATGAGCGTGCCGCGGGTGCTGACGCCGAGACGCAGGTCGCGGTGGTGACGGGTGGCCTCGACGATGTCGGCCACGTACTCGCGGATCGGATCACCCACGGCCACGGTGCGGGCGATCTCGATGAGGAGCTGCAGTTGGCCGACGGTGAGCGTGGGGCGGATGCGATCGAGCAGCCCGTTGTCGGTGCGGGCCATCACCTCGAGCTCGCTGGCGCGGTCGGCGTATCCGAGCGAGATGCGCATCGCGAAGCGGTCGAGCTGTACCTCGGGCAGCGGGTAGGTGCCCTGGAAGTCGAGCGGGTTCTGCGTGGCGACCACCATGAATGGCGACGGCACCGGCCGGCTGACGCCGTCGTTGGTGACCTGACGCTCCTCCATCACCTCGAGCAGGGCGGCCTGCGTCTTCGGGGAGGCACGGTTGATCTCGTCTGCCACGAGGATGTTCGTGAACGTCGGGCCTTCGCGGAACGAGAACTCGCCCTTCACGGGATTGAACACCGAGACACCGGTGATGTCGGAGGGCAGGAGGTCGGGGGTGAACTGCACCCGTCGCACCTCACCGCCGATCGCTGCAGCCAACGCCTTGGCGAGCGAGGTCTTGCCGGTCCCCGGCTTGTCCTCGATGAGCAGGTGACCCTCTGCCAGCAGGCAGGCCACTGCGAGGCGCACCTGGTGCGACTTGCCGCGGATGACAGTCTGCACGGTGTCCTCGAGCCGGCGCGCCGCCACGGTGCCCTGGTCGTGGCTGGCGAGGTGATCGGGAGGGTTGAGGTCGGTCATGGCTCCGGCGGGGGGACGACGACGACCGTGGTGGTCGTCGTGGTGGTCGGGGGTGTGGTCGTGGTGGGCGGGGGTGTCGATGTGACCGCGATGGTGAGCGTGCTGGACGACTGTCCGCCGAAGGCGTCGGCGATGCTGTAGGCGATGATCACGGTTCCCGGCGCGGTGAGAGTACCCGAGGGAGTGAACACAAGCGACACTCCGTTCGGCGAGACCGTGACCGTGCCCTCTGTCGGGGCCACCGATGCAGCGACGATCGTGAGCGACGAGGGCGGAGGGTCGTCGAGATCGGTGTCATTGGCGAGGACGTTCACCGTGACGGACGTCTGGCCGACCAGATCGATCGCGCCGACATCGGCAATCGCGACCGGAGGTCGGTTCGTCACCGTGACCGTGAGGGTGGTGGTTGCCTGGAGCAGCCCGTCGCTCACCGTGTACGTCAACGTCACGGTGGCCGGTGCGAACGCCGAGAGGGTCGAGACGAGGAGTGCTGTGCCGGTGTTCGTCACGGTGATCACACCGCTCGGCATCGGGGCGGTGAATCCGGTGATCGTCAACACATCGCCGTTCGCGTCGGTGTCGTTGACGAGCACCGTGGCTGCGGTGGCGGCCGTGAGAGTGGGCAGGGTGAACACGTCGGGCGCGGCGACCGGCGCGGCGTTCGCGACCGTGACGGTGACCAGGCCGGTGTCGACGAGCCCGCCGATGTCGCGCACGGTGTAGGTGAACGTCGCCGTGCCCGAGAAGCCGGGATCGGGCGTGAAGGTGACGATCCCCGCCCGCAGGGCCGGCGTGCCACCGGTGCCCGGGGTGACGGTGGCGACCACGAGCACGTCACCATCGGGGTCGCCATCGTTGGTGAGCACCGGCACCGTGACGCGAGTGCCGCGCGAGGTAGTGGCTGTGTCGTCCACCGCGACGGGCGCGCGGTTCACGACCACGGTGACCACCGCGCTGCTCGTGGCGCCACACGAGGTGGTGGCCCGGTAGGCGAACGTCGCCGTGCCGTTGAAGCCTGAGGGCGGGGTGTAGACCGCTGCCGAACCCGTGGCGTCGAGCGTCGCCGTGCCCGCCGATGCGGAGCCGAGAGTGACCGCAGTGCGGGCCGGCACGCCGGTGGGGAACAGCGTGATCGTCGCGGGGGTGCCGAACCTGGTGGTCGTGCTGATCGGCGTGAGGGTGGGCACGGCCGGACAGGCGACGATCGTGAGCGTCACCGAAGCGGTGTCGTCGGCCCCCTGCGGGTCGCGCACGGTGTACGTGAACGAGGCGACACCGGTGAAGGTGGCCGACGGGGTGTAGAGCACGTTGTTGCCGACGATCGAGATCGAGCCGGCAGCAGATGGGGTGAGCAGCGAGATCGCGGCCAGCGTGAGCGCGCCGCCGTCGGGGTCGAGGTCGTTGTCGAGCACACGGATCGTGGTGGCCACGGCCTCGCCGGACACCGAGTCGTTCACCGCGACCGGTGGCGCATTCGGCGGGGCCTGCACCACGACCGTGATCGTGCCGCGGGCAGTGAGGTCGTCGGCGTCGGTGATCGTGTAGCTCAACGAGTACGAGCCCGGGGTCGCGCCGGCCACGATGCGCACGCCGGCGCTGACGATCGTCGCCGTGAACGCGCCGGCCGGCGATGGCGTGCCGATGCCGGTGAGCCGAAGCCCACCCGGGAGTCCGTCGGCATCCATGTCGTTGGCGACCGGACTGAGGGTGCCGGTCGCACCGGTGACGATCGTGATCAGGTCGGGCGTGGCGACCGGTGCGACCTGCACCCGCTCGGCCACCTGCACCGTGAGGGTGGCGGTCGACTCGAGCCCCGCCACGTCGGCGATCGTGTAGGCCACGCTCGCGAGGCCGGCGAAGGTGGCCGGCGGTGTGTAGCGGATGCGGCCTCCGGACACGACGGCGGTGCCCACCGTCGGCGTGGCGACCTGGACGAGTCGGATCGGGTCGTTGTCGGGGTCGGTGTCGTTCGCGACCACATCGACCATCACCGGGGTGTTGAACGTGGTCGCCGCAAGGTCGTTCTGCGCCGATGGTGGCCGATTCACGACGGGCCGGGCGACCACCGAGATCGTGATCGATGCCGACGAGCGCGCGAGGAACTGGTCCTGGATCGTGTAGTTCAGCACGTACACGGCCGGCTGAGTGGAGGGAGGTGTGAAGCTGACGGAGCGGTCGGCATTGACGATGGCCGTTCCCGTGCGCACCGTCGGCGGGCCGGCGTAGTCGAACGGCAGGCCATCGGGATGGCTGTCGTTGAGCAGCGGGAACACCACGGCGGTGTCACCCGTGAAGATCATGGCGCTGTCGGCGCGAGCGACCGGGCCCGAACCGGTGCCTCGGATGACGGTGACCGTCACGGTGGCCGAGGAGGTGAGCCCGGCCACGTTCTGCACGCGATACCTGAACCGGGTGGTGCCGATGTACCCGGACGGCGGCGTGTAGCGAAGGGTGGTGGGCGAGATCCGAGTGACCGTGCCCTGGCCCTGTTCCGGCTGGGTCCACGATTCGACGACGAGTTGGCCGTTGTTGGGATCGACATCGTTGCCGACCACGTCGATCGGCACTGCGACCGACGCCGACACCACCGAGTCGTCGATCGCGATCGGCGGCTGCAGCGGTTCGGGCGCAGCGACCAGCAGTGCCACCGTCGCCGTGTCCTGCAGCCCTTCGGGGTCGGAGATCGTGTACGTGAACGTGAGCAGGCCGACGGTCCCGGTGGCAGGCTGCACGTCGATCGACCGGTCGTCGACGACGACCTCGACGTTCGGCAGGCTGGACACGGCCACGATCCGCAGGGTGTCGCCATCGGGGTCGGTGTCGTTGCCGAGCACCTCGATCCGCTGACGCACGCCGGCGCTGGCTGCCACTCGATCGTCGACGGCAATGGGCGCCTGGTTCACGGCGGCAGGTTCGACGACCTCCACCTCGACGGTGGCGGTGGATTCGCCGACGGCGCCGTCGGGGCCGACGATGCCGTCCTGCACCGTGTAGGTGAACGAGTCGTTGCCGATGAAGCCGGGCTGCGGCTCGTAGCGCACGGTGCCCGAACCCTCGATCGCCGTGCTGCCGTTCGATGCTGCCGACACCTCGACGATCGCGAGCGGGTCGCCCTCGTCGTCGGTGTCGTTCGCCAGCACCTCGATGTCGATCGCGGTGTTCACCTGCGTGGTGGCGCGGTCGTCGGTGAGGTCGGGATCGGTGTTGCGGTTGCCGCCGACCACCTCGACCGACACCGTGGCACGGCCCGTCAGATTGCCCGGGTCGGCGACGGTGTAGACGAACGAGATGGTGCGCTCACCGGCGGTCGGTGACGGCTGGAAGTTGATCCGGCTCCCTTCGAGCACGGTGACTGCTCCGTCGGCAGGGTCGATCGGCTCGACGTCGGTGACCGTGAGGGGATCGCCATCGGGATCGGCGTCGTTCGCGAGCACCCCGATCGACACGGCACGTCCGACCCGTGTGACGGCACGATCGTCCTGAGGTACGGGTGGGTCGTTCACGCCGTTGTCGTCGAGTTCGGCCGCAGCAAGACCTCCACCGGTGACGATGGCCTCGACATCGGCCTCGTCGTCGAACGAGCCCACCCCGTCTGCCGATGACCCGTCGGAGGCGATGACGATGGTGCGGCGCGAGAACTTGTCGAGTTCGACGAAGGCACCTCGGTCGACGCTGAACGAGAAGCGAGAACCGGGATCGTCGATCGCCAGGGCGCCGGTGGCCGACGAACCGACGAGCGATCGCTCGGACGGCTCGCGTCGCGTGTGGGCGGTGACCGCTCCGTCGGCCCACGCGATCGACTGGACGTCCGGGGTGGCGGGCGCGGCCACCACCACGTGGGTCTCGTTCGCGAACAGTTGACCCGCCGTGAGGTCGAGCGGTGCGCCGATCTGCACGTCGCGCACCACGCCCTCGTCGCCGATGCACGACATGGTGCGCCCTGCGAGCACGGTGAGACAGTCGACGGCCGGATCGGGTTCCTGGACGAGGACCGGCTGGCCTGGCTCGTGGCCGGGCACCGAGGTGGACGACGCCTGGCGGAGCCAACGCACGCGACCCGTTGCGGCGTCGTACACCACCGGCTCACGTCCGACGGCGGTGAGGAACAACGCGGCGCCCGGATCCGCGAAGCGGACATTACTGAGGGTCTCGCCATCGAAGCGCAGGTAGGCGCCCTCGGTGTCGTCGACGAGCCAGAGGAGACCGTCAGTGGTGCCCACCCAATCGGTGAACCCACCCGGTACCGGCACGGTGTCGCCCCGGGTGCCGTCGTCCGAGAGTCGCTGCACCGTTGCCGCCGCCGCATCGACGAGGAACGCCACCCCGCCGGCCGGGACGAGCGCCGAGCGCAGATCAGCGGGTCGCGGCCCGGCGACCCGGGACTGCTCTCGGCCGTCGCGGCTGTCGAGTTCGACGATCGCTCCCGACGTGCGGTCGTGCACGAGCAGCGTCGATCCGAGGTCGGCCAGGTCGTAGGCGGTGGCATCGTCGCCGATCTCGATCGCGAGGCTCGGCCGCTCGCCGCGTGCCGAGGCCAGCACGACCCGGCCACGACTCTCGCCCGACATCCACACCGTCGCTGCGCTGGCCTGCACGGAGGTGGTGTCCTCCTGACGGACCACCACGATGCCGGCGACGCCGGCGGCGAGGGCGACCATCACTGCGATGGTGCGCCACGCGACATCGAACCGGATGGCGGGCGGGAGCACCGTGGTGTGCGAGTTCTGCGAGTTCCGTCGCATCAGCGCATGCATGTCCCGCCTCACCCTCCGACGCTCTTGTTCCCCGCCATTGCCTGCGATTCCGGCCCGCCGACCGTGTCCTCGCCACCATCGACGGTACCAGCGTAGGCCGTCCGGCCCAGCCTCGGTCACCGGCGGCCGCTGGCGGACCCCCGGGGTTAGGCTCGCCCGCATGCCACCAGTCCGATCGGGCGCGACGTCACCGGGCGTGCTCCGGGTGGCATACGTGTCCAGCCACTACCCGACGATCTCGCACACGTTCATCCAGACCGAGATACTGGGTCTGGCGCCTCACGGCGTCGATGTCGAGCCGTTCGCGCTCAACTCACCCAGCGATGGTGACCTGCTCACCGATCTCGACCGCTCGGAATCGGCGCGCACGTTCTACGTCAAGGCGACGCCGAAGGGCCGGATCATCCGGATGGCACTCGGCGCCCTCGTGCGTCACCCGGTGCGTCTCACCCGGACATACCTGCGTCTTCACCGTCACGACGCGCTGTCGCTGCCACAGCTCGCCAAGCGCACCCTGCAGTTCGTCGAGGGGCTGATCGTCGCGGCCGAGTGCCGGCGTCGGGGGATCTCACGACTGCACGCACACATGGGTGGCGCTCCGGCAACCGTCACGTGGTACGCCGCTGAAATCGGATCGGCGCTCACCGGTCGCCCCTGGACGTGGAGCCTCACCGTGCACGGGTGGAGCGAGTTCGTCGACGAACGCGAGCACCGGCTCCGCGAGAAGCTCGGTGCTGCGTCGCGTGTCGTGGCGATCAGCGACTTCACCCGATCGCAGCTGATGCGCATCGCGCCCACCGATGTGTGGGACCGGATCGTGACGGTCCGTTGCGGGATCGACCTCGAGCGCTTTGCTCGTCGTGGTGACGAGGCTGGCGCTTGGGCCACCCGCACGGTGGTGGTGACGGCGCGGCTGGCTCCCGAAAAGGGCCATTCAGTGCTGCTCGACGCGCTCGCACTGCTCCGCGAGCGCGGTGTCGAATGCCGGGTGCGGTTCGTCGGCTCCGGGCCGATGCATGACGAGCTCTGTCGCACCGTCGAACGGCTCGGTCTCGGCGACCGCGTCGACTTCGTCGGGGCGCTGCCGCCCGACGGCGTCGCCGCAGAGCTGCGGAGCGCTGCCGTGTTCTGCCTCCCGACGTTCGCCGAGGGCCTCCCGATCGTGCTCATGGAGGCAGCGGCGACGGGCGTCCCGCTCGTGACCACCTACATCGCGGGCATCCCCGAGCTCGTCGACCACGAGTCAGGCCACCTCGTCCCTGCAGGTCGGGCGGATCTGCTCGCCGATGCGCTCACGGCCGCCCTCGACGACGTCGCAGCCCGCGACCGCCTCGTCCACACCGCCGCAGCTCGTGTCTCCGAACGCCACGATGCCCGCCGGAACCTCGCCCAGTTGGCCGGCGAGCTGCACATCGCCCACGCGAGGCCCGCATGACGGCCGAGTCGATCCCCACGGCGCAGACGCCGGTGGATACCCAGGCACCGTTACCGCCGTGCTCGGTGCCGTCGTGCTCGGTGGTGATCCCCGCCTACAACGAGGCGGCGGGGATCGGTCGGATGCTCGACCATCTCTACGAGGACGGCCTCGCGCGACGCGCCGACGTCGTGGTGGTCTGCAACGGATGTACCGACGACACGGCCGAACGTGCCCGAGCGACCGGATACCCGTTGCGCGTGATCGAGCTCGGGCAGCCGAGCAAGACAGCGGCCATTCGTGCCGGGGAGCGGGCCGCTCCGACGCTGCCCCGGATCTATGTGGATGCCGATGTGGTGACGTCGGGGACTGCGATCACGGCGGTGGCCGAGGCGCTGGTCGGTGCGGTCGTCGCTGGACGGGCGCCGGCTCGGTTCGATCTGCGCGACTGCTCGTGGATCGTCCGACGTTTCCATGGCGCGAGCTCTCGCCTCCCGAGTGTTCAGGCCGAGCTCTGCGGTGGCGGCATGTATGGGCTCTCGGCCACCGCGCGCGCGCGCTTCGACGACTTCCCCGACCTCATCGCCGATGACCTGTTCGTCGCTCGCATCGTCTCCCCCGACGAACTCGCGATCGTCGACACCCGACCGACCGTCATCACGCCGCCACGCTCGCTCGACGCGCTGTGGCGGGTGCGCAAACGCGTCGTGCGCGGGACGCAGGAGATGGCGGCGACGCAGGGTGTGGCGACGACGGCCGGTACGACCGGTCGGGAGTTGCTGCGCCAGCT
>Ga0105046_10013179_pt1 | contig 12807 bp, 13 predicted proteins | sample MAT03_FD_78385 | JGI IMG/M metagenome (GOLD analysis project Ga0105046, IMG submission 78385) | Freshwater microbial communities from Lake Fryxell liftoff mats and glacier meltwater in Antarctica - MAT-03 (megahit assembly) | ecosystem: Environmental > Aquatic > Freshwater > Ice > Liftoff... | reverse complement strand
TCGTCGGGAAAAAAGCGCTGAAATTCCGGCAGCGACTGCGGAAACGGCAGATCTTCACGGGCCAGGACATCCATGCCAAACGCTGGATCTAGTGGGTATGGGAGTCAACCGGATAGGCAAGGAAAGCCCTTGGCTCTGACTGCCCGGAGGGCTGGCTGGATCGGCTCCAACATACTTTTGAACAGGATTCCGCTGTCCGGCAGAATTCATATTGTCCGAAGCGGAGTCGTCGTCGCCAAAGAACACGTCTTGGAGCAGTGGAGACAGACTCTCTTTCTTCGTGCCCAGCCTGCCGAGACACGCGGCTGGCTCATTGACGTGATGAAATGTGTCGAGTCATTCGAGGGACGGGAATTCGGGATTGAGGAGATATATGCATTCGAACCTATGCTCGCGGATGTATATCCGGGGAACAACAACGTTCTCCCGAAAACTCGGCAGCAACTTCAGGTTCTTCGTGACAGTGGATATTTGATTTTTGTTGCAAGGGGGCGATATCGCCGCATAGTTTCCTAAAATTGCCGACATTCCTCCGGAGAAGGTCGATGGCTTGGTACCGCAATTACTATGAGTGCTACCGGTGCGAGGAAACGTGGGAGGACGAATGGTCTTGCGCGTGCGACGATGAATGCCCATCCTGTGGCGCGAAACACGCGAGCGCGGTCGAAAGCGATGATCTGACTTTCATTGTCGAAGATGACGGTCATTGTTTCATCGTTTTCAAATCTCCGGACGATGCTGAGGAATCTCCCGACTATCAGGAAGTCATCCGTTTCCTGTCGCTTGGCTTGGCGGAAGCTTACATTCGCGCCGAACCAGCAGCTGGTTCATTGGTCTAGCCCCTTATACGCCCTGTGAGATGCACGTGTTCGGTCAATCCGAAAGAGGCGCCTCTCACCGATAGACCTCGCGCCGGTTGCCGATGAGCACGACCACGACGGTGACCACCGCGTCCTCTATGCTGGCGATGATGCGATAGTTCCCGACGCGGTATTTCCAGTAGCCCTTCAGCGGCCCGGCGAGAGGCTCGCCGACATCGCGGGGATTGTCAGAGTCCACGAGACGGTCGCGGATGAACCGTGCAATGCGCTGACGATCCGCCGCCCCGATCTGGGCCAGATCTTTCTGTGCGTTTTTCTCGAACCGCACGCGCCAAGGCATGGTTCAGGCTTTTGCGGCCCGCGCGGGAAGCTGGATATCCAGGTCACGGAGCACGTCGTCGAACTCGACGAATTGCGGGTCGTCGCGCATGCGCTGGTCCGCGAGATAGGCGTCCTCGAGGTCGGCGATGTGCTCTGCAATCGCCTCGCGCGCGTAGTAGCTCTTGGTGCGGCCGGTCTTGCGCGCCAGTTCGTCAAGGCGATGTTCAAGGTCGGGTGGCAGGCGAAGAGCAAGCATCGAATTCTCCTGCTATACATGTATAGCGGGAGAATGGGCTTAACAAGTTACCTTGTCAGCCTCTTGTGCGTCATGCGATGCGGTGCTGCCGCCTCGGCGCCGAGGCGGCGCACCTTGTCCTTCTCGTATTCCTCGAAATTGCCCTCGAACCACTCGACATGCGCGTCGCCCTCGAAGGCCAGCATGTGGGTCGCCATGCGGTCGAGGAACATGCGGTCGTGGCTGATGATGACGGCGCAGCCGGCATAGGCTTCGAGTGCGTCTTCCAGCGCTCCCAGCGTCTCGGTGTCGAGGTCGTTGGTCGGTTCGTCGAGCAGCAGCACGTTGCCGCCGTTCTTCAGCATTTTTGCCAGATGCACGCGGTTGCGCTGGCCGCCGGAGAGGTTGCCGACCTTCTGCTGCTGGTCGCCGCCGCGGAAGTTGAACGACGAGCAGTAGGCGCGGCTGTTCACCTCGTGCTTGCCAAGCTTGATCACCTCGGCGCCGCCCGAGATTTCCTCCCATACGGTCTTCTTCGGGTCGAGCGCGTCGCGGCTCTGGTCGACATAGCCGAGCTTGACCGTCTCGCCGATGCGCACCGAGCCGGCGTCGGGCTTCTCCTGGCCGGTGACCATGCGAAACAGCGTCGTCTTGCCGGCGCCGTTCGGGCCGATGATGCCGACGATGCCGCCCGGCGGCAGCTTGAAGGCGAGGTCCTCGATCAGCAGCTCGTCGCCAAAACCCTTGTTCAGGCCTTCGACCTCGATGACGACGTTGCCGAGGCGCTCGCCGGCCGGGATGACGATCTGCGTGTCGGTCGGCCTGCGCTTGTCGGCCTGCTCGACCAGATCCTCATACGCCTTGATGCGGGCCTTCGACTTGGTCTGGCGGGCTTTCGGCGAGGACGCGATCCACTCGCGCTCGCGCCAGATCGCCTTCTGGCGCGAATCGTCCTCGCGGCCTTCCTGGATCAGCCGCTTCGCCTTGGCGTCGAGATACTTCGTGTAGTTGCCCTCGTAGGGGATGCCGCGGCCACGATCGAGTTCGAGGATCCAGCCGGTCACGTTGTCGAGGAAGTAGCGATCGTGGGTGATGATCAGCACCGAGCCCGGATAGTCGCGCAGGTGCTTTTCCAGCCATGCCGTGGTCTCGGCGTCGAGATGGTTGGTCGGTTCGTCGAGCAGCAAGAGGTCGGGCTGTTCGAGCAGCAGCCGGCAGAGCGCGACGCGGCGGCGCTCGCCGCCCGACAGGCTGGTCACGTCGGAATCCTTCGGCGGACACTGCAGCGCTTCCATCGCCATCTCGACCTGCTGTTCGAGGTCCCAGAGGTTCAGGCGGTCCATCTCGTCCTGGAGCTTCGCCGATTCGTCGGCGGTCTCGTCGGAGTAGTTCATCATCAGTTCGTTGTAACGCTCGATGATGGCGGTCTTCTTGGACACCCCGTCCATGACGTTTTCGAACACCGTCTTGGAGGCGTCGAGCTGTGGTTCCTGCGCCAGATAGCCGACCGTCGCACCCTCTGCGAGCCAGGCTTCGCCGGAAAACTCGGTGTCCAGCCCGGCCATGATGCGCAGCACGGTCGACTTGCCCGAGCCGTTGGGCCCGAGAATGCCGATCTTGGCGTCCGGGTAGAAGGACAAATGGAGGTTCTCGAGAACCTTCTTGGTGCCGTAGGACTTGTTCAGCCCGGCCATGTGATAGATGAACTGGCGTGCCACGCGCGCGGTATCCCTGATCTGGATGGAGAGTTGCGCGCTATTTAGGCGATGCGGCGGACAACGGCAATGGCCGGCGACACCGTGGCGTCAGCTCTTGACGCGCCAGCCGGTCTTGAAGATCCACCAGACGAAGACCAGGCAGGCAGCGAGGAAGGCGAATGTCATGCCGAGGCTGACCGCCACGCTGACGTCGGAGTGGCTGTAGAAGCTCCAGCGGAAGCCCGAGACCAGATAGAGCACCGGATTGAACAGGCTGATCGTGCGCCAGACCGGCGGCAGCATGTCGATGGAATAGAAGCTGCCGCCGAGGAAGGTGAGCGGCGTGACGATCAAGAGCGGAATGAGCTGCAGCTTCTCGAAATTGTTCGCCCATATGCCGATGATGAAGCCGAACAGGCTGAAGGTGACGGCGGTCAGCACCAGGAAGAGCAGCATGAAGAACGGGTGCTCGATATGCAGCGGTACGAACAGATGCGCGGTGGCGAGGATGATCAGCCCGATCGCGATCGACTTGGTGGCCGCCGCGCCGACATAGGCCAGCACGATCTCGACGAAGGAGACCGGCGCGGAGAGGAGCTCGTAGATGGTGCCGACGAATTTCGGGAAATAGATGCCGAAGGACGCGTTGGAGATGCTTTGCGTGAGCAGCGACAGCATGATGAGGCCGGGCACGATGAAGGCGCCGTAGCTGACGCCGCCGACCTCGGTGATGCGCGAGCCGATCGCCGAGCCGAAGACCACGAAATAGAGCGATGTCGAGACCACCGGCGACACCACGCTCTGCAGGAGCGTGCGCATCGTGCGCGACATCTCGAACTTGTAGATCGCCTTGACCGCGTGGAAATTCATGTGCGCGTGCTCACGAGGTTGACGAAGATATCCTCCAGCGAGCTTTGCGTGGTCGCGAGATCGCGAAAGCGGATTTCCTCGGCTTCGAGCGCCTTGAACAGGCGGGTGATGCCGGTGCGCTCGCCCTGCGTGTCGTAGACATAGGTCAGTTCGCCGCCGTCATCGGAAAGCGTAAGCCCGAAGCCGGCCAGGCTGTCGGGCACCCGGTCGAGCGGCTGCTGGAGCTGCAGCGTCAGTTCCTTGCGGCCAAGCTTGCTCATCAGGGCGGCCTTGTCCTCGACCAGCACCAGCCTGCCCTTGCTGATCACGCCGACCCGGTCGGCCATCTCCTCGGCCTCCTCGATGTAGTGCGTGGTCAGGATGATGGTCACGCCGGAGTCGCGCAGCCGCCGCACCACCTCCCACATGTCGCGCCGCAATTCGACATCGACGCCCGCCGAAGGCTCGTCGAGGAACAGGATGCGGGGCTCGTGCGAAAGCGCCTTGGCGATCATGACGCGCCGCTTCATACCGCCCGACAGCGTCATGATCTTAGCGTCTTTCTTGTCCCACAAAGACAGGTCGCGCAGGATCTTCTCGATATGGGCGGGGTTCCTGGGCTTGCCGAACAGGCCCCTGCTGAAGCTGACGGTTGCCCAGACGGTCTCGAAGGCGTCGGTGGTCAATTCCTGCGGCACGAGGCCGATCAGGGACCGCGTCGCGCGAAACTCCGTCACGATGTCGTGGCCGTCGGCCAGAACACGCCCCTCGCCGGGTTTCACGATGCCGCAGACGATGTTGATCAGCGTGGTCTTGCCGGCGCCGTTGGGGCCAAGCAGCGCGAAAATCTCGCCATGCTGTATCTCAAGGTCGATGCCCTTCAGCGCCTCGAAGCCGGACGCATAGGACTTGGACAGGTTGGATATGGAAATGGCGGGCTGCATCGAAAGGGCTCGAAATGTCGGGAGCGCGCCCAAAATGCCGGCGCCACGAAGCGATGAAGGCCTATATAGATCAACGGTCGTCTGCCGCAAGGTAACCGCACCGCCTTCCTGACAGGCGTTGCCAACCGCCCGGCCCTTGTGCGGCGGCGGGGACAGGGGCATCGTGCGAAGTTCATCCGCCCAAAACCTGAGGGGAGGTCGATCATGCGGTGGTTTCATATGACAGTGGTGTCGGTCCTGGCCGTGGCCCTGCTGATTTTCGCGCTGCAGAATCTGCAGAGCGTGACGGTCGCCTTCCTGGGCTTCAGCATCACCGCGCCGCTCGCCATACTCTTCATCGTCATCTACCTGCTCGGAATGGCGACGGGCGGCAGCATCTGGTCGATGGCCCGCTGGGCGTGGCAGGGGTCACGGCAAACACCGCCGCCGACCAGATAGCGCCGGGCGATCATGGCGTTTGACACGCAGAGGCGGCTGGTTTCGCCTACCGGCGCTTCACTCAACCTCTACACGCGGCTGGCCGACGGCTCGCCGCGTGCGGTCGTGCAGATCAACCACGGTCTCGCCGAGCACGCGGCGCGCTACGGGCGCTTCGCCGATTCCCTGGCATCGCGCGGCTTCCACAGCTATGCGCACGACCATCGCGGCCACGGCTTCACCACCGCTCCGGACGCACCGCCTGCTCGCTTCGGCACGCCCTCGGGTGGCGACAAGGTCATTGCAGACGTCGCCGCGATCCACGATCTGATCCGGCGCGAGCATCCGCGCCTCCCGGTAATCCTTTTCGGTCATTCGATGGGCGGACTGATCGCCGCGAACTTCCTGCAGGCGCACCCGGACGCCGCCGATGCCGCCGCGATCTGGAACGCGAATTTCTCCGCGGGGCTTGCCGGTCGCGCCGCGCTGGCGCTCCTCGCCTGGGAAAAGTTCCGGCTCGGCTCCGACGTTCCCTCCAGGCTCCTGCCCCGCCTCACATTCCAGGCGTGGGCCAACAAGGTGCCCGGCCACGCAACACAGTTCGACTGGCTGTCGCGCGATGCCGATGAGGTCAGGAAATACATCGACGACCCACTGTGCGGCTGGAACGCCTCGGTCTCGCTGTGGCGGGATCTGTTCGGCTTCATCTTCGCCGGAGCCGATGACAGCAGGTTCTCATCAGCGCCGAGAGACCTGCCTATCAACCTCGTCGGTGGAGCAAAAGACCCCGCGACCGACGGCGGCAAGGCGGTCGAGCACTTCGCGCGGCGGCTACGGCGGATGGGGTTTTCGAATCTGGTTTCAACAGTTTACGCCGACACCCGCCACGAAAGCCTGAACGAGGTGAACAGGAACATCATCATGGAGGATTTTGGGACATGGCTGGAGCAGGTGACGCCCCGATAGCGTGGCGGCTGCGACGCACTGGACCAGCACGGTGCGGTTACATCGTCCCTGCAGACCTGATAAATGCTGCTCGTTCATGTTTCCCAGCAGCGGTCATCCAATGTCCAATCCTCCTCTCCATGGCGTCCGCGTCGTAGAACTCGCCCGCGTACTGGCCGGGCCATGGGCTGGGCAGATGCTGGCCGACCTCGGCGCCGACGTGATCAAGGTCGAGAACCCCGATGGCGGCGACGACACGCGCAAATGGGGTCCCCCCTTCGTCACGGGCGCTGACGGAGAGAACCTGTCGGCCGCCTACTATCACTCGACCAACCGGGGCAAACGGTCCATCGTGATCGACTTCTCGACGCCGGAGGGTGCCGAAACCATCCGAAAACTGGTCGCCACCGCCGACGTGCTGATCGAGAACTTCAAGCTTGGCGGGCTGAAGAAATACGGCCTCGACTATAAGCATCTCAAGGGCATCAACCCAAAGCTCGTCTATTGCTCGATCACCGGGTTCGGACAGGACGGGCCCTATGCGCCGCGCGCCGGCTACGACCTCGTCGTGCAGGGCATGTCCGGCCTGATGTCGATCACGGGTGCTAAGGGCGGCGAACCGCAGAAGGTCGGCGTTGCCGTCACCGATCTTTTCACCGGCCTCTATTCGGTCATCGCGATACAGGCGGCCTTGCGCCATGCCGAGGCAACCGGCGAGGGCCAGCACATCGACATGGCGCTGTTCGACACGCAAATCTCGGTGCTCGCCAACCAGAACCTCAACTTCCTGGTCTCCGGCCAGTCGCCGCTGCGGATGGGAAATTCGCATCCCAACATAGCGCCCTACGAGGTGCTGCCCACCGCCGACAGCCATTTCATCCTCGCGGTCGGCAATGACGGGCAGTTCGCCAAGTTCTGCAAGATCGTCGGCCTCGACGCGCTGCCGCAGGACCCCGACTTCGCGACGAACTCGGCGCGTGTCGCCAACCACCCCAGGCTGCGTGAGAAGATGGTGGCGGCGCTGGCGCATTTCGAGCGCGCGCCACTGCTCGCCAAATTCGACGCCGCGGGCGTGCCGGCAGCTCCGATCAATACCATCGGCGAGATGTTTGCCGATCCGCAGACCATCGCGCGCGGCATGCGGCTCGACCTCGACGACGGCCACGGCAACCGCGTGCCGTCCGTGCGCTCGCCCATGCTGATGTCGGCGACTCCGTTGACCTACGACCGCCCGTCGCCCCGCCTCGGCGAGCACACAGCGGAAATCCTCGCCGAGTTGGAGAAGCTGCATAAATGAAGACCGGCGGACAACTGATCGTCGACGCGCTGGAAGCCAATGGCGTGCAGCGTATCTTCTGCGTGCCGGGCGAATCCTATCTCGCGGTGCTCGACGCTCTGCACGATTCCCCGATCGAGACGATCGTCTGCCGGCAGGAGGGCGGCGCCGCGATGATGGCCGACTGCGAGGGCAGGCTGACCGGCAAACCGGGCATCTGCTTCGTGACGCGCGGCCCCGGCGCGACCAACGCTTCCGCCGGCGTCCACATCGCACGGCAGGACTCCAACCCGATGATCCTGTTCATCGGCCAGATCGCGCGCGGCTACAAGGAACGCGAAGCGTTCCAGGAGGTCGACTACAAGCGCTTCTATGGTGATATCGCCAAATGGGTTGTCGAGATCGACGACGCCTTGCGCATTCCGGAGCTTCTGACACGCGCCTTTTCGGTGGCGACGTCGGGCAGACCGGGGCCGGTCGTGGTCTCGCTTCCCGAGGATATGCTGACCGACGTGGTCGATGCGCCGAAGCCGCTCGCCTTCACGCCGGTCGAGACCCGGCCCGGCGACCCCGAAATGGCGGCGCTTGGGGCGCTTCTGGAAAAGGCCGAGCGACCGTTCGTCATTCTGGGCGGGACGCGCTGGACCGAGGAGTCCGTCAAGCAGATGTGCGCTACGCTGGAGCGGTGGTCGCTGCCGGTCGGCTGCTCCTTCCGCAGGCAGGCGCTTTGCGACCAGTTGCACGCCAGCTACGCAGGCGACGTCGGCATCGGCATCAACCCGAAGCTCGGCACATACATCAAGGAAGCCGATCTCGTGCTCATGGTCGGCTGTCGGCTCGGCGAAATGCCGTCGTCGGACTACACGCTGCTGAAGAGCCCCTACCCCGACCAGACGCTGGTCCATGTCCATCCCGACCCGCATGAACTCGGCCGCGTCTACCGGCCGACCGTCGCGATAAACGCCACGCCGGCAGCCTTCGCGGAGGCCTTTGCCGGGACCGCGCCGACAAAGGCGCCGGTATGGGCAAACCGCACGGAGCAACTGCACCAGAGCTACCTCGAATGGTCGACGCCGCCTGCGAGCGGCCCGGGCAAGGTGCATATCGGTCCGATCATGGCGCACCTCGAAGAGGTGCTGGCGCAAGACGCCGTCATCTGCAACGGCGCGGGCAATTTCGCGACCTGGATGCACCGCTTCCACCGCCACCGCCGCTTCAACACGCAGTCCGCCCCGACCTCGGGCTCGATGGGCTACGGCCTGCCGGCGGGCGTCGCCGCCAAGCACGTGTTCCCAGACCGCGAGGTGATCGTCTGGGCGGGCGACGGCGATTTCCTGATGCACGGCCAGGAATTCGCGACCGCCGTCCAGTACGACCTGCCAATCGTCGTGGTGATCCTGAACAACGGCATCTACGGCACGATCCGCATGCACCAGGAACGCGACTATCCAGGCCGCGTTTCGGGCACCGATCTGAAGAACCCCGATTTCGCCGCCTACGCCCGCGCTTTCGGCGGGCACGGCGAGACGGTGGTGGCGACCGAGGAATTCGCTCCGGCCTTCGAACGCGCGCGCAAGAGCGGCAAACCTTCGATCATCGAGATCAAGCTCGACCCCGAGGCGATCGCGCCGACCAGGACGCTGACGCAGATCCGGGAGAAGCGGTGAGCCGTTCCTTTGCGCAATTGATAACCTGGAACTTCGAACGTAGAGGGCCGCGAACAAGGCAGGCACAAACCCTTGCTTCGCGCATCGCGGCCTTTTCACCAGACGTTGTATGTCTGACAGAAGCTTTCGACAGCTCGACTGCGGAATGGGGCGGCTTTGAAATATCTGCCAGAGGCCTGTATTGGTCAAAGAGCCTCCCGTCAGAGAGGAAGGTGGTTCTGTGGAGCAGAAATCCGTGGACGCTCGTTGATACTGGCAAAAAGGTTGGCTTGGAGCAGGACGCCTTCATCGCTGCAAGGACGACAACTCCCATCGGCGCGATAGCTGTCGCCGGGGTCTGCATCCCATACAAGTCGGCTACCCCCTATGGTTCCGAAGTCCGGTCCCCACAATGGAACGAACATCGACGGTTTCTCTCTGGCCTTCGAAGATTCGTTGCGGACAGAGAACGAGAAGCTCCTCAGGTGATACTTGGCGACTTCAATCAGCGTCTACCGAGAGCGCACCAACCAGTTGGGATTGCCGCAACCCTTTTAGAGACACTCGGTGATCTTAAGGTATCAACAACTGGCGTATTGGCGGTTGTTGATAGGCCAACGATAGATCATATCGGCGTCAGCTACGGCCTGGACGTGGATGGGGTGGCCGGCATCGACGAACGCGACGAGAACGGCAAGAATCTGAGTGATCATTTTGGCGTAAGGGCTCGCATCACAAAGTCATCGAACTAGCACTAGGTGGATCACCATTGAGGCGAACGATGAACACCCCGCAGCCCCGTCCCATTCACCCCGGCGAAATCCTGCGCGAGGATTTCCTGCCCGACTATGCGTTGACCGCGGGCTCCCTTGCCAGGGCGCTGCATGTGCCGCGCGACAGGGTCGAGAAGCTCATCCGGGAGAAGCGAGCGATTACGGCGGATACCGCGATGCGGCTGGCCCGCTATTTCGGCACGACGCCACAGTTTTGGATGAACCTTCAGGCTAATTTCGACCTTGCCTCCGTACCCGATGGCGAAATCCAGTCAATCGAACCTCGGGCTGCGTAAGCGAAGCAAAAAGGGGCGGTTGCCCGCCCCTTTCGCCATTCGTTTCAGCTGACAGCGCTTACTTGATCGCCTTGTCGGTGATGGCGGTGGTGTAGCCGCCCTCTGCCGGCTTGGAGATGATCTTCTGGTCGAGCAGAGCCTTCGCAGTCCGGTCATAGGCGGCCGGGATCAGCTTGCCGTCGGCGTTGTCGACCAGCTTGGCGACCTCACCCATCATGCGCTTCTGGTGGTTTTCGTCCTGGCCGCCGTTCTCGACGACGATGCCGGCTGCTTCGTCAGGATTCTCGGTCGCGTATTTCCAGCCCTTCATCGAGGCGCGGACGAACTTGACCATCTTTTCCTCGAAGGCCGGGTCCTTGAGCTTGTCCTCCATCGTGTAGAGGCCGTCCTCCAGCAGGTCGTTGCCCATTTCGGTGTAGTTGAAGACGATCAGGTCTTCCGGCTTGTAGCCGGCGTCGATGAGCTGCCAATACTCGTTGTAGGTCATGACCGAGATGCAGTCGGCCTGCTTCTGGATCAGCGGCTGCACATCGAACGACTGCTTCAGCACGTTGACGCCGTCCGGGCCACCCTCCGTGGGCAGGCCGAGCTTGTTCATCCATGCATAGAACGGGTACTCGTTGCCGAAGAACCAGACACCGAGGGTGCGGCCCTTGAAGTCGGCTTCCGTCTTCACCGGCCCGTCGGCGGGGCAGACCATTTCCATGCCGGCCTTCTTGAAAGGCTGCGCGATGTTGATCAGCGGAACGCCCTTGTCGCGGGCGGCCAGCGCGCCGCCCATCCAGTCAACGATCACGTCGGCGCCACCGCCGGCGATCACCTGCTCGGGCGCGATGTCGGGACCGCCCGGCTTGATCTCGACGTCGAGGCCTTCCTCCGTGTAGAAACCCTTGGCTTTGGCGACATAGTAGCCGGCGAACTGTGCCTGCGTCACCCATTTGAGCTGGAGCGTCACCTTGTCGGCGGCTTGCGGACCGCGGAAGGCATAGAACCAGATCGCAACCGCCACTGCGGCAGCCACCAACAACCCCAATATCAGTCTAGTCGTGCTGTTCATTTGGATAGTCCCCTTGTTGCCGCTTCATCGCTCTTGTCGAAGTGACGGATGCCAGAATGTGACTGCCCTCTCGATCAGGGCTATGATTCCATAGAAGACCGAACCGATCAGCGCTGCAACCGCGATTTCTGCCCATACCATGTCGATCTGCATACGGCCGACCGCCGTCGATATGCGAAATCCCATGCCGACGGTCGGCGTGCCGAAGAATTCGGCGACGATCGCGCCGATCATCGCCAGCGTCGAGTTGATCTTCAAAGCGTTGAAGATGAAGGGCGCAGCCGCAGGCAGCCGGAGCTTGAACAGCGTCTGCCAGTAGCCCGAGGCATAGGTGCGCATCAGGTCGCGCTCCATGTGGCCGGATTCGGCAAGGCCGGTCACCGTGTTCACCAGCATCGGGAAGAAGGTCATGATGGCGACGACCGCCGCTTTCGACTGCCAGTCGAAGCCGAACCACATGACCATGATCGGCGCCACGCCGATGATCGGCAGCGCCGAGACCATATTGCCGATCGGCAGCAGGCCGCGGCGCAGGAACGATATGCGGTCGGCGAGGATGGCTATCAAAAAGCCCGCGACGCAGCCGATCGCATAGCCTGCGATAACGGCCTTGAAGATCGTCTGGTTGACGTCGGCGGCCAGGATGGGGATCGAACTCGCAATGGTCACGCCGATGACGGACGGCGGCGGCAGGAGGATGAACGGAATGCCCGCGCCGCGCACCACGCCTTCCCAGATGATCAGCAGCCATGCCCCGAAAATCACCGGAATCAGCAGGCCGACCAGCGTCCTTGCCAGCCGGTGCGCCGTCTTCAGGCCAGACAGGATCGTGACGCAGCGCCAGGCGAGCAACCACGCGGCGGCCAACAGCAGATAGTAGGGCGCCAGAGCCGTCCCCTCGAAGCCGGAGATGCCATGGAGCAGCAGCCAGGCGGCGAGATGCGCGCAGGCAAACAGCGCAAGGGCGGCCACCAGCGGCGGCACCCGCATCATAGAGAAAGCCGCGCTGATGAGGATCAGGTCGAAGATCAGGCTCTTGGTCGACGACCAGGGATAGGCGATTGTCGCTGTCGGCTGCGCCAGCGCGGTTGCCTCGGGCACGCTCATGACGCCGAGCAGGCCAGCAGCGATGCATAGCACGACGGCGAGCAGCGGCTGCCAGGAGGGCGTGAACCACCTCATGCCGGTCGGGCTCCCATTGACCGGTCGACAAGCCGGCCGATGCGGCCGACCAGCGCGACCAGCAGCGCAGCGACGATCGACCCCGCCACCAGCGCCGACCACATGTCGATCGTCTGGCTGTAGTAGGACGCCGACAGCAGCTTGGCGCCGATGCCGGCCACCGCGCCCGTCGGCAATTCGGCGACGATTGCGCCGACCAGGCTTGCCGCCACCGCCACCTTCATGGAGGCGAACAGAAACGGTATGGAAGCCGGCATGCGCAGCGTCCACAGCGTCTGCGAGGGGCTGGCATTGTAGGTGTGCATCAGGTCGAGATGGGTGAGTTCGGGCGAGCGCAGGCCCTTCACC
>Ga0105046_10013177_pt1 | contig 12811 bp, 12 predicted proteins | sample MAT03_FD_78385 | JGI IMG/M metagenome (GOLD analysis project Ga0105046, IMG submission 78385) | Freshwater microbial communities from Lake Fryxell liftoff mats and glacier meltwater in Antarctica - MAT-03 (megahit assembly) | ecosystem: Environmental > Aquatic > Freshwater > Ice > Liftoff... | reverse complement strand
GCCAGCGCGGCAATGCCGCCTTCCAGCGCGGCCAGGCGCTCTTCCAGCACCGCGTTGGTGGGGTTCATGATGCGGCTGTAGATGTTGCCGGGCACCTTCAGGTCGAACAGGTCGGCGCCGTGCGATCTTCAAGTTCTTCGCCGGTGAGGCGCTTCGTGTTGGGGGCGAGGTGGTGGCCTCGGTGCGGCCGGGTGTGGGCGTGGAGAAGCAAATCGCCATGGGGCAGAGAGGTTGCTTGTGGCCACATCAAAGCTGTATACTACAGATTATATATAGTATTGACAAGAGAGTCCCCGCCATGTTCGAAAGAGCCGATCCTCTTGCGCGGAGTGACCGAACTGCACCCCTGCATGACGACCTCGCCAGCCAGGCACCGGCCCGGGCCCTTTCAAGGGGGGAGGGCTTGCCTGGATGGGCTGGATGTCGATCGGCGAGAATCGATTTCTTCCGCCAACGTTGATAGGTAAAGTCCACGTGAAATCCTTCAGCACCCCGACCTACCAGCTCCTGCGGGAGCAGATTCGTGCCGACATAATCTCGGGTCTTTGGGCTTTGGGGACCCATGTCACGATCGCGCAGCTAAGCAAGCACTACGATGTGAGCGCGAATCCAGTGCGCGAGGCGCTGTTGCAACTGCAGGGCGAAGGCGTGATTGACATGCGCATGAATCGCGGTGCGCTAGTGCCAGTGGTCGATGTAGCCTATGTCAACAATGTCTGCAGGCTGCGTGGCGCCGTACAGTCCATGCTGGCCCGCGAGGCGGCTCGCTTAGCGACGCCGGAGCAGATCGCACAGATGAAGGCTCTGGCAGAAGCGCACGAGGCTGCCGCCGCCACTGCCGACACCGCCGCGTGTGTCACGGCCAACCGGGCGCTGCACCACTACATAGACAGCCTCGCGCGCAATCCCCAGGCCAAGGACGTGCTCGACTCGCGCGCGAGCCTGATGGATGCCTCCCGGCGTTCTCTGGGATATCAGCCCGGACGTCTCGACGTGGTGATTGCGCAGCATCGCAAACTGGTGCGGGCCATTGCCCGGGGCGACCAGGACAAGGCCGCGCTGGCGTCGCTCGAACACACCGAGACGGCCCGGGTCGACCTCGTCGCGATGTTGAGCAGCAAGCGATGACGATTTCTTTCGAATGACCGGTCTGACACCTGACGACCTGGCCCCTGTGCTGGCGGCGTCGGCGCTGGCACCGCAGTTCGTGGCCAAGCTGGCCGCCAGCTGTCGGATTCACGACCGGTTGCATGAACGGGACCCTGTGGCGTTCCGGCAGCTTGCCCCGCAGATCGTTGCCATCGTTGGCAGCGGTCGTTCCAGGGTCGACGCGGCCCTCTTGGCTCAGCTGCCGGCCCTGAAAATCGTGGCATTGATGGGCACGGGTTACGAACACATCGACCTGGTGGCGGCCCGGACCGCCGGCGTGGCCGTCACGCACACGCCCAACGTTCTCAATGATGATGTCGCCGAACTCGCGATCGGCCTGATGCTCGCTACTGCTAGGCAACTTGTGACGGCCGACAAACACGTACGGGACGATCACTGGCTGCAGGGACCGATGCCGCTCGCGCGCAGGATGTCGGGAGCGCGTCTGGGGCTCCTCGGCATGGGCCGTATCGGCCAGACCATCGCGCAGAGGGCTGGCGCCTTCGGAATGATCATCGCTTACCACTCGCGCACTGCCAAGCCTGAATTGCCCTACCGCCACTTGCCCGATCCCTGCGCGTTGGCCGAGCAGAGCGATTTTCTCGTCGCGATCACGCCGGGTGGACCCGGTACAAGCAAGCTGGTCGACGCCGCTGTGCTGGCCGCGCTGGGCAAAGACGGGATCTTTGTCAACGTGTCGCGCGGTTCGGTGGTCGATGAGGGCGCGCTCATCGACGCACTGGAGCGAGGCGTGATTGCCGGCGCTGGGTTGGACGTGTTTGAAACCGAGCCGCGCGTGCCAGCACGCTTGTGCGCGCTCCCGCAGGTGGTGCTGACACCGCACATCGGCAGCGCCACGCTTGAGGCGCGGCAGGCCATGGCCGAGCAGGCTTACTCGAGTTTGCAAGCGGCCCTCCAGGGGTTCCGCCCGCCCTGCCTGGTGCCCGAACTGCGCTAGTTACAGCCGACACCCGGCGCGTATGGCACACCCAGTCATTGCAGCGGTCGCATCTCAAGGACAAGATCGCTTTCGGCTACGGCCTCGCCCACCAGGTAGCCCCGGATGTTGTCGACTGCGCGGCGGAGCACCAACTCGAAGTTGTCGAAGGTTGAAGCTGCGGCATGCGGTGTGAAGACGGCGCTGTCGCACGCCAATAGCGATAGGTCCCCCGGGGGTTCGGTGGTCAGCGTGTCGAGTCCTGCGCCGAGCAATCGACCTTCATACAATGCCTGCTCGAGGGCGGCCTGATCCACCAGGGCGCCGCGTGCACAGTTGACAAGAACGGCGGTCGGCTTCATTGAGGCGATGCGGCTGGCGTCGATCAAGTTGCGCGTCTCGTCATTCAGCGGGCAATGCAAGGAAACTACGTCGCAAGTGGAGACGATCTCGTCAAGGCCGGCGCGCCGTACGTTGAACCTTGTTTCATCGTCGTGGCTGGCGGGTCGTGGCGCGCAGTACAAGAGGTCGACCTCGAAGCCGTGAAGGCGGCGCGCAACGGCCCGGCCGATGGCGCCAAACCCTATCAAGCCGACGCGCTTGTGGTGCAGCATGCGCGCGAAGCCGCGAATACTCTCGCGATCCCATTCGCCAGCGCGCACGCGGCGGTCCTGGAACGGCAGCCGTCGCAAGGCCGCCAAGATCAGCAGCACCGTGTGCTCGGCCACCGGCACCGCATTGGCCGCGGCCAAGCGCAACACCCCAACGCGGTGGGCCTTGCATGCAGCCTGATCGATTTTCTCCACGCCGACGCCCAGGTGCTGCACCAATCGCAGCGAAGGCAGGCGTGCAAGCATGGCAGCGGAGGCGCCAGCGGCGCCTGAACAAAGCACTGTGGCGCGTTGCAGTGCTTGCGCGTCGGCCTCGTGCAGGTAGTCCACCGTCCAGTCCACGGGTACGGTACTGCGCACCAGTTGGCGGATCTGCGGTCCATAGGACTCGGTGATGACTATACGTGGCACGTTCATGAGTTCGGGTCCTTGGCGCAATGTGGTCGCTACGAGTTTATCTTGCATTCCCCATTATCCATAATATACAATCGTGATCCATGCCAGTCCATCCGAAAGTACGGTGATGAAGATCGTCGGTATCGAAACCTCCCTCGTCCGCGCCGGCGCGCCGCTGGGCGCCGGCGGCTCTGCCGAGGACCGCTCGGCCACTGTGGCCACCGCCACCGGCTTGCCGTTTGGCAACACCCGCCATTGGCTGTTCCTCGAGATTCACACCGACGCTGGCATCGTGGGCGTGGGCGAAGCCAGCGGCTGGCCGTTGGTGGTGGAGACCGCCATTCGGGACCTTGCGCCGCTGCTCATCGGGGAAGACCCGACCCACATCGAGCGCCTGTGGTTGAAGCTGCGCACTGCGCTCATTTCGCACGGCATGACCGGCACCGTTGGCGGCGGCGCGCTCAGCGGGATTGAAATGGCGCTGTGGGATATCAAAGGCAAGGTGTTGAACACCCCGGTGTGGAATCTGTTGGGCGGGCTGGTGCGGGACCGCATCCGTGTCTATGCCCATGCCAGCACGCCAGAACACGCCCGCGCCTGCGTGGCATTGGGCTACCGGGCACTGAAGACAGGCGGCGTTGCGCGGCCGCTGGAGAAGGTGGCCGCGCTTCGCGAGGCTGTAGGCCAGGACATCGACCTGATGGTGGATCTTCATGGCCCGCCAGACCTCACCACCAAAGACGCGATGGTAATCGGGCGCGAGTTGGAGCGCTACCGCTTGCTGTTCTGGGAGGAGCCTGTTTCCTGCGACAACTGGGAGGGCCTGGCACGCCTGCGCGACACGGTTGCGATCCCGCTGGCAACCGGTGAGCGGCTGGCCACCATGTGGGAGTTTCAACGACTTCTGGCGCAGGGCTGTGCAGACGTCTTGCAGCCCGACACGGGTCGCTGCGGCGGCATTTCGCAGATGCGCAAGGTGGCGGCGATGGCCGAAGCCAGCTTCGTTTCCATGGCGCCCCACTCGGGGTCGCTCGGGCCTGTCGCCGAGTACGCGGCGCTGCATGTGCTTGCGTCGATTCCCAACGCCCTGATCCTCGAACGCTTTTCGCACGATTGCCTGGCGCGCGATCTGGTGGCCACGCCACCGTTGCAGGTGGTGGACGGGCACATCGCGGTTCCCAGTCGTCCCGGGCTGGGCGTGGAATTGGTCAAGGCAGAACTGCGCAAGCACCCGCCGGGTCACAACGCCGGCATACGGCCCGATGCGAGTTCGGGCACTTATGAAGCCGGTACTTTCAACGAGCACGTCGCATTGCAGGCGCGATGGCGTCGTGCCCGCTACTTCGGTAGCTGATGGCAGTCCGCTTTCGCGGCTGGGCCTGACGCACTACGGGATGCAATCCGCACATCCGTTCCCAACAAAAGGAGACAGACATGAAAGATCATCGAATCGGGCGCCTCGGCGTGTTGCAGCGCGGCTTGACCACCGCATCCTTGGCACTCGGGCTGCTGGTGATGACGTCCGGGGCCCAAGCCCAAGGTGCGTTGAAGGTGGTTCTGCCGGAAGAGCCTGCATCGCTGGATCCGTGCGATACCAACCACTCGGCCAACAGCCGAGTGTTGCGCAACAACGTGACCGAAACCCTGGTCAACATCGGCACCACAGACGGCAACGTCGTCCCCAATCTGGCCAGCTCCTGGAGCCAGACCGCTCCGAACTCGTGGCGTTTCAAACTGCGGTCGGGCGTGAAGTTCCACGATGGCACGCCGTTCAATGCCGCCGCAGTGGCTACGGCATTGCAGCGTGCGCAGTCCGAAACGCTGAACTGTGCGATTCGCGGCAGCAAGCTGGGCACCAACGCATACACCACCAAGATCGTCGACGATCTGACCTTGGACATTGTCAGTCGCGACGCCGATCCCATCGTGCCCTATCGCATGGCGGTGGTCGACATCGGGTCGCCTGCAGCGACCCCCGGCGACAAGAAGACGCTGACCCCTGTCGGTACCGGTCCCTACAAGCTCGAGCGCTGGACCAAAGGCCGCGAGATCGTCCTGGCCGCCGCCGATGGCTATTGGGGCGACAAGCCAGCCGTGCGCCGCGCAGAGTTTGTCTGGCGGGGCGAATCTGCCATCCGGGGCGCCATGGTCGACACCGGCGAGGCACAACTGGCTTTCGGCATCGCCCCTCAAGACGCGACAACCCTCAACGACAAGGCCTATCTCAATGCCGAGGTCACCTTCATCCGCATTGACACCGGCGTAGCACCGTTCACCGACTTGCGCGTTCGTCGCGCTGCGAACCTGGCCATTGATCGCGACTCATTGATCGGCTCTGTGTTTAACAAGAATGCCACCAAGGCCACGCAAATCATTCTGCCCAGCGTCAACGGTGCCAGCCAAGCGCTCACGCCTTGGGCCTTCGATCCCCAGCAGGCACGGGCTCTTCTTGCGGCCGCCAAGCGCGATGGCGTGCCGGTTGAGTCCGAGATCGTGCTCTATGGTCGCTTGGGCCTCTATCCCAATGCCACCGAGTCCATGGAGGCCGTGCAGGCCATGCTGGCGGCGGTGGGATTCAACGTTCGCGTCGAGATGATGGAAACCAGCGCCTGGCTGAAGAAGCTGCTGAAGCCGTTTTCGCCACAGCGGCAGGCAAATCTGCTGCTGTCTCAGCATGACAACACGCAGGGTGACGCCGTGTTCTCGATCGGCCCCAAGTTTGCATCGACGGGCAATCAAAGCACCTTGACTGACCCAGCACTCGACGCCTTGATCGAACTCGGTACGCGCTCCACCGGTACCGCCCGCCGCGACGCGTTCCGACAAGCCTTCGAACACATCGAGAAGACGGTGGTTGCAACCATCCCGCTGTTCAACATGGTGGGCACGATGCGCGTGTCACCGAAGATCGGCTTCGTGCCCGATGTCAACACCAACAACGAGATCAAGCTGCGCTCCATCACCTTCCGCTGACCAGGCTGCCGGCACCACGCCTTCGCCCAACAGAACTCGCCCACCACCATGTCCTTGAATCAACTGTTGCAGCGGGTCCTCCAGAGCGTCTTGACGCTGATTGGTCTGATGCTGGTCGTCTTCGTGCTCATCCGGCTGACGGGCAGCCCGGTCAATCTGTTTCTTCCGCTGGATGCAAGCGACGAGATGCGGGAGGCGCTGACCGCGCAGCTGGGCCTGGACCAGCCGCTGGGCGTGCAGTTCGGCCGCTGGTTTGCCGACGCCGCGCGGTTGGACCTGGGCGCCTCGCTCTGGCATTCCCGCCCAGCGGCCGAGGTGGTGCTTGAAGCGTTGCCGCACACGCTGGCTCTTGGCGCCATCGTGCTGACGCTGGCCACGTTGGGCGCCGTCGTGGTGGGAGCGCTGGCCGCCTTTCGGCCGCATGGACTGTTCGACCGGCTGGCTTCGGCCGGCTCGTTGATGGGGGCCAGCGTGCCCGACTTCTGGATCGCTCTGATGGCGGTCTTGCTGTTTGCCGTGTCACTGCACTGGTTGCCCACCTCGGGTTATGGTGGCGCGCAGTACTGGGTGCTGCCGGTGGCCACGCTGGTGTTTCGCCCGTTCGGCGTGCTCGTTCAAATCGTTCGCGGCTCCATGATCGCGGCTTTCACTGCGCCCTATATTCGCACTGCGCGTGCCAAGGGGGCGCAGAACCGGCGCGTGATCTTCGTACACGCGCTGCGCAACGCTTTGCTGCCCATGGTCACCGTCGCCGGCGACCTGGCGGCGCAACTGGCCGGCGGCGTGACCGTCATCGAAACCGTGTTCGGCTGGCCGGGCATCGGCAAGCTGATGATCGACGCCATCCTGCAGCGTGACTTTGCGGTCTTGCAAGCCGGCATCCTCGCGGTGGCCGCTGTGATCGTGCTGATCAACATCGTCATTGACCTGCTCTATCCGCTGATCGACCCACGCGTGCGGGGGCAGACGTGAGCGCGCAGATGCTTTCAGCCCCCGAGAACCCGGAGGCTCTCGTGGCGGCCACGCCTTCGCTGGCTCAGATGCTGTGGCGCGATTCACTGGCCGTGGCGGCGTTGGTGTGGCTGGCAGTGGTCGCGGTGGCTTTGGTCGCCGGTCTGACCGTGCTGCGCGAGTCCAGCGTCTCGGTGCAGCTCGTTGCGCGCAACTTGGCGCCCTTCGACTTTCAGCGCGATGTGCTGCAGTGGCTGGGCACCGATTCCCTTGGCCGCAGCGTGCTGGCCCGGCTTTGCGGTGCGGCCGGCCCGGCACTGGCGGTTGCCTTCAGTGCCGTCGGCCTTAGCTTGGTGCTGGGCACCGGACTGGGGCTGCTGTCGGGTTACTTCGGCGGCCTGGCCGGCAAAGTCATTCTGCGCACGGCGGACATGATCGTTGGCTTCCCGACCTTGCTGTTGGCCCTGGTCGTGCTGTACATCTTCGGTCCCAGCGTGTCCAACTTGGTCATCGTGCTGGCCGTAACTCGCATGCCAGGCTACGTGCGGCTGGCCCATGCCGAGGTCATGGAAGTGCGCGAGCGCCTGTTCGTCGATGCCGCACGCGCGCTCGGCGCCGGCCATACACGGCTGATCCTGACGCACATCCTTCCCATCGTCGCGCCCACTCTGCTGACGCTGGCCTCGCTGAACCTGGCCATGGTGATGCTGATCGAAGCCGGGCTCAGCTTCCTGGGACTGGGCATCCAGCCGCCGTCGATGAGCTGGGGGCTGATGGTGGCCCAGGGGCGCGCTTACCTCGCCCAAGCCTGGTGGCTGACTTGCTTCCCGGGGCTGGCCATCATGCTCACGACCATGGCGTTCAACCTGCTTGCGAGCTGGTTCCGTACCGCCACTGATCCGCAGCAGCGCTGGCGTCTGCAACCAAGGGGCACGAAAACGTGACACTCGATCCTCGGGGTTCGATCCTAGACATTCGCGATCTGCATGTCAGTTTTCGCACGTCCGGAAGCCCAGTTACCGTACTCAACGGCGTGACGTTTCAGGTCGCGCGCGGTGAAGTGCTCGCGCTGCTGGGCGAGAGCGGCTCCGGCAAGAGTGTTACTGCCGCTGCGACCATGGGGCTGATAGAGCAGCCGCCGGGTTCGATCGACCGCGGCGCGATTCTGTTCGATGGCGTCAACCTGCTGGGTTTGAGCCCGGCCGACCACCGCCGGCTATGTGGCGAGCGTCTGTCGCTGGTATTCCAGGACGCCTTGGCGGCGCTAAATCCGGTGTACCCGGTGGGTTGGCAGATCGCCGAGGTGTTCCGCATCCACGGGCGTGCCGACCGCAAGACTGCGGCACTCGAGTCCATCAAGCTGATGGAGGCCGTGGGCATTCCTGCTGCCGCAGAGCGCGCCGGACACTACCCGCACCAATTTTCGGGTGGCATGTGCCAGCGCATCATGATTGCCATGGCCATTGCACTGCAGCCGGAACTGATCATTGCGGACGAGCCGACAACGGCGCTGGACGTGACCATCCAGGCCCAGATCGTCGAGCTGCTCAAAGCCTTGCGCGCACGCACTGGCGCCAGCCTGGTCCTGATCACGCACGACCTCGGTCTCGTGGCTGAGCTGGCCGACCGTGTGGTCGTCATGTACGGCGGGCGCGTGGTCGAGGAAGCGGGCGTGCACGACATCTTTGCGCGACCGCTGCATCCCTACACCCAGGCGCTGCTGGCGTCGCAGCCGCGCATGGACCGCAGCAACGCCGAGTTGCGCCCCATTCGCGGCATTCCACCCAACCCAGCGGCACCGCTCACAGGGTGCGCATTTCATCCGCGCTGCCCGCGTGCCGAGGCACGATGTGCCCAAGAGGCTCCTGCCGACCAGATGATCGCGCCCGGCCGCCGCAGTGCCTGTCACTTTGCAGCGGAGATGCTCGCATGACCCCCTACGTGCCCGGGACGCCATTGTTGGTGGTGGAAGGCCTGGTCAAGCTGTTCCCTGGCCGGCGCCGGGGCCTTTTCGGCCCGCGGTCGACGATTCACGCCGTGGATGGCGCGGACTTCACTTTGGCGCGGGGGGAGACTCTCGGCATCGTGGGCGAGTCGGGCAGTGGAAAGACGACGCTGGCACGGACGCTGCTGCGGCTGCAAACAGCCAACGCAGGCCGGGCCTTGCTTGACGGTGAAGATATCTTCACCGCGTCACCGGCAGCGCTGAAGCGGCTTCGCCGGCGCATGCAGGTGGTTTTGCAGGATCCCTATCAGGCCTTCAACCCGCGGTTCACGGTCAGCGACATCATCGCGGAGGCCTGGCGTATCCACCCTGACGTGCTGCCCAGAGCAGACTGGTCGCGGCGCACAGCTGAGTTGTTGGAGCAGGTCGGCTTGCGCGCGTCGTACGGCAGCCGCCACCCTCACGAATTCTCCGGCGGGCAACGTCAGCGCATCGGCATTGCTCGCGCGCTGGCGCTCGGCCCCGACCTGCTGGTGTGCGACGAGCCGGTTTCGGCTCTCGACGTATCTGTGCAGGCTCAGGTGGTGAACCTGCTCGCCGAGATCCAGCGCACCAGAAACCTATCGATGATCTTCGTGGCCCATGACTTGGCGGTCGTGCGGCACATCTCGCATCGTGTGGCCGTGATGTACTTGGGCAAGATCGTCGAGATCGGCACCAGTGAGGCGGTGTTCGAACGCGCGACGCACCCGTATACGCAAGCCTTGCTGTCCGCTGTACCAGTGGCTGACCCCGTGGGCCGCGAGCAGCGGCGGCGCATCGTGCTGCGTGGCGACCCACCCAGCCCTGCAGCGCCGCCTTCGGGATGCCGCTTCCGAACGCGCTGTTGGAAAGCCACCGAGCGCTGCGCCGCCGAGGAGCCGGCGCTGCTGGATCGGCTGGGCACCGGCTCGATCAGTGCCTGCCACCACGCCGGGCTGCAGACAAGCGCCAGTGGGGGTTCATGAGCCGCCGAGCTTGAGTGTCTTGGCCAACTCACTCCAGCGTGCGAGCTCAGCCAGTTAGTACTGCTGGAACTCAGCTGGCGTGCCACTGATTACCACTTCAGCCCCCATGGCACGGGCCCGGAAGGCTGTGGTGTCCACCGCCGCCAGTACTGCCGTGTGCAAGCGCAGCAACACGGCCGGCGGCGTGCCGGCCTTGACCGCGATGGCCTGCCAGGTTCGGATGTAGGTGGAAGGTGGCAGGCCGGCTTCCTTGGCGCTCTTGACCCCGGGCAGGCTCGGTGTGCGCTGCGCCTACATTACCACCAGCGGGCTTACGCGGCGCGCTTCGGCCAAGGGGATCATGCCGCTGTTGAGCATGTCGAACTTCAGGTCGAGTACTCCCGTTGACAGGTCCTGCGTGGCGGGCGCCCCGCCGCGGTAAGGAACGTGCACCGCCGGGATGCCGGTGGACTGCTTCATCAACTCTAGTGCCAGGTGCGATGACGTGGCCGTACCGCCGGAACCCGCGCTGAGTCCGCCTTCCCGCTTGCGCGCGAGCGCCATGGCGTCGGCCAGCGATTTGATTCCACTCTTGTTGGATGCGAGCAGCACCACTGGTACGCTAGTGACCTGGGAGACCATCTGCAGCTCGGTCTTGGGGTCAAACGGCACGCCGATCACTCCCGGGTTGGTGGCCAGATGGATGCCGGCAAACAGCAGCGAATGCCCGTCGGCGGGCCGCTGCAGCACCTGGCTGGTGGCAATGTTGCCCGAGGCGCTGCTGCGGTTGTCGACGATGACGGTCTGGCCCAGGGTCTTTGACTTCTCGTCGGGCAGCACGCGTGCGATCACATCGGCGCTGCCGCCAGGCGCAAATCCCACGTACAGCGTGATCGGCTTGTCCGGAAAGCCTTGGGCCCATCCCGTCGATGTCGCCAGGGTGCTCAGCACCACGGCAGCGCCGAAATCAACCAGGCGCCCCAGGGCGCCGCGAGAAAGAAGGGGCATCAAGAACCCCTTGAGAAAGACGAACCGATCACGAGTGCCGCCCGGTTCTCTCGCGGCAACGAAGAACGCGCGGGACCGGTCGGGGAGGAGGTCAACCCGCCGCGACGGCATCACACCACCGGTCCCTTGCGAGGGCAAGGTGAGTTGTCGCCGGTGCGGGGCAGGTAGTCAGAATGCGAGCTTCACGCCCGCGCGTGGCCGCCAGCGATCCCTTTCCTTGCCGTCAAAGGTTTTGAACGACGTACCAAGGTGGTCAATCAGCACATAGGGCGTCACGCCTTTGCCGAACGCATTGGGGAAGTTGACCTGGAACTCGGTCTCGATGATCTGGCTCTTCCTGTTGTCGTTCCAGTAGTTGTTGATCCGTTTGATGAAGTCGCCCTGGTACTCAAACTCCAGCGTCGCGGAGTACTTCCACCCTGCCCATAGCGTCACCAGGTGGGCATTGTCCTTGTCCTGTACGCCAGCATTGTTGGCTGTCGAGTAGTTGCGCTTGCTGTACCGATACCGCAGCCAACTGTCAAACTGCGGACTGGGCTTGTAGCCGAGTGAGATTGTCGGCCGCCATGTTGGCCCTGCAGGACCCACAAGGATGTTCAAGTTGGGCCGGAGGTAGAACTCTTTCGTCAACGGTGTCGTCCACCAACCGGACAACTCGATCGTGCCAACGTTTTTCAGGGTGTCGATGTCGTCTGAGAAGTTGCTTCTCGTCAACGAAAATGGGATGTCGATGAAGCCGGCAACGCCGTTGGCCCAACCGTTGTAGACGAGGACCCGTTGGGTGTAAGCCTCGGAAACAGAGTCGTACGACAGTCGCGTATCCAGCGTTGCGGACTGTGCCAGGCCACACACTGCGAACAGTCCGGCCAAGAGGAATCTCTTCATGATGTCTCCAGATTGATGTGAGTCGCGACTGCGATGGTTCGCGGCGCGCGGGTTAATGCGAAGTTGAGGATTGCGTCGCCTTGTTGGATCTCTACCTCCCCTGTCTTGTGCCGGTTGCGATGGTGCGTGGCTCTTCACGAGAACACGTTCGGTTGATTGTATGCCATATATTCTGGATTGTATATAATCTATCAGACAGATGCAAGCGTGCAAGGCCAGACGCCGCGAGCGAAGTCGGCGCGCAGCGCTCAGGGGCATCCGGCGGTCGGGCAGCAGCTGCAGAAGTGGCACGTTGGGCAACGCCGAATGACTCACGGCTTGGCATCAAGAGCGGCCTGCCCGACGTGCCGACGCTCTGCACCAGAAGGTTCAGCGTCTCCAGGCCAGGCGGCGATTGCTCGAGCTGGACTTGCCCAGCTTGTGAAGGCCGACAACTGCCCAGGTGAATCTGGGTTGTTCAGTCAGTTCAGGTGGGCTGGGGGGTTCGGCAGCGTCAACAGGTCACTCGGCAACCAGTTCGCATCGCCCACCCTCGTTCTGTCTGGCAGGCGGGAGGACGCCGGCTCACTGGTTGTGTCGCGGCAGATCCTGCGCGACGGCGCGGTAGTTCAAGCCCATCTCCATGCAGCCGTCGCTGTCGGGCTGGCCCACGGTCTGGCGGTAGATCTCCTGCCACGACGTCTGGGTCGCCGGTACGGGTTGCGCTCCGGCGGCTTTGAAGCGTGCCAGTTCATCGCCCTCCAACAGCACGTCGCAACAGCCGTTAACCGGGGTTTAACACCCGTCAAAAAAAAGCTTTATAAATCATGCAGTTAGCGGGCATGTGTTTTTTGGCGGCTGCTGTTTTGGTAAGCATTCGGTGAACCCGTAGCGTCGTTTAGTGGCCGCGCCGAATTCGCTGGACACGTCTGACGTTTTGCCGTACGGTGCGCTGCCATGGAAGCGGTGGCGATTGAGCTGGATGCGATCT
>Ga0105046_10013173_pt1 | contig 12812 bp, 7 predicted proteins | sample MAT03_FD_78385 | JGI IMG/M metagenome (GOLD analysis project Ga0105046, IMG submission 78385) | Freshwater microbial communities from Lake Fryxell liftoff mats and glacier meltwater in Antarctica - MAT-03 (megahit assembly) | ecosystem: Environmental > Aquatic > Freshwater > Ice > Liftoff... | reverse complement strand
TCGGCGGCGAGGGGGCCAGATGTCGGAGCCGCACGGCTTGGGCGGAAAAGTTACCTTCAAACCGAGTGCGGCGCGGGCGGCGAGTGCGATGAGTCTGACGGGATCGTTCTGAGGTAGGTAGCGTGCTTGTCGCGCTACACTACGTTGCGAGGCAAGCTCGCAACCTACAGGTCAACCCGATCAGCCGCTAGGCAGGGCAGTCTTTTAATTACTTCGAACTTGGCTCACCTCGGCGGCGAGGGCCAGGTGTCGGGGCAATACGGCTTGGGCGGAGAAGCAGCTTTCGACCCGGGTGCGCGCGCGGGCGGCGAGGGCGCGGGCAAGTTCGGGCGATGTCAACAAACGCGCGAGACCAGCGCACCACGCGGCAGTGTCGCCGGCGGGCAGCAGCAAGGCCTCCTGATCCGCGCGCACGAGTTCCGGGATGCCTTGCACGGCGGAGGCGATGATCGGCGTGCCGAGCGCCATCGCTTCTAACACGACGCGAGGCGAAGATTCTTCGTAGCTGGAGCAGGCGAAAATATCTGCGGCCGCATAGTATGGGAGGTAATCGGTCGTCTCAGGGTGGACGACGAGATTGGGCCGGCCGAGCTCGGTCAGGACATCGTCCAGCATCTGATCGAACGGTGAATCCCGGCCGCCGAGCAGCACGAAGCGGGTGCGGGCCGCGAGAACGGGATGTCGCCGGCAAAAAAGATCCACCGCGCGGACGAAGGTATGCTGTCCCTTTCGATCCGACACTGTGCCGATGTTGCAGACGAGCAGTTCATCGGGACGCAGTTCGAATTTCTGGCGCAGTGCTGCGCGATTGTGCGCCGCGAGCCAGCGATCCAGCACTTGAACATCGATCCAGCCCGGAGTCAGGCGATGGCGTTCCGGCCGGCCATAGCCGAGGTGATAGCTGCGGGTCGACGCCGTCGTGAATGAAACCGCATCGGCCAAAGTGAAGGCTTCCTCGACGAGAGAGACAACTGCTGGCGGCACGCGTTGCTCATAGAAAGTAGCGGGAGTAGTGCTTTCGTGAACGTAGAGAATCGTCGGACACCCGGCGGCTTTCGCGGCATGCACGGCCCAGAAGGTGGTGAAACTATTCGCGACGACCAAGTCGGCTGACGCCCAGTCAACGGCCGCGTTTAATCCTGCGATGGCAGATTTCGCTTCAGTGGCGGAGTTCGCGGTGAACACCGCTCCGGTTTCGAGCAGAGTAACTTTTGCGCCGAGCGCAGCGAACTCGGCGTGCAGTGGACCGTCATCCGCGCTGATTACGTGCAGTTGCACCCCGGTCGCGGCGAGAGTGCGGCCGTAGTCCAACAGGAAGCGCGGGGCGCCTTGGAGACTGAGTCCGTGGGTGGCGAGAATCACGCGTTGTGGGCGAGCGTGAGTGGCGGAAGTGTGCAGCGGAGATTCGCGCAAGGGCGCGGCGACGGGGATGGGGCGCAGCGGGGCGCGGCGTTCATATTCGTCGCGCAGCTCAGCCAGCGCGCGTTCGAGTTCGGAATTTTGCTCCACGTTCATGCCGTGCTGCGCGAGACTGTCGTGCCACGCGGCGAGAATTTTTTCAAAGGTGCCGAGTTGTTGGACGGGGTAGGGCCGTTTTTCTTCTTCGACCGGATGAGCGCGGGTTCGCACCACGTGGCAGAGATGCAGACTGTCATCCTCCAACTCGGCATAAATCCGCAGACTGAGTGGATTGGGGAGTTGGGCGGGCACGTCGACCAGACTGGCGAAACCGCAGCCAACGGCGTTGGGCATTTTATAGTGCGCGGCTGGTCCCGGGGAAGGCTGGCCGTAGGTGAGCGGTTGCCACGATTGCAGATCGACCGTGCCGAGGACACGGCGCATCCGGAGCGTGGGATGAAAAAGGTAACCGAAAGCCGGCATGCGACCGAAACGGCAACAGGTGATCATTGCCGGTTGATCCACGAATCCGAGCAACGGCACCGGTGGATAGCGAAGATAACGGGGATACGGCAACTCGGCGAGCAAGGCCGCCGCGATTTTTTCCGGAGTTTCGTCGGGCCGACGGGCGACTTCGCGCAACAGGCGCTGCAAGCCACGGGTGAAATCGAGCCAGTTCAACGCGCCGGTCGGCATCGCGAAATCTACAGGCGGATTTTGCGGGGCGATCTGGAAATTGACGGTTTGAAATAGGGACCAGCAGCCTTCGATCTCGAGCACCTCGAGGAAGACCGCAACTGGGCCGGGCGGGCATTCCACGACGACCTGAAAAGCGGCGAGCGCGAATTTCTTTCCGGTTTGGAAATGAGCCGCCAGATCGGCGCGAGGAATGCCATGAACACCCGGAAAGATCCGCGAGCCGATCCGCGCGCGCACATCGACGAAGTGTCCAACCGATTTAGGCCAGACCCAACCGGTAAGTAGATGCTTACCTTGCGGCAGAGTCGCGCCTGCGGCGGGCGACTCGAGATTGCTGAAACTGAAAGCGGTTTCAGGCATCAGACTATAGTGTAGGTTGCGAGCTTGCCTCGTTCTGCTGGCCAGCAGAATGGTGCGACAAGCGCACCACCTGCCATGATTTTCGGTAATGCCTCGCGGGGTGGGGGCACCCCCCTCCAAGAATGCATTGCTGAAGAAATCGTCGCATGTTCGTTCAACCCAACCACGCTTCGCGCATCATCTGGAGATGCGGCGGGAAGGCGCGGGTTTGGTGGTAGTTGCGGGCGGCGCGGGCGTAGGCCATCGAGAGCATTTTTTGGTTGCCGGCAATATGATCGGCAAGCGCGAGCTTCAGCGCGGCCGCGAGCTTGAAGGGATCGCCGGCGGGCACGAGGTAGGCCTCGTCGGTGTTCGTCAGCATTTCGGCGATGCCATTGACGTCGGTGCTGACGATGCGCGTGCCAAAGACCATCGCTTCGAGCAGGACGCGCGGGAATGACTCTTCAAAGCTGGTGCAGACAAGAATGTCTGCGAGCCGGTAAAAATCATAAATATCGCCGGTCTCGTGGAAGATTTTAATTTCCTGGAGACCCATGAGCTGGATGTCCTCGGCGAGGGTTTCCATGTAGAGGCCGGGCCGGGCGCCGACCATGGTCCACTGGATTTTCTGATCGGGAAAAAGCGTGGGCAGTTCTTTCCGTAACAGTTCGATGCCACGGATGTAGATGTGCTGGCCCTTGCGCTCGCAGACGGAGCCGATGTTGACGATGATGACGGCGTCGGGATCGAGCCCGTGTTTGCGGCGCAGGGCGGCGCGATCGTGCATGGCGGCGAATTGCTCGATGCGGGCGAAATCCACCCAGCTATTCAGTAAACGGAAATTGTCGTTCGCGTTCAGTTCGGTGAAAACCTCGCTGGTGGAACGGGCGGTGAAGATGACGCGCGTGGCGAGTCGGAAAGCATCCTCCACGGTCGGATGCAGGGCAGGCAGAAGCGAGGCTTGGAAGAAACGGCTGACGGCTTTGCTCTCGTGAATGTAGAGCGCGGAGGATTTGCCGAGGTGCGCAGCCAAATGCACGCCCCAGAAAGTCAGCATCGTGTTGCAGATGAAAATATCGGTGTCGTCCCATGAGCGCGTGCCCGCGAATTTGGTCAGGGCGGAAGCGAAATCGGTGGGCGACTTCGCTTCCATCATCGCAGATGCGTTCCAGATCTCGACGCGCAGGCCGAGCGCTTCGAAGCGCGAGCGCAGTGGGCCTTCCGTGGGCGAAGCTATCGTGATCGTGACGCCGGGCTGTTCGGCGAGAAAGCGGGCTAGTTCGTAGATGAAGATCGGTGCGCCTTCGTAGTTGAGGTTGTGCGTGAGCACGAGGGCGCGAAAGGGCCGGGCGGTCTGCGCGTAGCGCTGATGGTAGGGATTGAGTGGGAGATTGGCCGGAGGGAAACTGAGCGTTTCGCTGTGGTACGGATCGCGGTAGCCGCCGTGGCGTGCGAGATATTCCACGTGTTCGCGCTCGGCGTAGGTGTTGCCGCGGGAGGCGCTGCCAGTGTGGCGCAAGGTCGCTTGGGGAGTATAGACGGTGCGGAAGCCGGCGGCTTGGGCGCGCAGGCAAAAGTCCACGTCGTTGTACGCGACGGCGAGTTTCTCCTCATCGAAGCCCTGGAGCTGGCGGTAGAGCGCGGTGCGGGTGAGCAAGCAGGCACCGGTGACGGCCGCGACATTGCGCGCGGCGTGCGGGAGGAAAAGATAACCGAGATCTTCGGCGGGTTCTTTTTCAAAGAGCACATGCGGCAGTCCGTCGTGGCGGCTGAGACTGATGCCGGCGTGATTGAGCGTGCCGTCGGGGTAGAGGAGTTTCGCGCCGACGATGCCGACGCCGGCAATGCTGAGCCAGCCGGCCATGTCTTCCAACCAGCCGGGCGTGAGCGCCTCGACGTCGTTGTTCAGATGTAACACGAGCGGGGTGTCGGCGCGGGCCGTGCCGAGATTGACGAGGCGGGAATAATTGAAGCCATCGGGTGAGGCGGGCGCGTTCACGACTTCGCCGCGCAGATCGGAGCGTGACGAAAGGCTTTTCAGGAGCGCGAGGGTTTCGGCGTCGTCGGAATTATCGTCCACTACGATGATCTTCACGCTCTCGCGTGGCGTGGTGCGGGCGAGGGAGTCGAGGCAGGTGCGGAGCAGATCGGCGCGATTCTTGGTGGGGATGACGATGGTGACCGGATTTTCGCGGAGAATGGCGGCATCCCATTTCAATTGGTGGAGGCAAAGCGCGTATTGCTTGGCGAACTCGGGCAACATCGGTTCGGCGCGAAGTTGGCGGCGCTGGATCGTTTCGGCGATGCCGCGACGGGCGGCGTCGAAGAGGTAGCCTTTCTGATCGCCGCGCGTGGCGGTGCTCTCGGCGTGGGCGCGCCAGTGGTAGCCGATGAAGGGAACGTGGATGACGTCTTTGTCTTCGATCAACTCCCAGCAGCGGAGAAAAAGATCGATGTCTTGCGCGCCGTTGAAGTCGGGGCGAAGCCGGCCGGCTTGTTCGACAATGGTGCGGCGGATGACGGTGAGATGGTGCGTGTAGTTGTGCGTGATCGCCATCTCGGGACTCCAGCCGCCCTTGAACTGCGGATCATAGTGGCGGCCGGTGTCGTCGATTTTATCTTCGTCGGTATAGAGGTAGCCCACCGTCGGGTGGCGGGCGATGGCCTCGGCGATGTGCAGCAAGGTGTCGTGCGGCAGCAGATCATCGTGATCGAGGAGGGCGACGAATTCGCCCGTGGCGATCGTGAGGGCGGAGTTGGTGGCGGCGGCGATGTGGCCGTTGGTGGGACGGAAAAACGGTTTGATGCGTGCGTCGGTGCGGGCGGCTTCTTCGAGGATACGGCGGACGTGGGGCTGGGGTGAAGCGTCGTCGGCGATGCAGAGTTCCCAGCGCGGGTAGAGTTGTTGCCGGAGACAATCGAGCAGCTCGCGGAGATATTTTTCCGGGGTGTTGTAGGCGGGGACCACGACGCTGATCAGCGGACCGCCCGAGCGGACGAGTGCATCGGCATCCTGCTGCAGCGCGGCGCGGAGGCGCGGGGTCAGACGATTATGCCAGCACCAGCGGGTGTACGGATCTTGATCGCGGCGTCGGATGATGGCGGGCGGAATTTTCTTAGCTTCGCCGTGGCCCAGTGTCGAGGCGAGTTGGGTTTTCAGCCGGGTGATTTCAGCACGAGTTTCCTGCCAGTTGTCGAAAGCAAAGCGGCCCAACAACGCGCCCCGCAGGAAGGCGGCGCAGACTTTATAGAATAGAAAAGGACGATAGATGGGGATCGGGCCGGAATGCTCGTCGGTGCGGTCGAGATAAACGCGGCGGGCGAAAGCGAGCTGGCGGCTGCCGTCGGGGAGCGTGGCGAAAATCTTCAGGTTGGCGGGGCTCGGAGTGTCGGGCGAAATATCCACGAGACCGTAGTAACCGGATTTGCGCGCGTTGGGGTGATCGGCGCGATGGGCGGCGACGTCGGGGCGATCTTTGGGGAAGACGAGCCGGTTTTCGGTGAGGACACCGGTGGTGGCGCTGAGCTGGTTGATTTCTCCGCCGATGGCAAAAGTCCAGCCGGTGGTGCGGAATTTCTCGTAGGAAATGTTCACCCAGAAACCGGGATTTTCGATGTGACCGAGAAACACGGTGCCGCCGGTCACGTCCATCGTAGGGGCGAGAATATTTGCCAGCACGTGATCGGCTTCGCGGCAGATCTGCGTGAACGAGGCGCGGTGGAAGTGGCGGTAGAGATAGGCGAGGGTTTGCTGGACGACGGCGGTGCGCAGAATCGGTGTCGGGCGGGCGGCGGTCGTGGGTAGCAGCGAAGTGTCGAGGGGTGTTTGGAAAAACTCGCGCCATTCCAGGCCGTCGTGAAAATCGAGCGCCAGCGTGCGGGCGCCCCGCCAGACTTTCACGCGTTGGATAAAACCGGTGCGCCGGGAGGTCAGACCGGTGTTGAATATTTTTTCGGTATCCGGCCGGTCGAGGCCGTAGAGGCCAAAATAAATCCGGCCATCCACCCGCGCGCGAATATCCGTGCAGAGTACCGTCACGCCGGGATAGAGCCAGCCGACAATTTCCAGATCAGGCGAATCGGGCCGCCAAGTGGTGGGGTGATCGAGATGGAATTGAAGCGCAACCTGGTTGGTCATTGAGCAAGCCAATGAAACGGTTGCGAGGTGGCCAGTAAAGCGCGGAACTAAGTCAATCTCGCCTCCGTTTTTATAGGGCATCTTTGGGCTCTGGTCGTGGCGGAGTGCAACCGGCGACAGTTCTTGGTTGCAAGAGCACCCGGTGATCTTTCGCTCTGGCCATGTCGTTCTTACGCCGAGAGGAGAAATCACGCGATCCAGAGTTCTGGATTTATTTCTCCCTGTTTGCGGCGGGGTTGCTGTTTAATATTTGGGGGACGCGAGTCGGGTGGGAAAGTCGCAATCTGCCCGGGATTGAGTACCGCCAAGCCCAGACCGCGATCTCGGCGTATTTTATCCAGCAGGATCATGATTTTTCGTTCGCCTATCCGACCCCAGTTCTCGGCAAGCCGTGGTCGATCCCGATGGAGTTTCCCCTCTACCAATGGACGGTGGTGGGCTTGAGCAATCTGAGTGGTTTGGAGCTGACCAAGGCGGGACGCGTGATCAGCCAAGGGTGTTTCTACCTGTGTTTGCCGGCGGTGTTTTTACTGCTGCGACGAATGCGCGTGGCGTCGGGGCGACGTTGGTTGGTGCTGGCCGTGGTGGTCACCTGCCCGTTCTACATTTTTTATTCGCGGGCTTTCCTGATGGAAACCATGGCGCTGATGTTCAGCCTGTGGTTTTGGGTGGCGTTTGAGGAGGCGGTTGAAAACCGGAATTGGCGTTGGTTGGCGGTGGCGATGCTGGCCGGCAGTGGCGCGGGGTTGGTGAAGGTGACGACTTTCATGCTTTATCTGTTGCCGAGCGGTTGGTGGGCGCTGCGGCGCTTGGGGAGCAGTCGGAGCGACGGGCGGTGGCGCGGTGATTTGATCTGGATGGCGGCCGCAGTGGCCTTGCCCTTCGCGCTGACGCTGTGGTGGCTCCACTTCGCCGATACCGTCAAGGCGCTCAATCCCTGCGCCCAATTTATTCGCGAAGGTAACGTGCGTGATTTTACCTGGGGAACGTGGGCGATGCATCTTTCCCCTGATTTGTGGCAGCAGAAATGGCGGATCATCACCGGGCAATTGTCGTGGACGCTCTTGCTCCTTGGCGGGCTGGCGCTGACAATCTTGACGGGCGGACGCCGCGGGGCGGACATGTTTCGGCTGCTGTTGTGGTTCGGAGCCGCGCTGGTGATTTTCCCGGTACTGTATGCGCTCCATGAATATTATTTCATCGCGAACGGCCTGCTGCTCTTGATCGCCCTGGGGCTGGTCCTCGTCGGATTGGCGGAGAGTGGGCGACCCGTCTGGATGGTTGTGGGGGCTCTGCTGGTCTTCACCGGTGGACAGATCACGCGATATTATGAGGGCTATTACCAAGCGCAAAAAGGCATCTCCGATGGCGGTGACGGGTTGTCGCATTCCTTGCGCGGTCTGACCCGGCCGGATGAAGTGCTGGTAATCACCGGGCAGGACTGGAATTCGATGACGCCGTATTACGCCCGGCGCCGGGCGCTGATGATCAAGACATCGGCCGAGAATGATCCTGAGCTGCTCAAGGCCGCCCAGGCGGCGTTGAAAGGCGAGCCGATCGGTGCCTTGGTGCTGGGGGAGAAAACCCAAGGACGTGAGGAGTTGATCAAGTGGGCGGAGGAGCGGGGCATTGACCCTCAGCCCCTGTATTCATGGCACGATGCGACGGTTTACCTGCCCTTGGCGAGACGGAGCGAAAATATTCTGAAAATCCTGAACGCGCGTTATGCTGGAGTGGTTTGGGGCAAAGACGTGGTGTTGCCGGTGCATAATATTGCGGGCGAGTGGATCGAGACTCGCCGTCTGCCAGATTATCAAAGGTTCTTGTTTAGCACGATGCAGCCGGAGCCGGTCAGATTCTTTTCCACTTATGGACCGGTGCTCGATGGCAGCACGTCCGTGGTCCGATTTGGCGCGCATCCGGATACCAAATTGGTTTTCAAATTGCCGGCGGGCCGGCATCGCCTGAAGTCGTCATTGCTATTATCGCTTGAGACCTACGACGAAAATCTGGCTAGCGATCAACGCACCGATGGGGTCGAGATCACTCTGACCCAATTGAGCGCCACTGAGGAACCCACCGTGCTGTTCACTCGTATGCTCGAGCCGTACGCAACGAGGGAGGATCGAGGTTGGGTGCCGCTGACGCTAGAGTTTACCCTCACGAAACCGGCGGAAGTTGAATTGTTCTTCGGGCCGGGTCCGCAAGAAAATGCGACTCGGGATTGGATCTGCGTCGGCCCACTGGTGATCGAGTGAATGCTCGTTGGGCGAAATGCGCGGTCTCCGCTTTAGTGCCCGACGTAACCGGCGGTCGCGCGGCGGATGCCTTCGGCGAGGGCAACTTGGGGTTGCCAGCCGGTGGCGGTGACCAAGCGGGTGTTGTCCAGCCGGCTGTCATGCACATCCCAAACGGGGCCTGGTTGATAACGCCGCGCGATGGTCCGACCGGTATTTTTCTCCACCAGTGTGAGCACTTCCTGCACGGTGTGGGATTCGTGGGCGCTCAGATTGAAGGTGCCGGTCAGGCGTTGCGTGATCACCGTTTCAACCGCCGAGAGAAAATCCGTGTAGTAGAGAAAATCTTTTCGCGCCGAACCATCGCCCCAAATACTGAGAGGCTGGCCTTCGACGGCACAGCGGATCGCGTGGGGGATGATTCCTTGGACGCGATCTTTGGGCACCGGATAACCGTAGGGATTGGAGATGCGCAGGATGGTGCCGGCCAGACCCTGTTGGGTGGCGTACGCTTCGATGAGTTGCTCGGCGGCGCGTTTGGCCAGACCATAACAACCGAGGGGCTGGCAAGGATCAGTCTCGCAGTTGGCGCGCCCGGGGGCGTTGCCATAAACGGCGCCGCCCGAGGAAAAGAAAATGAAATGCGGGCGCTGGGTCGCGGGCAACGCAGTGATTTCCTTCAGCAGGTTTTCCAGTTGAGGGAGATCGATTTTTCCTTCGAGGCCGCCGCCAAATTCCGAGGAGGCGGGCAACGTGCTCCAGGCCAGATGCAGCACCGTGGTGGCCGGCGGCAGGTTCGCGGCTAATTCCGCCAGCGGAAGAAATCCTTCGCCGCCCGAGCGGGAGAAGAGCGTGACGTGGTGGGCCGGAGCGCGAAAATGATCAGCGATGAGCGAGGCGAGTCGGCCACGTCCACCCGTGACCACGATGCGCTTGGGAGCAGAAACAATCGAAGACATGAAACTTTACCCTGTCAGGGTGGCATAAAACTTGGCAAGCGTCTCCGCACTGCGCCGCCAACTGAAATGGGCCGCCGCGTAAGCGACCGCGCCCGCACTGAGCCGGTCGTAGAGCGCGCGATCAGCGCGCAACTCGACGATGGCGCGGGCGATACCGGCGGCATCCGCGCGGTCGAGTACGAACGCATCCACCCCGTGGCGCAGTTGCGTGCCGAGATTGGTCCGGGGCAATACGACGGGTCGCCCGATGGAAAAAAACTCCGGCAACTTCGACGGGAAACGGTAATCGTTGAAAGCGTCGGGTGCGCCGGGTTGCACGAAAATATCAGCGAGCGCCATGAGTGGCGGGAGATGTCGGTGGTGCATGATCTGGCCGAGGGGGACGACAAACGGCGCGACTTCTCGGGCCATGGAGCCAAGAAAGTCCACGCAATCGAGGCCAGTACGGAGCAGGGTTGTCGGATGACCGGCTTGATTTAGCAGGAGCAGGGCGGTGTAGAGCTCCCGCATTTCCGCCGCATTGGAGGCATGGGTGTTGCCATGATAGAAGAGCAGAGTGGTGTCGGGTGCGCTGTCCCACGTGTGGCGAAATTTATCCGGGACGGGCCGGGGAAAAAAATAACGGGCATCCGCTGCCGGAGTTAACGTGAGACACGGGCGGTCGGTCGGAGCGAACGCGCGGAGTTTTTCCAGGACAACCGTGATGCCGTCGGCGGCGGCGAGAAAGGCTCGGGCGTGGCGGGGATGGGAAAGATCGGCTGGAACCAATCGATCAAGCTCATCGGCGGGCAATTTTTCCAACGCCGAATGATCGCGGCCAAGGGTGAGCGAGAGAATCTCCTGCTCGTTGTCTTCGAGATGCACGATGACCTTGGCCTTGTGGCGGACGCGGAGTTTTTCGGTCAGTCGGCGAACATTTTCCCGGGTCGTCCACGCATGGATGAGATCGACGTCGCCGCCATTGGCGAAGGTCAGGTTTTGTTCGGCTTCGGCAAACGCGACACCGCGAAACCGGGGGGATGCATGATAAGCCAAGGTTTCTAAATCATGTGGGCAGGCGACCATGCAGTCGTGGGCTTGAGTGCTGAGTTCGTTGGCCAGGGCGGCGACATGCAAGGCGCTGTTCGAGGCAAAACTGCCGTGGAGAATGAAGAGGATGTTTAATGGGCGGGACGATGTGCCGGTTGGAGGAGATGATGGTCGGGAGAGATGGCCGGGCAGGGCAATTCTGGTTCCGCCCAAATCAATGGCAGGTCCGAGGTTTTCATCCGAGCGCACGGTGATCGTGAGGTCAGTGCGGACGAGAGCGACGGAGCCGTCTGCCAGTTTGGCTTTCAGGCGCAGGGGGCCGCGACCGGCGGAGAGAATGATTTTGCTTTTGAAGCCGGATTCAGCGGCGTGGAGCGCGTGGGGATGGAGGAGGGGAACATCCGTGCGTTGGGTGCCGAGGGTGCAGGGGATTTCCTGATGTCCGTAACGCAACGCGAGTGCGGTGATCCGTTGCGTGGCGTGGAGCGCCCAGCCTTCCACTTGCACGCGCAGGCTGACGGTGCCGGATTCGGCGGGTGATTCGATCCCGGCCAAGAGACGCGTGGGGGCAATGGCGAGACTGAGAGTTTTGAAAGTCTGCCACGTGCCATCGGGGAGCTGGGCCTGAAAGTGGGCGAGATGCACCCCGGCGGGTAGCCGGCCTTCGATCAGAAATCCGCAGCGCGCGGCTGCCGGTTGCGCGGGCAGGAGGCGCGGCACATCGGTGCGTTCGATGCGCGCGGTCAAGGGCAGGATTCCGGCAGAGGCGGCAAGGCGCACGAGTGGTGGTTCCGGAAAATCTACCAGCAGGCACCAGCCGGTGATCGAGCATTTTTCTTCCATCGCGCGCAAAGGGCGGGCGGTTTCGATTTCACCGCGTAACTGAGGGACTACCGTGGCCTTCATGATTTCTTATCCACGAAATAATCCTCGAGTGAGCGGAGCCAACTGGTCCAACGCCAACTGCGCGAGGCTTTGAGGGCACGGAGCTCGGCTTCGAGTTCGTTGTTCCGAATCAAGCGGGTCATCGCGATGGAATTTTCTTCATCCAATTCGCGCTGGGTCCGCTTGAGATTGTCGGTGAGCTGATTGGTTTGATCCGTGAGGGCGATGATTTCCCGCTGAAGTTGAGTGATCCGTTGTTGGGCAGCGGTTAATTGGCCGTGGGTGAGGTTCAACTGGCGGCGGGTGTCAGTGAGCGCCTCGTTGGTGACGTGCTGCATGTGGCGCAGATGGTCGTATTGCGTCTGAAGTTCGGAGAGCGTTTTGGCGAGATGGGCGGCTTCCTCGGATTTTTTATCAGCCAACATCTGGGCGCTCGTGAGCAGGTTTTCCGTATCGGCTAATTGGGGGGCGAGTTCATCGCGCACATCTTCTAGCTCCATGATGCGCACTTGGGCTAGGATCAGTTGCTGGCGGAGGAGGTTGAGCGGGTCAGCCGGCTCGACGGGGTCGTTCTTCATCGTCGGAGACAATCAACTAGCCACCGCACAGGATGTGAAGCCAATAGTGGGCTGGGGGCTGCCAGGGCACGGCGGATTTTTGCACGGAGCTAGGTTTGGATGAGGCGCCAGGCGTCGCGATGTTGGTGGCGATCCATCGCGTCGTGGAAGTCCTTCAGGGTTGATTGGCGCTTGTTTTTCCGAGCGGCGAGCCAGGCATAATAAAACCCCAGCACGATCCGACGGACACGGCCGAGGACGAGCAGGCTGTTACGGTGGCGCACGCGACTGGCGTCTTCCTTCGCCGTAACATCCAGCCGCTGGTGGTGCCCGGCCTCAATACCCCAGTAGCTGCGGATTAACAGCAGTAGCCTCATCGCATTCTCCGGCACCATCGGCAGACTGCTCACGTAGCAGATCGTTTCGGTGATGACCGATGGGGTCTGACCGATGGGGTCAGGCTTGGTTGTTTGCGCTTGCGCTGATGCGGTGAGCTGGTTTTCTGGCGGGCATGGCGAGACCATTGCGCTTGGAGTCGGCGGCGGGGGTGTACCACGTGTTGAACCGGGGG
>Ga0105046_10013172_pt1 | contig 12813 bp, 10 predicted proteins | sample MAT03_FD_78385 | JGI IMG/M metagenome (GOLD analysis project Ga0105046, IMG submission 78385) | Freshwater microbial communities from Lake Fryxell liftoff mats and glacier meltwater in Antarctica - MAT-03 (megahit assembly) | ecosystem: Environmental > Aquatic > Freshwater > Ice > Liftoff... | reverse complement strand
CGCGTTGGCGCGCGCGGGATCATGAACCTTCGCGGTCGTCTGGGCTGGTGCTGCCGTTAGCGTGGATACACTCATTGCTCGGCAAATCCATTTCGCAGTGCCCGTGCCATCCGCACCGGCAAAACCGCCGCGACACGCAACCAACTCAAACCGTGACGGATGTGAAGTGGACAGTTTTTATCGGCTTTTTTCCGCCGGCGAAGCGACCAAGACAAAGTGTCACCGCGTCCGATTGAATCCGACAGATTGTCACCGGTTCACCGCCACCGAGCGAAAACGACGCACTGAAACGGTGGCCGGCAGCACGGCGTCGAAGACCTGACAGCGATTGCCTCCGCATTTTACGCAGTCAACAGGGCTACTAATGGCGAGTACCACGGGCCGAGGATTCCGCTTGCGCGGCTGGAGGGATTCTGTTTGAAAGGCGCCCACTATGGGCAACGATTCTTGGTTTCCGAATGCGCGGTATGGGTTGTTCATTCACTACGGGCTGTACAGTTTATTGGGTCGGGGGGAATGGGTTTGGAACCGTGAGCAGATTCCGCTCGCGGACTACCGGGCGCTGGCCGGCCAGTTTACCGCCACGCAGTTTGATGCCGAGGCGGTTGCCGATTTCGCGGTACGGTGCGGGATGCGGTATGTCGTGTTCACCACGATGCATCATGAGGGGTTCCGGCTCTACGAGACCGGCTTGAGCGATTTCCGCTCGTCGCGCGATCTCACTGGCGAACTCGTTGCCGCTTGTCGCAAGCGAGGTTTGCGCATCGGCCTGTATCACAGCCTGAACAATTGGATGGATCAACCCGATGCCGTGGCGGCGTTGGAGGACAAGGCGGCGTACGACGTTTTTATCCGCCACACGTTCGCCCGCGTGCGCGAGCTGGTCACCCGTTACAACCCGATTGATGTGCTCTGGTACGACGGTTGGTGGCCGTTTAATGCCGCAGGCTGGCGCGGCGAGGAAATGAACGCGATGGTGCGGCAGATTCAGCCGCACATCCTGTTCAACGGGCGCAACGGTTTGCCCGGCGACTTCGCGACGCCGGAAGGCCATCTCTCCGCCCCCACGCCTTACCGGCCGTGGGAGGCGTGCATGACGCTCAATAACAATTGGGGCTTTCATCAAGGCGATCACGACTGGAAATCGCCCCAGCAAGTTCTCGACATGCTCGTCACCGTTACGCAAGGCGGCGGCAATTTGCTGCTCAACATCGGCCCGCGCGGCGATGGTTCGATTCCTGAACCGTCGGTCAAGATTCTGGAGACAGTCGGCCGATGGTTGCAGACGCATGGCGAGTGCATTTTTGGCACGGACCGGTTCACGTTCGATCTCCGCGAAAAAGGCGATCACCGGGGTGACTGGAGTCATCAAGGGCCGTTCACCGTCCGCGGTCACAATTTGTATTGGCTCGTGCGCCGGTGGTGCGGGACGGAACTGACGTTGGGCGGTTTGGAATGTCAGGTGCGCGCGGCCACGGTGCTCAGCACCGGTCAGCCGGTCACCTTTCGACAAACCGCCGGTCGCGTCCAACTCACCGGCCTCCCCGACCAACCGCCAGATGCGCTTTGCCCGGTCATTCGCCTCGAATGTGATCGGCCACCTGCGCTGTACCTCACCGGCGGCCTGCGCGTCCCGCGCGTCCCGCATCCGCACTACGATCCGTGTCCGTCCGACATCCAACATTGAACCCGTCAGGCATCCTTTTATGAAAAACAAAATCCGTTGGGGAATTCTCGGCACCGGCGCCATCAGCCCGGCCATTGCCAAAGCCTTGCCCGAAACCGCGACCGGCGAATTGTACGCCATCGGCAGCCGGTCCATGGACTCCGCCCGCAAATGGGCGGCGAAATATCCGGTCACTAAAACCTACGGCTCCTATGCCACTCTGATCGCCGACCCGAAAGTGGACGCCGTCTATATTGCGCTGCCCAATAACATCCATTGCGAATGGGTGGTGAAAGCCGCCGAAGCCGGTAAACACATCCTCTGCGAAAAACCGCTGGCCACGAATGCCGCCGAGGTGATGGTGATGTTGGAGGCGTGCCGGCGGCATCAGGTTTTCTTCATGGAAGCGTTCATGTGGCGCTGCCACCCGGGCACGAAAGCGTGGCTGGATGTAATCCGCCAAGGAACAATTGGCCAAGTCCGCATGATTGACGCAGACTTCAGCTTCCACGTCGGCGACGACAACAACTCCCACTCCCGGCTCAACAACAGTTTCAGCGCTGGCGGGATCATGGATGTGGGTTGCTATTGCGTGAGCGCGGCCCGCGCAGTAGCCGGCGCGGCGTGTGGACTCGATTTCGCAGAGCCGACCAAAGTCACCGGCGCAGGCCACATCGGCGTCACCGGCGTGGACGAATGGGCGGCGGCCCTGTTTCATTTTCCGGGCGACATCACCGCCTCGCTCAACTGCGGCGTCAAAATCAATCGCCCCAATCAACTCGCCATCTACGGCTCCAAAGGCAAACTGGTCGTGCCCTCGCCGTGGTTCCACGATGGGAAGGCCATCCTGCACGTGGCCGGCCAGAAAGAGCCGGTCGTACTAGAATCCCCCAGCCCGCTCACGTTGTACACCCACGAAGTCGAAATGCTCCACCGCTGTGTCGCCGTAGGCCGCCTCGAAGCCCACCCACCCGGCATGACCTGGGCGGACAGCCTCGGTCAGCAACAAGCGGTTGATCAGTGGCGTAAAGCGGTCGGCGTTATTTTCGTTGCCGAGAAGGATGAATCACTCCAGCGCGGCACGCTGAGCGGGAAACCGCTTCGCTTCCGTTCCAACATGTCCAAAACACTGACCATGCCGATGGGCCGGATCGAGGGACTCGCCAAGCCGGTCTCGCGGGCCATCATCGGTTCCATGTGTCTGCGCGCTCACGACATGCCGTACACCACCGCGATGCTCGATGATTACTACGAACGCGGCGGCAACGCGGCCGACAGCGCGTGGATTTACGGTGCCAATTGCGAGCAAGCGCTCGGACGCTGGATCGCCCTGCGCGGAATCCGCAAAGACTTTGTCATCCTCGGCAAAGGCGCCCACACACCCGACACGAGCCGCCCGCTCCGCGATCCCGGCTGCGATCCCGAATCCATCCGCACGCAACTCTACGAAAGCCTCGACCGATTGCAGACGGACTACCTGGATCTCTACTGCATGCACCGCGACAACCCGGCGATTCCCGTCGGCGAATTCGTGGATGTCCTCGACGAATTGACCCGCGCCGGTCGGATCCGGGTCTTTGGCGGATCGAATTGGACGCGCGAACGTTTCGACGCCGCAAACGAATACGCGCGTCGCCAAGGTCGCCGCCCGTTTCAGATTCTCAGCAACAATTTCTCTCTCGCCCAGTGGAACGAACCGTTGTGGGGCAACTGCCTCGCCAGCTCCGACGCGGCGTCGGTGGAATGGCTGAAGAAAACCGGCACCACTCTGCTCGCGTGGTCGAGTCAGGCCAGCGGTTTCTTTACCGGGGCATTCGACCGGCGCACTGACCCGCAGCGTGACGGCTGGACACGCGAGGTCGCCCGCGTGTGGTTCAACCGCGCCAACTTCAAGCGTCTTGACCGCGCCCAAGAACTGGCTCGCAAGAAAAACTGTACCCCCACCCAAATCGCGCTGGCGTACGTCTTGTGGCAACCGTTCGACATCTACGCCATCATCGGCCCGCGCACACTCGAAGAAACCCGCACCTCGCTCGAAGCGCTCCGCATCAAACTCACCCCCACCGAACTGGCCTATCTCAACCTCGAACGTGCCACGCCCTGAGCCGGAACAGTGGCATCAACCAAGATGGTTACAAAAAAGAAAGGCGTCCCGCTCGCGCGGGACGCCTTCTTGTAAATCCGATGCTGCGGGCGTATTAGCGCCGGCCGCCGGAGAACGAACGACCGCCGCTGCGGCCGCCGCCACCACCACCACCACCGCCACCGCCGCCACCACCGAAGTCGCCACGGGGACGATCTTCACGGGGTTTGGCTTCGTTGACGGTCAACGCACGACCATCCAATTCCTTGCCGTTGAAATCGGCAATGGCCTTGGTGGCTTCTTCCTGCGTGCCCATTTGCACGAAGGCGAACCCACGGGACTTGCTGGTGAACTTGTCCATGATGAGTTCGCAGCTGGTGACATTGCCGGCCTGTTTGAAGAGGTCCTGGATGTCGCCTTCGGTCGTGTTAAACGACAAGTTTCCTACGAATAGCTTGGTAGCCATTTGATTTGTTCTTTCTGCCGCGGTTAGGAGGTCTCAGTGACTGTTCCCGATGAAGTCGGGTTTAGGATTATCACCGAGTGAACGAATCGCCTGACAATCTACCAATCTCACTGCAACTGCTTCTATCTGCTAGCGCGCGCACACTATGTGATTCCCACCGAATAGCAACAACTAATTCCATCATGCTTGCCGACAACTTGTCAGGCCGGCTGGCGTCACCGCCACTTTGTCAGCCGAACCAGCCCAATTCGCCAACCCATATTCTCCTGCAACTAATTGATTTGCTGCGGTTTGCAAAACTGTAAAAGTCTGTGGCATTGCCACTGCTAAAACCTCATCTGTCAAAGGGCGCAGGTATGGAAAAGAATGAACTACGATTAGTTTTTTGGGAAACCACCGCCGGCTGCAACTTGGAATGTATCCACTGCCGCCGCATTGACGTGAGCAAGCAGCTCATGCAAAACGACCTCGCCACCGAGGCCGCGTTTCAATTCATAGATGACCTCGCCAGCTTCGCACAACCGATTCTCGTCCTGTCCGGCGGCGAACCGCTTTTCCGCCCGGACATTTTCCAAATCGCCGCGCACGCTCGCGATGCCGGCCTGACGGTCGCGCTCGCTACCAATGGCACGTTGATCACCGAGCGCGTGGCGCGCGCCATCGTGGACAGCGGCATCCGCCGGGTCGCCATTAGTATTGATGGCGCCGATGAAGCGACGCACGACGCCTTTCGCCGCCAAGCCGGGTCGCTCCAGGCGGCGTTGACCGGGTTTGGCCATCTGCGGGCGCTGGGGATGAGCATGCAGATCAATTGCACGATCACGAAACACAACGTCCACCAGATTGATTTGCTCTACGACAAGGCGGTTGCCTTGGGCGCGGACGCGTTGCACATGTTCATGCTCGTGCCGGTCGGCTGTGGCGTGCAGATCGCCGAGTCGAACATGCTTCCCGCCGATCAGTACGAGAGCGTGCTGAACTGGATGTACGACAAAAGCAAACTCGGCCGGCTGCATCTGAAGGCCACGTGCGCGCCGCATTATTTTCGCGTAATGAAACAACGCAGCGTGGCCGAACACACGCCGGTCAAGCCGTCGCACAGCCACGGCAAACCAACCGGCCACGGTCACCCGAACAACATGGCCGCGATGACCAAAGGTTGTCTGGCCGGCAGTTCCATCTGTTTTGTGTCGCACACCGGCGAGGTCTTTCCGTGTGGCTATCTGCCGGTCAGCGCCGGCAATGTCCGCCGCCAACCGATGCGCGAGATTTGGGCAAGCGCCCCGGTCTTCGAGAAACTGCGGGACGACAGCCAACTGGAAGGCAAATGCGGTCTCTGCGAATACAAAAGAATCTGCATGGGCTGCCGGGCCCGCGCCTATTATGAGACGGACGGCGATTACATGGCCGAAGAACCATTCTGCAACTACGAACCCAAACGCGGCCGCAACGCACACGCGGAGGTGGCCGGTTAGCGGAGCGAAGAGAGAACGTTATGGTCAATATCACCAAACTATTCTGTGGCGAAAATCAACCGGCCGACGCCCTCCGCTACGGTCTCGGTCATGGCGCTCCGAAAGCCGCCGCCGACCGCAAACCCATCGTCGTGTGGAATTGCACCCGCACCTGCAACCTCCGCTGCGTGCATTGCTATTCCGACAGTCACGCGCAGAAGTACCCGGGCGAACTGACCACCGCGCAGGCGAAAACCAACATTGATGACCTCGCCGCTTACGGCATCCCGGCGCTGTTGTTTTCCGGTGGCGAACCGTTTGCGCGGCCGGACGTGTTGGAATTGATGGAGTACGCCGCGCAAAAAGGATTGCGCGTCACAGCATCCACGAATGGCACGCTGATTGATGAAACCATCGCCGCCGCGGTTAAACGCATCGGCCTGACATACGTCGGTATCTCGCTCGACGGCATCGGTCCGACCAACGATCTGTTCCGTGGCAAAGACGGCGCGTTCGACGCCGCCGTGCGTGGGATGCGCAACTGCCACGCCGTCGGTCAAAAGGTCGGGTTGCGATTGACGCTCACCCGGCGCAACTGCGCCGATCTACATGACATTTTCGATTTCATCGAGCGCGAACGCATTCAACGCGCGTGTTTCTACCATCTCGTCTATTCCGGCCGCGGCAACGTCGCGGACGAACTCACCACGGCGGAGGTGCGCCGGGCGATGGACATTATCATCGAGCGCACGCAAACCTTCGCCGACCGGAATGACACCCGCGAGATTCTCACCGTGGATAATCACGCGGACAACGCCTACCTCTATCTCAAGTTGCGCGAACGCAATCCCGCGTACGCCGCGAAAGTGTATCAGTTGATGAAATGGAACGGCGGCGGCGCCAACTCCTCCGGCATCGGCATCGCCAACATTGATTGGCTCGGCAACGTCCATCCTGATCAGTTCTGGCAATCCACCACGCTCGGCAACATCAAGGACCGGCCGTTCAGCGCCATCTGGTCGGACAACTCCATCCCCCTGCTCGCCCAACTCCGCAACCGGCTCCCGCTGTTGAAAGGGCGCTGCGGCACCTGCGGTTTCCAGGAGATTTGCGGCGGCAGCTTCCGCGTCCGCGCTCTGCAAGTGTACGGCGACCCGTGGGCGCCCGACCCGGCGTGTTACCTCAGCAACAAGGAAATCGCGCGCGCGGACGAATCCGAAACCATCGCCTTGGCAGGATGACGTGACCATGACCGCGCCGCCGGACATTCTGCGGTATCAGACCGAGCGCACGCTCGATACAGTCCCGGCGTATGCCGTCGGCCTCCAAGTCAAACTCCCCACCGGCTCCCCCGTTTATCTCGCCGTCTCGGCCACGGAACTCGCGCTGTATTTTCAGCAGGATCTCGCCATCCACTTTGACCTCGAAGCGCGCCTCGTCAAAGTCGCCCAGCCCAACCATTACTGGCGGCGCAGCTTGTCCCATCGCGTCGTCTTCAGCCGTAAACGTCCCGCGACAGAAGGCGGCGGCTTGGAGCGGATCGTTCTCGGCCCGGATGCAGCGGACAAACTGGTCGCGGAAACTCACGCGCCAGTCCGCGAACTCTTCCAACATTTGCAGGCCGGCACGGCGGAGATTGTATTCGGGAAACCAGACGTACCCGCCGCGCTCGCGCGCATCCGGCCCATCCTAGAACGAGCGGCGGCGTTCGATGTGCCGGCGGCGCGGGCCGACGCCGACCGGTTTACCGCCATCTACCGCAGCGTTGCCGTGTTGCCACCGAACGAATACAACGCGCTCGTCCTGCAAGCCACCGAGGGCTGCGCCTACAATCACTGCGCATTTTGCGAGCTGTACAAGAACACCCACTTCCGCGCCAAAGAGCCGGCGGAGTTTACGGAACACGTGCAGCAGATCGTGGCCTATCACGGGGAATCATTGCGCGCCCGGCGGTCGCTGTTTCTGGGGGAAGCCAACGCGCTCACGTTGCCGCAAGCCGATCTGGTCGCCGACTTCAACATCCTGCGCGGTTACTTTGAATTACCGGGACAGGACGTGCACGACGTGCCGGCGAGCTGGTGGTTGGGCAATCCGCGCCGGTTTGACGGCGTCGGCTCCTTTCTCGACGTGTTCACCGGCATACCCCGCACGGTGCCCGAGTGGCAGGAACTCCGCCGGCTCGGACTGCGCCGCGTGTACATCGGGATGGAAAGCGGCGACGATGCGCTGTTGCAATGGCTGCGCAAACCGGCGTCGGCCACGGCCGTGACGAAAGTGGTGACGGCATTGAAGAGCGCCGACATCGCGGTGGCATTGATCATTTTACTGAGTGCCGGCGGCCATCAATTCGACGAATCGCACACGCGCGAGACGGCGCGCGTGCTCAACAACCTGCCGCTCCGTCGGGGCGACTACATTTATCTGTCGCCCCTCATCATCTATCCCGGCGGCCAGTACGATGCGGTCGCGCTCGCCCAAAGCATTACGGCCCTCCAGCCGGCGGAGTTGGACGCCCAAGAACACGCGTTGCGCGCCCAACTGCGTTACGACACCCGGCACGATCAACCCTTCATCGCCCGCTACGAGTTGGAGACTTTTACCTACTGATCGCAACTTCCTTCCCGCCGTTGACGAATCCCCGGCCTTGTTTTACTCTGGCTGTGCGGTTGGGAGACTTTTAACTTTGAGGTGACCCATGAGCGTCGAGAATTATCAATCCTATCGCGGCCTGCCCTCCTTGGCGGGGCTGTGCACCATGCAAGCGGCAACGAACCCCGGCCTGTCCGTGGAAGAAGTGGTTCGCCGGCACAAGCGCCATCATTACACACTGAAACGGCTGTATGAGATTTTCACAGCCCGCATCACGGCCGAGCCGATCATGGAGCTGAAAAACGCCTTCAGCCTCCACTCGCATCTCTGCGCGGAACACGTCGCGGCGCTACGTAAACGCGTCGGCGAGATGCGCGAACCGCCGCTCCATCTCGACGCCGTGCCGTCCGAGCCGCTCGCCATTTTCTTCGACGAAATTCTCGCTGCGCCAACGACGGAAGAATTGCTGCTCGGCCTCTACGAGAAAGCTCTGCCCGCGCTGCAAGCCGGCATGACGCGTTTGCTGGAGCAGACGAATGTGTTGGTGGATCATCCCTCGGTGCGGGTGTACCGGTTCGCGCTCTTGGAAATTCAGGACATGGTGGAGTTTGGCCGCAAAGCCGTTCCGTGTCTGGTGGATGCCGGCGCGCGCGCCCGCACTGCCGGGTGGCTGCAATTGCTGGATGATTGCCTCGCCGCCGCCGGCAACCTCGACGGCACGCTGGCACCGGTGAGCAAGACCATCGTGCGCCAACATTCCGCCCAGCCTTACGTCTTCGACGGCGTGCCCCGGCGGGACCAACGGTTCCCGGATCCCTACAACATGGGCGTGAATGCCGAGGCATTCCTTTACAACCCCGAATTTCCACCGGCGCCCAAGACGTTGATGATGTTTTACAAACGCATCCGCGAACTGGATGTGCCCGAAATGATGGCGAGCATCATCGCGGAAACGAAGGGCAAGCCGTGGGATTACTACAAAGACATGACCCGGCAACTCTGGGACGAAGCCCGGCATGCGATGATGGGCGAAGTCGGCTTCGTCAACGCCGGCGTGGACTGGACCAAGGTGATGATCAATTTCACGTGGTCGCTCGGCTTGAACACCCAGCTCAAACCGTGGGAACGCCATGCCGTCCTCTACTTCATTGAACAAGGACTGATGCCCAGGACCGGCAAACGCTTTGAGTGGGAAGTGGGCGTTGCCTCGAAGAACCCGCTCTCGGCGCTTTTTCAGGATTACGATTGGGCGGATGAAGTGTTGCACGCCAAGATTGGCCGGGACTGGTACGTCAGCGCGTTCAAGACCCCTCAGGAAGCGGTCAAGTTTGGTGATGAATCTTGGACGAAGGTGCTGATTGGCTGGGGCGAATGGCGCGACAAAGGACTGACCACCCATCGCAACTGGTGGCCGGCCGTCTATCAGGAAGCCTGTCAGAAATGGGGCGTACCGGTAGATCCGCAAATCCTCGCGTACGACACGACGTACGAACATCAGCGGGCCGATCTGAAAGAGATTTCCGCCTCGGCATAAGTTTGTGCCCACGCTGCTGCTCTTCTTCGTTGTCGTTGCCGTCATTGCCGGCATCAGCATTTACGGCGCAATGCAGGTGGACCGGCGCCGCAAATATCTGGCCGCTTGGTCCCATGATAACGGCCTCCGCTTCACTGATACGAATGACTACGGCATGGCGAACCGGTTCCCCGATTTCACCTGTCTGCGCCGGGGCGAAGATCGTTACGCGTACAACGTCATCCGCGGCGTCTGGAATCAACGCGCCATCCACGCGTTCGATTATCACTACGAAACGTACACCACCCACAAAGGCCGCCGCCAGACTCACCACCACCATTTCTCCGCGGTGATCGTTACGAGCGACGTGCCGCTCAAACCGCTGCTGATCCGCCCGGAACGCATCTTCGACAAAATCGCGGAGTTTGTTGGCTTTAGCGACATCAACTACGAATCCGCCGAGTTCAGCCGGCGGTATCACGTCAGTGCCCCGGACAAACGCTGGGCTTACGACGTTCTGCACGCTCGCACGATCGAGTTCTTGCTGGAACAAGGCGATTGCCAACTCGAATTCGATCACCACCACATCCTCGCCCAACGCAATCGCCGGTATTCGCTCCCCGAAATTATTGCCGCCGCAACCGTCATCCACGGCGTCCTCGACCGGCTGCCCGAGTATCTGGTAAAACAACAGCGAGGCGAAACATGAACCCGAACTATCTGCTCGCACTGATCCTCGTCATCGTACTCGTCCCCGTAATCTGGAGCATCGGCATCTACAACTCGCTGATCAAACTGAGCAACCATTGCCGGGAGGCGTGGTCCAACATTGATACCGAACTGAAACGTCGCTACGACCTCATTCCCAACCTCGTCGCCATCGTCAAAGGTTACACGAACCACGAACACCAAACCCTCGAAGCCGTAATCCGCGCCCGCAACATCGCCCTCGACTCCACCGGCTCACCCGCCGCGCAGGCCAAAGACGAAAATCTCCTCGTCACCACGCTGCGCCAACTCTTCGCCGTCGTCGAAAACTACCCCGTCCTCCAAGCCGACCAACACTTCCTCAAACTTCAAGCCGAGCTGGTCAATACCGAAGACCGGATCCAGGCCGCCCGGCGGTTCTACAACGGCAACGTCCGCGATTTCAACACGCGGATCGAAGTCGTCCCCTCCAATCTCATCGCCGGCGCGTTTGATTTCCAACAGGAAGAATTTTTCGAGATCGAGAGCGCCGGCATCCGCGCCGTCCCCGCAGTACACCTCTAGCTCACCGCGGGGACGCGGCGGCGAGGCGCTTCTGCTTGCGCATCACCAGCAGCATGGACAAACCACCCAGCACGCCAAACCCGGCCATTACCGGATACCACGCTCCCCAACCGTACTTCGTGATCAGCCAGCCGGTCAGTGGCAACGCGATGGCCGTACCGTAGTACTGGAACGAATCTATCACCCCTGAAGCGAAGCCAGCCATCTTCCGCCCGCCAATGTCCATTGGTGCCGCGGCCCCAACGATGGAGTGAGTCGAATTGGCAGTGAGTGCGATCAAGATCAAAAACAGGCAACCGAGGAAAATCCCGGTCGGCGTCGGACCGACCACGCCGGTAAAAATGACGCACGCGGCAATCATAATCACGATCGCCTCCAGGAAATACAATACCATCGCCACCGGCGACCGTTGGCCCTTGAAGAATTTGTCCGAAATCACGCCGGCCGACAGCGAGCCGAGCACAGCCACCATCGGCATCAAGTTGAGTGTCCAAAACACCGCTGCCGGTTTGGTTTTCATGTCGAGGTTGAGCTGCTCGACGAAGTACAAGATGGCGAGTTGGTCCGCGCTGTTACGCACCGCGCCTGTACAGGCATACGCTGCCGCGTAATACCAAACCAGCGGATGCCGGAAGATCGTCTGAAACGATTCTTTCAGACTGACTCGCACGCCTTCGTCCACCGGCTCGCCTTCGTCCCGAATGACGCCGGTGTAGCCCGCCGCCGCCGGTGTCTCGCGTGGGACAAAGGCCAGCAGAATGGCCATCACCGTGGTGACAATGGGTGGGATGCGGAACAGCCAACGCCATTCACCGGCCGCAACCACCCACGTCCCAATGGTGAATCCCGCCAACAGGATCGGCGCGAGATTGTTGATCGCGACCTGCCCCATCTGAATCATGAACCCGAAAATCCCGGCAAACGTCCCGCGCTCGGTGCGATTGAACCAGGCCGCGTTGATCTTGATCATCCCCGGCGCGCCGAACGATTGGAAATAGCCGTTGATCAGCCAGATCAGCGAGAACGTGGCAAACGTGCCGGCAAAGGAGGCGAACCCAAAGACGAGATTCACGACAATCGTTCCCACAGCCCCGATCAACATGGCGGTGCGTCCGCCAATCCGGTCTGTCAGCAATCCGTTGACGAGTTGCCCGGTGCCATACGCCAACGACCACGCGCTGAGCATCCCGGTAATCTGAAACTTCGTGAACCCAAACTCCTCGATCATGCCGGGCGTCGCGAACCGGAAATTGTACCGGCACATGTAGTACGAGGCGTACATCAGGCCGAGAATGCCCCAGTTCAATCCGCGCCGCGCACGAAAGCCGGGGGGATAACTGATCTTACCCACTACCACGGCTCCGTTCGCATCAACTGGTTGCGCTCATATCGCGGCGCGTAGCCCAGCGATTCCAGCAGGTGCTGTCCGCGCCGGGACTGCACGAACCGAATGAATGCACGGGCCGTGGCGGATTCCCGGCGCGCATCGGTGTACAGTCGCAGGCCGCGCGCGAACGGATACAACCCCTCGTTGATGGACACCGCCGACGCCACAACGCCGTTAATCGTCACCGCCCGCAGTCCGGCCAGCTTGGGCGCGTCCATCCCGACATAGCCGATCGCGTGAGGATTCTCCCGCACCGCCGCAGTGATCGAGGCATAACTCTTGAACAACTGAACGGTGGCCGCATACGGCCGGTTCTCCATTGCCAATTCGCGAAATCCGAGATGCGTGCCCGAAATCGGATCGCGCGCGCAGACCACGATGGG
>Ga0105046_10013170_pt1 | contig 12814 bp, 9 predicted proteins | sample MAT03_FD_78385 | JGI IMG/M metagenome (GOLD analysis project Ga0105046, IMG submission 78385) | Freshwater microbial communities from Lake Fryxell liftoff mats and glacier meltwater in Antarctica - MAT-03 (megahit assembly) | ecosystem: Environmental > Aquatic > Freshwater > Ice > Liftoff... | reverse complement strand
TTTGCAGGTGTTGAAGAATCTCCGGGAGAAAGCATCATTTATGAAGGTCGTAAATATAAGGTAATCAGAGGAATGGGATCTATTGAAGCTATGAAAGAGGGATCAAAAGATCGTTATTTTCAGGATGCTGAAGAGGATATTAAAAAATTAGTTCCCGAAGGCATTGTGGGAAGAGTGCCTTACAAAGGAACCTTATCGGAAGAAGTATATCAACTTATTGGAGGTTTGCGAGCCAGTATGGGATATTGCGGAGCTCCAAATATTAAATCACTTCAAAATGCCCAATTCATAAGGATCTCAATGAATGGAGTGAAAGAAAGTCATCCTCATGGTGTGACCATGATTAAAGATGCCCCCAATTATTCACGGTAAATTCATTGTGAATAAAATAGTTTTACCTCCATTTTTATAATCAAAATAGATTCATTTTATTAAATTTGCATCCCAATAAAACTCAATTACATAATAACCAAAACATTATGAAAAAAATTAAATTCGGTATTCTTTTATTGCTGCTTTGCGGAAGTCCAAGGTTAATATTAGCCCAAGATGCTAAAAACCCTGTTTTGATGACCATAGCAGGGACTCCTGTGACTCAATCAGAGTTTGAAAAAGTGTACAAGAAAAACAATAACAAAGAAGGCGCATACGACATGAAGGATGTGCGTGAATACCTGGAATTGTATATCAATTACAAACTGAAAGTTAAAGAAGCTGAAGAAGAAAAACTGGATACCAGCCTCACCTTCATCAATGAACTGAAAGGCTATCGAAAACAACTATCACAACCTTACATGACTGACAAAGAAGTCTCCGATGCATTAATCAAAGAAGCTTATGACAGAATGTTGAAGGATGTAAGAGCCGCTCACATTTTAATCAATATGGCTCCTGATGCATTACCAAAAGATACTTTGCAAGCCTACAACCGTGTTCTCAAAATCAGGGAACTGATTGTGAAGGGTGCAGATTTTGAAAAAATGGCCCGTGATTCCTCCAACGATCCTTCTGCAAAAGAAAATGGTGGTGATTTGGGATATTTTACAGGAATGCAAATGGTATATCCTTTTGAAACTGCTGCCTACACTACCAAACCCGGTCAAATGTCGATGCCGGTTAGAACCAAATTCGGTTACCATATTATAAAAGTTATAGACATTAGAGATGCACAGGGAGAAATCAAAGTAGCACACATTATGATTAAGTCGCCTGCAAATTCTCCTGATTCAATTGCCTTGCAAGCCAAAGCAAAAATCGATGAGATTGATGGTAAACTTAAAGCAGGAGAAAAATTTGAAGATCTTGCTACCAAATTTTCTGACGACAAAGGTTCAGCAAAAACAGGCGGAGCCTTACCTCCTTTTGGAACCGGACGAATGGTTCCTGAATTTGAAAAAGCTGCATTTGCTTTGAAAAATGACGGCGACTTTTCTGGACCGATAAAAACAAGTTATGGATGGCACATCATAAAGAGGCTCGAAAAGAAACCAATTCCTTCATTTGAAGATAAGAAGAATGAGTTGAAGAATCAGGTTGCTAAAGATAGCCGGGCAGAAATCAGTAAAAATTCGATGATTGCAAGAATTAAGAAAGATTACAATTTTAAAGAAGTTCCAAAAAACAAAGATCTTTTTGTTGCTGCACTTGATACTAATTTGCTGAATGGTGAATGGACTCCAGAGAAAGTTAGTGGCATGAATAAACCGCTGTTTACTTTGGGAACTCAAACTTACACACAAGAAGATTTTGCGAAATACATCAATAATCATCAGTCGAAAAAACAAAATACTACATCTAAACAAGTAGGCTATACTTTGTATGATCAATTTGTAGAGGAATCATGTTTGAATTACGAAGAGAGCCAGCTCGAAAATAAATACCCTGAATTCAAATCGTTGATGCAAGAGTACAGAGATGGAATTTTGTTGTTTGATCTTACCGATAAAAAAGTTTGGTCGAAAGCAGTGAAAGATTCTGCCGGATTGGTAAGTTTTTATGAAACCAATAAAACTAATTACATGTGGGGTCGCCGGGTTGATGCAATCATTTACACTTGTGCGAATGCTGATATTGCATCTAAGACCCGCAAGCTTCTTAAAAAGCAAAAACCACTGGTTGAAATTCTGACTACCATCAACAAAGATTCACAACTGAACCTCAACACTAAAGATGGTAAATTCTTAAAAGGGGAAAATGAAATCATTGATGCCATCACATGGCAAAAAGGTTTATCTCCCAACATGAACCGGAATAACTCTGTAGTATTTGTTGATATTCTCAACATTATTGAACCAACTCCTAAAACACTTGATGAAGCTAAAGGAATTATTACAGCTGATTACCAGAATTACCTTGAAAAAGAGTGGATCAAAGAATTGAGAACTAAATATCCTGTAACAGTTAATCAGGATGCATTGAACTCCTTAGGTAAATAATTGGGGCAACTATTGATTGAAACCCGTTTAATATCGCCATTAGTATTCTCGTTGCCCCGTTCTTGCGGGGCAACGGTTTTATCAGGCCTGATCTGTTTGTTGTTGTGTTCGTCGTGTAATTACCTGAAAAAACGCAATCAGGAAACAACAGGAAATGCTGTTGCACGGGTTCATGATAAATATTTGTATGCTGAAGATATCAGCAGAATGATTGGGCAGGGAACTTCCAAAGAAGACAGCGCGCTTCTGGCAAACAGTTACATCCAGAACTGGGTCAAGCAACAGGTGATTCTTCACAAGGCTGAAACCAATTTGGATGACGAGAAGAAGGATGTAGAAAAAAAACTGGAAGAGTACCGCAATTCTCTCATTACCTTTATCTACGAAACAGAACTTATCAGGCAACGGCTTGATACTATAGTGTCTGATCAGGAAATAGCAAAGTATTATGCTGACAATCAAACTAATTTTGAGCTAAAAGACAATATTATTAAAGTTCTTTACCTTAAGGTTAAGAGAGATGCTCCAAAAGTTAAAAAGGCAAAAGACTGGTATAAATCGTCCAATTCAAAAGATCGTCTGCTGCTGGAAGAATATTGTTATCAGTTTGCGAGTGACTTCCATCTGGATGATGAAACCTGGCTTCTTTTTGATGAATTGCTGAAAAAAGTACCAATTAAAACATACGATAAGGAGTCCTTTTTAAGGAACAATAAATTTATAGAAATAGAGGATTCTACTGAACTATACCTGATCAACATTAAGGAAATGAAAATCAGGGAAAGTCTTTCTCCTTTAAGTTTTGTAAAAGATGATATCAAAGTACTTATTGTAAACAAAAGAAAACTTAGCCTGATTCGGGAAATGGAAAAGGCTGCTTATGACGAAGCTCTTAAAAAAAATGAATTTGAAATATATTAAAAATCTCCTTACTGCTTGTGTTTTTATTGTTCTCCTTAAGGGAGGTACTGTGCAAGCACAACCAGAGCAGATAATCGACCAGGTTGCCGCTGTGATTGGAACCAAAATACTTCTGAAGTCGGAAGTTGAAACTCAGTATCAGCAAGTGCTTTCACAAGGTGTTGACAACAATGATGAATTAAAATGCCGTATCCTCGATCAGTTGCTTGTAAACAAATTATTGCTCAACCAGGCTATTCTGGATAGTGTTGAAGTAACCGATGCTCAGGTTGATAATGAACTTGACAGAAGAATTGGATATATGGTGAACCAGATTGGTTCCGAAGCTAAACTGGAAGAATATTACGAGAAGAGTATTCTCGAAATCAGGGATGAATTTAAACCTCTTATCAAAGAACAATTGCTGATGCAAGCGATGCAGAGCACGGTTACGCAAAACGTTACTGTATCGCCTGCCGATGTAAAAGAATTTTATAACAGTATCAGTGAAGACAGTTTGCCTTTCATTAATGCTGAAATAGATTATGCACAAATAGTTATTAATGTTCCGGTGAGTGCCGAAGAAAAGAAAAATGTAAAGGATAAACTGGAAATCTACAAGCAACGTGTTGCCAATGGTGAAGATTTTGCTACACTCGCAATTTTATATTCTCAGGATGGATCTTCAAGGAACGGTGGCGAGCTCGGTTTCGTGAATCGTGGTGATTTGGTACCTGAATTCGAAGCTGCAGCGTTCAAACTCAGAAAAAATGAAGTTTCTGAAATTGTAGAAACAAAGTTCGGCTTCCATATTATTCAATTAATAGAACGAAGAGGTGAACAAATCAATGTTCGGCACATTCTTTTGAAACCTACTTTTGCAGCTTCCGATATCAACAAAACTTTTGCAAAAGCTGATAGTCTCTATCAGCAAATACTAAAAGATTCACTCTCATTTTCAGATGCGGCACAACGATTTTCGAATGATGGCGATTCGCGTTACAACGGTGGAAATGTAGTGAACCAAAAAACAGGAACTACCCGTTTTGAAGCTGATGAGGTGGATCCAACTGTATTTTTTCAGCTGGAGAAAATGAATATTAGTGAAGTTTCTATTCCTATTCAATCACTTTCGGCAGAAGGAAATACTGCCTTCAGGATATTGCTGCTTAAGGCCAGAACCACACCTCATAAGGCTAATTTATCGACCGACTATCAGAGAATTCAACAAGCTACTCTTACTGAAAAAGAAAACAAAATCCTGCTCGACTGGGTTAAAAAGAAAAAAAGAACCACCTTTGTTCAAATATCGGACGATTTTAAAACATGTAAAAGTCTGGAGCATTGGTTTATTAAAGATTGATTTAATCAAATGAAAAGAAATGGCAAAACAATATAATTCAGATGTAGATGCTCTTAATGATCTTGTAGTTAATTACAAAAAATTAAGATCTGAAATTGGTAAAGTAATTATTGGTCAGGACGAAGTTGTACGTGATGTAATTATTTCGATTTTTAGCCAGGGACATTGTTTGCTCGTAGGAGTGCCGGGATTGGCAAAAACTTTATTGGTTAACACTATTGCCAGGGTACTCGGATTGAGCTATAACAGAATCCAATTCACGCCTGATCTAATGCCTTCAGATATTATTGGCACAGAGATTTTGGATGACAGCCGCCATTTTAAATTCATTAAAGGCCCTTTGTTTGCCAATATCATTCTGGCTGATGAGATCAACCGTACACCACCAAAAACTCAGGCTGCTCTTTTGGAAGCCATGCAGGAGCGTGCGGTAACAACAGCAGGTAAACGCTATGAACTCGATAATCCATTTTTTGTTCTTGCTACGCAAAATCCAATTGAACAAGAAGGTACCTACCCTCTTCCGGAAGCTCAACTCGATCGTTTCATGTTCAATGTGATGCTCGACTACCCAAGTGTGGAAGAAGAAATTCAGGTTGTGAAAAATACCACTTCCGCATATAATCCGGAACTATCAAAAGTTATTTCCGGAGAAGAAATAATTTATTTTCAGCAACTCATCCGTAGAATCCCCATTCCTGATAATGTTTTAAATTATGCAGTGAATCTGGCCACCAAAACACGTCCCAATACTCCTGCTGCAACCGAAATGGTAAATAATTATCTTTCTTGGGGCGCAGGACCAAGAGCATCACAGTTTCTGGTTGTTGGTGCTAAATGTCATGCTGCCTTCAATGGGAAATATTCACCCGATATTGAAGATGTGAAAGCAGTTGCTCCTGCCATTTTGCGTCACAGGATTGTGAAAAACTATAAAGCAGAAGCAGAAGGCGTGAGTGTGGAGAAAATTATTGATAGCTTGTTGAAAAGCTGATAGTATCAGGGCTGCCGATTTGAGTTGACCTAATTTTCATCAATTAACAATTCTTTTTCACTTCAGTCGTTAAGTTCCATGAGTTTAAAACACTCTAAATGGAAAAACGCACTACGCTATTTGTTGTTCTAATTTTAACAACGCTTTTTACCCTACTTTTTCACAATCAATACCTCGGTTTAAACTTATTAATTTTCGAATTGGTAGTTATTCTTTACCTTATTTTCTCTAAATCAATTAAGGGCATCTCTCCAAACCTACCAAACTCACTTTTTTTCGGAGAGAAATTAAGGTTGAGGAATCTAAAAATGCAGGTTTGGAGAGATGCCGGTAAGTTGAGCACACCCAAATTAAAAATGATATCTGCTGCACTGGTTATTACAGGAGTTGCAACAGTGTTAACCTCTTCAAATTTTAGTTACACAATTCATTTCCTCATCTGTTTCCTATTACTGGGAATTCTCATTTTTCCAATAGTAAAATCACCGATAACTTCAATTGAACTTTCGATATATAATTTAATTTCCTCACAGGTTACTTTTTACAAAAAAGCAACACAAGTTCAAATTCTGAACAAGAAACCGGCAGCTTTTCTATGGGATCTCCGCCTATATATAATTCCAACGGTTATTATTTTTATATTCATTTCCATTTATAATTTTTCCAATCCTCTTTTTAATGAAATGACTTCAGGAATTTTTTCCGGGATGATTGACATGATAAGTGAATTTCTGGAACGTTATGATTTAAGTATTGCATTTACAGTAATATTCGGGCTTGTAATCAGTAACGCTATTCTTTTTCGTAATTCGAATACTAAAATAATAAAAAAGGACATTTCATCACTTGATTTCCTAATATCAGTTTCTTCAAATTCAGCTGATGAAAGGAAACATACTTCCATTAAAAATGAAATTACTGCAGCGGTATTTCTACTGACTTTTCTTAATATCGCTCTGCTAACATTGAACATTATAGATATTAACTGGGTTTGGTTCGGTTTTGAATGGCAAGGACAATACCTGAAACAGTTTGTGCATGAAGGAACATGGTTATTGATTTTCTCCATTATGCTATCCATTATTATTATTCTCTATTTTTATAGAGGCGAAATAAATTTTGCTGAAAATAAACTATTAAAGTATCTTAGCTATTTCTGGATTTTGCAAAATGTTGTTTTGGCTATTTCAGTTGGTATCAGAAACTATTATTACATAGAATATTTCAATCTGGCTTATAAACGAATAGGTGTTATAATTTTTCTGATAATGACCATTTATGGTCTATACACCGTGCTACGGAAAGTGAGATTTAAACATTCTGCATCCTACCTCATCCGCACAAATGTGAATGCTTTTCTAATTATCATTACGGTAGCTTCTCTGTTCAACTGGGATGTAATAATTGCTAAATATAACTTTAATCATAAGGAAAGTGCTTTCATTCATTTTAATTATTTGGTGACGCTTTCCGACAAAGCTCTTCCTTTTTTAAACAAACCTATTGAAGAACTCAACCAAATTGAAGCTTCGCAAGAAATAAAATATCCGCAAGAATCGAATCTTATGTCTGCAGAAGTATATTTTAACCATATTGAAAAGCGAAAAATCAGATTTAAAAACTCATGGGAAAATAAAAGTTGGTTAGCGTGGAACCTTCCCGAACAACTTGCCTACACTAAATTAAAAAAATCTGAAAATTGGTAACATTATCTGATATAAATCCATAAAAAAACGTCGCGATATTTTCGCAACGTTTTTTTATGAAGGATAAATTTCTAGTAATATGTTAATCGGATCACATTCGCTAAATATTTCGCAAACCTGATTACCTGCCGACTGTAACCATATTCGTTATCGTACCAAACATACAGCACCAAATTCTTATTATCTTTAGAAACGATTGTTGCAGGGCTATCCACAATACTCGGACAAGGATTTCCAACCAGATCAGAAGAAACAGTTTCGTTAGAATTCAAGAATTGAATTTGCTCCACCAATCCTCCGTTAAGAGCAGCATCGCGAAGAATTTCATTCACTTGTTCCTTGGTGGTTGTTTTATTGATAGCAAGATTTAAAATTGCCAACGACACATTCGGGGTGGGTACGCGCACTGCGTTTCCGGTGATTTTTCCTGCTAATTGTGGTAATGCTTTAGAAACAGCTTTGTCGGCTCCCGTTTCAGTAATAACCATATTCATGGCAGCGGAGCGACCTCTTCTGTATTTTGGATGGTAGTTATCTAACAGATTCTGATCGTTGGTATACGAGTGAATAGTTTCGATATGTCCACGTTCAATACCAAGTGTTTTATCGATTACAGCAAGTACAGGCACAATTGCATTAGTGGTACAGGAAGCAGCAGAATAAATTTTTTCATCAGCCTTATGCTCACGTTGATTGATACCATAAACAATGTTTGGGATATCACCTTTACCGGGAGCGGTTAATAAAACTTTACTAACGCCCTTTGCATTAAGATGTTTACTTAATCCTTCGCGATCACGAGATACACCGGTATTATCGATCAACAATGCATCATTGATTCCATATTCAGTGTAGTCAATATCTTCAGGATTTTTAGCCGAAATCATATGCACTTTGTGGCCGTTAATAATCAGCGCCCGGTTTTCGAGATCCTCAATTACTGTTCCCGGAAAAGGCCCGTGCACTGAATCGGCGCGAAGCAAATCGGCACGTTTGATAATATCCTCATCAGATTTATCTCTGGTTACAATGGCTCTTAGACGCAATTGTTCACCTTTACCTGCTTGAGTAACCAGTTCTCTTGCCAGGATTCTTCCAATCCTTCCGAATCCGTAAAGGACAACATCTTTAGGAACTATTTTCTTTTTCTCTTTACCGATGAAATCATGTAGCTTATTTTCTACAAAAGATTTTGAGACATTAGAAAATTTCTCTTTTTCATTAATCCACTCAGAGGTCAATCGTCCCAGATCAATTCTGGCAGGAGCCAATTGAAGATTGGTGATCTCTTTTGCAATGCTCAGAGAATCATAAATAGAGATTGGTTTTTTTACAATCTCTTTAGCGTACTGATGCAAAGCAAGAATCTGGCTGGCACTTCTGTCTACCATTTGGTTACGGAACATTATGAGTTCGACAGATTTGTCATACCACAAGGATCCCAGGATGTGGATCAGCTCAATGGCAGCTTTTTCCTGTTTGATCCAGTCATTAAGACCGGTTTCGTATTTTTCTTTACTGACTGACAGATTTAAATCGTCTTTAGACATTAGATTGAATATTAAGTTAGACTAATAAATTTCATTTGAAATACATTCAAGGTTAAGTTAACCAAGATATGCTTTAAGTAGCTTGCTTCGTGATTTATGTCGCAGACGTCGAATAGCTTTTTCTTTAATTTGTCGAACACGCTCGCGGGTTAAGTCAAATTTTGCACCGATTTCTTCCAAAGTTAACCCATGTGTCACACCAATTCCAAAAAACAACTTGATCACTTCTCTTTCACGTTCTGTTAAAGTACTGAGAGAACGATCGATTTCTTTTTGTAGCGATTCCGACATCAGTAAAGTATCGGCTCTGGGGGAATCGCTATTTACGAGAACATCAAGCAAGCTGTTATCTTCACCATTCACAAAAGGAGCATCCATAGAAATATGCTTTCCGGAAACCCTTAGGGTATCAGCAATTTTATCAGAAGAAATTTCAAGGATGTTAGAGAGTTCATCTGACGATGGTTCTCTTTCAAATTCCTGTTCCAGTTTGCTGAAGGCTTTGCTGATTTTGTTCAAGGAGCCAACTTGATTCAAGGGAAGTCTTACAATCCTTGATTGTTCGGCAAGAGCCTGCAGAATGGATTGACGAATCCACCAAACAGCATAGGATATAAATTTAAAACCTCTGGTTTCATCAAAACGTTTAGCTGCTTTGATTAACCCGAGGTTTCCTTCATTAATAAGATCCGGTAAACTAAGTCCTTGATTCTGGTACTGTTTGGCTACTGAAACAACGAATCGAAGATTTGCTTTTGTGAGTCGATCCAACGCTGCCTGATCACCTTCCCTTATCCTTCTGGCCAGTTTCACCTCCTCTTCGGCGTTGATGAGGCCCTCTCTGCCTATTTCCTGTAAATATTTTTCTAATGATTGACTTTCCCTGTTAGTAATGGATTTGGTAATCTTTAGTTGCCTCATGGTAGGATGCTAGGTTGGTAGTGTTAGGTGTGTATTCTAAAAATTGGTAGGTAGGGCAAAAGTATAACGAATTTGCTTTTATGTCAAGGATGTGTTAATACTTCGTTGATTAAAAGTTACCATCCCCAAAAACCGAACATGTAGAAGATGTCTTGATTGCAATTTAAACCAAAAAGAAAAAAGGCCTCCTTACCAGGGAGACCTTAACCTAACACATTAACACTATGAAAACTTACAAACCAAACCCGTAATAAGCACGTACCCCATTAGGATAAATACCTTCAATAAGCACTCCACCCTTTTTATCTTTCAGGGCAGAAACGACATCATCGGTACCGGTTACATCTTTTTTATCAACACTTTCAATAATAAAACCTTCACGGATACCTGCACTGCGAAGTTTACCGGCATTTAATTTTGATATTTTCACTCCACTTTTAATTCCCAATTTAGCACCTTCTTCTTTTGAAAGAGGCTCAAATTCGGCGCCAAGCAGAGAAACCATTTCATTTTTAATAATCTTGGTGTTGCCATCTTTATTTCTAAGTGTAACAGACATTTCTTTTTCATCACCACCACGCAAAATAGTTACTTTAACTTTATCACCGGGACGGAATCGGCCCACTTGCTCCTGAAGTTCAGGCGAACTGTTCACAATATTTCCGGCTACTTTGATTATAATATCACCTTCTGTAATCCCGGCAGATTCAGCTGCTCCGCCTTGGGTAGCTCCGGCAACATAAACACCTTTAAGCGATTTTATTCCTTTTTCATCAGCAAGTTGTGAATCAATATCCCTGATACTCACGCCAATAAAGCCACGTTGTACATTCCCATATTCGAGTAAGTCATCGACTACTTTTCTAACCATATTTACCGGAATAGCAAACGAATATCCTGAATAGGAACCGGTGCTGGAGGCAATTGCTGTATTAATTCCTATGAGTTCACCATTAGTATTCACCAGGGCTCCACCACTGTTGCCGGGATTCACTGCAGCATCTGTTTGAATAAAAGATTCTATTGGAAACTGCTGATCAGGTAGAATATGAATATTACGGGCTTTGGCACTAACAATCCCTGCAGTAACAGTTGAAGTAAGATTGAAGGGATTGCCAACAGCTAAAACCCACTCTCCTACTCTAACGCCATCGGAATTTCCGTAAGGGATAAACGGAAGATTTTTATCATCAATTTTCAATAATGCAAGATCTGTAGAAGGGTCGGTTCCAATAACTTTCGCAATAAGGGTTCTTTTGTCATTCAAAGTCACTTCAACTTTGTCGGAATTGGCAACAACGTGGTTGTTGGTCACAATATAACCGTCATCAGTAATAATTACACCTGAACCCGCACTCATGGCAGGAGCAGGACTTCTATAACCCTTATCGCCCCAGAAAAAATCTTGGAATGGATTATAAGGCTGAGCATTGCCTGCGGAAACGGCACCATAGGTAGTTTTAACATGCACTACTGCGGGTACGGAAGATTCGGATGCCATAACAAAATCTGTAGACGATTCTTGACCTATTGGCGATTTAAAATTAACGGTGCGGGAGGGTTGCTGAATTCCTGTTGCAACTGCAGAATGAATTGAATCAGAATTATTGAGTTTATTGTAAAACCCGGCTCCGGCAAAGCCTGCTATACCGGCTAACAGAATAAATCCTGCTGTTTTTTTCAACGTTGTTACCATATTTAAATGTTTTAGAAATTAAGGTAATTTTGTATCAATAAGTTTTCAATTTTATGAGTGCAAAATTATTTTATGAGAATGAACAAAAAATGAAGAGGAGCCTCGATTTCATGAACTTTTGATGAAGTTAAACTGTATCATTATGGGCATCTCTCAAATCCTGCATTTCTACTTGGATCACCATTAATTTAGTTTTTTATACGCAATAAGATCCTCAATATTGTCATTTGCCTTATCTTTATCCTTTGTAATATAACCATTCAAACCATATTTGGTTTTAACATATCTTAAATTGAAAAAACTGCCATTCTGCAAATACCACGGCACAGGAAATGACTTTATCATGATCGACAACCGATCAAAAAATTTCGTTTTGGGATCTCCTGATCAATTAGCAATACTCTGCGACCGACGTTTCGGAATTGGTGCTGATGGATTGATTCTATTGGAGGAATCGGATACAAAAGATTTTAAAATGATTTATTTCAATGCTGATGGTAAGGAAGGGAGCATGTGTGGAAACGGAGGCAGGTGTACTACCGCTTTTGCCCATGCAATAGGCCTCATTGAAAAAAGCACCACTTTTGAAGCGGTGGATGGTGACCATGAGGCCAGAATTCTGGAAAAAACGGATCAAGGCAGTATTGTTTCGTTAAAAATGAATGATGTGCTAATAATTGAAAGAGAATCGAATAATTACATCCTGGACACAGGATCGCCCCATTATATAACATTTGTTAAAAATGCTGCTGAAACAGATGTTTTCGGTGAGGGTAAAAAAATAAGATACAACAGTCGGTTTAAGGAAAAAGGAATCAATGTAAATTTTATTGAACCGGGAAACGGCACCTTGAAAATAAGAACCTATGAACGAGGTGTAGAAGATGAAACCTGGTCGTGCGGAACAGGAAGTGTAGCCGCCGCCCTTGCTCTTGAACTGGAAGGAAAAACCATATCGGGCAAACCTGTTGAAGTAATAACTAAAGGCGGAAAATTGTGGGTGGATTTTACACGTAACGATGATGTATTTTCCGACATCTGGCTAACCGGTCCGGCAGTTAAAGTTTTTGAAGGGTTTATTGAAACAAAATAAATTATGCTAAGCGGCACACACATACATCTCAGAGCACTGGAGCCCTACGATATTGACCTTATGTACCAATGGGAGAATGACCGCTCTGTTTGGCCTGTAAGCGGAACCTTAGTGCCTTTCTCCCGGCACACAATGGAGCAGTTTGTTAAAATGTCG
>Ga0105046_10013167_pt1 | contig 12817 bp, 17 predicted proteins | sample MAT03_FD_78385 | JGI IMG/M metagenome (GOLD analysis project Ga0105046, IMG submission 78385) | Freshwater microbial communities from Lake Fryxell liftoff mats and glacier meltwater in Antarctica - MAT-03 (megahit assembly) | ecosystem: Environmental > Aquatic > Freshwater > Ice > Liftoff... | reverse complement strand
GGCTTTACCCACTGCGCGGTTAAATATCCAGCCACCTTACCGCGCATGTACAGCGGCAATACAAAAAAAGAACTTAGACCGTTATTGCGTAACCACTTCGCCATTATTGGGTAACCGGCGGAGCTTGCGGAGCTGCTTTCTATTTCGGAGTCCGGATTAACTGCATGAAAAATTCCCGCTACCCTAATCTCTTGACCATCAAAAAAAACCCCTTTGGTGTTAAATGTTAACGGCGCAGCCGCTGAACCTGTCACGGTAGCACGATTAACAGATTCGACACTTACAGCAGTTGGATTAGTAGCATCGGAGGAAGAGGAAGCCGTAGAGTTGGTATAGCGCCTAACGCTTGCGCTACCTTGTGCAATAACTATTTCGACGCGTTGCGCCCTAATGCGCGTCTGTAAACTTCGCACCGCTGCATCAAGTAATTCTGGCAGGCTTGCGGCTTCGCTTAAATCTCTGCGCACTCGCTCTAACCACGATATCTTCATTGCGCCCCGCTGCTGGCACTATCACTAGAACGCTTTACCACCAGAACCTTGGCACGCTTTAAGCGCTTCATCATTTCACCGCGCGAAAGTGATTCACGCATTGATCGCTGCATCGCTTTGATTAGTGGATCGCCATCCATATCACGAAACTCGCGCCGCACTTCTTCCTCGGTCATACGTAGATCAGCGAAATATCTGCGCCGCTTCATTATGGCGTCGAACAGCGCCACCAACAACAACGTTGCGCAAACAACGAACACTAATGCAGAAAAATAACTGTACGGGTCAGCCACATTAATGCCGCTCAAAGCAAAACAAGTCAGCACCAAAGCGGAGAACAACAAACGTAGGCAAAGCTGCCAGCCGTCAACTAACTCACCTGCAAGCCGCGCAAAACCCTGCACCGGGTCAAGTCTCTCTAAATCCAGCGAAATAGGTTTGGCACTTATGACCAAACCACCAAAGGCAGAAGTTAAACCACAACTCAACACAGCAACGATCCCCAGCCCGACTACAACAAATCCAATGCCTATCACTGCGCCGTCAGCAAGTGCCGCTCGCATTGCAGGAACTCTTTCACCTTGTAACTCTACCAAGTTATGCAGGCCGTACAAAACCAATGTTTTAAAATTATTCAGTAAAAGGATAAGTATAATGATTCCAATAGCTTGTATAAGCAATTGCGCACGCCAAACCTTGCCATCTATACGGCTTTGGCTAAGTTTTCGCTCTGAAGCAGGGTGTACCTTCTCAGACATAAAACATTCCTAGAACGCGCCGCAAATCCAGCCGCTCGATTAACTGCGTTAAAAACACCGTCAACGCCACAATTTTCAAGATTGCACCTTCCGTTGACATTGAGATATTCGAGCTAACTTTCGTCAGCAACGCGACCGCTAATTCGCACGCTAGAAATAATCCGAGCGCTGGCGCAATAAGTAAGAGCCCGGAGTTAAACATGTTCACGATCGCCAAAAACGCCATTCCACCCGCCTCCTCACTTGAGCCCTGAAACGCGAATGGATGAGATTGCGCTATCGCGTTTATCAACACGCGCATTCCTCCGCTTGCTAAAAAACAGACCCACACAGCATAGCGCACCAAAACGCTTAAGTGTGACGAGGTAGTAGACTGAAGTGGATCTAGTATCTCAGCGATCATTACACCTCGAGCTGAATCAAGTAATTCACCTAAGCCGGCTGCTACGTCCGTAATAAAAGCGAGTGGCCAACCTAGAAGACCGCCAGCGATTAAAAAACTTAAGAGCACTCCAGAGCCGAGTGTATAATTTTGTCCAGGCACCTGCGACTCAACAGGGAGTCCTAATCCAAATCCGAATGCGAGTGCTAGCCGCTGTGCGATAGCTACTATATCCCAACCAAGCGGCAAAAATAACGCCACACCCAACCCACGTGCAGCGCCTAAGATAAACGGCGCTATTTCAATTGCAGCGAAAGGATCTGCTACCATGTAAGCACCGCACCGCCACTTGCTAAAATCACCCCAAACTTCGTCATCATCTCTAAAAATTGATTCTCAATCGAATTAAGCATCAGTAAAATAGCGATAACAACGCCGACTAGCTTGACTACATACACAGTGGTTTGTTCCTGAACTGAAGTTGCTGCTTGCAAAACGGCTACGATTAAACCCAGAAACGCTGCTACTCCCAGCGGAATCGCCGTAAGCTCTAAGCTAATCCATAATGCTTGGATAATAAATTCTCTTATCATACTGCACCCACCAAGCCGTAGGATTGAATCAATCCACGACCAACTAGTAACCAAGCATCACTAACAACGAACAATAAAAGTTTTAGTGGCAGCGAGATTAAAGTGGGACTCATCATAGAAAGTCCTAATCCGACTAAAACTTGCGCCACGATAAGATCGATCACCAGAAACGGAATTAACATTACAAATCCGAGGGTAAACGCCTCCCGAAGCTCAGTTAACATAAACGCTAAAACACTTTCACCTAATGTTAGTGGGCGCTCAGGGTGTAGCGCCTGCAGCGCCAAAGTTTCGTGCTCTGAGGTATGCTGCGTTAAAAAATCACGCCACGGTTTTATTGCAGGAGCTAAGCGCGCTAAGTTTTCCTTCGTCGGTGCAGCGCTAAGTTTAGTGATAAAATCATTCGGAATCCCTGCATAACAAGCCTCAAAGGTGGGTCCCATAACTACTAGCGTCATAGCGAGTGAAAGACTCATCGTAACAACTGGACCAGGCACGGATTGTGTTCCGAGGCTTTGCCGAATTAGAGAAAGTATCACTGAAATTTTTAACATCGATGTGCCCATCGAAAGCACGACTGGCAAGAGCGATAGAGCACCGGTAAATATGATTAGCCAAAATGGATTTATTTCAGAGTTCATTTACTCTAGCGCTCCTCAAGCAAAGTAATCTCTTTTATTTTCAAACCGCGGCTCTGTAATGCAGCCATGATTTCAGACTTTAAAGTGTTAAGTGCTGCGCCGTCTTTCGCTGCGCTGCGAGAGATGCGTACGGCTAACTGTTCGCCTGCCACGCGCGAGACTGAAAGCGTCACGGGTGTGCCGTTTGCAAGTTTAACTTCTAATCGCATGCCCCGGTCTTCTAAACGCTGCCATGTATCAACACGACTTAACTTAATGCGCGCAATTTCAAGCTCAGCTTGCAAATCCCTAAATACGCCAGCGCCTGATTTTTTTTCTCCCGCTACGCTAACGCTATCCATCGGCTGAGGGCTCGGCTGGCGCTGCTGCGATTGGGCATCAGCAAAATTACGCTTAGCGCCATTACTTAGAGTGTCATCTATCCTTGGAGAGTTTTGAGTTGTTGTGGTTACCGCAAGTAAATCGATATTTGAGATAGCTAAGCGCTCCTCTGTTTCGCTTTCAGCGCAGCGCTCTTGAGCCGCGCGATCGGCTTTATCGATATCTTCGTTTAGGTTTTTATAGAGTGCTTCAAGCCGTGATAAATTTGCAACATCAACGTTAATTTCCTTCTGCAGCGATTCAACATCGGATTTAACTTTAGTTAACTGTGTCTCTTGAAGGCTTAAATTTTTAACTAACATCGGCGTTAAATGAGTGCCAAGCGTACCGCGGCGTAGCGTCTTGCGTGTGCTAACCACATCAGCGTAGGTGGCTGCATGCTTCTGTTTAACGCATCGCATCGTCTCACCTTTGACTGTTAAGCAACGTGATTGGGCTGCGATCCGCGAATTAGTAATATCGCGCGCCCTTTCCCGTATTCGTAAATTTTCGGTATCCATATACTTCAGCTCAGATTATAAAAGAGGGTCGAGCCAACGGTACTTGATTCAGAAACTACTGTTGCTGTTGAAGACGTTTTAGGCTTGAGGTAACGCTTTCTACGCTTTTAGACACAAGCTCTACGCGTAGCCCGAAGCGCTGCATCGAAATCTGTGCCGAGAATAATTCACGTGGTGAAATTTCAGCGCCTGCGGCCATTCGATTTTGCAAAGTCAGGACCGACTTGGGAACTTCAAAAGCATTTGGACGTTCAAGATTGGCCTTTACATCAGCGAACGTAGCCTTGGGTGCTGTATTGGTTGGCCCGGAGGGAGAACTCCGAGTAACGGCCTGAGCTGATTTCGCTAAACTTGAAGATATTGAAGAAAGAGCCATAGCGCCTCGATTTTAAAGGTTTTTTAAACGCGCGCATTCACTGCCCGTGCGGTTTAGCGTTAGCCTCTCTACTGAATAAGCCTCCGCACACCGGTGAATGCGCTACGCAGGGTAATCGATGACAGGCTGCAGAAGTTGCGTAGATTTAAGCGGGTAGCTGATGTTGTAAAATATAGTGAGTAATAACAGCTAATTATCTATATGCTGCGAGAATCAAGCACCGTATAAGTTTAAATGGGCGAGATGTTAATTTCACTCTGCTTTTTGCCGATAACTACTTAACGTGAAGGTTAAACTATTAGTTTTATTAATTGGGATTTTTTGCTGTTGTTTGCAAAGCGAAACTGTTGGGGCGCAGTCAATTGAACGCGGCCTAACGGTGAACAATGAAGTCATAATTAGTGTGGCGGCGGATAAAAATCTACCGGCGCTTGAGTGGATAAAAAACAGCCAGACGTTCCCAGCGTTATCAAAAAAAAGACTCTCCTCATTTGCAACCCGGATGCAAACAAATCGCACAAGTAATTTAAGTCGGAATGAATCCGGACGGAGTTATTATAGTTTGAGAAATCCTTGTGATACGTCGGCTACCGTGCGCCGCTTATTACGGACCCGTCGCGGATTGCTGTGCGAGCAAAATAGAGCAATCACCGCAGATGCAGCAAATCCGCTGATAAACGACACTCATAATGCACTTCTGTACGCGCTTGATACATCGAGCATCGGGCGCTTAAAAGCCCCCGAAGCGTGGGGCCTATCAACAGGTTCGAGCTCAGTGATAGTTGGTATTCTAGATACCGGTATGAATTATACCCACCCTGATTTAAGCGCGAATGTTTGGGTTAACCCTGGAGAAATCGCAAGCAACGGGATAGACGACGACGTTAACGGTTATATCGATGATGTGAACGGTATCGACACCATTAACAACGATTCAAATCCAGTCGACGATAACTTTCATGGTACGCATGTGGCCGGTACTATCGGCGCTGTTGGCAACAATGGGTTAGGCGTTGCCGGCGTGGTGTGGTCGGTAAAGATGATTCCGTGTAAGTTTTTAGATGCTAGCGGTTCTGGCTCCACATCTGGCGCCATTCAATGTTTGGATTATCTGACTAACTTAAAATCTAACGCCGGCATTAACATAGTAGCCACAAATAATTCTTGGGGTGGCGGTAGCGGTTTTTCAACTGCGCTCTATCAAGCGATTCAGCGCACTGAAGCTGCAAGTATATTATTCGTTGCGGCGGCAGGAAATTCTAGCTCTGATAACGATGCGGTGGCTGTGTATCCCGCGAATTTTGATTTAAGTAACGTAATTTCAGTAGCGGCGATTGATGAAAACGGAGCGCTTGCAAGCTTTTCTAACTACGGCGCAACAACTGTCGACATCGGTGCGCCAGGTGTTAGTATTGCAAGTACTTATTCCGGTAATTCCTACGCTTACCTAAGCGGCACTTCAATGGCATCACCACAGGTAACTGGGGGAATTGCTCTGTTGCGGTCATACAAACCAAATCTGACAATGGCGCAAACGAAGGCGAGTATCCTAACAACCGGCACCGCTTTATCTTCACTTTCCGCAACGACTAGCACCGGCACCAATCTTAATTTATTCGGGGCACTAACTGCGACTCAGGGCACTGCAACGCCTACAAGCACTCCAACTAGCACGGCAACGGCTACTGCAACTGCAACTGCAACGGGCAGTCCAGCGGGCAGTCCTACAATCGCTCCAACCGTGTCCCCGACGATCGCCCCTACAATCCTCCCGACAATTGATATTCCTGCCGATGCGACACCTACGAGCACACCGATTGCAACCGTGACAGCAACTCCAACATCCGCTCCATTAGTTGCCGCTAAGGCAGCAGTTTCAATCGCTGCGACACGCGGACTGAGTAGTGTTAAAATTCAGTGTAAGATATCTGCGCGCTCAGCAAGCTCTCGTGACGGCGCGCGTTTGAGATCGGCATCGCAGCTAAGCGGCTACACCGTTTCAGTGTTAGATTCTCGCAATCGCAGCCGCGCCCGCCGTGTAAGCGATTCAACAGGAGCAGCCACTTTTAAGTTCTCTACGAGTCAGCAACAGAGATATAATCGCTGCTCAGCAAAAATGAGCGACGGGCGCACGGTTTATTCAGGCTTCGCTGTCGTTTCAGCAACACGTAAATAGCGCTCAAGACTTAGCCCGCGCAGGACGACCATTATCACTGTGTTGGTTTATCTCTATTTAACGACCGCGCTCGTGATGTTTATTTGGTCAGCCGTGCTTCCCGTGATGCGCGCTCAAGAACAACGAAGCTCATTAAAGCTGCGGGATGAATTACGCTCAATTCAGCTTAAATACTCCCGCAAGGCTTATCCTCAGCTAGCAGAGCTCTCTTCCTCGGAGATAGAAGCGCGCTACGGGCTAAAACGCACCTACAACTCAATCCGCCGTATCCACTAGGTTTTTGCTGCGCAGAAATCTGCAAAAAAACCAATTCACCCCCCGAAGTTACAAATCTTTTACAATCCGCTGACCTCAGCACGACAACTCATGCGCAAAGACGAGTCTCAAGTAAGGGTCTGTAAGTTTATGGGCTGCTCTAATTTTTTAGCTCTCTCGTGGTTATTTGCAAAAAGGTTTTTATGGCTGAGAAGAAATCTACTGATTTGGCGTTAATTAAGCGCTTCTGTCGCGGGTCTACCGATGCGTTCGAAGAATTAATCACACGCTACGAATCGAAGGTTTACAACTTAGCGATGCGATTTTGCCGCAACCAGGAGGATACTGAAGAGGTACTGCAGGACGTATTTACAACGCTTTATAAAAAGCTACCTAAGTTTGAAGGCAAATCTCAGTTTTCAAGCTGGCTGTATAGAATCGTCGTGAACGCATCGTTTATGAAACTGCGCAAAAGACGCCAGACAGCTCATACCGGATTCTTAGAAGATCTTTCGCCGTTAGTGAAACAACAGTGCCTTGAAAACGAAAGTGCGTCACTGGCGCGCAGCGATGCAATTGCTTTATCAGGTGAAGTGCGCGACAGGCTTGAAGAGGCTATCGGCAGATTACCTGAGGAATATCGCGCCGTATTTGTGCTACGTGACGTAGACGGCATGTCTAACCAAGAAGTGGGCGAAATTCTCTCCCTTTCTATCCCAGCCGTAAAATCAAGGCTTCATCGCTCTCGTATTATGCTGCGCCGCAAATTGCTGCGCTTTTACGAAGAATACACCGGCACTCGTGCCTCACTCAAAGTAGAGATGGAGCAGATGGCTGGATAACAGCTCCCGATAATTATGGTCGGGCGTTACTTATTGCAACTACCGTCCTGTCCCGGCAAATGCACCTTGTCTTAGCTGTGCCATAACCATCGGCGGTGTTACGGAGCTTGCTTCAAATTTAGTAAGCTTTGTAGTTACAGAGCCTACAAAAACAGAGCTTACGATCTTTAATATTTCGCGATTGGAATCGGCCGTTAAATAGATCTTAGCACTTTTTAATTTATGCTGCGGCTCGTTGTTAACCATTTTTGTAACGGTTGGAACGATAACCCAACACTCTCTGTCTTTTCCTTCAAACGATAAGGTCTCTTTTCCCTGCGCAGTTAATGAAATTAAATAACGGGTTTTACCATTAAAAGTATCAAACTGTTTTGTTTGCCCCTGCTCCCAATCAAGGGTGCGTGCCAAAAAGGCAGCGCCAAAAGGATCTAACGTCACGTTATTTGATGAGAAGCGGATTAGTTGATCCGGCTTACCGGTTTGATACCTAATCGACTCAACTCGACCACCAGGGAAAAAATTGATCGAATAAGCCTTCTTCTTACTATTTTCCTGCTGCACCATCGATGTACTGATGGGGCTCATGTCGAAAGCTGAAATTATCCCTTCAGCGCGATAGCGAAGCCGGTAAAGTAAGTCTATGGGAGAATAAGTTTTAGCGGTAGCTTTAAGCCGATAACGAAAAGCATCGCCATCAACTGTTAGCTGTGCCTCAGCTGCTGGAATACCGTTCCAGCTGACCTGATAAGTATAGACGCCGAAATTTGGCTGAAAATCAGCCTCATACGCATGATAAACCGGAGTGGTTGGTTCAATGAATTCTGGGTTAACTTCTAGGGGCTGCGTTTCAGCCAAAGCGCTCGTTGTGATAAAAGTTAGCGCACACAGGAGTAACTTTAATTTAAATGATCGCATTCTATGTACCCCAAAAAAAATAGCACTTATTGCCCCTGATATTATAGACCCTGTATGTTAACGAAACCCCCGAAACTACGGAAGTTTTAAATATCGAATAAAGTTAGATAGTTACATGTTCTCAGGTAATTTAAAATCAGATGCACCAGCTGTTTTCAGCAGTTTGCAACGCCTTGGCTTAAGCGAAATTGGGATTTCCAAGATTCAACAAAACTACAGAACTGCCTGGGCAAGCGGCGCGCTGAACGAAAAATCGCATTCTCGACGCACTCCCGGAGCTAGTTTTAATCCACGTCCGGCGCGCCTAATGGCAATTGCAATTAAAGAGCTTCGCCAAGTGCTTTGCTTGCCTCTACTAGAACAGCTACTCGTTGAGCTTAGCGCTGCGCCAAATTTTCCATTAGCGACTTTAGAATCAACTTCAAATTTTAGCCGCGCAATTATCGATATCGACGAGCTTCGGCATCGTCATTTACTAGCGGAACATGATAAAACATCTAACGCTTTAGACCAGACTATTCTTAAGGCGCTACCTGAAAGACTCGCACTAGTTTGGCAAACGGCCCACAGAAATGCGCTGGCTCTGCAAGAGACCTGTGATTAAAAAGGGATGAATGCCGCACATTAATAAAAATACCGGCGTGAAAGAATCTAAGTTTGCTATCGTATTAGGCTGTGTCTGTACTCCGCTTTTTTTAGCTAGCGCGCTTCTCACTCTTTGTGTGTGGCATCCACTCATTGCCCTCTCACGAAATCTTTCATTGCCTGAGCGCTTTCACGATTGGTTCATAGCCGCAGGTAACCGAATTTTGCAGTTTAGTTTTCTGCTTACGGGCGGGCGGATTAAATTTGAGGGTTTAGAAAACTTACCCGCACACGGGCCTGTGATTGTGGTGGCGAATCATCAAAGTTTATTCGACATTCCGCTTTTAATCTGGTTACTGCGCCGCTACCGCACAAAATTTGTAGCAAAGAAGGCACTTGGCAGAGGCATTCCGTCCGCATCCTACGTGCTTCGTACCAACGGCCATGCATTGATTGACCGCGCCGATGCTGTGCAATCAGTAGATACAATACGGCGAGTGGCACAAGCTGCGCAGCATAACTCAGGCTGCGTGGTTATTTTTCCTGAGGGCACACGCGCGCGCGATGGAAATTTAAAGAAGTTCAAAACCGGCGGGCTCAAAATATTATTACAAGAGCTGCCTCTTGCTAAAATAGTTCCTGTTTCAATCAACGGAGCCTGGCGTATTATGCGTTTCGGCTTTTTACCTGTGCCTTTCGGTGTTCAGGTTGGTTGCACTGTACATCCTCAGTTAGAAGCGAATGTTTTTGAAATTGCAGCTGATAACAACGATAAAAATATTGCTGCTGAATGCGAAAGGATTATTCGTGCCTAGATCGCGTCCAAAATCTGGTGTTGAGTCTTAGTATTATTGTAACTGTTCATCATATCAGGATAAACCGCCCCTCCGGGACGATTTGCGGAGGCCCAAAAGAAGGCGGCCTTCGGCGAGCTCCCCGCAGCCCGAGCTCGGGGTCGAAGGCAGTCGATTCGGGGTGACAATAACTAACTGGTCACAGAATATAGCCGCCGCCCAAGTGCTTAGCAAAGAGAGCGCAGCTGACAAGAAAGATATTCCAGCGACATGATGGATTATATGCTACGTCTGGTGCCGATTTATCTGTATGGATTAAAACTTTGGTGACCAGTTACATTAAAACTCTGTTAATAATTTTATCAATATCTTTGCTCACCGCCTGCGAAATGTTTACTAGTGTTCCTACGGGACGCATCCGAATTAAAAATGATTTAAGCGGACCAGAATTTAGTAGGTACAGTGTTTCAGGTGGAGGAATGTCGCGCTCATTAGCAGCCGGAGAGGCGGTTTTATTACCTGTCGGAACATATAATTTCTCAATTAACTATAGAGCACGCGATGGCAATCGATCTTACAGGGTACAATGCCCAAGCAATTCGAAATTAGGAATCACGATCCGCTTGATCGACGTGCACTCAGATCGAATGAGTGGCGGTTGCGCAACCGTGGGTGGAAGTCACAGGCGGTAAGCTTGAAGACAGCTAAGAGCTCCGCAGCACACCATCTTGCGACCCAAGTAATCGTCGCAAAAATCTGCTGCTGATTATTTTACTGGAAAACGGTTACTCAACTCAGACCAAGCTGCTCATAAACTTGTTCGCGGGGCGTAATCGTAAGAGAGCCCGACAACGCATTTTCAGCGCGGCTTAAATCAGCAACGTAACCACTGGCGCTTGTGTTTGAGCTTTTTTCACAGCGTATGGCGGAATCTGCCCCGAAGCGACTAACTACCAATGCGGAATTTGGGCGATGATAGACCGCTACGAATTCAATTGGATCGACGTTTTTAACGAATAATTCTAGCGCAGGTTTTTTTTCACCTGCATCATGCGCGACGATAGAAATTGACTGACCCGTACCGATTGAGCGGAAGAGATCTTGGTTTGAATCGAAAGCGGAAACTCCGCGTAGCGCTACCTCGGTGGTTTCTCCCTCCGAAATACGTAAACGCATTTTTTGGAAATCTACATACGTGCGCCCATCATCAAATGCGGTGCGCACAGAGGAGCAATCAGCCATCGGCTGAAACACGGGCGCTCCAACGCTGTAAATCAGCGCAAGCACTCCGAGAGAGGCGATAGCAAGACGATAAGCCTTCATACGCACACTAGTCTCAGCAAACCTTAGATTCGCTTCGAACAGAGTTGCTAAATGAAGGATTCTCCTAGGTTTCCGAGCAGCAGAAACTTAGTGAATGCGATAAGTATCACCGGCCATTTCCGCCAATTCATGGACCAATCGCTCTACGTCCTCAAGCTTGCTTGATTTCGGGCAATATCCCGAGGCACCACCGTTACGGGCTGCTTTCTCGATTCCTGGTGAATTTTGCACACTCGTCACCACGACCTGAGCCGGCAAGTGCTTCCAGTCTGCCAAACACTGCATACTGTTACCGTCCTCAAGATGCGCATCGAGCAGCACCACTGAGGGTTCAAAGGTGTTCATAAGTAGACTTGCTGCCTCTTTATTAGCAGCAAATTCACAAGTTATTTCAAATACATGTCCTGATAAATCAACGATTTCCTTAACCATATCACAGAATTCTGCGTGATCATCGACCACGAGCAATCGAACTTGCTTGCGCATTTTTAGTCTCTCCTTGACTACTTCGTTTCCCAGTTACTTCAACATCCTTGTTGATACCGCGTAGAGTTAACTTCGGTAGTCCGCAAATATACCGTGAGTTGTATTTTAGGGGTTGCAAAACTTCTAGTATACTTCTATATACAATCATTATGAAGGCTACAAAGAAAACACAGATACTTCAAGACGAGTCATTGGGAGCTGGTTTAGCAGGCGGCGCTGGTCTACTAGCCGGCGGCGCTGGTCTAGCCGGCGGCGCTGGTCTAGCCGGCGGCGCCACTCTAGCTCCCGTGCAGCGGCAGACGCTCGATTTTTTGCGCAGCTTTATGGCTGAGCGTGGCTATGCGCCGAGTTTGAAAGAGATCTCTGAACACATCGGTGTAAAATCGTTGTCAACGGCGCACTTTCATAGAGAGCGCTTGGAGGACAAGGGATTTATTAAACGCGGCAACGACGGTGCGCTTGAATTTAGCGAAATTGTGCGTCCACAATTGGGGGCAACTGCGGTGCCGTTAGTTGGAGTAATCGCTGCAGGATTTCCGATCGATGCTATCGAGACGAGTGCAACGATTGATATTCCGCCTACCATGTTGCGCACCGGCCAAGAGGTGTATTGCTTGGAAGTCAGCGGAAATTCGATGATTGATGAGCATATTTGCGATGGTGATATCATCGTAGTACGCAAAGCTAGCTCAGCAGATGACGGTTCAATTGTAGTTGCGTTATTAGACGACGGAACCGCAACTCTAAAACGGTACCGTCGATTAAAGAGCGGCAAAGTAATGTTAATTCCCGCTAATCCAACGATGGCACCATTGATAGTCGACAACGTCACTATTCAGGGCACGTTAGTTGGGGTGATTCGGGAATTGCATTAAAAGTTAAATATATATTCAAAAAAGGCGAAAAAGGGAGATAGGTATGGAAAAAGGTATTGTGGATGTAAGCGCAGATAAGGAGAAAGCTCTTAGCTCGGCGATCTCGGTTTTAGAAAAACGGTATGGCCGCGGAGCGATCATGAATCTTGATGGCGCGTCGACTGAAAAGATCGCGTCATATTCAACGGGGAGCCTAGGAATAGATATCGCTTTAGGAATTGGCGGAATTCCCAAAGGGCGCATCTGCGAAATTTATGGACCGGAGTCTTCTGGCAAAACTACCCTTGCTTTGCATTTAGCGGCAGAGGTGCAGAAAACAGGCGGAACTGTAGTGTTTATAGACGCAGAGCACGCGCTTGATGTTAGTTACGCTAAGAAACTCGGCGTTGATACAAGCAAATTACTTGTTAGCCAACCTGATTGCGGCGAGCAAGCACTTGAGAT
>Ga0105046_10013166_pt1 | contig 12817 bp, 9 predicted proteins | sample MAT03_FD_78385 | JGI IMG/M metagenome (GOLD analysis project Ga0105046, IMG submission 78385) | Freshwater microbial communities from Lake Fryxell liftoff mats and glacier meltwater in Antarctica - MAT-03 (megahit assembly) | ecosystem: Environmental > Aquatic > Freshwater > Ice > Liftoff... | reverse complement strand
GTGGTGCCGGCGAGCGGCTCCCCCTTCGGCTTGAAGTCGTGCGGCAGGTCGGCCCAGTTGCAGCCGTTCACGTTGATGTCTAAGATCGCTCACGATCTCCAGAAGGGGGGTGTTTGTCCCTCGCCCCGCGCCCGGTATTCAACGGCGACATGGGCGCTAAGATTTCCCAATGCGCATCGTTGAGATCAATGGTGTATGGCTTGGGCCGAATGGTCCGCCCGGACATGAATCGCAATCCAAGTGCTGGTTTTCCAACACTTTAAACACGATTCCAATGCCGTATGGCCTCTCAGCGACTGTGGCGGCGGGAGAACTTTCCCATTCTTCACTCCTTCTTTCCCGCCCCTTCTTCGTGTGAGTGGTCGGGCGGCTCGCACGCTCGCCGCGAGGACGGGGATTCTTTTCCCGCCAATCTCCTTTTCCCGCCCTCACTCCTCGTCCCGTTTGCGGGTACTGTCGTTGTCCAGGCCGTTCATGCCGGCCGAGCGGTGACGGCCCAAGTCTTCCTCGGCGTGCGCCGCCTCGTCCGGGTTGTCGGCGATGGTCTGCTTAAAGGTCGCACGGCGGTGCTTGTTGCCCCGCTTCTTGATGGCGTACTTGAGCTTGCGAATCATCCGCTTGTCGGGGTCGGCCGGCATGTCCAAACTCCGGGGGTGTCTGGGATCAGGACGCGACCGGGCGGCGGAGGTTCGCGCGTCACTTGATCATGTGGTCCGTCACCGCCCGCATCATGGGGAACAGGAACGCGGCGGCCCCGACGTGCGTGGCGTCGATCCACACCATTTTCGGCTTATCCGTCGCTTCCCACAACCGCCTCATGGCGGCCGGCGGCACCACGTCGTCCCGGCTGGCGGCCACCAGTAGCAGTTTCTTACCCTTGAGCGTGGCCGCGTAGGTGAGCGGATCGACCGGGTCGATGATGGCCTTGAGCCGCTCGCGGGTGAGACCGATGAGCGACAGCGCCTTGACGAACACGACCGCCTTCGGGTGTTCGGAGAAGGAGTCCACCAGGCCGCCGCCGCCGAGCAGCAGGCAGGCCCGCGAGACGCGCGGTTCGGCCGCCGCGACCAGGCCGCCGATGAAGCTGCCCAGGCTGGTGCCGAGGACGCCGATGCGGGTGGCGTCCACGTCCGCGCGGGAGGCCAACCAGGCCGACGCCCGGCGGCAGTCGAGGACGGTCTGCGTCACGTTCGCCACCGACTTCGGCAGGTCCGGGGAGAGCATCCGCTCCTTGCCGCCGGCCGGCCGGCGGGGGCCGTAGTACGCCATATACACCACCAGCGCGGATACGTCGTGTTGGGCCAGCCAAAGGGCCTGCGAGCGTGCCACCAATTGGTTCCCTTGCAGGATGTCGAGGACGAGGACGGCCGGATGACGGCCCGCCTTCTTGGGGCGGAAAAATTCGGCGTGGACGGTGTTGTTGGCGGCGTCCGGTGATTTCACTGGCGACGGGAACGTAACGGACAGGACTTCGATCCCGCTGCTGACGAGGTCGAACTTCTGGGATACCTCGGCGGTGAACGTGTGCGGCGCGAGGCGGAAGGGCTCTGGCACGCCGGCCTTGGCGTCGTCGCCGGTGAACGCGACCGTCACGGAGGTGATGGCGTCGGCCGCACCCACGAGGGGCGCGACGAGGAGTCCGACGAGTAAAGCGAAGCAGCGCATGGGCGACTTTCCACCTGAGAGGGGTTCTTTCGCCCACGCATCCTACACGCTGGGCGACCGTCGGGCACGAAGAAACCCACGGCCGGGCCGTGGGTTCGGAGCGGATGGGCGGACCAACCGCGCGGGTCACTTGCCGGCGTCCATCGCCTTCAGGCTCATCTCTTGCGTGTTGCCGGCGATCGTGTAGCCGACTTTCACTTGGCCCTTGTTCGGGGCGAACCAGTACACGACGGTGGTGGCGGTGCCGGCGATGTTCAGGGTGGCGGTCACTTTGGTCGCGTCCACGTCACCGAGCGTCGGCAGCGACACCTTGGCGGTCTCGTTGATCTCGTATTCGCCGGTCAGCGACGACTGCTGCACCTTCGAATCCACTGGCCATTTCGTGCCTTTGGCCTTGGGCACCAGCTTGCCGTCCTTGGTCTCCAGTTCCAAGATTTTCAGCGGCGGCTCGATGGGCAGGTTGTTGATCTTGGTGCGGTAAATGCCGTCCCCCTTCAATTGGAGCGTCTCGGACGCCACCGGCTTGTTGTTCGACAGGGTTTCGACCTTCACGTCGGCCCCCGACTCCTTGATCTCCATGACCACGTCCGACTCGGCGTACTTGTACGTCCACTTGGTCCCCTTCTTGGTGGGGAAGTAGTCGCTCGTGAGCGCCGCCGGGGGCGTCTTCGGGTCGGCCGGCTTGGGCGGCTCGACCGGCTTGACCTTCGGGTCGGCCGGCTTGGGCGGCTCCACCGGCTTGGCTTTGGGGTCTTGCGCGATCAGGCCGCCGACGGCGATCAGCAGCGCGGCGAGGAGTGTGGTGGAACGCATCAAATCGTCTCCGAGGTTGACGGGGGACGGAATCGGTGGAGTTTTTCTACGGGAACGGGCCGCGAATTCCAACCCGAAGGGAACTCGCTTGATACGACGGCACCGGCCCGCCGGTTCGCCCCCGCGCGACCGTCAGACCCGGCACCACTCTCCCGGCCGGGGGAACCGCTGCGAGTCGCGCCGGGCCACCGCTTCCGGCCGGCAATCGCCGATTTCCGTCGGGCGGATCTGGTCGGCCGGTTCCCGCGACGACGATGCAGGATGGGACCGTGTGGTCCGCCCGTCGGCTCCGCTCGGGGGTCGCCGTCGGCACCGTCTTCAAGGAACTGGAGGTTCTCGCGTGAACGCTTCCCTGTTGTTGCTCAGTTCGGCCATGCTGGCGTCCGCCAACCCCGTACCCATCGTGGTGCAGGGCCAAGGGTGTACCAACTGCGGGTCCGCCGACGCCCCGGTGTATGGGTCGCCGACGTTCGCCTCGGCGTCGTTCGGGTCGGCCGCGTGCGGGTCGTGTGGCGGCGGGCGGGTCAGCCTGCTCGACCGCCTACGGAGCCGGTTCGGCGGCTCGTCGGTCGGGTGCGGCGTGAGCGCGAGTGGGTGCGGGATGTCCGACTGCGGGCTGACCGTCGCCGCCCCGGCCTGCGGTGCCCCGGCCTGCGGGTCGCCCTTGCGGTCCAGCTTCGTCGCCTCGCACACCGCCACCGCCGCCCCGTCGTGCTGCGGCCCGGTCGTCCGTTCCGCCTTCCCGGTCGCGTCCGCCGCCGCGTGCGACCCGGCCCCGACGGCCGGCCGCACCGGTCTGTTCTCCCGCCTTCGCGCCCGGCTGAGCGGCGGCGGTTGCGGCACTCCGGTCTACGCCCCGGCGTGCAACGGCTGTACCGGTTCGGTGGGCACCGTGTACAGTAGTCCGGGGACGACGGTGCCGAGCGCCATGCCCGCGCCCTCTTACATGCCGGCCCCGGCCGCGATGCCCGCCCCGGCCCCGGTCGCGATGCCGATGCCTCCGGCTGGTTCGACGGTGCCGAAGAACCTCCCTCCGGTCGAAACCCCGAAGCCGAAGGATGTGAAGGACAAGACGGGTGCCCGCCCGGCCCCGGTGGTGCCGCTGTCGCCGAGCGACCTGCCCCGCATCCCGACGCTGAACGGGCTCGGAGACTGACGTTACGGCCGGAGCGGGTTCGCGTGGGGAAACCGGTTTCGACGACGAGACCGGTTCAGCGCCTGGCCGTCGGGGTCAGGTTGAGGGCCAAGCGGACGGCGTCGAGCAACTCGGCCGGGCGGTACGGCTTCGGCAGGAGTCCAAGGATGCCGTCCGTGTCCGACAGGCCGTCCGCCGTGTACCCGCTGGACAGCAGCACGCGGACGCCGGGGTCGCGGTCGGCCATCCGGCGGAAGGCGTCCTTGCCGGACATGCGGGGCATGGTCAGGTCCAGGATCACCAGATCGATCGGCCGCGGGCTGGCGCGGTACAACTCCACCGCCTCTTCGCCGTCTTCCGCTTCCAGCACCAGATACCCGGCGGACTCGAGGACGGCCCGGCCGAGGGAGCGGATCATCTCTTCGTCGTCCACCAGCAGGATGGTGGTCGGCTGGTCCGTCGGGTGCGGCGTCTGCGTGAGCGGGGTCGCGGTGACGGCCCAGGAGACGGTCGGGACCAGGCGGACGGGCGGGGCGGCGACCTGCAGCGGCAGGTACAAGTCGAAGACGGTGCCGACCCCCACTTCGCTCCGGCACTCCACCCAGCCGTCGTGTTGTTGCATGATGCCGTGGACCATTGCCAGCCCCAAACCGGTGCCCATGCCGACCGGCTTCGTGGTGAAGAACGGCTCAAACAGGTGCGCCATCACCTCCGCCGGCATCCCCTCGCCGGTGTCCTCGACGGTGATGCGGACGTGCGGGCCGGGGCGGCCTTCGGCCGGCGGGGCGGTCACGTCCGCCGCCGCCACCCGGAGGGTGAGGGTGCCGCCGGCCGGCATCGCGTCCTTGGCGTTCACGCACAGGTTGAGCAGCACCTGACTCATCAGCGTGGCGTCGGCCGAGACCGACACGTCGGCGTCCAACTCGGTCAGCAGTCGGATGCGGGGGTCGAACGTGCGGCCGATCAACTCCAGCACCTCGTCCACGAATTCGGCGGCCCGCACCGGCGCGAGCAGCAGTTGGTGGCGGCGGGCGAAGCCGAGCAGCTTGCGGGTCAGGTCGGCGGCGCGGCCGGCGGCGGCCATCGCCACCCCGATCATCGGCCGGTTCGGGTCGGCGGGCGGCAACTCGACGCGGGCCAAATTGCCGATGATGCCGGGCAAAATGTTGTTGAAGTCGTGGGCGATCCCGCCGGCCAACTGCCCGATCAGTTCCATCTTTTGCGCCTGGGCCAGTTGCTCTTGAGTCCGCCGGGTTTCGGTCACGTCCTGGGTGACGCCGTAGAGCCGCACGACCCGCCCTTCGGCGTCCGCCATCGGCTGCACCCGCTCCCGGACGTGCCGCACCCCCCCGTCCGGCCTCACCGCGCGGTAATCGTAGGTCGCGGGCACCGGCCGCTCCCGCAACTCGGCGAGCAGGGCGGACACGCGCGGCCAATCCTCCGCGTGGAAGCACGGTTCCGCCCGCGCCCAATCCGGCGCGAACTCGTCCGGGTCGCGGCCGAAAATGCGGTACTCCTCGGCCGACCAGCGGAGGTCGCCGGTCGCCGGGTCGAACTCCCACGAGCCGATGTGGGCGATCCGCTGGGCGTCGGCCAACATCTGCTCGCTCCGCCGCATCTCGTCCTCGGCCCGCCGGCGGTCGCTCACGTCCCGCTGGATCATGACGAAGTGGGCGCACCGGCCGTCCCGATTCGGCACCGGAACGACGCTCAATTCCACCCAATATTCGGCCCCGTCCTTGCGATAGTTCAGTAGTTCGCCCTGGAACGGCGCGCCCAAGTTCAGGGCGTCCCGCAGGCGGTCCAGCGTGGCCGGGTCGGAGTTCGGCCCGCGGAGGAAGTGCAACGACCGGCCGACCACCTCGTCCGACTCGTACCCGGTCATCCGGCAGAAGGCGGCGTTGGCGTACAGCACCGACCGCCCCGGCCCCCGCTCCGGCGCGGACTCCAGAATCACCACCGCGTCGCGGGCGTGGACGACGGCCGATTCCAGCAGCCGCAGCCGCTCCTCGTTCCGCTGTCGGTCGGTCACGTCGATCATCACCCCGACCACCCGGTCGGTCAGTCCGCCGCCGGCGTCCGTCAGCCGGTTGCTCCGGCACAACACCCGCGCGGTGGTCCCGTCGGGGCGCGGCAGGCGGAACTCCAACTCGCACTGCGTTTCGCCGGCGGCGATGGACTCGACGGCCCGGCGGACGGCGTCGGCGTCGTCCGGGTGGATCAACTTGAGGAGGTCGCCCATCGTCGTCGGTTCGGCCGCGTCGGTCAGCCCGCACCAACGGATGAGCGACTCGGCGGCGCGGAAGGCGAGGCGGGTGGTGTCCCACTCGTAAGCCAGCATCCGGGCCGCTTGCAGTGATAGCCGCACTCGCTGCTCGCTCTCCCGGAGGGAGGCCAGCGTGGCTTTCCACTCGGTCACGTCGGTCATCACCGCCACCGCACCTAAAAGGGTGCCGTCCGCCGCCCGCACCGGCCCCGCCCCGATGCTCACTTGCACGGTTCCGGATGGGTCGTTCGGGTCGGTCAGCCGCGCCTCGAACCCCTCGGTCGATTCCCCTTGCAGGAGGGCTTTGACGATCGGCCAGTTCTCGTACGGCAGGGACCGGTTGCTCGGCGACGAGAAGGTGCCGGAGGCGAGTTGGTTCAACTGCCCGGCTTGGGGGTGCATCCGCCACAGTCGCTCGTGCTGGTCGTTGCGGCGGAGGATGGTTCCCTCCGGATCAACGATCATCACCCCCGCGGGCAGTTGGGCGAGGACCGCGTCCAGGAAGGCGTGTTCCCGCGCGATGGCGGCCGTCTTGGCTTCCAGTTCGGCGTTCCGCGCGCGGAGTTCGGCCGTCAGCCGGGCGTTGTCCATCGCCTCGGCCGTGCGATAGGCCGCGACCGTCGCCGCCGCCAACTCCACGGCCAGCCACGCGAGACCGAACCCGACCACGACCGCCAGAACGTCCGGCACCGTGACGGGAGCGGTGCGGTGACCGTTCGTGACGAGAAACGTGGATACGGCGATCAGGCCGGTCCACATTCCACGTTTGGCGATGTAGGCTGCGGAAGGCGACAGCATGGAATTGCGACTCGTGCCGTGGCAGGATGACGGAGAGCTAAATATAGCCGGCGGGACGGGGCGCGGCCGACTCGTTCCTGGTTCGAACGGACAAAAAGTCACCCCGCCGCTATTGCCACCCGCGAATCCTCGCCTCCCGCCCGATTTCGGTTGCGATTCGTACCTTCACACGGTCACTCTTCCCGCCGCGCCACGCGAGAGCCACATGGGACACCGGAACCTGACCGAGACGGTACGCGACCTGGAGCGGCACGGGATGCTGGTTCGGGTCGAACACCCCGTCGATCCGCACCTGGAAATGGCCGAAGTTCAGCGGCGGTTGTATCGGGCCAAGGGGCCGGCGGTGCTGTTCACGCGGCCGACCGGCACCAAGTTCCCTATGCTGGCCAACCTGTTCGGCACCGTCGAACGGACACGGTTCCTGTTCCGCGATGCCCTCGCCGACGTGCGGAAGTTGGTCGCCCTGAAGACCGACCCCGGCCGTGCCGCGTCTCAGTTTTGGCGCTATTGGAACCTGCCGGCCGTGCTTTGGCGGCTGCGGCCGAAGTTGGCGCGGTCGGGGCCGATCCTGACGCACCGGCTGCCGTTGCCGCGACTCCCGCAACTGCAATGCTGGCCCATGGACGGCGGCGCGTTCGTGACTTTGCCGCAAGTGTACACCGAAGACCCGGACGCGCCCGGCTGGCGGAAGTCCAACCTCGGCATGTATCGGGTCCAAATCTCCGGCAACGAGTACGACCCGGCCAATGAAGTCGGGTTGCATTACCAGATCCATCGGGGGATCGGCGTTCACCACGCGGCGGCCGTGCGGCGGGGCGAGAAGTTGCGCGTGAACGTGTGGGTCGGCGGGCCGCCGGCGCTGGCCGTCAGTGCGGTTATGCCGTTGCCGGAGGGGTTGCCGGAGTTGGCCTTCGCCGGGGCACTTGGCGGGCGACGGCTGCGGTTGGTGCCGGCCGCGAACGGGCTGCCGATGCCGGCCGAGTGCGACTTCGTGATCTCCGGCACCATCGACCCGGCCCGCCTGAAACCCGAAGGGCCGTTCGGCGATCACCTCGGCTATTACAGCCTGACGCACGACTTCCCGGTGATGACCGTGGACGCGGTCCACCACCGGCCGGGCGCGATCTGGCCGTTCACCGTCGTCGGCCGACCGCCGCAGGAAGACACCAGCTTCGGCGAGTTCATCCACGAGTTGACCGGCCCCGTCATCCCGACCGTGCTGCCGGGGGTGAAGGCCGTTCACGCGGTCGATGCCGCCGGCGTGCACCCGCTGCTGTTGGCGGTCGGCAGTGAGCGGTACGTCCCGTATGCCGCCGACCGGCGACCGCAAGAGTTGCTCACCCTCGCCAGCGCGATCCTCGGTCAAGGGCAACTGAGCTTGGCGAAGTTCCTGCTGATCGTCGCGCACGAGGATAACCCGGACCTGGACATCCACGACATCCCGGCGTTTTTGCGGCACCTGCTGGAACGGGTCGATTGGTCGCGGGACTTACACTTCCACACCCGCACCACCATGGACACGCTGGATTACTCCGCCGGGGAAGGGCTGAACGCCGGTAGCAAAGTGGTCATCGCGGCCGCCGGGCGGAAGAAACGCGACCTCGGCATCGAGCGGCCCGCCGGCTTGACACTGCCGTCCGAGTTCCCCGCCGCGCGGGTCGTGCTGCCGGGCGTGCTGGCGGTTCAAGGTTCCCAGTTTCAAGTTCAAGGTTCCGAGTATCATCCGGACCTCGTGCGTCTTTGCGACTCGCTCTCGGCTCTCGGCTCGATGCTCGCGGCATTTCCTCTCATCACCCTCGTGGATGACGCCGAATTCGCGGCCGCGTCGGTCGGGAATTGGCTCTGGACGACGTTCACCCGCGCGAACCCGGCGACGGACATTCTGGGCGTCGGCGGGCGGCAGTTCCGCAAACACTTCGGCTGCACCGGCCCGCTGGTGATCGACGCCCGTTGGAAACCGCACATGGCCCCGCCGCTGGTGGAAGACCCGGCCGTCGGCCGGCGGGTGGACGCCCTCGCGGCCCGCGGCGGCCCCCTGCACGGGCTGATCGGGTGAGTCCGGGTGTCGCGGATTTCGGCGACCGGGGCGAGGTCCACACTGCCGCGCCCGTCGGTCGCAGTTGCCCCGGCCCGTTTCCCGGATATAGTTCAGTCAGACACATGACGCGAAAGCCGCTACCGCTGAACCTTCTACTCCTTCGCCCCCACCGAGGCCCGGAGGTTCGCGCCCGCTGACGTGTCAGCGGCGACAGACTCCCCGACCGGCCTCGGAACTTAGTTCCGGGGCCTTTTTCGTATCCACACCCCCTTCCCGCGAGACCCACATGACCCCCGCCGACCCGAACCGCGTGATCGTGTTCGATACCACCCTGCGCGACGGCGAGCAAAGCCCCGGCTGCTCCATGAACCTGCCGGAAAAGCTGGAGATGGCGCACGCCCTGAAGGCGCTCGGCGTGGATGTGATCGAGGCCGGGTTCCCCATCGCCTCGCCCGGCGACTTCGAGAGCGTCCGCGAGATCGCCCGGCAGGTCCACGGGCCGATCATCGCCGGGTTGGCCCGCTGCAACCCGGCCGACATCGACCGCGCGGCGGAGGCCGTCCGCGAGTCGCCGAAGCCGCGCATCCACCTGTTCCTGGCCACCAGCGCGATCCACCGCGAGTTCAAACTGAAGATGTCGCGGGAGGACATCCTGATGCGGACGGTGGAGAGCGTGAAGCGCGCCCGCGATCTGTGCGCGGACATCGAGTTCAGCCCGGAGGACGCCAGCCGGACGGAGTTGGACTTCCTCGCCGAAGTGGTCGAGAAGGCGGTTGAGTGCGGGGCGACGACGTTGAACATCCCGGACACGGTCGGCTACGCCGTGCCCGAACATTATGCCGCCATCATCCGGCACTTGAAGCAGAACGTCCGGGGCATCGACAAGTGCGTCCTCAGCGTCCACTGTCACAACGACCTCGGCCTGGCCGTGGCGAACAGCCTAGCCGCGTTGATGGAAGGCGCGCGGCAGGTGGAAGCGACCGTCAACGGCATCGGCGAGCGGGCCGGCAACACGGCGCTGGAAGAGATCGTCATGGCCCTGCGCACCCGGCAAGATCATTACCATTTGACGACCGGCATCAATACGCAACAACTGTCCCCCATCAGCCGGAAGTTGTCCACCCTCACCGGGATGCAAGTCCAGCGCAACAAGGCCATCGTCGGGCGCAATGCGTTCGCGCACGAGGCCGGCATTCATCAAGACGGCATGTTGAAGAACGCCAACACTTACGAAATCATGCGGCCGGAGGACGTGGGCCTCCAGCGGACGGAGTTGGTGCTGGGCAAGCACAGCGGGCGGGCCGCCCTGCGGGAGCGGGTCGCGCACCTGGGGTACACCCTCGCCGACGACCAATTGAACGGCGTGTTCGCCGCGTTCAAGAAGCTGGCCGACCAGAAGAAAGAGGTGTTCGACGCGGACATCGAGGCCCTCATCGAGACGCAGTTGCAATCGACCGGCCCCGGCAAGACGTGGACGCTGGTCGGGTTCACCAGCACGGCCGGCACCGGGTCGCAGACGTCGGCGGCGGTCAGCTTACGGAACGCCGACGACCCGGCCGGGGTGGTCCGCCGGGACGCCGCCGCCGGGAACGGCCCCATCGACGCCCTGTTCAAGGCCATCACCCGCGTGACGGGGGTAACGGCGAAGGTGGTCGACTACCGCGTCCGCGCGGTGACGCAAGACATGGACGCGCAGGGCGAGGCGAACGTCGAGATCGAGTACCACGGCCGGAAGTCGAGTGCCCGCGCGGTCAGCATCGACGTGATCGAGGCGAGCGCGCTGGCGTACCTGGAAGTCATCAACCGCGTGGTGCAACAGCAACTCCGCGACCGCCTGAAGCCGACCGACGACGTGCCCACCAGCCAGGTGCCGGCGTAACATACTCCCCCGGAGGACGACCCATGCTCGCCACGAAGACCCGCCCGGCCCGCGCGAAGCGGCGGATGAAGTTCGACAACATGCAAGAACTTTTGGATTCCCTCGGCGGTATCCCCGCCTCGCGCATCCTGTACGCTCCCGCGCCCGGCACGGCAACGGTCAAGGACGTGATCCGGCATGTGGACGGCGACGACCGGCGGTTGGTGGAGTTGGTGAACGGCACCCTGGTGGAGAAAGTCATGGGCGCGGAAGAATCGTTCGTCGCTCTCGAACTCAGTTACCTCATGAAACTCTGGAACGCCGGAGCCGGCGACACCGGTATGTTTCTCGGAGCCGACGGGACGCTAAGAATCATGCCGCTCCTCGTCCGCATACCGGACATCTCGTTCGTCGCCTGGGATCGGTTGCCGAACCGGAAAGTACCGCAGTCGTCCGTCCCGGCGCTCGCCCCGGACCTCGCCGTCGAAGTGATCAGCAAGGGGAACACCAAGGCCGAGATGACGCGCAAGATCGGCGAATACTTCCAGGCGGGCGTCCAACTGGTGTGGCTGGTGTTCCCGAAGTCCCGCACCATCCGCGTGTATACATCCGCGAAGGATGTTATTATTCTGACGGAGGCCGAAATCCTCACGGGTGGCGATGTGCTACCGGGCTTTGAACTGCCGCTGGCGAAGCTGTTCGAGAAACTGCCGCGCGAGCCGAAGAAGAAGGCCACGAAGCCCAAGAAGAAGCAGAAGTAGTAGCATGTGCATTCAGTTGGAATGCGTCTCCACTTTCGTTTCGGAGTGCGGCCCATGTCCACCCCAGAACCGCTCCCCGAAAACCCCTTTCCGTATTGGGGGACGAACGAGGTGCAGGTGGCACACCGCAGGACGATGCGCGAAACCGCCCAGTACGGTTGCGGCATCGCGCTCTTCCTGTTCTTCAGCGTGGGTGCCATACTGGTCTCCATCTTCGACGACAAGGAGACCCGTGAGAAGCGTCTCCTCATCGGTGTCGTCGGCGGGGGGATCGGCCTCGTGATATCGGTACCCTATATCCATCTCACACGAAAGATGTCACACTGCACACTTCGTGCTAATCAGGATGGCATCCACATCGTCACGGGGGTTGGTTCGTCTTCGATACAAGATCGAGACGTGGCATCGCTCACTTCCTCCTGCGTGGCGACGATTGATGAAGAAGCGGCTGTCTGGGCTGGTGTCATTGGAGTCGCTGTTGGAGGTCTCCTGGGCGCGCCGGTGCTGGCCTCGGTATCAGCCACGTCGGGTGCGGTCGTTGGGTTACAAGCGAGCACGTCCGGCATCTACAAAGTGGATGTGCGTATACACAGCACCGCGAGCCAACGGCTCCGTTTCGATTGCCTTTATCGCGGTTCACTCACGCAACTGGTGGCCGTCCGAGATGAAATCGCGCGGCGGATCGCCTCACAATGGTGGGAATGGTACAATGCCGGCGAGGAACTCGACTGGTGTGACGGTGTCACGTTCGCGGCGTCCGGGCTTTCCTGGGGTGCCTCTTGGCGACGGCCCGGCGGAGCCGTTTCCTGCGAGCCGGTGAAGGTCTTGACGTTCGGCGACCAACTCCTCCACCTTCACCAGTCCGCCGAGACCCGACCGGTCGTCGGTATCCGCCTGGACCGGAAGGACGCTTACCCCGGCCTGATACTGCTGAATCGCATTCGGGAAGTGCGTGGCTTATTGTGAGTTCATCGAAAATCGATTCACGCAATTGTTTCACCGTATTGGTCGGTTGTGATATCAAGTGACGCAAAACCTGAACGGCGAGGATTCACCAAGTGGACAGTCACTACCCGAAATGGATGCCGGCGGTGTTGCTCATCGCCGGCGCGTACAACCTGCTATGGGGGGCGTGGGCGATCTTCTTCCCCACCCTCTCGTTCGAACTGTCCGGATTGAATACGCCCGGCAAGCCGTTGGACTACCCACAACTGTGGCAATGCATCGGCATGATCGTCGGGGTGTACGGCATCGGGTACGCGGCCGCCGCCCTGGACCCGGTGCGGCACTGGCCCGTCGTGCTGGTCGGTTTCCTTGGCAAGTTGTTCGGACCGCTCGGCTACGCCTACGGCGTCGCTACCGGGCAGACCCGCCCGGACGCCATCGCCACCATTCTGTTCAATGACATCATCTGGTGGGTGCCATTCTTCCTCATCCTCCGCCGCGCGTATCGAGTCCATTTCAACGAGGAACAGTTCCCCGC
>Ga0105046_10013165_pt1 | contig 12818 bp, 9 predicted proteins | sample MAT03_FD_78385 | JGI IMG/M metagenome (GOLD analysis project Ga0105046, IMG submission 78385) | Freshwater microbial communities from Lake Fryxell liftoff mats and glacier meltwater in Antarctica - MAT-03 (megahit assembly) | ecosystem: Environmental > Aquatic > Freshwater > Ice > Liftoff... | reverse complement strand
TTTCAAATAGGAGCGTTGCCATCCGTGGCCTCGTTCAAAAAAAACTCAAGCCGGTAAGTCGCCTATCCAAAGTCTAACCACTCCGGCCAAGTCTGCCGACACTAATTTCCCGCCCGATGCTTACTTGTCACGTGTCGATAACGCCTGCTGACTCATGAACGCAGAATTCAAAGGTGGCTCCGCCACAAGTGAAGGCGGCACTGAGGTGCCGCACTCCATCAAAGAGCAAAAGAACCTAAACAAACGTACCAGTCACCTTGACAAATGGATTCGAGATCGACTCGAAGTTCTCGCGGGAATCTTCGCAGTTGACGTCATGGCGTTCGCAGTCCTCAGCAATCACATGCACGTTGTCGCACGGACTCGGCCTGATCTGGTCAAAACATAGGGAGCAGCGTGTCGAACACGGCGAAATGGCTGGTTGGCTGGCCCCTGTAAATTTGGATCCGCCACGGAAGAAGGTTCGCGAAAAGCAATCGACTCGCCTAGCGACGAACAAAGGTTGTTTACAGATGACGCTGGATCAGTATCTGAAACTGCTGGACTGGACGGGCCGTCAGCTTCGTCGAGACAAAGTGGGCCGCATCCCGGCGGAGCTTGGTCCAATTCTGGAGCGTCTGGACTGCAGTGCGGAAACGTGGCTCGATCTGGTGAGGAATTTTCGCAAACGTTTTCAAACGGAAGCGGGACGTCCCTTATCGCTACCGGGCGTGAGTTCTCAGCGTCGGACCCGCCGCCACGCCAATTCGCCGGCATAAGCGTAGTTGATCAGCAATTCAATGTATTATCTGCGGTTATTGCATACGGGTGCGTGGTCCCTTGCCATACATTTTCCAGCCGCACTGTAACGTTTTCGATGATTGTCAGTTCTAAATGGTTACTCGGAGGCAGAGGCTTGTAAATGCCGTCCTGCAGGACCAGCTGTTCCACTTTCTGTTCAAACGGGGCAACGATCCAGTATTCCCGAACGCCCGCTTTCTGATAAGTCGCACGCTTAAGCTTGCGGTCGCGGGTTGCCGTGGATTGAGAAAGAATTTCCACGACCAGATCAGGTGTCCCTTCGATTCTGCTGTGTGTGATGATGTGCTGTCGATCCTTCAGCACGACAACCAGATCCGGCTGAAGGATATCGTGCTTGAAGAGTTGGACGTCATCGTGCGTTGATAACGACACCTCGTTTCGCCAATTCAATCTGCGCATAAAGTAAAAACTGCAGTCGTCGTGAGACTGCCTGATGATACGTCGAAGGTGCCGGATTCACGTAGTGTTCCCCGTCGATAATCTCGTGTTGACAACCGTCTTCCGGGATCAGAGCATAATCTTCGTACGTCAGCTTTTGACGATCAGTCGTTTCGGTTGACATAGTCTGCCTGCTTCACTGTGAACTTGTGATTCTGAATCGAACGATGTTGTATCGCGAAGAAAATGCGAGAGCCAGTGGAAAAGACGGCCAGCCGCACGGCGTATGGGATTTGAATCCGATTTGGGCGGGACTTCTGGCAACTCCGGAGTCGAGCGACTCGTGGTACCTTGTATTAGCAAAAGAATCGCCAACAACGACTTCGCACGCAGACAAATTGGAAACGGCCATCAGGGACGCTGTCCAACTACAATCCGCCGTAACAACTCAGGCGTGACCTGTCGCAGATCGTCAATCACGCGATCATGGGCGCGATATCGAAGGCTTTGATGTCTTCATCGCATGGCGGATTGGGCCAGGTATCGCGAATGACTTCGCGACTGGTACGACCAAATCCCGCCGCAAACTGTGCCTCCGTACATTCGCGGCCATGACGTTCACAACAAATCTGCCACGTCTTGAGATGTGCCGCGTAGGAATCAATCAGGACGCCATCAACATCAAACAAAACACCGAACTCGGGCTGGGACATGATTGATACAGTCACTCTTCAGGAATTGGAATTTGAATTGATTGGAACACGGCTGCTTATGCGGTTCTGGCCTTTTGCAGTTCCAGCAAACGGGCTTGCAGCACATCATCTGAACCAACCAATCCTTCTTTCTGGCGATTTCGAAATTGCGTTTCGAGATCATTGATCAGTGGCTGTATTTTCTTCAGGGAATTCGCTGGAACGCGATCAGTAAACATCACGCCGTCAACGTGATCGTATTCATGCTGAACCACCCGCGCCGGTAAATCGTCCAGCTCCAGCTCAAACTGCCTGCCGTCCAGATCGAATGCATCCACCACAATTTTTGTCGCCCGTGTGACCGGTCCGAAGATTTCCGGCAGACTCAAGCAACCTTCTTCGTCGGTCTCACTGCCATTCCTTTTGGTGATCTGTGGATTGATGAAGACAAATTCCTGGTCCTTCTCTTCCTTGTCGCCAGTCGGATTGATCACAAACAGACGGTAGGGCAGTCCAACCTGATTCGCCGCCAGACCAATTCCGCGAGCCTCGTACATCAACTCAAACATCTGCTCCACCATGGTTCGAAGATCAGCGTCGATCTTTGAAATCTCTTTGGATTTCCAACGCAGGGCAGGGTGAGGATGCAAAACGATTTCAAGGCGGGACATGGTCGCGGAATCATATTTTTGAAGTTGATATTTCCTGAGCCGGCCATATCAAATCAGCCACGTTGCCACAGGTTTCCCCGCAGTATGTCAGCACTTTATCGAACCTCAAGCTGACATCCGCCTTTTTCCCTGACATCGGACGATTCGACGCGCGGAGTGGTTATGATACAGTCCCAACAACACAGTGACTCACGAATCTGCAATAAGGCATCAAAATGCGAACGCATCTCACACTCCTCCTGGTTGGAGCCCTGTTTTCAAACTTTGTTGAAGCAGGTGAAACAGTCATCGGTTCACGGACGTTGCGGATTCCAGACGGCTTTGAGGTCGAACTCGCAGCCGATCCATCACTCGTGGGACGCCCGATAGCGGTGGCTCGCGACGAAAAAGGAAGACTGTATGTGACAGATTCCGGCGGCATGACCGAACGTGCCGAAAAGCAACTGGAAGCGAAACCTCACAGCATTCGCAGACTGGAAGATGTTGACAATGACGGAATCTACGATCGCAGCACGCTGTTTGCCGACAAGCTGATGTTTCCCGAAGGATGTCTCTGGCACGATGGCTCGCTGTATGTTGCCGCACCACCTGAAATCTGGAAGTTCACTGATGCTGATGACGATGGCCACGCCGAAAAACGGGAAGTCTGGTTTGATGGTACGACACTGACAGGTTGCGGCAATGACCTGCATGGCCCCTATCTTGGCCACGATGGGCGCATGTATTGGTGCAAGGGTGCGTTTGCCGAACAGAAGCACGATGTCACTAACCGACCACAGTTTGTAACTCGATCGTCTCACATTTTCCGCGCGAAGCAGGATGGTTCGGAAATCGAAGTTGTCCTGACTGGTGGAATGGACAATCCAGTCAATGTTGCATTCAATTCTACGGGCGAACGGTTTCTTAGCTGCACGTTCTTTCAAAATCCCGAAGCCGGTCGTCGCGATGGACTGATTCACGCCATCTACGGTGGTGTCTATGGCAAGAAACATGATTCGATCTACGAACATCCGATGACTGGCGATGTCATGCCGGTACTCAATCATCAAGGCGCGGCGGCTCCGTGTGGCCTGATCGGCGGAAGTGATGTGCTCTTTGGCGGAACAGCAACGGACAATTTGTTCGCGTGTTATTTCAATCTCCATAAAGTCGTGAGACACGAACTCATCGCGAATGGTCCGACATTTGACACCGTCGATACAGATTTTCTGGCGTGTGATCATCCGGATTTTCATCCAACGGATGTCTTCGAAGACGCCGACGGAAGCTTGCTGATTGTCGATACAGGCGGCTGGTACAAAGTCTGCTGCCCGACTTCACAACTGGCAAAACCAGATGTGCTAGGCGGCATCTACCGCGTTCGCCGAAAGGATACCGAATCCGTCGCTGATCCCCTGGGACTTAAAATCGATTGGAAAGCAGCCACATCCAAAGAACTGTCCTTATTGTTGAGCGACAAGCGACTCTTCGTACAGCGCCGTGCTACGGCTATGTTGCGATCAATCGGCCCCGATGCGGCGGCAGCAATTTCCAGCGTTGCCCTGACACATTCATCCGCAAGCAGCCGTCTGCGAGCTGTCTGGTGTCTGGCGGGGATTGAATGTGCAGATGCGCGCGTTGCGGTTGCAGCAGCACTCAGCGACAAAGACGCCTCCGTGCGCCAGTCTGCAGCCCACGTGGCCGGGCTGTGGCGAGAAAAAGCCGCATTGCCGCAATTGCTGAATATCGCGGCATCCAAAGACGCTGGTCCAGCCCGCGCTGCGATGGAGGCCATTGGGCGAATTTGCGAACCCCAAACTGTCGCCGACGTTCTTCGCATCGCAGGGACACTGACGTCAAAGCAACACGATGCCTCAGGAGCTCCCGCAGACGCCGCTGAACGCATTCGAGAACATGCCTGTATCTACGCATTGATCGAAACTGCCGCACCACAAGAAACGCGAACTGGCCTGACATCGACGTCACCGAGGACTCAACGCGCGGCATTGGTCGCATTAGATCAGATGCCTAACGGCGGACTATCCGCTGATGACGTGCTTTCTCAATTGAACTCAAAAGATGACGCGCTACGAGCCACGGCGGTCTGGGTCTTGCGACGTCACTCAGACTGGGGCGAATCACTTGCCAGCTATTTTGAGACTCGACTGACACAAATTGAAAGCTTGTCCCCGGACGAAACAGAACTCACCACTGACTTACTCGCATCTCTCGCTGATTCTCCGGCGATTCAAAACCTCGTAGAAAAACATTTGAACGGCAACCATAAACCTGCAACAGAATTGTGCCTCAACGCAATCGCACGCACAACGCTGTCATCGGCACCGCCAGGTTGGCTGGTTGCACTCGACAGCCAATTGGGTCAAGCGACTGATTCCGATGTGACCAACATCATTGCCGCTGTGCTGAACCTGCGACTTCCGAAGGAGGGACATCCTGAACTTCAACAGTCATTGGCAAACATCGCTTCGAAGCAATTGCTGCCTGCAGAAACTCGACTCTCGGCACTCAGCGCCGCCGGGGCGAATCGTGCAATTGACGAGAACACCTTTCAAATGCTGCTGACGTTGATCACGAGCGACCATGCATTAAATGATCGAACGTCTGCATGCAACTGTCTGGCATCAGCAGCTCTCACGACCGATCAGTTGAACGCTCTGCTGACTTCCACTCAGCATATTGGCCCGATGGATCTGCCACGACTGTTGCCTGCATTTGAACGCGATGGTTCCGAAGTCTTCGGCCTGAAACTTGTCGCAGGGTTAACAGAATCAAAAGGTCTGCGAGGCCTGCGAGCGGATCTTATCAGCCAGATGCTCAAGAAATATCCGGCTTCGGTACAAGCTGAAGGGCTTAAGCTGCAGCGTCTGCTGAATGCAAGTCTCGAGGAACAAACAGCGGCGCTGGAAAAAACTCTGGCGACGCTGCCCGAAGGCGACACCCGTCGCGGCCATGAAGTCTTTATGAGCAAAAAAGCCGCCTGCAATGCCTGTCACAAGCTCGGCTATGGTGGCGGCCGATTGGGCCCGGATCTCACAAGTATCGGCCGAGCTCGTAATCGTCGTGACTTGCTGGAGGCGATGATGTTTCCCAGCATCAGCATCGTGCGAGGGTATGAATCTGTTTCGGTGGAACTGAACGATGGTCGTGTCGTCAGCGGGATTGTGACCAGCGAAAGTGGTGACGAAATTGTCATCTCCGTCGATGCTCAAAAGACGCATCGAATTTCCCGCACAGACATTGCCGAGATTGTGCCTTCCAGTGTTTCCCCAATGCCCAATGGACTGGCAACTGCTTTGACTCAACAGGAGATCGCAGATGTGATTGCGTTCCTTCTGAGCAATGAACGTTGAGCAGACTTCGCTCGGCGATCCGGTGACTCGTTCCGGTGACTCGTTCCGGGGCTCCAGCCCTGGAACGCACTGCTCTGGAGGCTCTTGCCTCCGCTGCCCTCGGGAAGAATCGCCAAAGTGCTGCGGAACAAGGAGTGAACTTCATGATTCACCACTCTGCACACAAACAAATCGTTGACAATCGCCACAATTTCTGCGGTAATAACGGTCCGCACTTTATTGCCCACCTGTCATTTTTCAGCGATTGCTCGTTGAGGGACCTCATGACGCTTGTTGCCCAACCGTTTCATCGCAAATTCGCTTGCATCGCGATCATTCTGGCGTTCGCCATCTGCAGTGGCGTTCGAGCCGACGATAACATCAACTACAACCGCGACGTGCAGCCGATTCTTTCGGACAACTGCTATAAGTGTCACGGGCCCGACGCTGCTGAACGCCAAGCCGGACTGCGGTTGGATTCACACGAAGGTGCGATCACAAAACTGGATTCCGGTGCTACGGCGATCGTTCCCGGTAAGATCGACGAAAGCGAACTCATCGCAAGGCTGAAATCAACAGATCCTGACATTGTGATGCCTCCAGCTTCAAGCGGCAAGAAACTGACTCCGCAACAAATCGACACGCTCTCGAAATGGGTCGAACAGGGAGCTGAATACAAAGGACACTGGTCGTTCATCCGCCCCGAACGGCCCGCCATGCCAACTGTCAGCGACGCAGCATGGTCTCGGAATCCGATCGATCGCTTCGTCATGGAAAAACTAGATGCCGCCGGACTGACGCCATCACCTGAAACTGAACGTGTCACACTCATTCGTCGCGTCACCTTAGATCTCTCCGGACTACCCCCGACTCCGACTGAAGTGCAGGCGTTTCTGAATGATGCCGATCCAGACGCATACGAGAAAGTTGTTGATCGACTGCTGAAGTCACCACGCTACGGCGAACAGATGACTCGCTACTGGCTGGACCTGGTGCGGTACGGCGATTCGCATGGTCTGCATCTTGATAACGAACGCGCGCTCTGGAAATATCGCGAATGGGTCATCAAGGCTTTTAACGACAACAAGCACTTCGATGACTTTACGATAGAACAGCTTGCCGGAGATCTATTGCCGGACTCAACGATCGATCAAAAAATCGCAACCGGGTTCAATCGCTGCAATGTCTCGACCAGCGAAGGCGGATCAATCAACGAAGAGGTGCTCGTACGCTATGCTGTGGATCGTACCGAAACGATGTCCACGATCTTCATGGGTATGACCACGGGATGTGCCGCCTGTCACGACCACAAGTTTGATCCGGTGACGCAAAAGGAGTTTTATCAACTCTTCGCGTTCTACAACGCTTCGGCCGACGCTGCTATGGACGGCAACGCGCTCGCGCCTCCACCAACAATTCGAGTCCCATCGTCTGAACAAACAACGATGCTCGCAGAGCTTGACGCCAAACTACCGACGATCAGGGAACAGATCGCGACGGCATTGACCGCCGTGGACTATGTGGACCCCGGCATCGCGAATCCTGATGCCGCTGCCAACGCAGCCGAACCTGCTGAATTCATCTGGATCGACGATGAAGGTCCAGCCGGAGCTCAGTTGCAGGGAGATACACCATGGGAATTCGTGTCGGCCCCGGATCATCCGGTTCATACAGGATCAAAGGCAACTCGACGCGAAGCTCCGGCGCTCAGCCAGCACTTTTTTACCGGAGCCAATCCGACACTGAAAATCGGCGAAGGAGACAAGCTGTTCGCGTATTGCTGGATTGATCCGGCCAATCCGCCCAAGTCTGTCATGCTGCAGTTCAATGATGGCGTCTGGACTCACCGCGCGTTCTGGGGCGAAGATCTGATTCCATTCGATTCCGGCACTGGCGAAAATCATCGTCCTATGGGACCTTTGCCGAAAGCGGGCGAATGGGTTCGTCTGGAAGTCGATGCGGCTCACGTGGGCCTGAAAGCTGGCGCGGAACTCAACGGTTGGGCGTTCACACAATTCGGCGGACTGGTATATTGGGACACCGCTGGCACTGTCACTCGCACTCCGCAGAACGGCCAGTCGTTCGAATCTCAGCTTGCATGGGAAGCACACGATCGTAGTCTCGAAAAATCCACCGTGCCTCAGCCCGTTCGCGATGCCATCAAAGTCGAAACGGACAAACGCACTCCGGAGCATGCAAAACTCATTCGAGAGCACTTCGTACAGTTCGTATTTCCAAAAACTCGCGTCGCATTTGAGCCACTTCAAAAACAATTGGACGATCTGACTAAAGAACGCACCGACATCGACGGCGCAGTTGCCGTCACGATGATCATGCAAGACCTGCCAACGCCGCGCGATACGTTTGTACTGAAGCGCGGCGAATATGACCAGCTCGGCGACAAGGTCGAAGCGAACGTGCCAGCGATGTTTCCGCCGCTGCCCGAAGGCGCGCCGAAGAATCGCCTTGGTCTGGCGAAGTGGCTGACTGATCCATCGCATCCACTGACAGCTCGAGTCACTGTGAATCGTTACTGGCAGCAGTACTTCGGCGTGGGTATCGTGAAGACGGCCGAAGATTTTGGCATGCAGGGGCGCTGGCCGACCCATCCAAAACTACTCGACTGGCTGGCGGTGGAATTCCTTGAGAGTGGTTGGGATATCAAAGCGCTGCAGAAGCTGATCGTTATGTCCAGCACCTATCGTCAGTCGTCGAATGTGTCACCCGAGTTGCTGTCTATCGACCCGGATAACGATCTGCTCGCCCGTGGCCCGCGATTCCGACTGGATGCCGAAGTTGTCCGCGACAGCGCGTTGGCGATGAGCGGTTTGCTGATCGAAGAATTCGGCGGCAAGAGCGTGCGACCGTATCAACCGAGCGGCATCTGGGAATCTGTGGCATTCGTCGGCAGTACGACTCAGAACTACAAACGCGACGACGGCGATGCACTTTACCGTCGCAGCCTGTACACGTTCTGGAAACGCACAGCACCACCGCCATCACTGATGGCATTCGACGCACCGTCCCGTGAAACCTGCGTCGCCCGCCGCGCTCGTACGAACACACCGCTACAGGCGCTGGTACTGATGAATGACACGCAATACGTGGAAGCATCGCGTCGTCTGGCCGCACGCATGATGCGCGAAGGCGGCGATTCTTTAGAAAAGCAGCTCGCATCCGGTTTTGAAATCTGCACTGGCAGAATTCCTTACCCTCATGAAATGCAGATTCTGAATCGAGTCCACGCTGAACAACTTACTCACTATCAGGCGTCTCCTGCCGAGGCCGAAAAACTCATCGTCATCGGCGCGTCGCCTCGCACGGATAACCTCGATCCGGCAAATCACGCGGCTATGACGATGATGGCTAACCTGATGCTGAATCTGGATGAGACAATTACGAAGGAGTGATTCCGCATTCGGAAATTCAGTTTTCAGGCAGTACAATTCAGGATCGGCATTACTGGCGTTTACAGGTTTTTTAAGTTGTTAATTTGGAATAATCGGCAGACTGGCCGATAATTCAACATGCCGACCAATTGTTTGCCACATTCGCAATTCTAATCGTCGGCCATCGACTCAAGTTTTCAAATGAAAGGGGGGGAAGGAATATGCAGTCCATTGAAGAGCGTGTTGCGAGACTCGAACAAGTCGTCTTCAACCGCAACAGGACGGTCGCAAAGGACGCCTGGGTGAACAGCGTTGGTACTGTCACGGACGACTCAATCGCAAAATCAATCATTGATGAAGCGCTCAGAATTCGCGAAGCGGAACGAGCTGAAGCTCGAAAAGAATATGAGTCTGAATTCAATGCTCATTCTTGATACCGATCACATCAGCGTACTGCAACGCACGTCCGATACTGCAGAGCGGCTTCAACGGCGATTGTTGCTCAGTCGCGACAATCCAGTGATGACGGCGATTACACTCGAAGAACAGTCTCGCGGTTGGATTACCCAGCTTGGACGACTTTCAGCCGATGTCTCATTGCAGACTCGGTGCTATGATCGCATCGTTGAAATGTTTGCCTTCCTGGGACATTGGCATGTACTCACTTTCTCGCAGGCCGCCGCGACTGAATTTAAAAGACTCGGGCAGGCACTGTTTCACCAGAACCCAACATGAAGTTGAATTTGTGCCAAAAACCGATTCATCAAATCCCTACTCGCCGCCCGCATTGACGACAGAGCATGCGACTGTCAATGATGCAGCCAGCGTTTCGAATTTCGGTCGTCGCAAACGCAAAAAATTGCATCAGATGCTGTTTGCAATGGCAATCTTTGGTTTCGCGATCGGACTCTTTCCGGAAGGCTCAACGCTGGAGCGAATTGCAACGTTTGCCGCAGGGCTGTCTTTCACAATCCTGACTCTGGGCTGGTGCAGTATTGATCGCGAAGAACGGAATCTGGAATCTTGGCGATTCTTTGTGCCGATGATGGTTTTTCTGCCAGGACCATTCCTCATGATTCCGATTTACTTGTTTGCAACACGTGGTCTCGAAGGATTTGCAGCAACGGCAAAAGCATTTGCATTCTTTGTGTTAATGATGGTTATCGTTGCAGTAACATCAATCGCAGGATTATTAGTGACGGGCAGAGTTTAGTGGTATATCCTGCGGACGGTTTGAAATAAGGTTCTCGTTCCGAGGCTCCAGCCTTGGAACGGAATGCACGGGAGGCTCCTGCCTCGACATTGATTTTCGGAGGCAAGAGCCTCCAACACAGCGCGTTCTTGGGCTGGAGCCCCGGAACGAGATCGTGAGTGATGAATCTGGAGTGAACCTATGAAATCCCAGAAGCGTGCATGTTCCGGTCCCGTTACTCGACGCGACTTGCTGACCGCCGGAGCCCTCGGAATCGGCGGGTTGACGTTGCCGGATTTGTTTCGCCTGCAGGCTCGCGCGGAGGAAGCAGGTCGCGCAGTTGATCGAGAGACATCCGTCATCTTCGTCTGGTTACCAGGTGGTCCGCCTCACATGGATATGTACGACATGAAGCCCGAAGCTTCGTCGGACTACCGCGGTGTGTTTCGCCCGATTCCAACCAACGTGGCTGGCCTAGATGTCTGCGAACTGATGCCACGCCATGCGGCGATTGCTGATAAGTATTCCGTAGTACGATCGATTTCGCATCAATTCGCTGACCACGGCGGCGGTCACAAGCGGATGATGACGGCCCGCATTCCGGCGACTCCAGTGAACACGGTCAATGATGCACCGGCCACGGGTTCGATTGTGGCGAAATGTCGTGAACACATCGACAACGGCATTCCAAACTACGTCTCGCTGAATCCTGGTGGCCGCATCAACGACGTCTTCGCTCAGGGGCCAGCGTATTTAAGTCAGGCGTATCTGCCGTTCAACGTCCAGGGCGATCCGAATCAACCGAACTTTTCCATCCCCAACATCGAACTGAACACATCGATTGCAGGCCGCGTTGACGACCGCATGTCGCTGCTGGGAAGTCTCGATCGTCTGGAACGCAAAGTCGATGCATCGAAGATGATGGATTCCATCGACCACTATCAGCAACGTGCCGTTAGCATGCTCATGGGTAACGCTGCGAAAAAGGCATTTGACTTATCACGCGAACCCGATGAACTCCGCGATCGTTACGGTCGCCACTGCTGGGGCCAGCGAGCCTTGATGGCTCGCCGATTAGTGGAAGCAGGTGTTAGCTTCGTCACAGTCGTGATGGAGAATCCGTATCAATCGGGCGTTCCGTCACTTAAACGAGGCACGTACAACTGGGACTCTCACGCGGTCAACTGTCACATTTGGGATGACCTCAGCGTGCGACTGCCAATCTACGATCAAGCCGTGACTGCGTTAATCGAAGACGTGTATCAACGCGGCCTCGACAAGAAAACGCTGATCGTCGTCACTGGCGAATTCGGACGCACGCCGCGAATTGAAAACACCGTTGGTTCACAAACCGGAGTCAAGCAACCCGGTCGCGACCATTGGCCGCAAGCCATGTCGCTCATAATGGCTGGCGGCGGAATTCGCACCGGCCAGGTCATCGGTTCAACGAACTCCAAAGGCGAACATCCGGAAGAACGCCCACTCACACCAAACGATTTGTGGGCCACGGTTTATCGCCATCTCGGCATCAACCCCGACGATTCGTTCCTCGACTACGGCGGTCGGCCAATGCCAATCCTGCCGTTTGGTAGCCCCATAAGTGAATTGATTTGATTTTGCGATTGATCAGTGAACTGGTCATTGTTTATCGGGCGTATCCAAAACTGAATCAGAGAGGCAAGAATTCGATGCGGTTTGCAATATCTTCAGGCTCATAAACGACGGCGATTACACTCAGATCTCGAACCGCCTACCCTACAGTAATCCTCAGCTGGTGGGCATAAATCACACCTGCAAACTGGATGGATGCAGCTTGGCGCATCGTCGCCTCCGTTAGCAAATAATCATCCATGGAAAAAAGCACGCGGCCCAGATTTGTAGCTCGGTCCAGCAAATCAGGGTCAGCCAACATGGCACAGCCATCTTCCTGTGCCGTCAGAACATCGACTCCGCTGCGGCGAAGTCCCTCCGTGATCGCTCGTCGAATATGCACGTCCATATAAAGAGCGATGCTCAGCAGTTCCCGGTCGCGATTTTTTGGCGGAAATTTGTTGGTATTTTGATCTTCTGTTTCGTAATCGGAGCGGTCATGATGCTTGCCTGGATCTCCCAGTTTACTTCTCAGGCAAAAGGATTTGCTCAGTATGGATCGCTCGGCAAGGAAGGGACGACGGGCTCTCAGTGCGGATGGTCTGTTCAAACTCATCCGGAAACGTTGCGCGCGTCTGCCTGATGCGCGGGCCGTGAAGGTGGATATTTCTCTGGCCGACGCGCTGCTGTCGGCCTTCGCGATGTTCTCGCTGAAGGATCCGTCGCTGCTGGCGTTTGACCAGCGACGACAAGATCCGAGCGACAACTTTCGCACG
>Ga0105046_10013162_pt1 | contig 12821 bp, 8 predicted proteins | sample MAT03_FD_78385 | JGI IMG/M metagenome (GOLD analysis project Ga0105046, IMG submission 78385) | Freshwater microbial communities from Lake Fryxell liftoff mats and glacier meltwater in Antarctica - MAT-03 (megahit assembly) | ecosystem: Environmental > Aquatic > Freshwater > Ice > Liftoff... | reverse complement strand
TGTTGCCGGCCCCACGCGCAAGCTGGAAGGCTATCGCGACAGCGCCTTCCGCGGCCAGGTTCTGTACGAACCGGGCAAAGACCTGAGCGTGCTGGCCAATGTGCATGCACGCGACTACCTGGGTTCGGCCCGCTTGTTCCGCGCCAACATCATCAAGCCCGGTACCAACGATCTGGTGGCCGGCTTCAACCCCAAGCGCATCTCCATCGACGGCGAGAACACGTCCGAGCTGCAGAACCTCGGTGGCAACCTGCGCGTGCGGGTGGGTCTGAGCGGCGTGGCGCTTTATTCGATCACGGGCCTGGAAACCGTGAAGACCTTCAGCCGCGGTGACATCGACGGTGGCTTCGGTGCCAGCTTTCTGCCCGCCAGCGGTCCGGGCAACATCCCGTTTGCGTCGGCCAGTGCCGACGGCATGCCCGAGCACAGCCAATTCACCCAGGAACTGCGTCTGGAAAGCGCCGCCGCCGGCCCCTTCACCTGGCAGACCGGTGTGTTCCTGTTCCGCGAGAGCTACCAGGTCGAAAGCTTCAGCTACGACAGCACCGCGGCAAACAAGCAAGACGGCTATCAGCGCGTGAAGCAGACCAACGATGCCTATGCCGTCTTTGGTGCCGTGAACTACGCCGTCACCTCCGAATTGAAGCTGCGCGGCGGCCTGCGTTACACGAAGGACAAGAAGCAGTTCAACGTCGAAGACTATTTGAACAGCGGTTTCGTGCCTTGCGTGTTGAGCAAGAAGTGCACGCTGGCCGACCTCGGCAAGGCCGGCCCCTTGAGTGCCAGCCCCAGCGACGGCAAGCTCAGCTGGGACTTGAGCGGCAGTTATGCGCTGAACAAGGACGCCAACGTTTACGCCCGCTACGCCACCGGCTTCCGTGGCTCCAGCGTGCAAGGTGCCAGTGCCTTCAACGACCAGAGCGTGGCCAAGGCCGAGACCAACGACTCGATCGAAGCCGGCGTCAAGGCCGACCTGTTCAACAAGCGCGCGCGTTTGGCCTTCAGCGTGTTCAGCTACACCGTGAAGAACCTGCAGTTGACGGCTGTCGGCGGCGCGGCCAATGCCAATATCTTGCTGAATGCCAAGAAGGCCCAGGGCCGTGGCTTCGAGCTCGACTTCCAGAGCTACATCACCGACAACCTGTTGGGCACCGTCAGCCTGGGCTACAACGACACCGAGATCAAGGACCCGGGTCTGGCTGTGGCCGTTTGCGCAGCCTGCACGGTGACCAACCCCAAGACCGCCGGCGGTTTGGCCCTGATCAACGGCAACCCGCTGCCACAAGCGCCCAAGACCACCGCAGCCTTCACGCTGAAGTACACGCAGCCGGTGGGCAACGGTGAGATGTATGCCTTCACCGACTGGGTCTACCGCGACAAGGTGAACTTCTTCCTTTATCAGTCCACCGAATTCACCGGCAAGGCCATGACCGAAGGCGGCCTGCGGGTGGGCTACATATGGAACAACAGCAAGTACGACGTGGCGGCCTTTGGTCGCAACATCACGAACCAGATCCGCATCGTGGGTGGCATCGACTTCAACAACTTGACGGGCTTCATCAACGACCCGCGCACGGTTGGCGTGCAATTCAAAGCGTTGTTTTGAGGCCCCCGAGCTCGCTGGCGCTCGCTTGCTTCGCAGCCAGCGCTCTGTTTAGCTCGCTGACGCTGGCTCAGCCGGCGATCATCTTTGAGCTGGGTGGCAAGAACGACAAGAGCTTCGGGCAGGCGGCCTGGGAAGGGGCTGAGCGCTGGAAGAAGGTCAGTGGCAAGCCTTACTTCGAGTTCGAAATCGCCAACGCCGCGCAGCGCGAGCAGGCGGCGCGGCGGTTTGCGCAGCGTGGGGCGAATCCGGTGGTGGGGGTGGGCTTTCCGCAGGCCAGCAGCATCGAGGCCGTGGCCCGCGAATTTCCGAACACGCGGTTTGCCATCGTGGACATGGTGGTGAACCTGCCCAATGTGCAAAGCTTCGTCTACCGCGAACACGAAGGCGCGTTCCTGGCGGGTGCACTGGCTGCGCTGGCCAGCAAAACCGGCAAGCTGGGTTTCGTGGGCGGGCAGGACATCCCGCTGGTGCGCAAGGTACTGTGCGGCTACGAGCAAGGCGCGCGTTACGCCAATCCCAAGGTGCAATTCGTCTCGGCGATGACCGGCACCACCAACGCCGCCTGGACCGACCCCGCACGCGGCGCTGAACTGGCGCGGTCGCAAGCAGCGCAGGGCGCAGACGTCATTTTCGCAGCCGCCGGCACCACTGGCCTGGGCGTGTTGCAGGCGGTGAAAGACCTGGGTTTGCTGGGCATCGGCGTGGACAGCAACCAGAACGGCCTGCACCCCGGTCACATCCTGACCAGCATGTTGAAGCGCACCGATGTGGCGGTGGAACAAGCCTTCAAAGGCGTGAAGCCAGGCATCACCGCGCTGGGACTGAAGGAGGGCGGGCTGGACCTGGCTTACGACGCCCACAACGCCAAACTCGTCAGCGCGGCCATGCGCAGCAAGGTGGAGGCGGCCAAGGCAGACATCATTGCGGGCCGAATTCAAGTGATCGATTACACGGCCACCCTGGCCTGCAAGTAGGCTGCGCACCACAGGCTTTCCGTATACATGGGCGCAGAGAGCTTCTGGCCGCGATACTGCGATGCAGGGTTCTTCCACTCCACGGTCGACGATGCCGCACGATCCGCGCGATCAGCGCCAGGCTTGTTTTGCCGCACCCGCCGATCCGTTGGCTCTGTTGCAAGCCGCCGCTGTGCCCATGTTGCAGGTCGACGCGACCGGCCAGGTGATCTGGGCCAACGCGGCGGCGGTGCAGAAGCTGGATGCCCAGCCCGGCAGTTCGGCGGCTGCGCTTTGGCAAGATATGGATCTGCCTGAAGAAGTCGGCATCCAAGCCGAGGATGAACCCGGGCCGCAACGTCGCGCCGCGCTGGATGGCCAGTCCTACCGCATCACGGTGGCGCCACTGTCTGACGGCACCAGCCTGTGGACGATGCAGTCCACGCAGACGCTGAGCAAGGTGCGTGCGGAGCTGGGTCATCAGCTCGAACTGATGGGCCTGGCACGCGAATTTGGCCGCGTGGGTGTTTGGGAGCGTGACGTGCGCACCTTGCAAGGCCGCTGGGACCGCGAAATGTTGCGCTTCTGGGGGCTGGACCCGAACCAAGGCTCGCCGGACTTTGCGCAAGCCACGCGGAACATCTTCGAGGAAGACCGCGTTGCCATCGGCAACATCTTCACCGCATCAATCAAGCAGGCCGGTCACTACAGCACCCGTTACCGGGTGCGTGGCTACGACGGGCAGGTGCGGCGCATCCACTCGCAGTGGCTGGTCAAGAACGGCTCCGATGGCCAGCCCGAGCGGGTTCTGGGCCTGATGATGGACGACACCGAGACCTGTGCGCTGGCGCAGGCCGCGCAAGAGTTGGGCTCGCAACTGGCGCTGGCGGTCGAGGTCTCGGGCCTGGCCATCTGGCGGCACGACATGGACGCTGGGCGCACGCACTATTCCGACCAGGGTTGGGCGGCGCTGGGCATGACCCCGCGGCCCGAGGGCCTGACCTTGGCCGAGGTGCGTACCCTCATCCATCCGGACGACTTGCCTGCCGTCATGGCTTCGGCTGTGGCCGCCATGGACAGCCCGCATCCGGTGAACGTGGAAGCCCGCTATCGGCACGCCGATGGCAGCTGGCGGCACCAGATGCTGCGCCGGACCGTGCTGCGCGACGCCCAGGGGCGCCCGACTGCGTTCCTGGGCGTAGCCATGGACATCACCGACCAGCGGGTTTCCGAACAGGCCCTGCAGACCGCAGAAGAGCGCATCGGTCTGGCGGTTCGGGGTGTGGGTCTGGGCACGTGGGAGCTGGACCTCGAAACCGGCAGCGCGCTGTGGGACGAGCAGATGTGGCGCTTGCGTGGGCGCGACCCGCAGAACCGCGCGATGACAGCGGCCGAGCGCATGGCCTGTGTGCACCCGGCCGATCGCGCCTGGCTGCAAGAAGCGTTGGCGCAAGACAGGGCCATCGAAGGCACCCTCGAACGCCAGTTCCGTGTTCAGTGGCCCGACGGCCAGGTGCGCTGGCTGGCGTCTCGTTCGCGGGCGCTGGTGGACAGCCACGGCCGACCACGGCGCATCGGCGTCAACTGGGACATCACCGACAGCCGCATCACCGCGACCGCGCTGCACGAACGTGAAGTGGCCTTGCGCGACAACGAAGCCAAGTCGCGCTTCCTGGCGCGCATGAGCCACGAACTGCGCACGCCCTTGAACGCCGTGCTTGGCTTCACCGCCTTGCTGCAGGCTGCCGAATCGGCCGAATCGGCCGAATCGGCCGCTGACGCAGCTGGCACCTTGCATCGGCAGCGGCTCGCGCACATCGCCGCTGCCGGCAAACACCTTCTGGCGCTGATCAGCGACGTGCTGCACCTTTCGGCGCTGGCCGGCGGTGGCGTGCGCATCACGCTGGAACCTGTGGCCTTGAGGCCCTTGCTCGACGGCGCGATGGCATTGCTGGGGCCAGACCCTCAGCCGCCTGGTCGGCCCCCTGTCCCTGTGCGCGCTGGCACCCTGGACGAGGTGGTGGTGGGCGACGCCACCCGGCTGCGCCAGGTGCTGCTGAATCTTCTGTCGAACGCCATCAAGTACAACCGCCCCGGTGGCGAAGTGCGGGTCGACGCGCAGCGCCAAGGCGACCGCGTGCTGCTGCGCGTGGCCGACGACGGGCGCGGTCTTGACGAAACGCAGCGCAGCCAACTCTTCGAGCCCTTCAACCGGCTGGGCGCAGACCTTGAAGCCATCGAGGGCACCGGCATCGGCCTGGCCATCGTGAAGGCCCTGGTCGAACGCATGGATGGCAGCATTGCCGTGCACAGCCAGCTTGGCGTGGGCACCGTGGTCGAGGTGAGTTTGCGCGCCGGTCCGGTGGCGGTGTCCGAGCCGACTCTGAAAAGCGAACCGTCGCGTGTGCCGCAATCGCCTGTGGCGGCGACTGCGTCTGCGTCTGCGTCTGCGTCCACGGGCGCGCAGCGGCGTCTGCTTTACATCGAAGACAACCCGGTCAACGCCTTGATCATCATGGAGTTGCTGGCCCCGCGCACCGACCTGCATCTTCACGTGGCGGTGGACGGCACCAGCGGCCTGGCCCAGGCCCTGGCACTTCAGCCTGAACTTATCTTGCTCGACATGCAACTGCCCGATTTCGATGGCTATGAGGTGATGCGTCGGTTGCGCGCCGACCCGCGCACCGCAGGCATTCGGTGCGTTGCGCTGTCGGCCAATGTGATGCCGCAAGACATCGAGCGCGCTTTGCAGGCCGGCGTGTCCGACTACTGGACCAAGCCGCTGGACTTCACGGCTTTCACGGCGGCCATAGACGCGCTTTTCGGCCCGGCACTCTGAGCGCAGACTTCGTTCATGACGCCCTGCACGGCGCGGTCCTACACTGCGCGCCGATGCAAGTTCATGTCCTGGGCCGCAAGCCGTACACCGATGTAGAAGCCGCCATGCGCCGCTTCACGGCCGATCGAACGGCCGACAACGAGGACCAGCTTTGGCTGGTCGAACACGCTCCCGTCTACACCCAGGGCATAGCCGGCCGCAACGACCACGTGCTGGACGCCGGCGACATTCCCGTGGTGCGCACCGACCGCGGCGGACAGGTCACGTATCACGGGCCCGGGCAGGTGGTGGCCTACCCGCTGGTGGACCTCAGACGCATCGGCATCTACGTGAAGGAATACGTCTACCGCATCGAAGAGGCGGTCATCGACACCTTGTGGACCTTCGGTGTCGTCGGCCACCGCGTGCGCGGTGCGCCGGGCCTGTATGTGCGTGTGGCGCGGCCCTTCGAACACGACGTGCTGCGCATCGACAGCATCGACCCCTTCAAAGGCCTGGGCAAGATCGCCGCTTTGGGCATCAAGGTCAGCCGCCACTGCGCGTACCACGGCGCGGCCTTGAATGTGGCGATGGACCTGGAACCCTTCGGCCGCATCAACCCCTGCGGCTATGCCGGCTTGCAGACCGTGGACCTGCGCAGTCTCGGCGTGCAAGTGCCGTGGGACGAGGCAGCCGGCGTGCTGGCCCGCAGGCTGGGCGTGCGTTTGCGGCCTTGAATCTTTGTGGGCTGAGTCGGGCCGACGGTGCGCGCCCGACCGCTTGGCCTTGCACAGTGCGGGCGCTGCCTGCGCCGGTAAACTCGGCTTCCCACTTTTCCCAGCGCCAACGCGGGGCTGCAGCCCGGCGACGCACGCACCCATGAGCACGGCCTACGACCCCACCGCCAAGCAGAAATCGCAGGCCAAGACCAGCCGCATTCCGATCAAGATCGTGCCGGTTGAGGCCGCTCACGTGCTGAAGAAGCCCGACTGGATTCGTGTGAAGGCGGGCTCGCCTTCAACCCGTTTCTACGAGATCAAGCAGATCCTGCGCGAACACAGGCTGCACACCGTGTGCGAAGAAGCCAGCTGCCCGAACATCGGCGAATGTTTTGGCAAGGGCACGGCCACCTTCATGATCATGGGCGACAAGTGCACGCGCCGCTGCCCATTTTGCGACGTGGGCCACGGCCGACCCGACCCGCTGGATGCCGACGAGCCGCTGAACCTGGCCAAGACCATTGCGGCGCTGAAACTGAAGTACGTGGTCATCACCAGCGTCGACCGCGACGACCTGCGCGACGGTGGTGCCGGGCACTTCGTGGACTGCATCCGCCAGACCCGCGCGCTGTCACCGCAAACCCGCATCGAAGTGCTGGTGCCCGACTTCCGCGGCCGCGACGAGCGTGCGCTGTCCATCTTGCGCGAAGCCCCGCCCGACGTGATGAACCACAACCTGGAAACCGCGCCGCGCCTGTACAGGGAAGCGCGGCCGGGTTCCGACTACGCCTTCAGCCTGAACCTGCTGAAAAAGTTCAAGGAACAGGTGCCTGGCGTGCCCACCAAGAGCGGCATCATGGTCGGCCTGGGCGAAACCGACGAAGAGATCCTGCAGGTGATGCGCGACATGCGCGCGCACCACATCGACATGCTCACCATCGGCCAGTACCTCGCGCCCAGCGGCCACCACCTGCCGGTGCGCCGTTACGTGCACCCCGACACCTTCAAGATGTTCGAAGCCGAAGCCCGGAAGATGGGTTTCACCCACGCTGCCGTCGGCGCCATGGTGCGCAGCAGTTACCACGCCGACCAGCAGGCGCACGCGGCCGGCGTGGCCGGCGTGCTGGCTTGATGCGCCCCTTGTTTCACCGATTCACCTTTGCATTTCGCGCACCATGAATTCATTTGCTCAAGCCATTTCCCAAGCCAACCGCCCGCTGCTGAAACTGCTGCGCGAGATGCCCAAGGCGGAACTGCACATCCACATCGAAGGCTCGCTCGAGCCGGAATTGATCTTCCAGTTGGCGCAGCGCAATGGCACGGCGCTGCCCTATGCCAACGTGGAAGCGCTGCGGGCGGCCTACGCCTTCACCGACCTGCAGAGCTTCCTGGACATTTACTACGCCGGTGCCAGCGTGCTGCTGAAGGAGGAAGACTTCTTCGACATGGCCTGGTCGTATTTCCTGCGCGCGCGCGCTGACAACGTCGTGCATGCCGAGTTGTTTTTCGATCCGCAGACCCACACCGACCGCGGTGTGCCCATCGAAAACGTTATCCAGGGACTGAGCCGCGCGTGCGTCCGAGCGCGGGCCGATCTGGGCATCAGCGGCTCGTTGATCCTGTGTTTCCTGCGCCACCTCAGCGAAGAGGCCGCCTTTGCCACGCTGGAGCAAGCTATGCCTTACCGCCAGCACTTCATCGGCGTGGGGCTGGACAGCAGCGAGAAGGGCCATCCGCCCTCGAAGTTCAAGGCTGTGTTCGCGCGCTGTCGCGAGTTGGGTCTGCACGTGGTGGCCCACGCCGGCGAGGAAGGCCCGCCCGCCTACATCGAAGAGGCCCTGGACCTGCTGAAGGTGCAGCGCATCGACCACGGCGTGCGCTGCGTGGAAGACGCGGCGCTGGTGCGGCGTCTGGCCAAAGAGCGCATGCCGCTGACGGTGTGCCCGCTGTCCAACGTGAAGCTGTGTGTCTACAAGACTCTGGCCGACCACCAACTGCCAGCGCTGCTGAAGGCCGGCTTGTGTGTCACGGTCAACAGCGACGACCCGGCCTACTTCGGCGGCTACATCAACGACAACTTCACCGCCACCTTTGACGCCCTGCCGCAACTCGGCCGCGAAGAGGCCTATACCCTGGCTGCCAACAGCTTTGAAGCCAGCTTTGCCTCGGCCGCCGACAAGGCGGTGTGGAAGGCCGCCCTGGACGCCGTGTTCGCCCGCATACCGGCCTGATCGGCGTGATCTGCGCGAAGCAGCCGCAGCGGCATCCCGGCTGAGGGCTCTCGCGCGATCGGGGCTTTGCGTACCGCACACAGACCGGCGGCATTGATTCGGTTAGCGTGCAGGAATGTCGAATCTGCCTGCCCACCACGCCCCTTCCACCTTTGCCCTGGCCTGGCGCCAGACCGTGCGCGACTTTCGCGCCGGCGAACTGCGCCTGCTGGTGGTGGCCGTCTTGCTGGCCGTGGCCGCCCTGACAGCGGTGGGTTTTTTTGCCGACCGCCTGAACTCAGGTTTGCAGCGTGACGCCCGGCAGATGCTGGGTGGCGACGCGGTGGTGGGCAGCGACCGCACCGCGCCGGGCGACGTGCGCGCCAAGGCGGCGGCGCTGGGGCTTTCGCTGGCTGAAAGTGTGAACTTTCCCAGCATGGGTCGGGCACCTGAAGCGCAGGGTGGCAACAGCCGCCTGGTGGCCGTGAAGGCGGTGGCGCCCAGCTATCCGTTGCGTGGCAAGTTGCAGGTGAAAGACACCCCCGACGGCCCGGTGCTGACGGTGGCCGAGTCGCCCAAGCCCGGTACTGTGTGGGTGGACGCCCCGCTGCTGGACAACCTGCAATTGAAGGTGGGCGACCCGCTGCTGTTGGGCGACAGCACGCTGCGCATCGCGCGCATCATCGTCATCGAACCCGACCGCGGGGCCGGGTTCACCAGCTTTGCGCCGCGTGTGATGCTGGCCGAATCCGATCTGGCCGCGACCGGCCTGGTGCAGCCCGCCAGCCGCTTGAACTATCGCCTGGCGGTGGCCGCGCCCGCCACACTGAGTGGTGCCCAGGGCGACGCGCGCGTGCGCGAATTCGTGCAGTGGACCGAAGGCCACATCAAGTCGGCCGGGCTGCGCGGCGTGCGCGTCGAGAGCCTGGAAAGCGGTCGGCCCGAGATGAAGCAGACGCTGGACCGCGCCGAGAAGTTCCTGAACCTGGTGGCGCTGCTGTCGGCGCTGCTGGCGGCGGTGGCCGTGGGCATCGCCGCGCGCGACTTTGCTTCGCGCCATCTGGACGACTGCGCCATGTTGCGGGTGCTGGGTCTTTCGCAGCGGCGCATTGCCAGTGCCTACGCGCTGGAGTTCGGCTTGGTGGGTTTGATGGCCAGCGTGCTGGGCGTGTTGATCGGCCTGGCGGTTCACTTCGTCTTTGTGTGGCTGCTGCAGGGTTTGGTGGCCGCGCAGTTGCCGGCACCCGGGCCTTGGCCCGCGCTGTTTGGCGTGGGTGTGGGCATGACGCTGCTGCTGGGTTTCGGCCTGCCCCCGGTGCTGCAGTTGGCCAGCGTGCCGCCGCTGCGTGTGATTCGGCGCGACGTGGGCGCGTTGAAGGCTTCTTCGCTGGGCGTGCTGGCCGCCGGGACGCTGGGTTTCGCGGCGCTGTTGCTGGCGGTGTCGTCAGACGTCAAGCTGGGTGCCATCGCCGTGGGCGGTTTCGCCGTGGCTGTGGCGGTGTTCGCGGCGCTTTCGTATCTGGCGGTGCTGAGTTTGAAGAAGCTGGTGCCTGAAAGCCGCGCGCCGCGTTGGTTGGTGCTGGCCACGCGGCAGATCGCCGCCCGGCCCGCCTTCGCCGTGCTGCAGGTTTCCGCTTTGGCGGTGGGCCTGTTGGCGCTGATGCTGCTGGTGCTGTTGCGCACCGACCTCATCAGCAGCTGGCGGCAGGCCACACCGCCTGATGCGCCGAACCGGTTTGTCATCAACCTGCAGCCCGAACAGGCCCAGCCCTTCCAGGCCGGATTGAAGGCCGCTGGGGTACAGAGCTACGACTGGTACCCGATGATCCGTGGCCGCTTGCTGGCCATCAACGGCAAGACGGTCGGCCCGACTGATTTCGGCGAAGAAAGGGCCTCCCGCCTGGTGGAACGCGAGTTCAACCTCAGCCACAGCGCCGAGCTGCCCAAGTACAACGAGGTGGTCGGCGGCCGCTGGCAGAACGACGAGGCCGGTGGCCTCAGCGTCGAGCTGGGTCTGGCGCAGCAACTTGGACTGAAGCTGGGCGACACGCTGCGTTTCGACATTGGCGGGCAGCCCAAGGAAGGCCGTATCACCAGCCTGCGCAAGGTCGACTGGGGCTCGATGCGTGCGAACTTCTTCGTGATGTTTCCGCTGGGGGTTATGAACGACGTGCCGGCCACTTACATCAGTTCATTCCGCGCCCCCACCACGCCCGGCTTCGACAACCGACTCAGCCGCGACTACCCGAACATCACCAACGTGGACGTGTCGGCCAGCGTGGCGCAGGTGCAGCGGGTGCTGGACCAGGTCATCCGCGCGGTCGAATTCCTCTTCGGCTTCACGTTGGTGGCGGGTTTGGTGGTGCTGTTCGCGGCCGTCTCGGCCACGCGTGAAGCCCGGGCGCGCGAGTTCGGCATCATGCGTGCCATGGGTGCTAGCAGTCGCTTGCTGGCCCAGGTGCAGCGCGCTGAACTGCTGGGCGTGGGCGCGCTGGCGGGTGTGCTGGCCTCGGTCGCGTCCATCGGCGTGGGCTGGCTGCTGGCGCGTTATGCCTTCGAATTCAATTGGGCACCGTCACCCTTTGTTCCCTTGTTCGGCGCTGTCGCGGGTGCACTGCTGGCCTTGGCCGCGGGCTGGTGGGGTCTGCGCGAAGTGTTGCGCCGGCCGGTGGTGGAAACGCTGCGCAACGCGGCGTAACGCTTCGGAACGCAGCGAGCCAGGCGCGTCGTTCAGGCTTCGGTCAGCGACCGTTCCGATACGGGCGCAGCCGCTGGCGAAAGCCTTGCAACCCGATCAGCCGGTGTGCCTTGCAGCGGCTGCCCGGTGGGCACCACCACGCCGCGCCCTGGCACCGCTGCGCGGGCAGCCCGTCGTGGTGTCAGCTTGGTGGCCATCACGGCGCAAGCGGTAGAGGCCAGCGCCAGAACACCCATCAGCGTCAGGATCTGAACGAAGCGCTCGGGCCCGGACTCGGCCAGGGTCATGAAGGAGCGTCCGCTGGGCAGCGCCAACGCCAGCCGTTGTGCGCTGGGTTCGTCGGCTTGGACAGCCTCAAGCCGACGCAATGCAGGGGCTGCTTGTGCGTGTGCTGCGGCGCTGACGTTCACCGCGTCGGCCTGTGACGCTTTGGCCGGGCCCAGGGCTGCAGCGCCCAGCAGCAACAAGGCTGCGGAATGTTTCCATGCACCTGCCGCGCTGGTGCCTGCGCGCCGGATGGGTCGCAGAGACTGCAATTGCCGCGAACGCTGCAGATTCATGGTCGAAGATCCTGTTGACTGCGCCAGCCCGAAGCGCCTAGGCACTTTGCTCAGGCGGCGGCTGGACGCGAAGGGCTGAAGCCGAGCGATCAGTGACTGATGAGCCCCATGTCGGCGCTGCTCATCAGGCCTTCGATGTCCATCAGGATCAGCATGCGTTCGGCTTCGTTTTCGCCTTGGCCGTGTTTGATGGTGCCGATGCCGGTGATGTGGCTGGCGTCGATGCTGCTGTTCAGCTCAGGCGCCGGCTTGATGTTGTCGCGGGTCAACTCCAGGACGTCGGACACCGAGTCCACCACCGCACCGACCACGCGGCCGCGCACGTTCAGCACCACCACCACAGTGAAGGTGTTGTATTCGGCCGTGTCGCAACCCAGCTTCAGGCGCAGGTCGATGATCGGTACGATCACGCCGCGCAGATTCACTACACCTTTGATGAAGGATGGCGCGTTGGCGATCCGGGTGGGCTGTTCGTAGGAACGAATCTCCTGCACCCGCAGGATGTCGATGCCGTATTCCTCGGCACCGAGCCTGAACGTCAGGAATTCGCCGCCTTGTGCAGCGCGGTTGGTGCTGGCGCCAGGGGCGCCGTTTCTGCCGGACTGGGCAGCGCTGTGCGCGCTGTCTTGGTGGGCAACTGGGGTGGCTTCGGCGGTCATCTCCATGGCGGTTCCTTGCGGTGTGACGGTGTCAACAGGGGTACGGTGGTGTCTGGATATCGGCGGCGGCTCGGGCTTCTGAAGCGCGCGGGCTTCAAAAGGTCTCCCAGTCGTCGGTGCCGCCCGATGCGGCTGATGGTGTGGCCGCTGCGGGCGCTGCGGGCGCACCAGCCGCCGACGGCCTGGTCACGGTCTTGGCGGGCGCCTTGACCGCTGGGCTTTTGGCGCTGCCGATGGCGCGCTGCGCCACCTGCTTGGGCGAGGCGGCGGCGGGCTTGCTGCGCGGTGCGCTGGTCGTGAAGCTGCTTGAAGTCGAGTGCGAGCTGGCGCTGTGAGCGGGTGCTTGTGCGCCCAAACGGAAGCCGGAGACGGCAGATGCCAACTGGCCAGACTGTTCCTTCAACGACTCGGCCGCGGCGGCACCTTGCTCCACCAGCGCGGCGTTCTGCTGCGTGGCCTGGTCCAGTTGCGACATGGTGTGGTTCACCTGGCTGATGCCCTGGCTTTGCTCGGCGGTGGCGGCGCTGATCTCGGCAATGATGTCGTTTACACGCTGTACGCTGCTGACGATTTCGGTCATGGTGGTGCCGGCGTCGGC
>Ga0105046_10013161_pt1 | contig 12822 bp, 11 predicted proteins | sample MAT03_FD_78385 | JGI IMG/M metagenome (GOLD analysis project Ga0105046, IMG submission 78385) | Freshwater microbial communities from Lake Fryxell liftoff mats and glacier meltwater in Antarctica - MAT-03 (megahit assembly) | ecosystem: Environmental > Aquatic > Freshwater > Ice > Liftoff... | reverse complement strand
ACGAGTCCCATATATCTCCGTACTCACAAACCCAACTTCTGGCGGCGTTACAGCTTCCTTTGCATCTCTTGGAGATATCATCATCGCAGAACCGAACGCTCTTATATGTTTTGCTGGACCCCGTGTCATAGAACAAGGTATTCGCGAAAAGTTACCTCCAGGAGCGCAGAAATCGGAATTCCTGTTGGAACATGGAATGATCGATTGCATTGTCCAAAGACAAGAGCTCAAAAGCAAGCTTATAGAATTTCTTGATGTCCTAAGTGGCAACGGCAACACCAAAAGCGAAAAAGTTAAATTTCGCGCTAAAGAGGAATCACCAAAACATCTCGAAACCGAGATTCCAGAACCCTTTAATGAATTGATCTTTGCTAAATAATATACGGAGAACTGATTATGAAATGCGACTTAGAGCCTACAACAGAAAAAATTTCCATAAACATCGTCGCTGAAGATAGCCGTCATATCCCTGTGTACAGCACCGAGCATGCCGCTGGAGCTGATGTCTTCGCCGCAATCGAAACAGATGTAACAATATCCCCGGGAACGTCAGCTCTTATTCCAACCGGCATTCGTGTGGCAATCCCCATAGGGTATGAAATTCAAGTGCGCCCACGAAGTGGCCTTGCGTTGAAACACCAGATAACTGTATTAAATACACCAGGAACAATCGATGCTGACTACCGCGGGGAAATAGCCGTTATTTTAATTAATCATGGCCAACAGCCCTTTGTTATCACTCCGCGAATGAGGATGGCACAATTAGTCGTCGCTGCTGTATGCCAAGCTAATTTTATTGCTACAACGGATCTATCATCTACAGACCGCGGATGCGGGGGCTTTGGACATACAGGCTTAACTAACAGCTAATAAAAACATGATAAAAATATCCAGATTCATCTCGCCAGAAAGAATTTTTTTTCTCTCTGCACAGACTCGTGAAGAGGTTCTTCAGCATATGGTGGATAAGCTTCACACTGCCGATCAAATTCTTGATAAAGAGCTTTTCTACCAGGCTATTCTAGACCGCGAGCATATTGTTTCTACGGGTATTGGCATGGGCGTCGCCATCCCCCATGCTAAACTTGCTGCTTATCGCAATTTCTTTATCGCCATCGCAATATTACAGAAAGGTGTCAATTGGAACGCTTTGGATGATGTGCCTGTGCGTTTAATTTTCATGATCGGCGGCCCCGATTACAAGCAAACAGAGTATCTGCAAATACTTTCAGCAATCACTTTGGCTATCAGAGATGAAGAAAGACGAAAAAAAATCTTAACCTTGAATTCGAAAGAAGCTATCATGCAACTCTTTGGCAACTGAACTTTCACCCACAAGGGCAGGAGGATCTATATGGATCTAAAAATCAAGGATGTCGCTGAACTTTTAAGCACCTCAGAGTCTACAGTCCGCCGCTGGCTTGCTGAAGGTAAAATTCCATCTTATCAAATTAACAAGCAATATCGTTTCTCTCGCGATGAGATTCAAGAGTGGATGATGCGGCACAAAAATGAGGGCGAAAGCTCTCTTAGCGCTCTGAAAGAGTTCGAGAAAACAATGGATGCTCCGAGGGTCATTGGCAATCAGGGTGGCCAGGGAGTACAACAGTATAGCTTTTATAGGGCCGTGCATAAAGGATTGTTTTTGAAAGATCTTCCTGGAGCTTCCAAGGAAGAGGTTCTCCGCAACGCTATTTTTCCTATAGCAGACGATTTTGATCTAGATCGTGAAGGGCTCTTCGAGCTCTTATGGGATCGCGAAACACTCCATTCTACAGCACTAAATAATGGCATTGCAGTCCCACATACAAGAGATTTCCTGCTGAAAACACCCCAAGATTCAATATCAATAGCCTTTCCAGATAAACCTATTGATTACGACTCTCTTGATGGAAAGCCTGTACATACACTTTTTTTCCTTTTTGCATCGGAAGATAAAAGGCATTTACATCTTTTGGCAAAGATAGCGCTTTTCTGCAGCCAACCAGCAACGCTAGATCTGCTGCTATCGAAACCTACAAAAGAAGTGCTATTGGAATATATCCGCGCTTGGGAAGGAAACATTGTCAAGCAACCAGCTTGATAACCAGGAGCTCCATAAGCAACTCTGGCTCGAGACCACTGTTTTTTGCTAATGCTTCGGTTTCATCAATATATTGCAGCGCCTGCTTGAAGCGTTTGAAACCATAGCCTCGAGCCATTTCAATATGCCTTTCTAGCACATAGCCACGCATATAAGGGAAAAGCTTGGATATTTCATCTGGGCTTCCCCCTTGCTCCAATATAGAGCATATTTGAAATTCTGTTTGAAATTGCGTTCTTAAAAGCCTAAGCAGTGCGAAAAAAGCCGTCCCTTGAGACAACAAGGCGCTTGAAATACGCAAACCTGAAGAGCCATTACGGTTAAATAGCGCTGTGGACAGATCCCAGCAATTTTCAATGTTTATCGCTTTAACAGTCTTGGAAATATCATCACTAGTGATCTGTTTTCGCTCACCAACAAAGCAGATCAACTTTGTCACCTCACTGTAGAGATCTGCCTGAGCAGTTCCCAATAGCTTCATCAACAGCTGGGAAGCAGCATTATCGATCGATTTCCCCGATTGAGCCACATATGACTGAAGCCAGACCAATGTCGACGCCGCCTTATCCTTTGGCTTTTCTTCCACTAAGTCAAGAACGATGCCAACCTTTTCCCCTTTCTTATATAAATTTGTAGCACGATTAATCGTTTGGGCCGAAATAATCACACACAAAGAGGGATTGGGGTTTCCAAAATACCCTTCTAATGCTTTAGTAATATCTTTATCAATTTTATCTGTGATATGCACAACAAGTGTACGATTTGCTGAGAATAATGATAAGCCATTAAGCTCCTCGTCAATCTTTGCTGCAGACACCTGCTCAGCATTCAAACTACATAAAGCATGAACCCGGTCGCTCTCATTCGGTAATAGCCTTTTTATCAGCGCATCCAATGCTATCCGGCGCTCAAAATCTTCTTTGCCAATAATAAAATATACCGATGACAAAAGCTTCGTATCTGTCGTTGCTAAATGTTTTTCAAATGCACGCAATTGTACAAATTTCATCGCCATATCCTATCTTTGACCAGTATTGTGCTTAAGTATACCAACAGTGCGCGATTGCGCAAAAGCAAAAAAGAGCAGTGAGACTCAGAGGCTGGCAGCAAATAGCAATTGGACGCAGAGACGCCGAGAACGCAAAGGTTCGCAGAGAGCAACAAAACAAAAGCAATTATGCACCACAGAGCTCACAGAGTGAACAAAGCCGGGTAGTCAAGCAAAAAATTAATACAAGCCTGTTCTCTAAAAATAAAATTTTCTCCCTGATGTTTTTTGCTCCTCTCTGCGGTGTAATTGCTTTTGTTTTGTTGCTCTCTGCGAACCTCTGCGTTCTCGGCGTCTCTGCGTCCAATTGCTAATTGCTTTGCTTTGCTCTTTGCTGCCAGCTTCAGCGCCCTTCGCATTATAGCTCCCACGACAAAAAATTCAAGTTCGGAAGAGAACTTTCAAGTTGTTCTTTCGCTTTTGCTTCAGCTTGGTTAAAAATTTTCGATGATATCCAAAGCTCCCGCATTTGAACTAAACGTGCACTATGCTTAATCAATAAAGAACATATTTGATCAGAAGTTATGTTTTCACTAACGGTTGAGAAGCCATAGTTGAGAACTTTGAGCTTGTTTTCAGAAGATAACAACGCTTCTAAATTTTCAAATGTTATACAGTGGTCTTCTAAGCTCAACCGCTCAAGACGTTGGCATTTCTCCATTAACTGACAAATGCTTTCAGCACTCATTCCAGACGTGTTATTGATGTCGAATCTCTTTAGCTTCGGCCAGGCATTTGCACACTCTTTTAAAAATTGATCCGTAAAAGTAAAATTTGTAGACGCAAAATAGAACGCTTCCAACTTTTGACATTTATACAAAGCTTGCATCCCTGCAGTTGAAAACACTCCTGCATTAATAAGCTCTAATTTTACTATCAAGTTGCTAAACTTGTCCCCTATTAATTCTAGAAAGTGATCATTCATGCCGCCATCATGCAGAGACAGTTTTTGCAGATTTGGTAGGGATTCAGCCAAACATATTATAGCATTCGTTGATATGCCCGTAAATCGTCTCAGGTCCAACGTCTTTAATGCCGTTCCATATAAGGAGAGCAAATCAATCGGACGATCAGTTAGAGATATGCAATTTCTTAAGGAAAGCTTTTCAAGATGATTAGAATTACTTATCAATTTCATGATTTTCGCATCTTTAAGAAAATGAGAATCGTCAGATTCATCTATGGTAACTTTTTTGTATTTACAGGCTGTTGCAAGCAATTCGGCCTCGGCTTCTGTCAGATCTTCACTATCGGTGATTGTTATTGCCATATTTGTAGCGCTCGCACAGCGCTCTGTAAGAAGCTTGACTGCTATACACGTCCTGAGGTCGAGCGAAGCTATAGACCCCTGTAGGAATAGTTGCCTTAGAACTTCTATATCCATCACTAAATTGTACGCAGCTTTGTTAACGAGTGCAAATCTACCAACACACTCCCAAGAAGGGTCAATGTCAATTGTTACACATATAATTTTTAAAAACAATTCCTTGGGCACCGAGAAAATTTTTTTACGCTTATCTTGCCAGCTACCATTTTCCACTTGAAGAGGGCACCAGGACTTGTCTGATGGAAAAGCTGATGTTAACGGAATCAAACAGTTGTGCATGCAGAGCTCCTATAAAATAAATATACGATAATATAATACCACACCTCCCTTTTTAAGTCAACCCTGCCTACCCTAACCAGCAACACAAAATAAAAATAAAAAAACAAGCCTACACTATTGACAAACAAAACGATACAGGCCTATACTTCATTAGGTTAAATAATTAATAATTACCCTAATATAGGAAAGGTTAATAATGGACACATCAGATTTTGAAACAAATATCAATTTTATGCTCTTGGAAATACAAGAGCATAAAGAAAAAGGCTCTCCAAAGTTAAAGGAGTTTATCTCAAGCATTGAAACAGAAGCATTAAGCGCTATTGAAAATATTAAACAGCACTATCAAACGGACCTGAAATCAACTAAAACCAGCAAGTCATATACACCTGTTTTAAATGTTAAAAATTATGACGCTAATTCCACAAGAGCATTAAACTCTGTTCGTGAATCAATGCTCCAAGCAAAGAACTTATGCGACGAAACAGTAAAACTCCATGCGATCATCAAGAGTAATGCAGATCCTAAAGGCAAGGGCCAAAGCGGCATTGAGTTGACGAAATTCTTGAGCCAAAAGACCACGGCGGAGGAGAAGAACAAACTAATCAACAAAAACCATTTAGTAAAAAAATTGAATACCTCAATGATAGCGCTGAATGCTAAAGAAAAGGAAATTTCGGAACTTTCCACTGAATTTACATCAAACATCCTACAAAATTTCAAGCACCGCGAATTTAGCTCAATGAAAACTAAAGTGGTCTCATTTATAGCAGCAGAAACAGTTTCAAAGAAAATTGATCAAACAAAACTTTCATCGGCAAAATATATTTTCGCACACTTTTATGATGTAAATACACATCTACAAAATCAAGGCTTTATCCATATGGAGAAACGCTTAAAGCTTGCTAAAGTAGCTTTTGAGGTGTGTAGTGAACACGCAGAAGAACTTGCTCACTACAAGATTTGTGATCAGTTCAAAGCCGATGAAAGATATGGCACATTTGTTAAAACCCCAAAAGATCCACTTATTGCTGATTATGAATTTGCCCATGCGTCGCTAATACCACAAATAGGTATTACAAATTTGGATTCAACCGATATTGTCTATCGTTGCCGTACCATACTGAATCCAGATGTTAAAATAGCAAAAATTATCCTCAATGAACCTGGCGAGGTGGAACTTAGCCAAATGCTAAATTGCACTGATTACCTCCCATGGTTTTACAACGCTATCGACGATTATTGCGAATGCTACACTCGCAGTACTATGGTTGGTCTTATGAACAAAGTTATCGATAAATCGATTTCTAGCGAAGAAGCTTTTGAACTTCTGAATGCAAAGATGAGAGGTTGTTTTAATCAACTTAAGAGTGACCTCCAAAAGAGGCTTCCCACAAATAACAATGGCCAGAGCCCTGGTAGATTTTATGAACTTGCTGATAGCTACTCACAAAATGTATCGTTCATTGATAATAGTTGTGTTGGCATATGGGGTGCTTTAACACTAACAGCATAAGAAAAGCGTTAAAGTCGACGCTCAAAATTGAACAAAGTCGAGATAAAGAACTTGTGCCTTCATGCGACTTTATGTCGCTTGAAGGCACAAGACTCAATTCAAGTTAAGCCCTGTGCATAGCTGAGGAATTTAACTTCTTCTTCGCTTCTTCGCGATCGTGGATATAAAGCATAATTGGAGACGCTACGTAAAGCGACGAGAACGTTCCCACTAATATACCTATAAGCATCATCAAAGAGAATCCGAAGATCGTCTTACCTCCAAACAGCACAAGAGATAGCAACACCAATAACGTCGTTCCTGATGTCATCACCGTACGGCTTAGGGTCACGTTCAGCGCATGGTTTATAACCGCTGGAAACGATAGCTTCCGCAGCAAACGTATATCTTCACGGATTCTATCAAACACGATGATGGTGTCGTTCAACGAATAACCAATAATCGTCATGATAGCACCTATGATCGTGATATCAATCTGCACAGGGAATCCTGCCCAATGGAAGAATGCAAATATTCCAAGCGTTATAACCACGTCATGCAGTAGACCAATAACAGCACCAACAGCAAATTTAAATTCAAAGCGTATGGTGATATAGACCAGCACGCTTAGCAATGCCAATATCAATGCCATCACGGCATTATTTCGCATCGTTTCAGAAAACTGACCACTCATGATCGTCCATTTATTCTGAACGTTCATTAACTGCGATTTCGGTATCTGCACCCCTTTATCTTCTAAAGAGTTAACCACCCAGTTTAATCGTGGATTATTCTGATATAGAAACCCAACAGCTGTGGATGTAGAAATATCTTCCGCCATCCCATGGAATGGATTATTCGGCTCCTCAAGACCCATACCAAGTTGAATATGCAATTGGTTCGGGCGGCTTAATTCCCGCACTTGTACATCTTTCGGACTTGCTCCCGCAGCAACAAGTGCATTTATGACTTCTGTACGGTAGTCTGGCGCAGGTGATCGAGGCTCCAATTCCAGCTGCAGCGCATAACCACCTGTGAAATCCATGCCAAAAATTGTATGCCTTTCAGCATAGAAGAGCGCACCACCAAGCAAGGTGACGATTGCCGATATGATAACAGCTTTCTTTGCTTGACCAAGGAACTCAAAATGTGTCAATCCAAAGAATTGATTCATCTCTAGCGACTTATTTTTAGGGTTCTGAACCCATCCAGCAAAGAAGTAACGCGTCATAAATAGCGATGTGAACATCGAAGACACGATACCTACAATCAAGGCAACGGCAAATCCTTTAATCGGACCAGAATCAAACTGTATCAGTATTAGCGCCGCAATAACTGTCGTTATGTTCGAGTCGACAATAGCGCTAAACGCCTTTCTGTACCCAGTCTGTATCGCAGATGCAATCTTTCCTGATATAGCAAATTCCTCGCGTATACGCTCGAAGACAAGAACGTTTGCATCCACGGCCATACCAATCGTAAGCACAATACCAGCAATCGTTGGTAGCGACAATGCCGCACCCAAATTCTGTAGTATCCCCCACATGATTAGCACGTTGAAAAATAACGCTACAGAAGCAACAACACCCGCAAAACGATAGTATCCGATCATCGCACCTACTAGGGCCACAGCAGCGATGATTGCCGCCCAGATACCCTTAGCACGCTCTTCACTACCAAGCTCTGCACTAACATTCTCTTCTGACAAAATCTTCGGCGTAAAGCTCAACGATCCCGCTTTTAAATCCGAGGCCAGTTTGTTGATCTCTCTTTGGGAAAAATGCCCAGAAATCGTTCCACCATCTCTTAGAGCTGCATTCAATGTCGGATTGCTGATAACAGTGCCATTCAAGACCACTGCTAGACGCCAACCATTTCCATTTGAATATACAGCTTTTGGCGTTCCTGCAATTTGGTCTTTTGCAAATTGCGATGTCCATGCCAAAAGCTCATCTTGTGGGTTTCCAAATGATTGCGACCCTTCATATGAACTTTTAACCGCAAATGACAATACATTCCCCTGCATCGGATCATAACCCGCACGAACATTCGTTAAGCTTGAACCTTCTAAAGCAAAGTTGTGGAATAGGAACACTAATGGATTACCACCAAATTCTCTGTGCGCTCCTTCAGCAAGTATTCCTACAATCGATAGCGTATCGTTGAATGCATGCGAATAGACCGTTGTCTTCGGATTCGCTAGCACAAGACCACTATCAAAAAGAACTTGCGCAGCTCGGCTTCGAGGTTTTGATAATTCTTCAACACTATTATCTCCTCCAAGATGCTGCCATGCTATCTCATTCACACTTTCGGCATCTTTACGGTTAGTGACAACGGCTTCATTCCAAACATTCTGAAGAAACTCATTCGCACTTTCTCGCAGAGCTGCATTCTGTGAAGAGAATTTCTCATTCACAATATTAAACGACATAGCTGATGCTTTCACCAATTCCGCTGCCGATAATGCTTGCGAACCTGGGAAATCCAACACGATATTTTCATTTTCAATATGAATGGTCCGCTCGGATACACCCATTTTGTTCACACGTACATACAGCTCGTTCAACGCCTGTTGCAAATCTGCTGGATCTGTCACTGGCCTGTTATTGCGATCTCTTAGTCCTATGCGAACAGTCTTTCCTCCAGATAAATCTAGACCCCATTTCAAAATCTTACGATCATCACCACGGAAATATTTAACAGCATCAAGCTTCCAATTCGCCAAGAACGCATTCTCTGTTGGCGCCGGCACAAGATATCTGTTCGATTTATTTATATCTACAAGCGACGATTGATAGCTTTCTCTCCATTTCAACAGATCTTCTTGGACACGGTCATCAATCTTATTCAAAGCTAGAATCCGCTGCTCCACATCGGTGAAATCAAGCACTGCATAACGCTGATTGCCTTTAACGTAAAAATTCTCACGTGTGGCATCGATCAAGTTATCATAGTAATGTGGTAGCTCGAAGATGTAATCCTTCGCAAACGGAGAATTTGCTCCAAAAGAGCTTCCTGGATAAAAAATAAATCCACTCTTCTCTAATATCGTCTTCAGCTGCTCTAGATCATGCGCAAGTATAGGCGCGTCTGGGGCATCCGGACTTGCTCTATATTTTTGTATGATCGCCTCTAGATCTTTTGCGATCACATAGATTGACCCCGGCCTTAAATGTGATGACTGCTGCTCACTGTCCGCAGCTGGTGCGTACACAACCAACGCCAGCTTTTGCTCTTCAGGCTTCAGATCTTTGAACTCTTCATGCGCATAAACAGGATAGCTTTCACGCATTAAGTCTTTGTGCGTTGGTTCCCATGAACTTTGGATCTGCTCGACAATATCGCTTGCACGCTTTTTAGCTATATACCCTAGGTCAAATGCTAAAATACTCTTTGCTCCACTCAGAGAGCCAAGATTCACAGCATAGCCATTTTCTTGCGCTTCAATATTCTCATCTGACTGCTGTGATGCAAGGGCGATCTCGTTGATGATATACTGTGATGCCTCATCTCTCATTGCCACGGCATCTTCAGATGATCCATTACCCTGATTTGATCCTGCTACATCGGCAAATAATTGCGCTGTTATCTTGTTTTCAGTCCAATCGATTACCAGCGATTCTACAAAAGGATTTTTTCCTTGAAGGTCTAATCGCTGTAGTGAATTTACGTTTGAAATGCCTTTACCCGTCTCTGCCAAAGCTGAACTTACATCAACACTCGTTAAGGGCTTATTGCTTGCAAATCGCTCTGGAGACTTTTTCATCAAAGTAACAGCTTTTTCAATCTCCTGCTGCTGCTTTTTTAGCATCGATAGCTGCTGCTCTTCATCGCCTTCAAGGGCAAGACCCTGCTTCTCAAGAGACTCTTTCGTTTGTTACAGTCCTTGTTGCTTCGCCTTCAAACGGGTTTGCAAATTCTCAAGATACGCAAGAAATTGCTTCGGCAGCTTTGCTCCATTGTCACCTTGAGTCAAGTGCGCAAAATATCTGTTGGCAGCCTGAGGATTCTTTTTGAACACTCGATCAACGTCAACAATTTTACCTGCTAAAGAGATTGCTAAATCATCATATTCATGCTCATTTGGCTGCTTTACAATCGCTTCTATCTGTACCGCTGATTCCGTTTCTCCCGCTAAGCTTAAAGCAAGCCGTTCAGCTCTGCTATACACTATATTCTTATATAACTCTGGAATCGATCCATCATCATTGCGGATTTTTGAATACTGAAACAAAGAGCTGACATCGCCAGAATTCAGGTGTACACCGATTCTACGAACAACTTGAACTTTATTATCTTCATTCCCTCGCCCCTGCGGCGCCAATGCTAATTGCGCTGGCATAAAGGGAATCTGCTCCCCAGCAAGCGGAAGGAAACGTTCAAATAACGCCGCATCACGGCTCTGCTTGAAGGTCACTTCATATAACTGTGGATTCTGAGAATTGAGTTTAATTTCTTCCGGCTTGACGCCAAGTAGACGGCTAAAGGAATAGAGCCATTCCTTCGATTCATCCTCTAAACCGTTCACGCGATCAACAATCTGCATCGCTACAGTTTCTGCGCGCTCAGGGCCTATAGGCTCCTTTAAAGGCTTTGTATAATAAAGCACGGTCGGCAATACGTTGTATAGCGTCAAAGCCATGACTGCTAATATCAAGTAAAACTGCCAGCGTTTTTGTTTCTCCATAGCGAACGATTTCCTTGTATCGAGTTTTCTCTTGGCGTCATTATCTGGTGAGCCCAAATATAGACGTTAATATAATAGCGTAGCAGAAATATATTTATGGGCAAAGCATGAATCGCTTCACGAATCTCTTCTAATCACCTCAAATAATGAGGAGCAATCTTTCTTCCTGTCAATGCATTCCAATGTGTCGTTAATGTCGAACCATCGGCATTTGCAAATTCTATGCTATAGATTGGTAAAAATACTTCTCTCTTGGATCTGATAGCAAAATCACTACCAAATGCCATATATGATATGTTTTCAATTTCTTTGATTGTATAACGCCGCAAAATCTTCTGCGCATGACTATACGGTTTTGTCACCATATTTTGATCGAATAGTGTCTGTGGCACAACCGCCATCTTCGGATTCTCAAGATGTAAAAGAAAATCGCCTCCACGCTGGACAATTAAATGCTTATCCTTGGCAGACTCCACCCATTCCTCCACAAGCTCCTTGTCGGCCTGCAAATCCCTTTGCAGATGATCTAATGTCAAACGCCCACGTGCATGAGGATTTGATAAAGCATGGATAATCTTAAAATCATTGCTGCTTGCTTTTGCATTGATCGCATCTTCAAATCCGTGGGTCTTTTCCCACGACGAACAGTTAATCACCATTTCTCCATCCACGAGATCCCAGAGCAAGACGCCCTCTTTACTCTTATTATCGGCTCCAGCATATTTAACTTCGAAAAGCACATATGGATGAAACTTTTGCTCGGCTTTCTGAAACGTACGCTCAGAATCCGCCATAAGCGTTTGTAATTTTTCTTCAATTATCCTGTCCGCTGAATACCGCGCTTCAAATGTGATTATATCCCCGTTGTCGACATATTGCTCTATCATACTGCGTATGTTAGTATCGTTCTGCCAGCTCCACAAGAGCAGTAAAACAACTAAAATCCCGGGAAAGAGAGTCGTCATTTTCATGTGCAATCTCCTATAGTAAATGTGAATGGTGAGTGAGGAATCGAAAGCGGATTTGCTTGTTTTTGCGGGCTCGGGCACGTTCACGAATTTTTGCTAGCTCGGGCTCGTTCACGAAGTTAAATACAAAAAATTGACCTATGCAAGAGAGAAACTCCCCCCTGCATAGTTGATGGACGATTACCCACGACGTGTTGGGATCTTTGCTGTTGATTTCTTAACAGCAAAAGAACGGGATTTCGCAACTGTCTTCTGTGCTTTCGCAGCAGGGGCTTTTGCTGGCGCAGCTTTAGCAGCTGGCGCTTTCGCAGCTGGAGCTTTTCCTTTTGCAGCAGGCTTCTTAGAAGACGGTTTCTTGTCCCCTTTAGTGTGCTTTTCTTCTTGTATTGACTCTTTGCGATAATATTTCGCTACCTTCTCAAGCTTTACTGTGCCTGTACGGACACGCTGAGAAGCTGCTTTATTACCACTGTCAGCCTTTACCAGATCATCTATGATCTGAGTTAAAAGGTTGCGCATTTCATCAATTGTATGTCTAAGTTCCATGGATATGGCTCCTGATGTTAACGGTTGTGACATTCTTATAAATATCCCCTTGGCAGTATATTGTACAAGATATATCCCAAAAAAATCAAAAAAAATATGCTAACTCGCAACAATCAAACTGGCTCTCAGCCGTGACGCCTACAAGAAATACGCCCCAAACACCATCGTGAGCACTTTTTTGCCGACTAGTCTTTTGCGCTCGTTAGCAGTTTATTAATCTGATCTCTAAGCTGTGTCAGCTCTCTTTTTGTTCCTTGAAGTACATTTTTTGACTTATCAAGCTTGTCCATTTCCTCAAGCCTGAACGAAAAATGACTCAAAAGCTGCACTGTGCTTGGCACATCTGTTAGAAATTGACACTCTTCGCCACTGATCTTGCGGATGGT
>Ga0105046_10013160_pt1 | contig 12823 bp, 9 predicted proteins | sample MAT03_FD_78385 | JGI IMG/M metagenome (GOLD analysis project Ga0105046, IMG submission 78385) | Freshwater microbial communities from Lake Fryxell liftoff mats and glacier meltwater in Antarctica - MAT-03 (megahit assembly) | ecosystem: Environmental > Aquatic > Freshwater > Ice > Liftoff... | reverse complement strand
TTGCGAGTCATTCAGTCGTCAAGTTACGAGCTCCCTAAAACTCCTGTGACCATCTCTTACCATGTAGCAGGCCGCGACGACACCGAATTTCAATGGCATGGTCATTTGAGTCGCTACGAAGGAATTGGGATCGATGCCCAGACTCGTACGGTCCCTGTGCGCATCGCAGTCGACAATCCGCGTGAGGTTTGGCAAAATGGATCCATCATCAAGGAAGACGACAATGGAGGGATGCCTGCTCTGGTACGCGGGATGTTCGTCGATTGCAGTATTCGAACCAAGCCAAGTCAAGCATTGGTGCTGCTGCCCAAACTAGCTCTTAAACCAGGGAATCAAGTCTGGCATTTCGAACAAGACGATTCCTTGGTGCTGCCATCAGGCAACACGACAGAGACGACCATCCACCACGACGACGCCGCCGCCGCAAAACCCAAGCTGGACATAACGGAATGGTCCGCAGGTCGGGTTCGCGTGCTGAGCGCAGTTAAGGTGATTAGCACAATCAGGTTGCCATCGGATTCAAAACAAGAATATTGGATCGCTGAAGCCCGTCCCGACCTGGTACCAGGCTCTTTGACGGTGGTCACTCCGTTGGCCAACCTCATCGGAGATGGATCGGATAAAGCACGCCATCTACGTTCCAGCATCGGAAGCGACCCACCATGAAAAACGTCATTCGCTGGGCAGTCAACAACATTGCAGGAATCAATGTCCTGGTAGTCCTGGTCCTGGTGATCGGTTTTGTCTCCTTCTTCGCGATGCGACGCGAGACCTTCCCAGAATTCCAACTCGATGTGATTTTGGTTTCGGTTCCGTATCCTGGCGCGACACCCGACGAAGTGGAAAGCGGGATCTGCCAAAAGATCGAGGAATCGATTCGATCTCTGTCGGGCATAAAAAAAATCACCAGTATTTGCCGCGAAGGTAGTGGATTTACCCTTGCGCAATTGGATTCCAAGGTCAATGATCCGCAACGAGTCCTTTCCGAAATCCGTTCGAACGTCGATCGTGTGTCGGTCTTTTTTCCGGAACGTAGCGAAAAGTCAACGGTCGAGCAGGTAACGTTTCGGTTGCCGGCCATCCGTGTGGCGATCCTCGGCCCCGAAAGTCGATCTAGCGATTCAGAACGACAATTGCGAGCTTACACCGAAAACATCCGGGAAAGACTTTTGGAGTTGCCGTCGGTGTCGCAAGCTCAAATCGCTAACGCCAAGCCGTACCAGATCGACGTGGAAATCGACGAAGATACGCTGCGCAAATACGGAATGACCTTATCGCAGATTGCGAACACCTTGAAACGTGAGAATGTCGAGATCCCGAGCGGACAAATCAAGAGCGATGGTCAAGAGATTCTCCTTCGCGGAAAGAACAAACGCGAGGTGGGCGAACAGATTGCGACCCTGCCCGTAATCACGCAACGCAATGGCGTCGTGCTTACCGTCGGAGATATAGGCACTGTCCGAGATGATTTTGACGATGTGACTGCAATCAGCGAGATCAACGGTCGTCCGGCGATGGTAATTACCATTGAGCGAACCAGCGACGAAGATTTGCTCAATATATCCGACGAGGTGAACGCGTTTATTAATACCGCAGACGTACCAGCCGGCTACTCGTTGCGAGCATGGGGAGACGAGAGTCTCGACGTTCGCGATCGTATTCGCATGCTGCGAGCCAATGGTCTCCAAGGTGGGATCATTGTCTTTTTGTTATTGGCCGTATTTCTAAATTTGCGATTGGCTTTTTGGGTCGCCATGGGAATTCCGATCAGCTTAACGGGCGCAGGTATTTACTTGCTCTACTCGGGGGAAACGCTGAACATGCTCACGATGTTTGCGTTTCTGATGGCGGTCGGAATCGTAGTCGATGACGGTATCGTGGTCGGCGAAAACATTTTTGAGCATCGCAAGAAAGGCAAAAGTAAATTGCAAGCGGCGATCGACGGTGCGACGGAAGTATTACCCAGCGTATTCTCTAGCGTGGCCACCACCATCATAGCCTTCATACCGCTTTTTTACGTCTCGGGGGTGATGGGCAAATTCATCGCAGTCATGCCGGCAGCCATTATCGCCATGCTATTCGTCTCATTGTTCGAAACCTGCATCGCGCTTCCAGGGCACTTGTCGCACGACGAGGTCCAGCCGAGAACATTCTTCCAGTGGGTGAAATTCAGACTCTCTCAATCGATTGCACCGCTGGAGCGTTTTTTTGAGTGGATTGGGAAACCTTGCAATGCTGCCTTGGACTGGTTTGGCGAGCGATTTTACGGCCCCATTCTGGGCATATCGCTGAAGTACCCAGCCTTGCCCGTGGCGGCGGGGTTGCTGGTCGTTTTGACGGCGGCGGGTATGGTTCGATCGGGCATCGTTCCGTTTGAGTTCTTTCCGAATTTGGACGGCAAGACGATTATTGGTCAAGTCGTTTATCCCGACGGTACGCCGGTTGCTGTAACGAGCGAAGCGACTCGGCGGATGGAAGCTGCGATCCGTCGAGTCAGCGAAGACATTGCAAGAGAAGAAGAACTAGCTGGGACCAACAAAACGCCCAAGTCAACAGATCCAACGGCTCCGAACGGCCCGGTCGTATTGACGTTTTTGCAAATCGGTTCCGCCGCACAAGGCGATCCCGCCGCTGGGGACCGGATCAACGGTTCGCACGTCGGGCAAGTCCAGGTAGAAATTCACGAAGCCACGGTTCGCAATGTAACCAGCGATGAGTTGCTGAATCGGTGGCGAATCGCCTCGGACATCTTCCCTGGCGCCGAACGAGTGACGTTCCAAGCCGCCAACATGGGCCCCGGCGGACGGGCGCTTGAGTTTAAGATTCTGGCTCCAAGGCAAGACGTTGCCGCACTGGAAGCTGGCGTGGAAGCGGCTAAGGAAGCCCTCGCCAAGTTTGCGGGCGTTTTCGACGTGCGCGATGACTCTGCCCCAGGCAAAATCGAATTCCAGTTCAGCATTAAAGAGCGAGCCAAGTCGCTGGGTATCACCGTCGCCGATCTTTCGGAGACCGTGCGGAATGCTTACTACGGTGCTGAAGTCATGCGGTTGCAACGAGAACGGCACGAGGTCAAGCTGATGGTTCGGTATCCCAGGGAACAGCGACGCTCTTTAGCCGACTTCAAGGATTTGAAAGTACGCGGCCCAAATAATGTGGAATATCCAATTACCGAACTGGCAGAGATTGCAACTCCACGTGGGTATTCTGAAATCAACCGCTTGGATCAAATGCGATCGATTACCGTTAGTGCCGAAATCGACACCGCCCAAGGGAACGCAGCCCTGGTGGCCAGAAGTCTCAAAGAGACGTTGGTGCCAGAGCTTCTGGCAAAGTACCCCTCCTTGCGATTCCGTTGGGAAGGGCAGCAGCAAGAGACTGCCGAATCGTTCTCAAGCCTGGTCATCGGCTTTACTGTTGCGATGTTGGCGATGTACTTATTGTTGGTCTTTGAGTTTTCGTCCTATTTTCAGCCCTTCATCATTCTGGCAATTGTGCCTTTTGGAATTGTTGGCGCCATCTTCGGACACGCGTTCATGGGCTTGCCGTTGACACTTTTTAGCATGTTTGGGATGGTGACTTTAACTGGGGTCGTCGTCAATGACTCCATCGTTATGGTTGATTTCATCAATCAACGTATTCGAGCAGGAATGCCGGTGCACGAGGCGTTGATGACTGCCGGTTCGCGCCGATTGAGAGCGGTGTTCTTAACGAGCGTAACCACCATTGCGGGACTACTGCCGATGTTGTCGGAAAAATCGCTGCAAGCACAGGCATTGATACCGATGGCGACTAGTCTTGCGTTCGGGCTACTTGCGTCGACTTGTTTGGTCCTTTTGATGGTCCCCTTTTTGTATAGGGTTTATGCAGTGATGACGTTCACCAAGGAGCAAATGCTGGGTCTCGAACCGACGGTTCCGGTGGTGTCGCTTCGCTTACCACCGGCTACTATTTGTGATCCTTTCAGGATCATGGGCCAATATCCCGATAGGGATTACAGAGAGTAGCCGGGGGTCGCCGCGAAGCGGCGCACCCCCGGGGAACGAAAGGACTAGCGAAAGGCCCTGAAGGGGTCCCTCTCGGCCGCGGAGGCACGTTATATTGGTGGGATGAACACTCAGCCAACCAAACTCGACACCGCCGCTTTGGAGCGTCCCTCTCCGAAGCTCTTGACCTATTACGTGCTGACGGGGCTCCTGACCGGGCCAGGTCTGGTCATCGCTATTCCAGCACTTATCATTCGATACAACACCCTTCGGTATCGATTTGAGGAATCGGGGCTACGCATGCAGCTTGGGCTCTTGTTTCGAAAGGAGGTCGTGGTTGCGTTCCGAAGAATCCAAGACATTCATGTTAGCCGCAACCTTATTCAGCGATGGTTAGGTATTGCCAGCGTGAGCGTCCAGACGGCCTCGGGAAACGCGACACCGGAGATTGTTTTGGAAGGAATCACGGATCCGGACACGGTTCGAGATTGGTTGTATGAACACATGCGCGGGGCCAAAGGCTTTTCCACCGCATCGCCATCGGCTGCGATTGGGACAGAGTCGTTGGTATCGCCGAAGCATAGTGAAAACAGTGCTGAAGTCACTGCTCTGCTGCGTGGCATCCGAGACAACTTGGCGAGCATGGTCGAAAAAAACACTCGCAATTCGGGCTCGGCATCATGAAAGAATCCGGCTTGGTTCATGACGCATGCAAGTGGTGCTACAAGGGAACTTGGGGAATTCTGACTGGGTATTTTTACTTGCCCGACGGTCCACCCAGTTTGCCATCCATGGAGGGCGAGTCGGTAGAGTACATGCGACCGTCGCTCGCTTTCTTGAACTACCGCAAGTTCTTTTTCTGGTTTGGACTTTTTGCCATCGATGTTTTCCTATTCATCTTGTGGGGTGTTTTTGCCTACTGGTGGCCGTTGGGTGGATTGCTGACCGCTCCCCTGTGGCTCTTTGTTATCATCGCGCCCGATATCGTCGCGTACATTGCCATCCATTTGCGGTACGATACGACTTGGTACGTACTTACGGACCGCAGTATGCGAATTCGGCGAGGTATCTGGAGTATTTATGAGACGACAATAACGTTTGAGAACATTCAAAATGTCCATATCGCTCAAGGACCGATTCAGCGTTGGTTTGGGTTTGCCAATCTCATGGTCATGACAGCCGGCGGTGGCGGAATGGGGCATGAGGGACAAGCCATGGGATCGCACGTTGGACTCATGGAGGGGCTAGACAACGCAGCAGAATTGCGTGAACGCATTTTGGCTCGCAGCCAGTTCAATGCTGGCCTTGGCGATGACCGCGGATCGGAACACAGGCCAACGGGATTAGCAATCGATTTGCAGGGGACAAAGCAGTTTGGCGAAAGTCCAGAAAACATGCGACTGCTAAAAGAGATCCACGAACTCACCGGCCGATTGGCAAGGTAGTGTGGACGAGCGTGGCCCTTCGCTCGATGGATTCAAAGTGTAGCTCGACACTCCGTGTCGAGTATCACGGCACGGAGTGCCGCGCCACAATTTGGGCCAAGCTTCGAATCGAAACTGGCAGACAGAATGCAAACCTCGGAAAACAACCAGCAACTCCAAGAACGTCGTAGTCCGGTCGACGACTCGGTAACTTGGGCGGGCACCTGGGCCACTCAAGAGCAAGTCGCCTGCGCAGTCGAGCAGGCAAATGCATCCTTCGAAAGTTGGTCACGAACGACGCTTGAGTCGAGAATTGCGTACGTTAAAAAATACGCGAGTTTCCTCCAAGCCAATCGCGCCGCTATCGCGAGAACGATCACGCTTGAGTCCGGTAAGCCTCTTTGGGAGAGCGATCTAGAGATCCAATCCGCGATTGCCAAAGTGGACAATTCGATCGATGCGATCCACAAGCGACGCTGGACGACGAGCGAAGGAGCGGGCTCTTCGTTTTCGGCGATACGGTATAAACCGCTTGGAATGATGGTTGTACTCGGGCCATATAACTTGCCCTTGCATTTACCAGGTGCTCACATCGTACCGGCGTTATTGGCGGGCAACACAGTCCTCTTTAAACCGAGCGAGAAAGCACCGGCGGTGGGGGCTTGGATTGCGCGTGCGTGGCAATCGACAACTGCACCTCAAGGCGTTCTCGAATGCATTCATGGGGTGGTCGATCAAGCTAGGTGGGCCGTCGGGGCAGCGGCAACGGCGGGGGTCTTGTTCACCGGTTCGTATGCTGCAGGCAAACAACTGCACCAGCAACTTGCCGGCAGACCCGAATGTTTGTTGGCTCTTGAAATGGGTGGAAACAATCCGATGGTTGTTGACCGAATCAAGAGTCGACAAGCAGCCATCGCGATGATCATTCAATCGGCTTACATTACGAGTGGCCAACGATGTACCTGTGCTCGGCGGCTCATCGTAGTCAAACATCCAGAAAACGCAGGGTTTCTGGAGGAATTAAGCCGTTCGGTCGCTAAGATCCACGTCGGCAATCCGCTTTCGGAACGTCAGCCGTTCATGGGACCCCTTGTCTCCAGCCAAGCCGCAGAAAGTATTGTTGCGGCTCAAGAGGAACTGAAAGCCCACGGGGCAGCAGTGCTGAATGAGGCAAAAGCTGATGTCGCCTGTCGTGCGATGTTGACACCTGGTTTATTGTTGCTGACTGACCAATCCATGAGCGATCGGGAACACTTTGGCCCCTTGCTGACCGCCAGCATGGCAGAGGACTTAGACGAAGCCATCGAAGTAGCCAATCGAACCCAGTACGGGCTTGCTGCCGGTCTGCTGAGCGACGATCCGTCGGCCTATCAACTCTTTGCAAGCCGCGTTCGGGCTGGGATCATCAATTGGAATTCACCAACAACGGGGGCAAGTGGCAAGCTACCTTTTGGCGGAACCGCGGCAAGTGGAAATCATCGACCGAGTGGTTACTTCGCGGCAGACTATTGTAGTTACCCGGTGGCATCGATCGAAAACCTTGAACTTAAGACACCCAGCAATTTGCCTCCTGGTTTACAGGAAATATTTTGAAGATGAAGACGCGGAACATTGAAATCAACATCGATGGCATGATTGGGCCAACGCATCATTTTGGCGGCTTAGGGGTTGGAAATATTGCAAGTTTGAGCAGTCGAAATCAGGTGTCCAACCCGAGAGAAGCAGCGTTGGAAGGGCTCGCGAAAATGGAGCTCTTATCCCGAATGGGGATCGAGCAGTTTTACCTGCCGCCACCGGAACGTCCCAACTGGGACTGGCTTGAATCGATTGGTTTTTCTGGGAATCGGGGTGATGTTTTGAAGCGATGCTTCGACGAGGCCCCGAGTCTTTTGTCGGCAGCATACAGTTCGGCATTCATGTGGACCGCCAACGCTGCCACAGTTGCCCCGTCCTGCGACACACTGGATAGAAAACTGCATATCGTGCCTGCAAACCTTTGTAGCAACTTGCATCGAGGGCAAGAGGCGTTCGAACGCCGCGACCAATTGAGAGAGATGTTTGGCCCGCTCGACGATGTGGAAGTACATGAGTCGCTTCCCTCGGTCATGGCGTTGCGGGACGAGGGTGCTGCGAACCATATGCGGCTATGCAGTCGGGATGGAACCAAGGCTATCCACGTTTTTGTTTATGGGCCATCCGACGAACCGCAATCGACCAAATTCATCTCCCGACAATCCGAACTAGCAGCCCGACAAGTCGCTTGTTGTTTGCGTCTAAATCGTGACGATTGTGGTTTCGTGCAACAAATGCCTCGCGCGATCGATGCGGGGGTATTTCATAACGATGTCATCGCGATGAGCAACGGCAACATGATGATTTATCATGAACATGCATTTGAAAACAGCGAACACGTTGTTGGCATGATTCGCGAGAAGTTCATATCCAAAGCGGCCGAACCATTCATCGGTTTACCGGTCACCGAGTCAGAACTACCGCTCGAGGAAGCGGTTCGCACTTACCTTTTCAATAGTCAATTGATTTCCATCGAGGCTCAAGACATGGCATTGATCTGTCCATTGCAGTGCGTTCAGTCACCAGCCGTGTCGGCATTGTTGGATCGATGGATACTGGACCAAAGCAATCCGATTCGCAAGGTGCACTATTGTTCGCTCGATCAAAGCATGAAAAATGGCGGAGGACCTGGGTGTTTGCGGTTGAGAGCAATGCTGGATGGTCCGCAAATAGCTAAGATGGGAAACCATCATAGGGTGACAGACCATCGCATTGAGCAGCTAAGATCCCTCGTGGTAGCGAGTTTTTCGGGAGCCCTTACTTTGAGTGATCTTGTGCGTTTGGATTTCGCAGAACAGGCGATTGCTACGGCAAAAAAAATAGCTGCGCTGAGCAAATGTGGCTGGGTGGTTGCGACCGAATAGGGTCTGTCTAGTCCTAGTGCGGCAAGCAAGAAATGCCCCATCGCCAACGGGCGGTGAATGCCACCGAGTTTTACTCGAGTTTTACTCATGGGATATTTACCATCTCACTAAAATAGAATTAGTTGGTCGTAACCGCTGGCGTTAAGCCGCGTTAAGCCAGGGGGCATGCATAAAAGCAACGAATGGCAAAGCATTCGTGCGTGGACGTAGCAATTCCAGTTAGCTGCACCAGCCACATTGTCAGGCGTTTTTTCGGGGTTCCGGGCTAGATTTAGCTCGGCTTATGCTCAACATAATTAATTATTGCCGAATTTTTGAGAATTTTTTAAGGGAAAGTGCAAGATGTGGAGGTGTGTTATTTTACTGCCTTTTAATGGACTTTATGGCCGCTTTTTAACCCAATATTCTCTTTTTGGGCCTTGACGGACGCGCGACAAACGCGATTTGACTCCGATCGGTCGATTGACATTTGATCTTGCGTTGTTTTCAATTAGCGGAACGCGCACACACGCCTTCCCACGAATCTACCTCCCTTGATGCGTGAGATCCCAGATTTTTTAGTCGTACCTGGGTGACTTAGTCGACCTATTGAGAATGTCAACGAGGTTTTGGAAAAGGCCTCTTTTCATAGCGGTGTCATTTTTCGTTTCTAAGTTCGTGTTAAAGGGTCTTATTATGAAGAGTTTTTGGGGACGTCGGAGAGGCTTTACTCTCGTCGAACTTTTGGTCGTCATTGCGATCATCGGTATTTTGGTGGGGCTGCTACTACCGGCCGTGCAGGCTGCCCGCGAAGCGGCTAGGCGAATGCAATGCCAAAACAACCTCAAGCAGCTTGGCTTGGCGAACTTGAACCATGAATCTGCATTGAAGGCATTTCCACCTTCTTCTTACATGCTGACTGGGAACTCGCCGAATATTGACGAGGAGAATTTCACCCACGTGGGTCACCTCATCTCGCTGTTACCGTACATTGAGCAAACGGCCATTTATCAGCCATATGCAGTTCTGAATCTGAACGCTAGGACATACCTAACCATTCCTGCGACGCCGGTGCCGAACCGACGTGCTTGGTGGTACGACGGTGGGTCGGCTACGCCTGCTTTTCCAGGGATCATCGCAGTCTCTGGCTCAAAGATCGCTTCGTTTCTGTGCCCCTCCGACAATGCTGAAATTATCCATGTTCCTGGCACAGGGACCTTCAATTGCATTTTTGGTCAGATGGAATGGCCAGCGGGTCTTTATCGACTGAGCATGAATGATCAGTATCCCCGTTGCGTCACACGAGAGACGCACTTCACGAATTACTTGGGTTGCGCAGGTCGGTTTACAAATACGGCAGGCAACACAAATATCACCGCTGCTGCTCAGGTAGCTGCAATCGACAATTATCGTGGCGTGTTTAGAATCAACGAGGCTTCTAAGATCGCCGATATTACAGATGGAACTTCCAACACCATTGCGTTTGGGGAAGTAACCGGACAATGGACCAATGGGTTAACGCCGACTGGAAGATTGAGTTCTTTTAGTTGGTCGTCTTCCGCCATGGCAATGAATCGAATGACGTTTAGCATTTCAGCCGGAACGGCCTTCAACAATGCGGAAAAGCACTGGATTCGATACAACAGCATGCACACTGGTTTGGCAAACTTTGCACTTGCAGATGGCTCGGTGAAGACATTCCCAACCAGCACAGACAACAATATTTATTTGAGTTTGTGCGGCAAGGCAGATGGCACTGTGGTTAGTGGCGACGTACTACAATAGGTTTAAGGAACTTTTGATGATGAAATCGTTGAGTTGGGTTATTTTACTGGCAATTGTTGTTGGTTGTGGCGAGTCGCCCCCACCTAAAGTGGAAGTTTCCACTCCGAAAACTCGCCCAAGCGTGGAGTCAGGTGCAATTTCAGTTGAGCGCGGACACTAAAGCCCTTTGCGTTTAAGTCAATCAAACGCCTGGCCCATTTGGCTGGGCGTTTTTTTTGTTCGCACTTTTTGTGTGAACTTCAACGTGCCTTTACGCCCAGATCCTTCTCCCGGGGCGTTAGTAGGAACCTCGGTTTTTCTTCGCCCGAACCCTGGGAAACAGTGAAACTATTGTGATGACCCTAGGCTAACGGTGGGTAGAAAACTACCATTGTGATGCAACCCCTCTCCGACCTTTCAGGCCGACTCTCCCACAGGGAGAGTGACTTCACCCTCCCGCCGAGAGGGTCGAACGACGCGAGAGGAGGGTATGACTCTTTCTGCCGACCGCCTTACAGACAACCTCCGTTATCGAACGTGCTTTTTTCGTTTTCTGGTTCTGACTGGAAGGGTTCTATTATGGTGAATGGTTTTCAAGCACGCCGGAGAGGCTTCACTCTGGTTGAACTGTTGGTCGTGATAGCGATCATAGGTATCTTGGTTGGTCTCCTTTTACCCGCTGTGCAAGCTGCTCGTGAAGCGGCCAGGCGTATGCAATGCGGGAACAATCTAAAGCAGCAAGTGCTCGCGATACACAGTCATCACGACGCGTTCAAACGTTTTCCTGCGGCCCTTCAGATTGGCCAAACTTGGTACTCGACGACCAAGCGCAATCCACCGCCAAGCGGGATCAACGCAGCCACTGGATACCCCAATGACGGGCCCTTTTTTAGCTGGATGTATCACATTCTGCCATTCGTCGAAGGAAAGAACCTTTATGAATCGTTCGACCGCGCTCAGTGGCCATGGTTTCAAGGCCCGTCGGGTAAGCGATTTAATGCCGTAATCAACCAAACGTTCGTTTGCCCGTCGGATATCAGGGGCGGGGTTGTTTGGGATGGCGGAGCAGATCAGGCTGCACTGACTTCGTATATGGGAGTGAGCGGAACAAATCAATTCCAAGAAAATGCAGGCCAGGATGGGATCTTGTTTGTAAACGCCAAAGTTAGGATGGCCGATATTACGGACGGAGCGAGCAACACCTTGATTATCGGCGAGAGGCCACCTTCCGTTACGCTTGACTATGGATGGCAATGGGCTGGGTCTGGTGATTTCCCTTACTTCGGTGCGACAGACGTGGTCTTAGGTGTCCACGAACGAAGTGCAATTGGCGCGACACCTGATTTTTTCCGACCAGGCACGATTAAGGACCCTAATGACATCCACCGTTATCACTTCTGGAGTTTGCATCCAGGTGGAGGCAATTGGGCGTTGGCTGACGGTAGCGTTCGTTTCATAAGCTACTCGACCTCGGCAGCACAAGTGTTGCCCATTACCGCGACTTCATTCAAGAACGTGATTGAAGCGATGGCGGGGCGATCTGAGGCTTACGTCCAGTCGGCTCCCGATTGATTTGCGGCGAGCCTACGCGAGCGGGAAACTGCTTTTCAGCGTGATTGCGACGGCGGTTGGTCTCCATGCAAAAGTAATCTGTTGGCTGGTAAAACTCTAACTTGATTGGATTGCGATGCACAAGTTGATTTGTCTTTTGGTTCTCACTTCGTTTGGTTTGTGCGGATGTACCAAGGAATACGAACCTCCGAAAGAGAGTATTCCAGACATTCCTCCGGGCAGGTCGGCCGTCAAAGCTCAAGAAGGTGCCGACGCGGCAAAAGGCGCGGCTCCTGGTGGCAAGAAGACAGGCGGAATGCCGCCTGCAGCTCCAAGGTAATTCGCGGGCGATGAGTGTAGCTCGGCACTCCGTGCCGTGCCGTGCCGTGCTTCTCGACACGGAGTGTCGAGCTACACTTACTTGCCCGCATGATGAACTAAGTGGGCGAGCTCGGGCACAATCAATCGCTCCATTGCCAACCTTACTCCCGCTGGAGAACCGGGCATGGTCAAAATAACTTTCTTCCCAACGCGCCCGCCACTAGCACGGCTAAGCATCGACGCTGATCCAATTTCTTCGAACGAGAGCATGCGAAAAAGCTCACCATAACCTGGGATGAAGGCATCGAAAAGCGGTTCAATCGCTTCGGGGGTGCAATCGCGAGCAGCCAATCCCGTTCCGCCCGTCACCAGCAGGGCTTCGCACCCATCTGTTTCGATCATTTGCTGCGCGGCCTCACGGATTTGGTGCGTTTCGTCCACCACCATCGCGCGTTGCAAAACGTTGTTCCCAGCCGCTTGGATCAGCTCTTCGATCAGTTTTCCTCCCAAGTCGTTTTCCAGAGTTCTCGTGTCACTAACAGTGAGTATTGAGACGGTGATCGGGCGGGCAGCACGACGTCGATGTTCTTGCGTTGATTCGGAGGGCATGGGCTGGAGGATTGGAGGATTGGAGTGGTGGAGTGGTGGAGAGGTGTTGTGCTGGAATTTGACTACTTCCTTATGTTAAGCGACAGTTCCTACTTTTAGCAACTCTTGGGCCAGTACGCCCGCCACCCAACGGTATGGATCGTTTTCGTCCGTTCGGAGCTCTAGTAAATTTTGCAGGTCCATATCGACATGGGTTTGGCTACCGTCGGTTTTCAACCGGCGGGGCCATATCTGACAGCTACCTCGAATACCCGAT
>Ga0105046_10013158_pt1 | contig 12825 bp, 9 predicted proteins | sample MAT03_FD_78385 | JGI IMG/M metagenome (GOLD analysis project Ga0105046, IMG submission 78385) | Freshwater microbial communities from Lake Fryxell liftoff mats and glacier meltwater in Antarctica - MAT-03 (megahit assembly) | ecosystem: Environmental > Aquatic > Freshwater > Ice > Liftoff... | reverse complement strand
TTTGTACGCCCCGACCAGTATTCTCATCCTCAGCTATATGGACCGGGCCGACGCGATCGCCGCATACACCCCCGCGTTGCAGATTGATTCGGCGATGCTGCTTTTGGTCAGTGGCCTGGCGTTGGTGATGCTGCCCACGGCCGCGCTGACGCACGCGCGCGGTGACGTAACTGCGCTGCGCCGGCTTTACGTACGGGGCACGCTCGCGTCGGTGGTATTGCTGGCGGCGGTGGGTGCGGCAATCTGGGTCGCGTCGCCGTTCATATTCCGGCTTTGGTTCGGCGATTCGATGGCAGCGACGCAACAGATTCTTTACCTCGTGCTGATCCACACCATCGTCGGCGGGTCGGCGGCGGTGGGTCGATCGATCCTCATCGGCACCGGAAGATCCGCCGCGTATACCGTCGCGGCGGTCGCGGGGGGAATCGTCAATGTGATGCTCGGGATCTGGCTCGGTTACGGATTGGGACTGGGCCTGGAAGGAGTGGTGCTGGGAACGGTGACCGCCGTCGTACTCAGATGCGCAATCTGGCAGCCGTGGTACGTGCTGCGATCAATCCGCAAGGCGGGATAGGCATTGACGCTTCATCTCCGCTTAAGGCATTTCAATTTGAAGTGAAGCGTTTGATCCGCAACTTCCGCCGCGGCATGGAGATCGTCGAACGCATTGTGTGGGATCCAGATCGACTGTTCGAACGGGGTCACCGTCCGTAGCCAAACGCCACCGATGCGACGCGCCTCAGCTCTTTTTCCTTCTTCAGCGTTGCGACATCTTGTGGATACGCGGAGCGGACGTTGGTCGGGCTCCATCCTTCGAGCTGAAACCAATGTCCCAGCACGCCTACGAATGTGGCACCGGCTTCGTGATCCACCTGCGTCCACAGCACGCGGTCGCGGAAGCTGGAGTCGTCGAAGAAGTTATTGATCTTCGAATCGACCGTCAGTTTCTGCCAAAAACCGGAGGCACTCGATTGCAGTTCCGTTCGCGCCATTTGTCGGAAGCTCGCCTCGTTCGGGCGCGAAACCGATGTGGCGCCCATGAATGCACCGAATAGAAACAGGATCAACAACGTCTTCATGGCTCACCCTCTGGCCACAACGGCCGATAAAAACTGCGTCGCCGAATCTGGCACGGGCGACAGTTAAAGTATCGGCGGGGGGTTCTTGAGGGATGAACGTGATTGCAGATTGTAGAGTGCAGATTGCAGAATTGAGATTGAAGACCGCAGGCATGGCCGGTACAGGCCATTCAATCTGCAATCTCCACTCCGCATTCTGCAATCTGCAATCGCGTTACTTCTGCCGCGACAGCTTCGTTACTCGGCCGGTGCTGATCCATTCGGCGACGTACACGTCGCCGTGTGAATCGACCCGGCACTGGTGGGGCGCGCTGAATTTGCCGGCCTCGAGCTTGTCCGGAATGTTCGGCCAGCCCGGGGTTTTGCTCATCGTCTCGCCGAAGCCGATGTGTGCGATCAGCTTGTCGTTCTTGTCCAGAATCGTCAGCCGGCTGATCAAATCGGGGATGTAAATCTCGTCTTTGTAGTAGGCGAAGTTGCAGGGCATGTTTTGTTCGTCTTTGACGAAGCGCTTGTGCTTGCCATCCAGCGTGAAGACCTGAATGCGGTTGTTGCCCCGGTCGGCGACGTAGAGTTCCGGCTCGGCGTGACGCAGATCGATGTTGCCCGCGTGCGGGCACGAAAGCTGACCCGGATTGCTACCCCCCCCGCCGATGGAAAACTTGTAGTTCGCGTTCTTGTCGAAGCAATGCACGTACGAATACCCGTACCCGTCGAACACGTACACATCGCCATTCGGTGCCACGCACACGTCGGTCGGACGATAAGGCTGGCCCATGTAGATGTCCGTCCGCGGCGCGATCGGGAACGTCAGCACTTTCTTGCCGTCGAGCGTGCATTTGTCCACCACCCGCTGATCCGGATCGCTGAGGTACAGATATTCGGTCCCGTCCTCCATGCTGTAATACAACCCATGAGCGCCGCTTTTATATTGCAATCCCCAGGAGCTCTTGAAGTTTCCGTCACGGTCGAAAACACACACCGCGTCCTGCCACACGCTGTTCGCGGGGTTGGAGGCGGGCTGATGGAAGATGTAAACGTTGTCGCTTTTGTCCACGACCACGCCGTGCGTGTACCCAAAGCTCTTGCCCGCAGGCAGCTTCGCCCAGGCGTGATTGACTTCGTAACGATGCGTGCCGGTCCCGAGAATCATTTCGATCTCCTGTTGTAGTTGAGCCGGATATGAAACTCGACGGCGAGGAGAACGTCAAGATTCGTGCGGAATGGCGGAGCCGAAATCGTCGGATCGACCTGTCGATTTTCCCCGTGCGGATCTTCAGTCTTCAACATCGCCTCGCAGCGGCGCTATCCAGTGTGGGATGTTGTGTTGATTCAAGCTTCCGAGACGTTAATCGAAACCGCAGCGCCCCCGCCGCGCTCAAGGCGGCGCACGCTCTGCTTATTCGCGCTGGCCTGGATTGGTTTAATCGCTTTCACCTGGATTTCGGTCGATCTGGGGCTCCGCGCCCGCGAATCCATGTGGCGCGTGACCATGCCCATCCGCTACACCGGCGACGTGCAGAACGGCTGGAGCCTCGGCTCGGCGGCGTCGGAAAAGGGGTGGGTCGCGTTCTTCAATGACCAGTACGCGGGCGGCAAGGGGAAGGCAGATCCGGGATACTGGCTTGATTATCCGCCGCTTCGGCTGCTCATCATGACCAAATGGGCGGGGTGGACGAAATCCACTTTCGGGGCGCGGGGATGGCAGCAGAGTTACGAGTTTCATGCACCCGTGCTGGCGAGCAACACGATTGCGGCGTTCCTCGGTTCGGTCGCGGCGTTTCTGGTCGTCTGGCTTTGGGCGCGTCGCAGCGTCGCCGACCCGTCACCCTGGGCGGGCTTTCTCAAAGGTGCCATCGCCGCGACGCTGCTTTGGTTCAACCCGGCAGTGCTCTGGATCGGACACGGATTTCCGCAGTGGGATCTTTGGGTCGTGCCGTTTTTCCTTTTCGCGATCCTCGCCGTATGCGTCGATCGATTTCTCATCGCCGGCCTGTTGATCGCCACCGGCGCGATGATGAAGGGGCAGATGCTCTGCGCCGCGCCGGTCTTTCTCCTGTGGTGCATATTTGCGGGTCGATTCGAGGCCGCGTTGCGGTTCGCCATCGGTTTCCTTGCCGGAGCGGCGGTCGTGGCATCGCCGTGGTTATTGCAATCGATCGACGCCAAAATCTGGGTGCGAAACGTCCTCGCCGCCACCGCCTTTGCGGCACCGGCGCTGCTCTTGCGGCGCGCGAAGTGGGTTCGAATTATTGCCATTGCGATCGCCATCACCGTGATTCTCATCCCCGTCCTGCGGCCACCACAGCTGGCCGCCCGCGAATTCATCAAATTCCTGATCCTCACGATTCTACTGATCGTCCCCCTGCTGATTGGCGTGCGTCATCAGCGACTGCCGCACCTCTTCGCCGGCGCGTTCGCGGCAGCGGCTTTTGCGTGCGTGCCACTTTTCGCCGGGTCGCTCGCGTGGTTCGACATCTCCTTCAGGCGCGCCGGCGTGCGATACAACACAATGGGCACGCTCTCGGCGAGCAATCTCTCCACCATTCTCGAACGACGCTTCGGATGGTCTTTCGAAGGCGAGAACGCAGCCGTCCGGCTCGCCCCATATCTTGGCATCAGCTGGTTTGATCCTTTGCCTCTGCCGAAACTGCTGTACGCATTGTTCGCCATCGGGCTGGTCCTGTGCGGCATCGCCGCGGCGATTCAGTCGCGCAGGCACTCTGCCCGGCTGGTGCTGGCGCTGATGCTGCCGTTCGTGCTGATGTTCATGCTCCTGCCACACATGCACAACCGCTACCTGATCTACGCGTCGGCGACGTCATGCGTGCTCGTCGCCGTGGGTGTGGGGCCGGCGCTGCTGGGCGTACTCATTTCGCTCGCCTGCTGGAGCATGATGGCGGTGAATCAATTCGAATCGAACCGCGAGTACAGCGGTCAATGGTACACCGCGCTGGCGGGGCTGCATGTCGATATCGGCTGGGCGCTGCTACTCATGGCGGCGACGCTTCTGTATCTGGCGCTTTACCCGGGGAGAAGATGTCCCATGCTGTTCTGATCGAAGCGATGCTCCGCCCGCCGCGCGAGCTGCCCGCGCTCCCGGGCGCGCGGGCACGCCGCGCGCTGGCGGAGCGGATCGTCGCCGGCGCGCTCGTTCTCGTCGTCGCTTCGATCCTCATCTATTGGGGATTGCTCGCGCGGCAGTGGACGTGGGAAGCCTGCGCGCCCCTGCGATTCACCGGGGACATTGGCAACGCCTGGAACTGGGCGTCGCGCATCAATGACGACGCCACCCGCGCCGTCGCCGGGCAGCGTCACGTGGCCTGGCCGGACGTGTGGCACGCATATGTCGCAACGTACCCGGCTATCGAAGCACAACATGCGAATGAAATTCGCCCGGGCTACGGGCTCGATTATCCGCCGCTGCGTTTGCTGGTAATGACGACGTGGGTGAAATACGTGCGCGACCATCACCCCGAAGCCCGCCAATGGTCCGACGCAGTCACCTACCCACTGCTCTACTTCAACACCACGCTGGAACTGATTGCGTGCGTGTTGATCTTCTTCCTCGTGCGGCTTTGGGTTCGACGTGAGCACGGGGACACGCACGCCGGGTGGATCGCGGGGCTTGGGTCGGCGGCGCTGCTGTGGTTCAATCCGTGCGTGCTGCTCAACGCGCACGGCTGGCCGCAGTGGGACGTTTGGGTCGTGCCATTTTTCCTGGCGGCGGTTCTGCTCGCGTCGCTCAATGCATGGGGCTGGGCAGGCGCGTGTGTGATTCTTGGCGCGTTCCTGAAGGGTCAGATGATTCTTGCGGCGCCGATCTTTCCACTGTGGGCATTGTTCTCGGGCAGATTCTTCGGCGCAGGTCGATTCTTCTTCGGCGGCGCTGGGGCGCTCGCGGTGCTCGCATCGCCGTGGTTATTGCGGAATGACGGAGCGCTTTTGTGGGTCGCGGGGGTGGTGGGGTTCGTCGTGTTCGTTCTCGCGTGCAGATTTTCGACCAAGATCTTTTTCGATCCTGCAGAGCGAGAGGTCGACAAACCATTCGATCGATACAAATCGTTCCGCAGATCATTCGGTATCGTCGCCGCGACTGCCTGTGTTGCGGTGTTTCTTGCGTCGTGGCTTTTTGACGGCTCATACGCGTGGCTGCGGATCGGGTTTCTCTACTCCGACTACCACTACCTCGCGATGAACATGGGTCCGGCGAGCAACGCCGCGTCGATCCTCTCTCAAGCGCCTTACTCGTGGTCACTGTTCAACCCGACCATCACCTGGACCTGGCTCGGCGCGACCGAGCCGATGAGCTTCCGATGGCTCATGCGGTCGATGTACATCGCGACGCTCGTCCTCTGCGCGATCGGCGCGGCCATTCAATCTCGACGCAACAGCGCCCGCACGCTGATCGCGCTCGTCGCGCCGTGGGTCGCGTTTTTCGCGCTGATGCCCCAGATGCACGAACGCTACCTCCTCTGGGGGGCCGCACTGACGAGCGTCGCCGTCGCGTGCGGGCTTGGGCTCACGCTGCTTCATCTGGTGATCACCGCGCTGGCCGTCCTTCCGACCTTGCACACGATGCTCCACATGGACCCGGCCTACGCGCCGAAATGGCTGGATTTTATCTCAAGAACGCACCCGGGAATCGGCTGGATGGTGCTGACGGCGGCTGCAATATGCGTGTTCGCCGGGCTGTCACGTCAGAAAAGTGCAGCCAGCAGTTTGCAGCATCGGGATTGAAGATTCAGATCAATCTCATTGCCGTTTTGCCTTCTGCCTGCCCCTCACTACTGCCTCCTTCCTCAAAATGCCGATAACCCGAGAGCGTGCACGACAACCCTTCTGCGCCCCAACTTCTGACCGATGACCTGCTCGGCAAGCTCGCGGACATGCAGCACGAGCTGGATCTGCTCCGCCAGCAACTTTCCGAATCGCAGCGGCTGGCGACGATCGGGCAGATCGCGGCCGTCATCGCTCACGAATTTAACAACCTGCTCACGCCCATCGTCAGTTACTCACAGTTCGCGCTGAACGGCATTAATGCCGAAAAGCCCGACATGGAGATCATCAAGAAGGCGCTGACCAAGGCGTTCGCGAGCAGCGAAAAAGCGGGCAAGATCTGCACTTCGATGCTCTCGCTGGCGCGCGGCGAATCGGAGTTTTCGTCGTTTTCCGTGCAAAAACTCGTCGATGAAACCCTCAACGTCCTTGCCCGCGATCCGAGCAAGGACGGGATCGCGCTGCGCGTTCAGATTCAGCCCGATCTTCAGGCACGCGGCGATATCATCCAGCTGGAACAAGTGCTGCTAAATCTGCTGATCAACGCCCGCCAGGCAATGCTCGGCAAGGGCGGATCGATCACCATCAAGGCCAACCGAACGGATGAAACGAACGAGCTGAAACTGCAGGTGATCGACACCGGCCCGGGCATCCCCGAAAAATACATCGCGCGAATTTTCGAGCCCTACTTCACCACCAAAGGCACTGCCCGGCGCGGCGAGTCGCGCGGCACGGGGCTGGGCCTGGCAATCTGCAAAGAGATTATCGAACACCACGGCGGGCGGATCGAAGTGCAAAGTGAGCTGGGCAAGGGGACGACCTTTAACGTAACCCTGCGGGCGAGCTGAGCATTCTTTAACGCTTGGTCATTCTGCTTAAACGGCGAGTCTGCTGGCCGCACACATCAATCCGCGGGGACGCATCTGCCTTTTGCCCAGCGTCGCAACGCCTCGACTTTTTCGCGCATCGTCACGCTCAGCGGCGGGGATGTTTGCACGGCTTCTAAAAGATGCGCGGTTTGAAGTTCTGCATTCGACGCGAACGCCTGATGCAGCCCCGCGAGCACGGCCTGTTCAATTTCCGCGCCGCTGAAACCTTCCGAACTCGCCGCCAGTGCATCGAGATCAAACTTCGATTCATCCCGGCCACGCTTTTTGAGGTGGATGGCAAAGATCTGCTTTCGCGCTACCGTCTGCGGGAGATCGACAAAAAAGATCTCGTCGAATCGGCCCTTGCGCAGCAGCTCCGGTGGAAGTGCTTCGACGTCGTTCGCGGTGGCGATGAGGAAGACCGGCGCCCGGTGTTCCTGCATCCACGTGAGGAGCGTGCCGAACATGCGTTTGCTCAGGCCCCCGTCGACGCTTTGGCTCGCCGCGCCGGCGAAGCCTTTTTCGATCTCGTCGATCCAGAGCACGACCGGCGCGATCATCTCCGCCTGCTTGAGCGAGTTGCGCAGCCGCTTTTCCGATTCGCCAATGTAGCGGTCGTAAAGCGTGCCGGGGTCGAGCCGCAGCAACGGCCGGCCCCACGCGGTAGCGACGGCTTTGGCGGCGAGCGATTTTCCGGCACCCTGCACGCCGAGCAGAAGCAGCCCGCGCGGCGCGACAAGCCCGAACTGCTGCGCCTCCGGCGACAGCGCGCGTTCACGCTGCGCGAGCCACGTCTTCAGTCGCGCGAGCCCGCCGATCTGGTCGAGGTCCGTCGGCGCTTCGACGAACTCGAGCAGCCCGTCCCCCATCATCCGTCGCTTGGCGACGAGAATGTATTGCAGGTCAGATTCGTCGAAGCGTTTGTCGTCACAGACTGCGTCGAGAACAATCTGTCGAACCTGAATTCTTGTCAGCCCGGCGAGGTTGCGAATGATCGTATCCAGCCCCTTGCGGCTGATGCTGATACTGATTCGTTGCTCGTCATTCAGCTCGCGGAGCGTGGATCGGATGATCGATTCAATTTCCTCCGGCCTCGGCGGGGAAAGATCGATTCTCGTTACCAGCGACGTTATTCCCGGGGGAACGTTGTCGGAATGATCGACCAGAATCAGCGTCGCCGCGGCCTTACGACAAGCGAGGATGGCCTCCCGGGCACAGCGAAGCGTGCGTTCGTCCTTCAGGTGACCGACGAGGTCCAACAAAATGTAAACCCCGCCGCGTTTGATGAGGCTCAGCAAATGCGTCAGCGCCGCCGCGGGGTGTTGGGTATCGGGAAGCGACGTAGCGCCGGCGAGCATAGAATCTCGCAGCCCGCGCGTGACAGACCATTCCCACGCGTCGCAGCTCCGCTCCACACACACGGCCCGGACCTGCTGTAACGCGTGCTCTTCTTCAACAGTAACGATGAGCACGCACGCGTGGCGGGCATCGAAAAATTGCTGAAGTCTTTTCGTGTCTGGCACGTTCTTGCTCCTCCTCAAATGATTCGATCCGTACGCGTCGATATCTGCGGGCTACCGAACACCCCGCTCGCCTTTATCGGACTTTAGCAAAGTCTTCGGCAGTGTCGAGCCGATGTAGGGGTTGTCTGAGGTGTTTCGATCTGTTGATTCTAACCGGTGCAGCCTATGTCCATCACTGTCGACGAGCGCACGTATCAGCCCACCGACCTTGGCGTGGAGACGTTCGGGCAACTTATGTCTCTCGTGCAGAAGGAGGATCGGCTGATCGTCCAACTGCTGATCGACGGCAACGAGCCGGATCTCAGTCGCATGAACATCCTCAGAAAAGCCCCCGTCGCCGGGCACACGGTGTACGTGGAAACGGCCGAGCCACGACGGATGGCCAGCGACGTGCTGACGCAGGTAGAAAACAATCTCGACGAGGCCGAAGCGCAAAAAGCAGAGGCCGCGGAGCTACTTCAGAATAATCAGCCCAATCGCGCGCTGGAAAAGCTCAGCCGGTGCTTCAGTGTGTGGCAAAACGCGCAGGAATCGGTCGTAAAAACTGCCGAATTATTGAGAATCGACCTGGCCCGCCTGAAGGTCGGCGATCGCTTGCTGATCGATGTCCTGGAAGACTTTAAAGCACAGCTACGCACGATTCGGCTGGCGTTGGAGAATCGCGATTTCGTATCGCTTTCCGATTCGCTTACCTACGAGACGACCGAAACCACTGCCCAGTGGCGAAAAGCGCTGCAGACGCTCCGCGGCGTAGTTAATGCGTGATCGTCACAATCAGTCTCCAGAAGAACGCGCCCGGGCCTTATGGCTCGGGCGTTCTTATTTTACAATCCGCAGCATGACCGCCGACGAATTGCAAAGCCTCTGCGAAAAAGGTTCCGAACTCCTGATGCGCACCGACTACCTCGCCGCCGAGGAGGTGCTGATGCGCGCCGAGCAGATCGCGCTGGCGGGCAAAGATTGGGACACGCTGGCAAGGCTCTACATGCCCCTCCAGGAAACCCGCCGACAGATTCGCCAACGGTGCGGCGAAGGCGTGGTGAAGCTCGATCTCATTGCCTCCGGCCCGCTCGACCGAATCGATGCTGAATCCATTCTGAACCGCTTTCCGCACGGACAATTACTTGTCGCCGGGTGGGATAACCTCGGCCTGGCGATGGAAGTCCGCAGGCTCGCGCGGCAGCGTAGGTTGTTCGTCGAAACATTCCTCGCCAGCGTCCACCGCGCGGGACGAGAGCGGGCGATTGTGATCTACCCGTCGACAGATCTAACCCCCCCGAACAAACCGACCGTCTTGGTGGAAGATGATTTTCCCCGCGGCGAACGAGCGGGCACGGCGCAGACCTACGCCGAGATTATGGACCTCTGGGAACGCCTGCACGCGCCGTCGCTGTTGAGAGCGGATCAAACAAGCGACCCGTTGGAAAAAATCGATGCCTATCGAAAAACGATAGAGATCGACAATGCCTGCGAGTTCGCACACCAACGACTGGCCGACACGGCGCGCTCAATGGCGCGGCGTGCTTAAGCACGTCGCACGAAAGGTTGGTCACACGTCCAGATTCTTCACTTCAAGCGCATGATCTTCGATGAACCGGCGCCTTCGCTCGACGTCCTCGCCCATCAGGACGCTGAACATGCGCTCGGCTTCGCCGGCCTCCTGAAGCGTCACGCGGAGCAGCACGCGCTTCGACGGATCTAGCGTGGTTTCCCACAGCTGATCGCTGTTCATCTCGCCCAGACCTTTGAACCGCTTGACCTCCATGCCCTCTTTTCCAAGGGATTGCACGGCGGGGAGAATCTGCGCCACGCCGGCAATGTTCGTCGTCTTTTGCTCCTGCACCAGCGCGTATCGCGTGGCGAGTTTCTCGCCGCTGACAGACTCCTCTTGCGTCAGGTAATAGTCGTCGATCTCCAGACCGAATGCGCGCAAATCCTCGAATAGTTTCCCAAGGTCGTGCACTTCGTGAAGTTCCTGCGTCTTCTGCACGCGTTTCATTTTCGGTGCCGCTTCGGGCCCAATTCCGTTGGCGTCTGTCGGCGCGGGAGACTGCGACTCTTCGAGAACCAACTCATTGTCAGTCAAATATCGATCGCGCCCGTCGACGTCATGGAAGAAATGATCCTTGCCTTCGACGACCAGGCGGTACATCGGCAACTTGCCTGTAAGCGAGTCGCGGCGCGAGAGGAAATCGGCAAAATCGATGCCGCGACGCTGAATGATCTTTACGTGCTCTTCGAGCTTGGTTAGGTGCTCGATCACCTGCCGCAACTGGTCGCCGCCGAAGGAGTGGGCGTCCTTGCCGGTGTCGGCGTCGCGGGCGACGAGGGTCGTTCCGTCGAGCCCAAGATCGATATAGATCTGCCTCATCTCGCGATCGTTCAGTACGTACTCGCTTTTCTTGCGGCGCGTGACCAAATACAGCGGCGGCTGAGCGACGTAGATCCGCCCCGCTTTAATCAGCTCGGTCATGTGTCGGAAGAAAAACGTCAGCAGCAGCGTACGAATGTGGGACCCGTCGACATCGGCGTCGGTCATGATGATGATCCTGCCGTAGCGGCGTTTCGAGAGATCAAATTCTTCCCTGATCCCGCAGCCCAGCGCGCTGATGATCGCGCGAATTTCCTCGTGGCTCAGCATCTTCACGAGATTGGCTTTTTCGACGTTCAGCAGCTTACCGCGCAGCGCCAAAATCGCCTGATTCTCACTGTTGCGCCCCTGCTTCGCAGAACCACCGGCGGAGTCACCTTCGACGAGAAACAGTTCCGTCGTTTCGTTCGATTTGCTCCTGCAGTCCGACAACTTCCCGGGAAGCGCCCCGCCGTCAAGAATGTTCTTGCGGCGGGTCAGGTCGCGTGCTTTCCGCGCGGCTTCCCTGGCCTCGGCGGCGAGCGTGCCCTTCTCGAAAATCAGCTTCGCTTCCTTCGGATTCTCCTCGAGGTAAGACCCGAGTTTCTCGCTGATCGCCGACTGCAGAAAGCTTTCCACTTCCATGTTCAGCAGCTTGTCTTTCGTCTGACTTTCGAAACTCGGCTCGGGGATCTTCACGCTGATGACCGCGACCAGTCCCTCGCGCAGGTCGTCGCCGCTGGGGCGCAGATCCTTCATCAGGCCGTTGCGTTCGGCGTAGCGAAGAATCGTGTTCGTTAAGCCCGTCTTAAAGCCGCTTAAGTGCGTCCCACCGTCGTGATTGTTGATGTTGTTCGCGAAGGTAAGAATCGTTTCGTTGTAACCGTCGTTGTATTGCAGCGCGACGTCCACCACGAGCCGTTGGCTGGGATCTTCCTTCGAAAAACTTACGACCTGCGAGATGGCCTGTTTGCCCTCGTTCAGGAACTCGACGTACTCCAGCAGCCCGCGCTGAAACTTGAACAGCTCGCGCTTGCCCACGCGCTCGTCCTCGTAAACGATCTCCACGCCCGCATTGAGGAACGACAGCTCGCGGAGCCGGTTAAGCAGAGTTTCGTAGATGAAATTGACGTCCGGGAAGAGCGTAGTATCGGGCTTGAACGTAACTTTAGTGCCTCTTTTGCTGGTCTTTCCAATGACTTTCAGGTGGCTCGCTTTAATGCCCCGCGCGTATTCCATGTGATGCACCGCGCCGTCGCGGCTGACTTCGATCTCCATCCACTCGCTGACGAAGTTCACCACCGAAGCGCCCACGCCGTGCAGTCCGCCGGACGTTTTATAAGCCGACTCTTCGTTGTGCTCGAACTTCCCGCCGGCGCCGAGCGTCGAAAACACCACCTCAACAGTGGGAATGCGTTCCGTCGGATGCAACCCAACAGGAATCCCGCGGCCGTCGTCGACGACCGTGCACGACCCGTCCGCGTTGATCTTCACGAGGATGGATTTGCAGTAACCTGCGAGGGCTTCGTCGATCGAGTTGTCGACGATTTCGTAAACCAGGTGGTGCAAACCGCGCGGGTTGTAGCCGCCGATGTACATGCCCGGGCGGGCGCGCACGTGCTGTACGTCGGTCAGCACTTTAATGGCTTCCTCGTCGTACTTCGCTGCGTTGTCGTCGGCCGGGTTCGGTTCCTGCGAGGCGGTTGAATCTGACATGCGATCGGTGCTCCCAGTTGTCCGTGTGGATTGCGATTTCTCGCCGCAAAATTGCGGCCGAAATCGAAGTCGTTCATTATCGTCAGATCCGGGCAGAATGCACGCGCAGAAGGTGATTTTCATGAACATTCTGCGGACGTGTAAAGCCGCCTGTCGGTCGCGCGTTTGGTCGCTACAATCGGGCCGATGGAGCTGAAGTATCGCGACCCGCGCACGGCTCTGGTGGCGTGGGGACAGATCGATCATCACGTCGCCGACATGACCGCAACGTTCGCGGCAGACGTGTCGCTCGCGGCGGCGCAGGACGCGCTGGCGGCGCACGGGCAATGGCTGGCGGTGGATGGCGATCCGTCGGGCTCGCTCGGCGATCTCGTCGCGGGCAACTCCACCGGGCCGCTGCGGCTCGGGTACGGCGGGTGGCGGGACTTGTTGCTGGGCGTGCAGTTTCGCAACCACGCCGACGAACTAATCTCTGCTGGCGGGCGCGCGATGAAGAACGTCGCCGGCTA
>Ga0105046_10013155_pt1 | contig 12827 bp, 9 predicted proteins | sample MAT03_FD_78385 | JGI IMG/M metagenome (GOLD analysis project Ga0105046, IMG submission 78385) | Freshwater microbial communities from Lake Fryxell liftoff mats and glacier meltwater in Antarctica - MAT-03 (megahit assembly) | ecosystem: Environmental > Aquatic > Freshwater > Ice > Liftoff... | reverse complement strand
TAGACGACGGAAGAAGGATCGGACTTTTCCGGTGCGGTGTGGATGTCGCAACCGACGCGGCTCGCCCATACCTCGAGCTGATCGACCGCGCCCGCGCGGAACGTGTCGCCGGCGACGAGCAGCACGCGACGACCCTCGCGTGTGTGCTGCGCTGCGAGCTTGCCGAGCGTCGTCGTCTTGCCGACGCCGTTCACTCCGATCATCAGAAGCACATAAGGACGATGCGTCGGCGTGAAGTCGGTCGCTGGCGCGGCGACGCGTACGACGTCGAGGGCGGCTTGCTCGAGCACGCGCCACACTGCGTCGGAATCCGTGATCTGCTGGCGATCGAGCACGTCGCTCACCCGCTGCATGAGCGCGGTCGCGGCGACCGTGCCGATGTCCGCGGTGAACAGCACCTCTTCGATCGCGTCGCGCAGCGCCGCATCGACCTTTGGCTTGCCGCGGAAGACCCGCGCGAGCTTCGCGACGAAACCACCGCGCGTCTTCTCGAGGCCGCGACGGATCCGCGCGCGATCGTCCTCGCGGTTGCGGTGGCGCTCTGCTTCGCCGCCGGGATCCGCGGACGGTCGCTCGGCGGGCATCGCCGGCGCGGGGCGCTGCGGCTGCGGCTCGCGTGGACGCGCGGCGGAAGGCTCGCGGCGCGGCGCGTCGACGGACGTTGCCGTCGGCGGCGGTGCGGCCGCCGGTGGCAACGCATCGCTGCGCGAACCCTCGATCGACTTGCCTGCCGCCTGTCGGCGCCACGCGATCACGCCGACGACGAGCGCAACGAGAGCGAGAACCATGTACAGCTCGACGGACAAGGGGGTTCGGCACCGAAGAGTCGCCAGTGCGGGCCGGTACCGCAAGGGCGAAGGCGCGCGGAGTCAGCCCTCGCCGGTCATCATCGGGCTTGATATTGGGTTTGATCGGGGAGATCTCGCCGCGCTCTGGACGGATTTGGTCCGCGGCACGATATCCGAGGCGGTGACCTGCCTTGCGTGCCCTGGCGCGCATGATTGGGGCTTTTCGGCTTCGCGCGCAGGTGTTATCGGACAACCGTCGCCGCACCAACCAACGCACCGTGCGATGCGGGGGCAGGCGGGATCCGCAGCATGCGTCTCAAGAAGATCGAAGTCCTCGGGTTCAAGTCGTTCGCCGACCGCCAGGTCGTCGTGGTCGACGATCACGTGACCTGCGTGATCGGGCCCAACGGCTGCGGGAAGTCGAACATCGTCGACGCGATCCGATGGTGCATGGGCGAGCAGAGCGCGAAGCATCTGCGCGGCGCTGGCATGGCCGACGTGATCTTCGCCGGATGCAGCTCGCGCGGGCCTGCAGGTCTCGCCGAGGTCACGCTGACGTTCGCGAACGAAGGCACCGCGCCGCCGCCGTACGGCGAGATGACGGAGATCGCTCTCACGCGCCGGCTCTTCGCCGACGGCACGAGCGAGTACCTCATCAACAAGGTGCCGGCACGCCTACGCGACATCACCGATCTCCTTGCGGGAACCGGCGTAGGTACGAAAGGCTACTCGATCATCGAGCAGGGCCAAGTCGGCAAGATCGTCGGCAGCAAGCCCGAGGAGCGCCGCAGCATCATCGACGAGGCCGCCGGCATCACGCGGTTCAAGGCGCAGAAGGCCGCAGCGAGCCGCAAGATCGAGGCAACGCGGCAGAACCTGCTGCGCGTCCGCGACGTCACCGCGGAGCTCGACGAGCGGCTCGGCGTGTTGCGGCGGCAGGCGCAGAAGGCCGAGCGCTACAAGAAGTACCGCACCGAGCTGCGAGATCTCGAGCTGTGGCAGAGCGCGCAGCGGTTGCTCGAGCTGCATGCGACGCGTGGGGTGCTCGAGGCTCGGCGTGCGCACCTGCTCGGGCAGATCGACGACGTCCGAGCGTCGCTCGCCGCTCGCGATGCGCAGATCTCCACCTTGCGCGTCGGGGCGACCGAGGTCGAGCACGAGCTCACGCAGCACCAGCAGCACGTGTTCGACGTCGACAACCGCATTCGCCTGCGCGAGGCCGAGGACAACTATCGTCGTCGCGAGCGCGAGAGCCAGCTGACGGCCGGTGCGCAGGCGCGTGCCGAGGCCGACGGGGCTGAGCGCGCGATGGCGCAGTACACCGAGGAACTCGGCGCGCTCGAGCAAGAGCGCACCGCGCTCGACGACGACGGCGACGGCAGTGCATCGGCTGCGGTCGCGCGGCTGCAGACGGCGCTCGCAGGTGTCGAGGCGCAGCTGTGGACCGAGCAGTCGCGTCGCGACGCTGCGGCTCGCGAGATCGCCGAGCGGCAGCGCGCGTTGTCGGCAGCCGAGGCGAGGGCGATCGCGCTCGGCGAGTCGCTCGCGGCCTCGGCCGTGCGCACGACCGCGACGTCCGAACGCCTCGCGACCGCGGCGCAGGTCGAGCTCGAGACGGTCGCACAGCAGGCGGGCGTCGCCGTGCGCATCGACGCCGGGCGCGAGCGGCTCGGTGCGCTGCGCGACGCCCGGACGCAGCTCGACGTGCAGCGCAGCCAGCTCAAGCAGCAGCTCGCCGGCGTCGAGGTCGAGCTCGACACCGGTCGCGCCGAGGTCCATCGCGCGCGCTCGCGGCTGCAATCGCTCGAGGAGATCCAGTCGCGGTATCGCAGCTGTGCGAGCGGCGTGCAGGTCGTAATGGAGCACGCACAGCAGCGCGCGGGCGTCGAGCTCGGCATCGATGGTGCGCCATCGGGTGCGCCCGATGCGTCACCGTCGAAGATCGGCATCGTCGCCGATCACCTCGATGTTCCGCAGTATCTCGAGGCGGCGCTTTCGGCCGTCCTCGGCGATCGGCTCGAGGGCATCGTCGTCGACGATCCGACCGATGCGACCGGCGGCGTCGAGTTGCTCAAGCGCGCGCAAGAAGGCCGCCTCGCGTTCGTGCCCCGGAGCTGCCGCGTGCCGGCCGAGGCCGATCGCACGCCGCCGCGAGCCCCGGTCGGGTGGAGCGATCCATCGACGGTGTCGACGGCCGACGGAGCGATCGCCTGGGAAGACGCGAGCGCCGACGCGCCCGCACCGGATTCCGTCGAGACGCCGACGGTCGCCCCGCCGCTCGAGGGTGTGCTCGGTCGCCTGGTCGATCTCGTGCGATGGAACGCGGACCTCGGCGACGTGCCGCGTGCGCTCGTCGGCGAGACGGTCGTCGTGGACGGTCTCGGTCGCGCGCTCGAGCTGTGGTCGTCGCGATCGATCGTCGCGCCGATGGTCACGCTCGACGGCGATCGACTGGATCCGACGGGCATCGTCACCGGCGGATCGCCGACGGCACTGAACGCGGCGCTGCTGCAACAGAAGCGAGAGATCCGCGAGCTCCAAGAGATCGCCGCATCGCTCGCCGAAGCTTTCGAGCACACGCGCGCCCGGCATCTCGGGCTCGCGGGCACGCTCGCCGAGGTCGAGGGGGGGCGCGAGCAGAGCGATCGCGATCTCCTCGAGGTCCAGACCGCGGTCGCAGCCGACGAAGCCCAGGCCGCCGCGGCTGCCGAGGCGCTCGCGAGGCTCGTCGAAGGGCGCGAAGCGATGACTGCCGAGCTCGATACCGCGACGGCCGTCGCGGATCGACAGGCGCAGGAGCAGTCCCAGCTCGCGCAGTCGACCACCGCGATGGTCACGCGTGTCGAGGAGCTCGAGCGCGATCTCTCTGGCGGTGGCGAGCGCGTCGCGATGCTGACCACCGAACGCGACGCGCTGTCGGGCGAGCTCACCGATGCGAAGGTCGAGCTCGCGCGCTGGCAGCAGCGCAGCGACGCGCTGAGCCACGCGGTCGAGCGGCTGATCCGGCAGGAGCAGGGCGAGCGCGCTCGGCTCGATCGCCTGCGCTACGCGGCCGAAGCCGCCGAGGCGCGCGCGGCCGAGCTCGAGGTCGCGGCCGGCGAGTCCGCGGCGGCGAAGGAGATGCTCGTCGACGAGAGTCGCGCCGCGACGGCGCAGGTCCACGCGACCCGCGAGCGCCACGATGCGGTGCGGCTCCAGCTCGACGAGCTCGAGGCGTCGGTGAAGAACCTCCGCACCGAGCTCGACGAGCACCGCGAGCGCTTGCAAGAGGTCGAGATCGGTCTGCGTGAGAACACGCTCGAGCGCAACCACCTCGATCAGGACGTGCGCGAGCGCCTCGACGTCGACGTCACCGAGGTGCTCATCGACTTCCACGATCGGCCGCTCGTCGGCCCGATCGAGCGCGAGCGCGCGCTCGAGCTGCGTCGCGTCATCTCGCGGATGGGTGAGGTCAACCTCACCGCGATCGAGGAGTTCGAGGAGGTCTCGGTGCGCTACGAGTATCTCACGCGCCAGCGCGACGATCTCGAGAGCTCGCTGACGCAGCTCCAAGAAGCGATCGACCGCATCGACAAGACCACCCGGCAGATGTTCCGCGACACGTTCGCGGCGGTGAACGAGAAATTCCAGCAGATCTTCCCGCGCCTGTTCGCAGGTGGTCGTGCCGAGATCAAGCTGACGAACCCCGAGGACATGCTCGAGACGGGCGTCGAGATCGTCGCCCAGCCGCCGGGCAAGTCGTTGCGCAGCCTCGATCTGCTCTCGGGCGGCGAGAAGGCGCTGACGGCCGTCAGCCTCATCTTCGCGATCTTCTTGATCAAGCCGAGCCCGTTCTGCCTCCTCGACGAGGTCGACGCCCCGCTCGACGAGGTGAACGTCGGTCGCTTCTGTCACCTCGTGCGCGAGCTCGCCGCGACCACGCAGTTCGTCATCATCACGCACAACAAGGTGACGATGGAGATCGGCGATCGCCTCTACGGCGTCACGATGGAGCAGCGCGGAGTGTCGAAGCTAGTTGCGGTGAACATGCGCCGCGCCGTCGAGCTCGCCTACAACTAGAGATCCCGTGCCGGTGACCGACGAGCCCCACGTCATCGGTCCGGTGTGGGCACCGTCGCGGCGCGACGGGGTGTTCCTCGTGCTCGCCGGCGTGTTCATCACGCACGCGCTGCTCGGCGAGATCCTCGGCGGCAAGCTCGTGCGCGTCGGCGACTGGATCATGAGCGTCGGCGTCGTGCCGTGGCCGGTCGTGTTCGTCAGCACCGACCTCGTCAACGAGTACTTCGGGCCGCGTGCGGTCCGCCGCCTCACGCTGCTGACGATCGGCCTCATCGCGTACGCGTTCGTCGTGATCTACGCGTGCATCGCGGTGCCGGTCGCGGACATCTCGCCCGTCGATCAGGACTCGTTCGTGCGCGTGCTCGGGCAGTCGATGTGGATCATCGTCGGCTCGGTCATCGCGTTCGCGGCAAGCCAGCTCGTCGACGTGTTCGTGTTCACGCGGCTGCGGGCGAAGACGGGTGGACGCTTGTTGTGGGCGCGCGCGGTCGGCTCGACGGTCGTCGCGCAGCTCGTCGACACGTTCCTCATCAACGCGATCGCGTTCGGGCTGCCCGGCAAGATCACGGCCGCCGCGGTCGTCGAGCTGTCGATCACGAACTACGCTTACAAGTTCCTCATCGCGATCGCGACGCTGCCGCTCATCTACCTCGGCCACGGCATCGTCGATCGCTATCTCGCAGGCGGCGAAAAGCGCTGAGCCTTCCGATCACCGAGCCCGGCGCCACGGCCAGCTCACTGCCGCGAGGATCGTGAAGTTCACGATCATTGCGGCACGCGTCGCGATGATGAACACGGCGATCGTTGCGGCGTCGACACCCAGCACCGTCAGCGCGCCTGCCCAGCCACCTTCTTGCAGGCCGAGCGCGCCGGGTGTGATGCCGACGAGCGCGGCAAGCTGACCGAGCGGCGCTGCGGCGCACACCACGAGCGGTGCGATCACGGCGCCGAGCCCGACCCCCGCGCCCCAGTATTGGACCATCACGGCGATCCAGCGCGCGACCGACAGCATCGTGATGCGAGCGGCGAGCGGGCGCGGGACGGTCGGCACCACTTCGCTCGACGGTGCGCGCGCGAGCCGAGCCCGGACGCGCAGCGCGAGCGTCGCGAGCGGGCCGAGCCCGGGTACCGCGAGCACCGCGAACACGGCGAGCACGATTGCGGCGCTCGCCCACGCCGCGGCATCGACGACGATCCGTTGCTGCACCGCGATCGCCCACAGGAGCAGCACCGCGGGCAACACGAGGTCGAGCACGCGCTCGAGCACGAGTGGCACGACGAGGCGCCCCACCGACTCGCGGCTGCCGGCGGCACGCAGGCCCGCCGATCGCCCGAGGAGGTCGACGACGAGCGACGGCAGGAACTGCCCGAGCACGCGCGTCGTCGCGAGGTGGTGGAAGTACACGCCGTACGGCAGCCGCGTCGCGGTCATCGCCTCGGACATGAGCTGCCAGCGCAGCGCCGTCACCACGTTCGCGACGAGACTGCCGAGCAAGCCTGTGAGCCACGCCCACGGCACGAAGTCGACGACGAACGTCTGCGGCCCGCGGAGCAGCAGCCACAGCACCGCCGCGAGCACGACGATGCCGAGCACCAGACGCATGAGCGCTGCGCCCCACGGCACTCGCTCGCTCACGGCGACTCGACCTCGGGTGTGCCTGCGCCGGGGTTTCGCCCGAGCGCGAGATCCCAGCGCACTGCGAGCACACGTCCCGCGATCACGCCGACCAGCGTGATGCTCGCGAGCTGACACGCGTACAGCCAGAACGCGAACACGCCGCCCGGACCCGCGAGCATGTCACGGCCGGCGACGAGGATGACCCCCGCCGCGACGCCGCCCTGGAACACGCCGAGCTGCGCCGGACCACCGGGCAGCGTCATCGCGAGGTTCATCACCGCCGTGACGAGCGCGGCGTCGGCGAGCGTGATCGGTAGCCCGCAGCCGTTCGCGAGCTGCCAGGTCGCTGTGACGTTGCACGTCCAGTACGCGAGTGTGCCGAGCAAGAAGCCCGGCCATGCGCGACGATCCGCGAGATCGACGAGGCCGATGCGGAGCTGCGCGACGAGCTTGTCGAACGCCGCGACAGCTCGGCGCAGCGGACCGCGCCCGAGGATCCCCGCGCACCACTGCCACACCGCGGGCCAGCGCGCGAGCACGACGAGCCCGAGCAACACGACGCCGAAGAACGCCGCAGTGATCGTCGCACCAAGCCGCACCGCTGCGCCGAGCTCGTCACCGCCGTGCACCGAGTACGTGGCGGCGAACATGCCGACGACGACGAGCCCATCGGTGACGCGCTCGACCGCGACGACCGCGAGCGTGCGCCCGACGGTGATCGAGTGCCGGTGCGCGACGAGCAGCGGCCGCGCGAGCTCGCCGAGCCGCAGGGGCAAGAGCGCGATCCACATGTACCCGACCATGCCGATCGCGATCGCCTCGCGCAGCGAGACGTCACCGAGCCGACGCAGCAAGAACCACCACCGCGCCGCACGCACGAGGTGGAACGGCACGAGCAGCACCGCGTACAGGATCAGCACCGAGGGTGTGATCCACGGATCCGCCGGCACCGCCGCCATCAACGGCCACAGCGCAGCGACGAGCGCCCCGCCGAGCACACACGAGATCGCGATCCTCAGCCAGGGCACGGGGCAACGGTGCCCGCGTCAGCTGTTCTTGCGGAACCGCGACTGATCGGGCGGAAGCTCGGCGATCGGAGGCCACGCCTTGTCGGCGTGGATCTGCTGCGCGCGCACATACAGATCGTCCTCCGACTCCCGCTTGTTCGGATCTGGCAAGCAGCACTCGACCGGACACACCGCCTGGCACGCCTCGTAGTCGTGGAAGCCGACGCACTCGGTGCAGAGCTTCGGATCGATCACGTACTTGTCGTCGCCCTCGGAGATGGCCTCGTTCGGGCACTCGGGCTCGCAAGCGCCGCAGTTGATGCACTCGTCGGTGATGTGCGTGGCCATCGGGGGGAAGTCTATGCAACGCCCCTGGACGGTCAAGCCGCGAAGCGGTGTGGAAACGCTCGCCTTCAGGCCAACAACGCCGCGAGGCGGCCGTGGGCGTCCTCGAAGCGCCGCCACGCGGCCCCGAGGTTCGCGTGCGAACGCAGCACCAGCACGAGCATTGCGAGGCCCGCGTCGACGACGATGTCGGGCTCGACGACCGATCCCATGATGCAGCCCGCGCGCCCCTCGAGCAGCACCTTCGGCGCACCGAGACCGCGGCGCTCCGCGAAGCCGGCGGTCCGCACGAGCACGATCGACACCTGCGCGCCGGCGATCTGCAGATCGAGCGCATCGATCGCGTCAGCGTCGTTCGCGAAATCAATCGCGTGGCCGTCGCCATCGATGAGCACCGCACCGCGTGCGCCGGCGACATCGCGGACGAGCGACTCGAGCACGAGGCCGAACTCGGTCTGCAGTCCGCCGAGCGTGCGGCCCGCGCTCTTGTGCACGCTGGTCGCCATCATGGCGCCCCCGCCACGACGAGCGCCGCGTGGCGTGTGCGCAGCGCGGCGATCCACTCGCCGAGGGACTTCGCGCGCCACGCCGGATGGACCGCCTCGCGCAGGCGCGTCTCGAACTCGGGATCACCGGGCAGATTCGCCGGCATCACCTCGCGCACGAGCGCGAGGTGGACACCGAAGCGCGTCGCGAACGGACCGCGCAATCCCGGAACGTCCCCCGTTCGCACCGCCGCGACCCACTCGGGGGCGAAGCGCGGCTCGGTGCAGCTCCCATCCGCGGCAGGGGCCACGGCGCACGCGTCGAGATCGAAACCACCCGGACCCTCGCTCCGCAGCACGACGTCCGGATCATCGGCGCCGCCTTCGAGCGGCAGCATGCGCGCGAGCAGATCGCAGGCCTCGGCGTCGGCAAGCGGCACGGTCGGCAGGACGTGGCGACGCAGCTCGGCGACGCGCTGGGTCGCGTGCTCGCGCCACGTCGCATCGGACGTGCGCTGCTGGAGCGCATCACCCTGCAGTCGCCCGGGCGGCTCGGCAATCACCTGACACGCGACGAACAGCTCGGGGTGGACGAAGCGCGCCTCCCCCTTTGCGCGCGCGAGCACCGGGTCGCCGGGCGCGATGTCCTGCACGCGATGCGTCGCCTCGAAGTCGACCTCGAGCACGAGTCGTGCGCGCGCCGTGCGTTCCAGGTGCCCGCGCCTCGCGGCCGACAGCGTCGTCCCGGCCGGATCGGCACGCGCAGCAGCGACGAGCCGAAGCGTCTCGCTGACGCGCTCGCGCGCAGTCGCCTCGTCGATCCCGTCGCGCACCGCGACGTACGCGACGACCTGCGGATCGATCGGCTGGCCATCGATCCTCGGCACGTCGCGCGGCTCTCGAGCACCGCCACACGCCGCCGTCGCCACCCACCACGCGAGCCAGCCCGACGGCAGGCCGCCAAGGCGCCGCACGCCGGAGGCGCTAGTACGCGAGTGAGAAGGCGAGCGATCCGATGCGAGCATTGCCGAACCGATTGTCCTGGATCATGTGATTGTACGTCACCTCGACGAACCCGCCCTCGAGCCAGCGCAGCCGAGGATTGCGGGCGGCGACGCCGTCGAACTCCCAGGTGAGCTGGACGCCCGGCGTGTGCGCTTCCCAGGGCATCGCCTTCACATCCGCGGTCGCACAGTTGATCGGTGCGTCACGACTGCACCGGCTGTCGCCGTCGACGTACTGCCCATCGGCGCGGAAGAAGAACGCCGCGGTCTGCTTGTAATACTGATAGCGCGCGCGCAGGCGGAGGAACCGCACCGGCCGCACGTGCACGCGCAACTCGGGCGTGTGCGCGCGCTGACCCCAGTCGTCGAGATACAGCGAGTAAAACGGCTCGAACGTGATGCGCTCGCGCCAGACCATCCAGCGCACGCCGGGTGTCAGCACGACGCGGTTGCGGACATGCGGATGCGTCTCTTCGATGCCGCCGAGGAATCCCTCGCGATAAGGATTGTCCTGCGGACCCCGCAGGTGCGCGTAGCCGATCGAGAATGTCGCGAGCATCGTCTCGTGCAACGTGTGCGAGTACGACGCGAGCGTGTTGTGGATCTGCAGGAAGTTGTTGTTGCGGCCGTAGCCGCCGGTGCGACAGAAGTTGACATCGACGTCGCCGCCGCACCACGGCTCGCGTGCGCCGGTGTTGTTGACGATGCGATAGAAACGATCGCCGCCGAACGAGTAGGCGAGGGCGACGTTGATGTTCTTGCGCAGCAGGTCGCGTGCGAGCGACACGCCGCCTGCGCGGGAGAGGTAGTCGGTCTCGGTCGAGTAGCGGAAAAAACCGCCGAGCGTCCACTCACCGAGCTTCGACTGCGCAGTGCCGACGAACTCGTGGCGCAGCTCCGTGAACACGTTGTCGCCGCCGGTCGCAGCCTGGGTGCCCGAGGCGATCGACGCCGAGCTGATCGCGTCGAGCAGGTACGTCGCGCCGAGCGTCAGCCGTTCGTCCGGTGCGTCGACGGTGATCTGCGCGAGCGGCTGCATCACGCGCGTCGACTTCTCGCGGTAGTAGTTGCCGCGGATCGTCGCGCGATTCTCCGCGAGCAGCGGCCGCGGCGCGGCCACCCAGAACAGACTGATCCATGCCCACAGCGCGAGACCGAGGCTGCTCGTGCGCCGCCTGCTCATCCACATCCGCAGCCGCCACCACCACCACCATGTCCGTTGGTGGAGGCGCGTCTCGCAGCCTCGATGTGGGCGTGGAACACGTCCTCGAGGGAGTCGGTCGCCGGGTTCATCTCCGGCATGCTCAGGTACTTGCGCTGGTGCGGCTCGACCAGCACGCAGCTCGCTGCGCCCAACATGATCACGACGCCGATCGCGGCCGCCCTTCGCCGGTGCATGTCGCAACGCTAAGCCATGGCGCGCGCCCGCGACAAGTCCGCCCTTGTGGGCGGTTCTGGGCTCGGGCAACCTGCGGCGCCGATGGTCGATGCACGCCCGACGCTCGTCGTGATAGACGGCCCCGCGGGTGCCGGCAAGACCACCGTCGCGCGGCGCGTCGCGCGGGCGCTCGGCGTGCCGCTGCTGGACACCGGCGCGATCTACCGCACGGTCGCACTCGTCGCCCGCCGCCGCGGCATCGCATGGGACGACGCGCCGGCGCTCAGCGAGCTCTGTGATCCCTTCCCGATTTCCTTCGGCGACGACGGCAGCGGTCGCCAGACCGTGTGCTTCGCCGGCGAGGACGTGTCCGCCGCGATTCGTACGCCCGAGATTTCGCAGGGCGCGTCGAGGGTGTCGGCGGTGCCCGGCGTCCGCGCTGCACTGCTCGGCATCCAGCGCGCGCTCGCGACCGGCGGCTGCGTTGCCGAGGGCCGTGACATGGGCACCGTCGTGTTCCCGGACGCGCCGTTCAAGTTCTTTCTCACGGCCGACCTGCGCACGCGCGCCCTGCGGCGCCGCACCGAGCTGCTGGGGAGCCACAGCACCGCTGCATCCGTGGAGGATGTCGAGCGCGATGTCGCGGAGCGTGACGCACGTGACAGTACGCGCGAGACAGCGCCGCTGCGCCAGGCCGACGATGCGACCGCCGTCGACACCTCGGGCCTCACACTGGACCAGGTCGTCGAGCGCGTGCTGGCCCACATCCGGAGGTAGCACCGCGGGTAGGACCCGGTCGGTTGACCCGAGGGGCCAAACGCCCTACCGTCCCGCTCCTCGCGGCTTCGCCTCGCCTCGTCGATGCACCTTTGCTGGTGGACCAACAAGGATGGATGCGACGCGGTCACGCCCACTCGGAGCGTGGTCCCGCGGCCCTTGCTAGCCCGCGAAATCCACTCCGAGCGCGAGCATCAATGACAGAGCAGTTTCATTTCGAAGAGAATTTCGCCGAGCTACTCGAGGCCCACAACGAGGCCGGCGGCGAGATCAAAGAAGGTACGATCGTCAAGGGCGTGGTCGTCGACATCATCGGCGACTTCGCGGTTGTCGACGTCGGCCTCAAGGCCGAGGGACAGATTCCGCTTCGCGAGTTCCGCGAAGAGGACGACGCCGATGACGCGCCACTGCGCGTGAAGATCGGCGACGAGGTCGAGGTTCTTCTCGAGACCGCCGAGGACCAGAACGGCCTCGTCGTCCTCTCGAAGGAGAAGGCGCGCAAGCGCAAGGTCTGGGACGAGATCAGCAAGGCCGTCGACCTGGAGGGCCTCGTTGCAGGCTCGATCCAGGCACGCGTCAAGGGTGGCCTCTCGGTCATGCTCCAAGGCGGCGTGAAGGCGTTCCTGCCCGGCTCGCAGGTCGATTTGCGGCCCGTCCGCAACCTCGACGCGTTCATCGGTCAGGAGTACCAATTCAAGATCATAAAGTTCAACAAGAAGCGCGGCAACATCGTGCTGTCGCGCCGCGTGTTGCTCGAGGCTGAGCGTGCGGAGCTCAAGGAAGAGACGCTCAACCGCCTGCAAGAGGGTCAGATCGTCGAAGGCGTCGTCAAGAACCTCACCGACTACGGTGCGTTCATCGATCTCGGCGGCATCGATGGCCTCTTGCACATCACCGACATGAGCTGGGGCCGGGTGAACCATCCCTCGGAGCTCTTTCAGGTCGGCGACAAGGTGCAGGTCAAGGTCCTCAAGTTCAACACGGACAGCGAGCGCGTCAGCTTGGGCCTCAAGCAGATCACGCCCGACCCGTGGATCAACGCCGAGGACAAGTACATCCCGGGCACCGTCGTGCAGGGCAAGGTCGTCAGCATCAAGGACTACGGCGCGTTCATCGAGCTCGAAGAGGGCATCGAGGGGCTCGTGCACGTCTCCGAGATGTCGTGGACGCGTCAGGTCAAGAACCCGAAGCAGTTCCTCAAGATCGGCGACGAGGTCAAGGCGGTCGTTCTCGACATCGACGTGTCGCAGAACCGCATCAGCCTCGGCATGAAGCAGCTCGAGGAGAACCCGTACGAGAAGGTCGTCGAGACCTACCCGCCCGGCACCGTGGTCGAAGGCGTCATCCGCAACATCGCCGACTTCGG
>Ga0105046_10013154_pt1 | contig 12828 bp, 6 predicted proteins | sample MAT03_FD_78385 | JGI IMG/M metagenome (GOLD analysis project Ga0105046, IMG submission 78385) | Freshwater microbial communities from Lake Fryxell liftoff mats and glacier meltwater in Antarctica - MAT-03 (megahit assembly) | ecosystem: Environmental > Aquatic > Freshwater > Ice > Liftoff... | reverse complement strand
GTGCACAGACCGGCCAGGCGTTCTTTGAGCGCGGCGCGCGCAGTGCGGGCCGCGGCGGTGTCAGTCAGATCAACGCCAGCCTGCGCGCGCAGGTACTGGGCAAAGGTCTGATCGCCGGTGCGTTCGGCGGCGTACCAGCGCGACAACTGGGCAACCACGCTGGCGACCTTGCGTACGGGGATGCGGCAGATCATGGCGCCGTGATGAACCTGTTCGCCTTCATCGCCGCCGCCGACGAAGAGCACGTAATGCGGCACCAATTTGCCGCCGACCTTGGCTGCGGCGCCATGCAAGCCGATGGTACCGATGTGGTGCTGACCACACGAATTCGGGCATCCGGAAATATTGATGCGGCCGAGCAGAGCGCGGGTATCCAGATTTTCTTTGGCCAGGGTCTGGCTCAATTCGGTGCCCAGATTTTTTGACAGGCAGATGCCGAGCATGCAGGTGCTGGCGCCGGGGCAGCTGACCACGTCGGTCAGCCCGTGCGCGGGCTGGTCGTACGCGAGCGTGGCCAATTCCTGGTGCAGGCCCGACAGCTTTTCGATCTGCACTCGGCGCAGGACCAGATTCTGGTCATTGGTCGAGCGCACGTCACCGGCGCTATAGCGCTCGGCAATGTCCGCCATTGTGCGCATCTGGGCGGGGTCCAGATCACCGCGCGGGACGGTGACCGAAACCACGGCCAAACCGGCTTCGCGGTGGCTGCGCACATTCGCGCGGCGCCAAACGCCTTCGGCCCCGGTGGCGGCGGGAATCGGGGTAGGATTCGCGGCCGGCAAGGTATCGGGATGCAGGCTGCCTTTCACACCCGCCGATTTGGCTTCAGCGAGACAGGTTTCAAAGAGCGCGCGGAAGCCGTCGTCGCCATGCTTGCGCAGAACGAATTTCAAGCGGGCTTTGGCGCGGTTGGTGCGATCGCCGTGCTGATGGTGCACGCGCACCAAAGCGTCGCAGACTTCCAGAAGCTGATCCTTGGGCAGAAAGTCATAGAGCAGGATCGGCGCTTGCGGCGACGAACCCAGCCCGGCGCCGGCGACGACGCGGAAACCTTGTTTGCCATCCTTGACCACGGCCATGGCGCCGATGTCTTGGATATTGACCTGCTGTAAATTATCGCGGTCAGAACTGCCGAGGGCGATTTTGAATTTGCGCGGCAGGCTGGCGCTTAAGGGTCCACGCAAGAAATGCTGGAAGATTTCTTCGGCGTAGGGTTCGATGGCGAAAGGCTCATCGACCAAGGTGCCTGCATTCGGGCTACCGCACACGGCGCGCACGGCGTTACCGCAGGCTTCGCGCGTGGTCAGGCCGCATTCTTCCAAGGCGCGCAGCAGAGCCGGGGTGTGCTCCAGTTCGACGTAGTGGAACTGAATCGCCTGACGGGTGGTGATGTGCGAAATGCCATTGGAATATTTCTCGGCCAGTTCGGCCAAGACGCGCATCTGCGGCGGGGTGACCATGCCGTACTTCAGCTTGATGCGCACCATCTGATTGGTGCCGCCTTGACGCTGACCGTAGACACCGTGGACCAAGCGAAAGGGTTTGAACTCTTTATTGGGGTCGATGGCGCCCTGTTCGAGCAGGTCGAGAGTATTCTTGTACTTAGCCAGTTCGGCTTCGACAGGTGTGGGCAAATCGATGGTGGTCGGCGGCATGGAGTTCTCCTGCTAGAGCGGAGTGTCAGTGTGACCAGCCAGCAGGTGGCGGCCCATGCAAAGACGTGTCCCGCGCCATACGGGGTGGCTATAGGAAGTCGGGTTTGGGTGTCGTGGCCGAATCCCACCCGTGCCCTGGACGACGGGGCAGGGTCATCCATAGTCCCGACCCCTCCCGAAGCCCATTCCAGGGGTCGACCACTGGGCACTTTCAGCCCTGGCCAGGCGCCTTACCGTCCAGTCCTTCGCCCCGCAGGCAGCCCAGCATATGGAAAAAGCTATTCTCGCGGTCGGGCTCTTGGTCTTTGTCGGCCATCTGCTGGCCGGTTTATTTAAGCGCACCCGCATTCCCGACGTCTTGGTGCTGACTCTACTTGGCATCACCTTGGGACCGTATGGCCTGGGCTGGGTGTCGGTGGAACAGATGGGCGTGGTCGGCTCCGTATTCTCGGCCATCGCCCTGGTCGTCATCTTGTTCGAAGGCGGGGTCAACATGAACCTGCGCGCGGTCAGCGGGGCGATGAATGACACCGCCCGTCTGACCTTGACCACCTTCGCCACCACGATGGTAATCATCGCGGCGTTGACCTACCATATCCTTGGGTGGCAGATGGCGTTCATTTTGGGCGGCATCCTGGCGGGCACCTCGTCGGCAGTGGTCATACCCATGGTCAGTTCGCTGAAGCTTGGTGACCGCACCCGCGTCGCCCTGTCGCTCGAATCAGCCCTCACCGACGTGCTGTGTATCGTCGTCGTCTATGCATTGATGCAGTCGATGATCAGTGGTGGTGAGCTCCAGGCGCTCAGCTTGGCTGGGTCGGTGGCCTCGAAATTGGTCATGGCCAGCATCATCGGCTTCATCGGCGGCCTGATCTGGCTGGTCGTTCTGGGCAAGGTCCGGCAGATCCCCAATACCCAGTTCACGGTATTTGGACTCGCCTTCGTGCTCTACGGCTTTGCCGAACTGATGAAATACAGCGGCGCCATCGCAGCGTTGGTCCTGGGCATCACCATTGCCAACGTCAAGCCGCACACCTTCGCCAACGCGCCGTTCCTCGACCGTCTGCCGGTCGCCCTGGTTTCAGCCAGCGAACGTAGTCTGTTCGGCGAGGCCGTGTTTCTGGTCAAATTGCTATTTTTCGTCTATCTGGGCATCAACCTGCCCTTCAGCCAGCTGAGTCCATTCCTCATCGGCGGCACAATCGTCGGCGTGGTGTATGCGGCGCGCATCCTGATCGTGCTCGGCTCCTTGCCCGGAGACTGCCAGCGCCGCGATGCCATCATCGCCGCAATCATGATTCCCAAAGGACTGGCGGCTGCGGTCCTCGCCACCCTGCCCTTGCAGGCCGCCCTGCCGGGCGGTGATATCGTGCGCGATGTCGCCTTCGCTGTCGTCTTCGAAAGCATTCTGTTGACCTCAATATTGGTGCCGGTGGTCGACATGCCCTGGATCAATCGTTTTTTGCAACGCACGCTCTTCCGCCGCTTTGCCGATGAAGGACGTTCAGTGGTGTTGCCCAGCACAGAAGCCGGCACGACCCTGATCGACGTCTTTCAATTGACCGCCCAGCTGCGTGCCGAGGCCGATGCCCAGGAGGCGCGATCCAATACCGCTGCGATCGCACGTAAGTCCGCCGAGGACCAGCGCATGACCAATATCTCCCTGACTGGCACCGGTCCCGCGCCGAGCATGCCGCCGGATAGCCCGGCGACGGCGACAAGATCCTCCGCGCCTACAAAACCAATCGTGCCGGCGCAGGCGGTCGCGCCCGCTAAGGCGATCCCACCCCTGCCCAAATCGGCCGAGGAAAAATCGACCGCGGATGGCGCGGATTCCACGCTGAGCCGGAAGGCCACCCCACCTCCGAAGGCGCAGGCGCCGGGACAGCCTGCTGCTGTGACAGCACCTCCTAGGCCGATCGCCAAGTTGAGCGACGCGGCCATTGCCAGCACGGGCGCTAGCGCTCCGCAAGCGGAAGACGAGTCCGAGCCGGAAGACCTTCCACCGACCTGAGCGACCCTGGGCAGCCGCACATGGCTGCACAGGGTCGCCTTGACTCATTCGGCGCAGCGGAATGATCCAACGCCGCTTCGCAGCTGCGGATCCACCTCTCGACCAACCACAATACCCAAGGAAAACCTCATGTCCCTCGTGCAGAAAAAAGCTCCCGAATTCAAGTCCCAGGCCGTCCTCGCTGATGGCTCCTTCAAGGAAGTGTCCCTCGCCGATTTCAGCGGCAAATGGGTCGTTTTATTCTTCTACCCCCTCGACTTCACTTTCGTCTGCCCGACCGAGATCATCGCCTTCTCGGATCGCCACGCCGAATTCACCGCCCTGGGTGCGCAGGTTCTGGGCGTCAGCGTCGACAGCCAATTCTCGCACCTCGCGTGGCGTAACACCGACCGCAAGAATGGCGGCCTGGGCAACATCGCGTATCCGCTGGTGGCCGATCTGAACAAGTCGATCTCCCGTGATTACGGCGTCCTCATTGAAGAAGCCGGCATCGCTCTGCGCGGCCTGTTCGTGATCGATCCCAAGGGCGTCGTCCGCGCCGCCACCATCCATGATCTGCCGGTCGGTCGCAGCGTCGACGAGACCGTGCGCGTCATCAAGGCCTTCCAGTTCGTCGAGAAACACGGCGAAGTCTGCCCGGCCAACTGGTCCGACGGCAAGCCGACGATGAAGGCCGACCCCAAGGGTTCCAAGGCCTACTTCGAGAAAGTAAACTAAGAAGAAACGCACCCAGCGTTGACGCCCGTGCTGAGCCCCCGGCTCGGCGCGGGATCTGGACCCCGACCGCTTGGTCGGGGTTCCGTCTTTTGCAGCGGCTTCCGCAGCCGGTAAAACGTTCCAACCTCGCTCCCACGCCTGTTTTATACCCGGGAAGTGTATCACTGGCACGGGCCGAGGAGCGGACTGCGGCGATGCCTTCACGGATTGCAGCGGGCATCCTGGCCCGGACGGTCTGGATGGACCGTCTGAAGGAACCCCCATGGCCGCGAAAAACGACCCCAAGCAGTTGCCCGACATCGCCTTTGGTCTCAACCAATTGGGTAAAGAGACTACTGCTGCCGAACTGGTCCGCTCTCAGGGGCAATCGACCAAACTCAAGGTCATCAGCGAAAAGAAGCTGATGAGCTGGATCGAATCGATCCTCAACCGGCATCGCGCTGGCCAGGCCGATGCGATGAGCGACGAGGAAAAGCAGGAACTGCTGGCCAAGGCGCAGATGGAGATCCAACGCCGGTTGAAACTTGAAGGCGAACTGGCCAAAGAAAAAGAACGCCGCGCCGCCGAGGTCGAACTTGCCCAGGCCAAATTGGCCTCGTCGACCAAGAGCACGGCCGACTACGAAGCCGCCATAGCCGCGTATAAACTCCAACTCGAACAGCGCGACAAGACCATCGAGGATCTCCAGCAGGATACCTTCGAACTCCAGGACGAACTAAACCAGAAGGTCGCCTTGCTCAGCAGCACGATGCAAGAGAAAGAAGCCGAAAAAGAAAAGCTCCAGCATGGTCTGCGCAGCCAGATGATGCGCTCCAGTGATCTGCTCGGCGGCGTCATCGGTTTGGATAACGATTATTACGGTAGCCACCATCAGGCGAACATGCCGGCCAGCGACAGCGCCACCGCGGAAGAACAATTCTACCACGATTTCGATGTCGGGTCGGCGATCATCGCGACCTTGGCCGCTGATCTGGGCCGCGTGCGTGGCATCGCGCAAAGTACCGGCAGTACGGACGGATCCCTGCTGGAAAGTGATCTTGCCCTGCTCGCGCAGCTCAAGGCCGGCAGCCTGGGCGCCATGGATGTGGCCTCTCCCGTGGCAAGCTTGGTCGAAGCAATCACCGCCGCCCGCGCCCAAGCGCAGGCCCTGGAAATCGCCACCAATGAGGCCACCGGGCTGCCGGCGCCGACCGCGGCCCTGAGCCAAGTGCCCGACGCCGAAGGCGATCCCGCGACCGTCATCGCCGGCACCACCCAAGTGGTGCGCGAACTCGAGTCGTTGCTCGCCCGTGAACGCTCCCGTCTCGGTGCGCTCAAGAGCATGGTCGACGAGGCCGACGCTGCGCGCAACGCAGGTGAAAATGAACTCGATGCTATGCGCGCCGCCTATGATGACTTGGTCGATCAGGTTGCGTCACAGGCGATCGCCGCCGATATGGCAGTGCCGGAATCGCTGACCGACGTCAACATCGCCCCGGGTGAACGCGCCGAGATCGCCCGCGCTATGCTTGATCAGATCGGTGCGCATGCAGCCAACCGGGAAAATCCTGAAGTCAAAGCCTTGCAGACCTCGGTCGCCAGCCGGGTTCGTGATCTCGGCCAAGCAGTGGCGGACACCAAGAAATCCCGTGGCGAACCGCACGGCGAGTTGACCACCCGCATCGTCGATCTCGATCGTTTAATCGCCCGCCTTGATCAGGATCATGCCGCCGTCGACAGCAGCGATCTGCTGCGCACCACCCACACCGCCCTGGATACCGTGCAGGCGGAATTGCACGAACGTGATCGCCTCCTGGCCGAGCAGGCCGCGACCTTGGCCGAATTCGAACGCAATCGCAGTGAAGCCGGACAGCGCGTCGAGCGCGTCCAGGATGCTTTGTCCGCAGCCCAGCAAAGCCAAGTTGTGCTCGGCACCCAGGTCCGCGATCTGGGCCAAGCCGTATTCCCCGACGACAATACCGACGGCGTTGAAGTCACTGGCAGCTACGGAATCGGTCAGACCCGCGTCAGATCCCTGGCCAAAGCCTTGGCGGGCGCCGAACCCGCCGCTATCGCCGAAGCCACCCGCGGCGTGCTGGATGCCCTGCGCAAGGATTCCGGTAAATACCGCGACAAGGCGCTCAAAATTCAAGTCGACAACAAACGCCTGGGCCACGAAAACCAATCGCTGTACGATCGCGTTGATGCGCTGACCAAACAGCTCAACGATGCCAGCGCGCGTGCTGACGAATTGCTGCGCAGCGAACGTGAATTGTCGCAGTTGCTGATTAGCGCCGCCCAGGGTGATGACGCCCTCGCCGATACCGCCGCCGATCTGGCGGTGACCATCGACGACACCGACGCCACCGTCAGCGATCTCAATGCGCATTCCAAGCAGGCCGTGGCCCAGCTGATTAAACGCAAACAGCAGCTTGCAGGCGAATTGGCCAAGCTCAGCACGAGCCAAGCAGATTTGCAGACGCGCACCTTTGCCCGCGCCAAAGGGCTGGAGAGTGAAATCCAGCGACTCACTGCGGAAGTCGCGGAAAAAGACCAGGAGCTGGTGCGCATCCACGCCGACATGGCCGAGGTGCAGACCCAGGCCGAAAGTGAACGCAACGACGCCGTCGAAACCGCCGCTTCGGCCAAAGAGGTCATTCAGCAGTTGCGCAGCCAGATGGAGACCCGCGACAGCGAATTGACGTCGCTGCGTCAATCCACAGAAGCCAACCGCAACGAACTCGCCAGCCTCCGCGAAGGCGCTGCGCACGCCGAAACGTCAACCAAACTGCTCGGCGATACCCTGTCGGGTCTGACCCGGCTCGCCCAGGAAGACGAACATCTCGCCCCTGCCCGCGAAGCCCTCGAGCATGCGCTTGAGGAAATGCCTGGCGAAGCCGGCATCGCCCTGAGCGACACCGCGGCAGAGCGGATCGCCAAGGCCGCGCAAGGTTTAATCGGCACCATGTCCCTGCGGCGGGCCGAATTGACCGAAGCCGAAACCGAACACGAACGCGAACAGCAGGGACTTGTCGCCCGCCAGCAAACGCTGACCGCCGAAGTCGCGCAGGCGCGGCAGCGCATCAGCGAACTCGCAGCCGACTTACAGTCCCAGGCTGCTGACGCGGTCGAGACCGCGGCCACCGCCAAAGAGATGATCCACGCCCTGCAAAGCCAGGTTAGCGGGCGCGATGAAAAACTGCGCGATCTGCGCAGCGCCGAAGAACGTCTGAGCCAGGAATTGAACGCCAACCGCGCCCACCTCGCCCAGGTCGATGCCGCCAATCGCCGCTTGGCCGAAACCTTGTCCGATCTCGCCCGCGCCGAATTGGCGACTGCGCCGGATCTCGGTCAACTCGAAGGGGTCGAAGAATCGCGTGTCGATCTCGAACTCGCCTTGTCAGAATTGCCTGCCGAAGGCGAAACCGGCGTGGTCGTCAGTGCCGATCTCGGCCAGCGCCTGGCCGAAGCCGGACACAAGACCGCCGCCGCGCTCGCGGCCCGGCGCATTGCCATCACCGCCGATCTGACCACTGCCCAGAAACAGGCCGTGAGCCTGGCGAAACGGACGCAGATCTTGGATGAAGAACTTACCGTCGCGCGTAAGGCCGCCAGCGATCGCGAATCCGCACTCAAGCGCAGCCAGGTCGAACTCGAAAGCATGCGCACTGATTTCAAGGCCCAGGCGACACAATTGTCCCTGACCGCCCAACAATTGACCGCCGTGCGCAGCCAGTTCGCTAGTAGCCAGGCCGAACTCGAAGACCTGCGCACGCAGGTCGAAGCTCAGGACAAGCAGATCGCGGTACAACGGCAACTCGCGGCCCAGGTCGCCCAGCTGCGCGATGAACTCGACGAGACGAAGACCGTTGCCGCCAGCTCGCAGCAGGCGCAAGAGAAGTTGTCCGAAGCGGTCGGTGAATTGACCCGTTGGGATGATTCCGAGGTCGCCGCCCTGGTCGCACCGCCGGGATCGAATCTGGCCAAGGCCACCGGTCGCTTCACCGCCCGCGATGCCCGTTCGCCAGAAAACGCCGCTAGCGCCGGGACCGAAGTCTTGCGTGGGGTCAAATCGCAACTGACCACCCTGGCGACTGAATTGGCGCAGGCACGCAGCGAACAACAAGGACTTGGCGACAAGAACGAACATCTCCAGGCTGAACTGAGCCGCAGTCAGAGCACAGCGATCAGCCGTCAGCAGGAATTGCAGCAGAACCATGAAGAAATTGCCGCCCTGGGTCGCCGCGCCACCGCTGCCGAAGTCGCCGCCGCCGAATTGGCCCGTGCCGTCGCCAGTCTGGATGATTCCGGAGCCGCGGCAGCTTTGGCCGATCACGCCGACGATCCAGAACAGCTCACCGATCCGGATGCCGTGCAGAATGTGGTCGCCGCGGTCCGCGCAGTTGCGAATCGTACCCAGGAACTGGGTAGCGAACGCCGCCGACTCAGCCAGGAATTGGTCGACCTGAGCGCCGACCAGACGCGTTTGCAGCAGGAATTGGAGCGCGTCCGCGCGGAAGCCCGCGAACGCACCCGTGAAGCCGATGAAGCCCGCAACGCCGAACGTGCGGTTGCCACCACCGCCAGTGAGTTGGGTCGCGATCTTTTGATCGCCGCCAAGGCTGCCGCTGCGGATGTCGATCCCGATTCAGCGCAGGAAGCCGGACGTCTGCTGGATGGCTACGATCGTCTCTCCGCTGAAAGGCGGGTCGCAGCTGCGGCCGGCTTCATGCCGACTTTGCGTGAAATCGTCACCAATCTAGCCATCGCCCAGGCAGAGACCCAAGCCGAAGTCACTACCGCACGCGAACGTCATATCGCGGAAATGGCCGACTTACGTAGTGAATTGGACCGCGCCGCCGCAGAACGCAACCGCTTAGAGAAATCTGCCACCGCCCTGACCGCAGAACGCGAGCGTCTCGCTCACGAACTGGCCACCGCCATGCACGCGATCACCAGCGCGCAAGGAGTGGCAAGCGGACTTGAAGAACAACTCCTGCATTCCCAGGCTGAATTGGACGAATGGCATGCCCGCGGTTCGGCCTCCAGCGGTTCCGCCGCCGAAGCCAGCGCCGAATTGCGGGAACAATTGGCTGCCGCACGTGCCCGCCTGGACGCCAGCGAGAACGACCTCACCGACCTGCGGGAAAAACTGCACACCACCGAAGCGCGGATGACCAAGAGTCGCGAGGAATTGGCCTCTCGTTTGGCCGAGCGCGATCAATTGATCATCGACAAAACCCGCGAACTCGAAGATTTGGCCAGCCAGCAGGCCGACTCCGCGTCCCTGCAGGCTCGGATCTCGTCCCTCACCAAGGATCTCAGCGAAGCCCACGAACAGCTCAAGCAATACCGCCAGGTGCATGGCGATCTCAGCGGCGCCACCGCCCAGGCCGGCGATCTGCGGAAGACGCTCAAACAGGCTGAGGCAGAACGTGAGCAACTGCGAAATCACTTACGCGAACTGGAAAGTGAACTCGCCGATCGCAAAGGCGAAGTCGAGGAGGCTCAGGTCTCTGCCGCGGCCAAACAAAAAGAACTCGCAAAAGTCCGGACCAAGAAGGATCAGGAGATCGAAGAGGAACGTGCCTCCCTCAGCAAGGCCCGCGAGGCCGAACGGCAGCTCAAGGAAGAAAACGTCGGCCTGAAGGCCCGTCTGCGCCGGCTCACCGAAAAGTAAGCCGTGTTGCACCCTGGCGCACCACGTAATGGCGCCAGGGGCTGATGCCTGGGGGGCCGATGACGCTCACTGTACTATAAAAATAGCACAATGATCCTCAATTTTAGCCTTCCTCGTATGTGGTTCCTACCGAGTATGGCCAGCATACTTTATGGGCGCAGAAATGGACTTTTTTGATACGACGAATTTCCCGGCGCGTTGGGATTGCGGTAATTGGAAAGATTGGGGCGGCCTGCTCGGCTGGATGCGTAGTTTCAGCGACCTAGTGATCTTCGCCTCCTTCATGACGATACCGCTGGTCATCGTTGCCTCCATGCGCAAGCGCCGCGAAGTGTTGTTTCCAGCGGTGTTTTGGATTTTTTGCATCTTCATCATTTACCGAACCCAACCATCGCCAATGGGATGTGGTGCTGCTGGACTGGCACCTGCCGCATTGGCCCGCTAGCGAGACCCTGGCGCGACTTAGCGCCGCCCGCGGGGATCATCCGCTGGGCATCATCATTATGAGCGGCGGCCATCCGGAGATACCCAGTCCATTCCCGGATGGCCTCATCCACTGTGCAACGCTGTTGAAGCCCTTCCGCATGCTCGACCTGATCGAGGCGATCCATCAGGCGATGCCACCGGACCGGCAAACCTGACTTCTGCGACGCGGTCGCAGCTTCAGAAGCTCAATATCTCTTCCTGCTTAGCCTTGACCGTCGCGTCGAGTTTGCCCTCCCATTGTTTGAGCAATTCGCTGATCTGTTCGACGGCTTTCTTGGTCGCGTCCTCGGGCAACTTCTGTTCCTTGCCCCGCGCTTCGACAGCCTTGATGCCGTCGCGTCGCGCATTGCGCATCACGACCTTGTGTTTTTCGCCGAATTCCTTGGCTTCGCCGGCCAATTGTTTGCGACGTTCCGAGCTCATCGGCGGCAGTTGCAGGCGAATGACCACGCCATCGTTCTGCGGCGACAGGCCGAGATCGGAAATAACGATCGCCTTTTCGATTTCCTTGAGCAGGGCTTTGTCCCACGGCTTGATCATCAGCTGAGTGGGCTCCGGCACGGTGATTGCCGCGCATTGGGTGATCGGCATACGGCTGCCATAGGCTTCGACTTGGACGTGCTCGATCATCTGCGGATTCGCGCGGCCGGTGCGCAAACGGCGGAAATCGTGCTCGAGGGCGGTCAAACCCTTTTCCAGTTTTGCGCGGGTATCCGTGGTCAGATCGTCGTAGCTCATGGTCATCTCTCCGGTGGGAAGGGCAACGTTGGGTCGGCAGCGTCCGCGAGCAAGGCTCAACCGACGCGGGTTCCCGGTGGGTTCGGGCCGAGGGCCGCAGTGATCGCGCCGGCGCAGGTCATATCGAAGACTCGGATCGGCACCCGGTTTTCACGACACAGGGCAAAAGCGGCAGCATCCATCACGCCATAGCGTCCCGCAACGGCCTCATCAAAGGTCAGCGTCGCTAGGCGCGTGGCAGTGGGATCTTTTTTCGGATCGGAAGTATAGATGCCATCGACCTTGCTGCCCTTCAGCAATTCCTCGGCGCCGATTTCGGCGGCACGCAGGGCGGCTGCGGTATCGGTGGTGAAAAACGGATGTCCCGTCCCGCCGCCAAAGATCACCACCACACCGTCGCGGAGCCAGGCCATGACCTGAGCGCGATCGTAGGCTTTGGCCACGTTGGCCACCGCTTGCGGGCCGACGACCTCGGCGCGGCCACCCAGACATTCCATGGCGTCCTTCAAGGCCAAGGCATTGAACAGCGTCGCCAACATGCCGAGATAATCGCCCCGGGTGGGATCCGCCCCTTTGCGGAACTCACCGCCGCGGAAAATATTGCCGCCGCCGATGACGATGGCGACGGGCTGTCCGCCGCGCACGGCGCCAAGGACCTCGCCGCAGACGCGATCGACTTCGACCGGATCGAGCACCCCTTCGGTACTGCCTTTGAGAGCTTCTCCCGAGAGTTTGAGCAGGCGGGGCTGACGCAGGTTAGACATGGGCGGACAGTGTGGCCGCAGGCTCACGCAAGCAACCCGCCCACGCTTGCGGGGGTAAGCCCACTGCACCTTTATTTGGAAGGCGCCCTCCACTCACCCGGAGCGCGACACCATGAATCGCCGAGCGATTCTATCGACCCGGAAAACACTGGAATTGGCTACGCCTTCTTTGGCGATGGAGCCGCTAACGAATCGCTCTCGCCCGCAGCCGCGCGAAGGGTCGCATTCCGGGTGGAATCCAGGCGCGGTTTACGGGGTGATGGTCACTTGACCGGGACCGGCAACCTGGGCGTTCATCGTGCGCCCGTCGGTCAGGCGACGAACCATGATGGTGTCACCGATCTGGCCGTCGCTCAAAGCGGTGGCGCTGGCGGTCAGGGTGAATCCTGAGGTCATCACCGCCATTTCCACCTGACTGCCTCCGCGCACCACCGGCGGCATACGCACTGCCCCAGCCGGAATCGGGGCGTCCGCCTGCAACGGAATGCGAACTTCACTGCCGATCAAACTCTCCAGCGCGGCGGTTTCCCAGCGCCCGCTGGCGAGGTCGACTTCTCCCCAGCGCAGATCACCCAGCGCGAGCACGTCACCGCGCGCCAAGGCGCGCACCGGGATGGCAACCGCCTGTTGCTGAGTCACAAAAGTCACCGCAAGCGCACGGCCGATATCCTGGCCCTGGCGGACTACCCGCACCCGCACCGGTATTTCGCCGACGGGACGATTCACCAACGGTTCAATGATCAGCTGCCAGCGAGCACTCTCATCCGCAGAAATGGGCACCGCCGAGGGCGGACG
>Ga0105046_10013151_pt1 | contig 12829 bp, 12 predicted proteins | sample MAT03_FD_78385 | JGI IMG/M metagenome (GOLD analysis project Ga0105046, IMG submission 78385) | Freshwater microbial communities from Lake Fryxell liftoff mats and glacier meltwater in Antarctica - MAT-03 (megahit assembly) | ecosystem: Environmental > Aquatic > Freshwater > Ice > Liftoff... | reverse complement strand
GTCGAGTTTACGAAGAATCCCGCCCACGAGCGCTTCTACGGAAAGCGCAACGATCGCATGCCCGCATTCGGAGAAACCAGCCGCCTGACCGCCCGCGAACTCGACCTGCTCATCCGCTGGCTGCGCAAGGAATAGCGTGGCTCGTCAGAAGAGTGGCGCAGGCGACCCCACCTGCGGGAGTCTGTTCCGGCGACTCGCCGGAACATCGGGCGAATCGCCCGATGAAACTCGGCAGGCGGGTCGCCTGCCCCACTGTCACTGCCGCGAGACCGTTCGCCTATCTCTTGCTGCTCGGGAAGGTTTGATCAGATCTCAAACTCCGCCTCGACCTTCAGCCGCGGGCGCAGGAACTCGAGAATGTGCGCGGCACTTTCCCTCACGGACAGCTTGCCTGTCTCCACGACGACCTCGGGATTCGCGGGTGCCTCGTAGGGAGCGTCGATGCCGGTGAACTGTTTGATCTCCCCGGCTCGCGCCTTCTTGTAGAGCCCCTTCGGGTCGCGTGTCTCGCACACTTCGAGTGAGGCATTCACGAAGACCTCGTAGAAATCGATCCCGCCCTCGCAAGCAATCTCGCGGGCGCGGCGGCGATCCGCCTGGTACGGTGAAATGAACGCCGTGATGACGACGACGCCCGCATCCGCCATGAGCCGCGCGACCTCGGCCACGCGCCGGATGTTTTCCACGCGATCCTCCGGCGAGAAGCCGAGGTTCGAGTTCAGGCCGTGGCGGATGTTGTCGCCGTCGAGGATGTAGGTCTGCATCCCGAGATTGAAGAGTTCCCGATCCAGCGCGCCGGAGAGCGTGCTTTTTCCGCTGCCGCTCAGACCGGTGAGCCAGATCACGGCGCCTTTGTGTCCGTTTCGCGCGCAGCGCTGGGCTGGCAGGACCTCGCCTTCGCTCCAGAAAATGTTCGCGGATTTTGGCTTCACGCGGGCGGTATAAACGCCGCCGAAGATGATCCCGCCACCGGCAACCAGCCGGTTGTCCACGATGACGAAACGCCCGAGGAGCGCATTGCGATCCGCATTGTCAAAGGCGAGCGCGCCACGTGTCTGGATGGTGATCTCGGCGACATCGTTCTTTGCGATGTAGCCGCGGTCGCCCGGAAGCGTTTCGAGTGTTGAGGCGTCGATGATGCGCTCGATGCTCACAACTTCCGCTTCGAGTTCCTGCGTCGTGAGTTTCAGCTTGTAGCGTTCGCCCACGGAAAGGTTGCGTTTCCCCATCCAGAACAGGCGCGCCTTGAAGCGGTTTGACTCGATCGGCGCATCCTGCTCGTGCGATGCGACGTGTCCGCGCTCGACGAAAATCTGCTCGGTGAGCGTGATGCCGACGCTCTCGCCCGCGGTGGCGGAAGTCTTCACCGGCCCGCTCCAGTTCTCGATGCTCTTCACCACCCCAGTCTTGTTGCCGGGGGAAAATACGAGCGTGTCGCCGACCTTCAGCGAGCCCGCCTCGATGCGGCCCGCGATGATGCGGCGGTCGTCAAAGCGATACACGTCCTGCACCGGAAGGCGCAGCGGGAGATCATTGAGCGGCTTCGGCGGCTCGAAGGTGTCGAGCATGTCCGTGATTGTTGGGCCGCTGTACCATTTAAGATTTAAGATTTGGGATTTAAGATTTGCCTCCGCATCCGCGGGAATGCGCTGCGCAACGTTGATTCCGCCGCGGGCGCTGATGGGAATGAACGCGCGGGCTTCGAGACCGATCTCTTTCAGAAACGCGGTGTACTCCGCGACGACGCTGTCGAAGACGTCCTGCTTGAAATCGACGAGGTCCATCTTGTTGACCGCGACGACGACCTGCCGGATGCCGAGCAGCGAAAGCAGGTAGCCGTGCCGCCGGGACTGCTCGCGCACGCCCTCATTCGCCGCGATGAGCAGCACCGCAGCATCCGCGCTCGCCGCGCCGGTGATCATGTTCTTTAGGAACTCCTTGTGCCCCGGCGCATCGATGATCACGTAGGGCCGCTTCGCCGTCTTGAACTGAATCTGCGTCGTATCAATCGTGATGTTCTGCGCCTGCTCCTCAAGCAGCGCATCGAGCAGGAACGCATACTCAAACTCCATGCCCTCCTCTTTGCACGCCGCCTGGATCTGTTCGACCTTGCCGTCGGGCAGCGACTTCGTGTCGTAGAAAATGCGGCCGATGAGCGTGGACTTCCCGTGATCGACATGGCCGACGAAGACGACCCGAAGCCGAGCCTTGGATGTCGTCCCAGAATCGGGAGAGGTGCGGTGTTTTTGCGGCGCTGAAGGCGTAAGCGTGGCGGTCATTTTGAAAAAATCAGTGCGCAAGCAGGGAAAGAAAGGTGTGCATAATTTCGCGCGATGCGGTTTCCGAGAGCTGCCCAATCGGTCGCAATGCTCTCCGATGAATGGGCCGGGTGAGTTCCGGACAAGCCACGAATCTCGAGTCGTTCCACATCACCTCGACGCGGAAAAGAGTTTTTTCCAAATCGTTGCCGAAAGGGCAAACCAGCACCGTGGGGAGACCGTCAAAAATCTCATCCTGAAGACTGACCAAATTTGGCGCAGCGGTTTTGGAAGTCGAGGAGTAGAGTTGCAGCTTCATCCTTCATGAATTGGGTAGAGCCGGTTCAGGCGAAGGGTCTCTCGACAGACTTCCGGCGTGTATTGCTGGCGGCATAGTTCTGCCAGTGCTTCGCGCTCGCGGCGCACCTTTTCCGAGCTCACAAGGCTTTCGAGCCATGCAGAACGGGTGGTGTCTCCGCGAAGTTGGTCGATGATCCGATAGGTCCCGAGCGGGAGCGTGAGTGTGGCACGGGAAGCTGCCGCTATGCGGCGTTTTTTTGGCGACTTTTTGGCGACTTTCATGCCTATCACTCTTACTTTGTTTGGCGACCCGTCAAGCCAGCAAGTGCCATGCAGCGTATTCTGGCGTGAACACACCTTGCCAAAGTTCCTCCACCCAATCGGAAGGAATTTCTTCGATCTTCGATCTCCGCCTCCCGCTTTTCACATGAACCCCTTTGCGCGCAGCTTCTGCATCGCGTTCCGTTCGTGGTGATCCTGCGCGCGGCCGGCGCGTTCGCTGGTCTTGGTGTGCGCGAGTTCATCCACGATTTTTTCGATGGTGTCGGCGTCACTCTCGACAGGGCCGGAGATTGGCCAGCAGCCGAGCGAACGGAAACGATACCGCTTAGCGTCCTTCGCCTTGCGGGCGAAATACATCTTCGGAATCGGGATGCCTTCGCGCTGGATATACATCCAGATGTCGCGCTCGCTCCAGTCGAGCAGCGCCTGCACGCGCACATGCTCGCCGGGCGCGCACGAGGTCGTGAACTGATTCCAAAACTCCGGCGGCTGATCCTTGTAGTCCCACTCGAAGTCCTTCGTGCGCGGCGAAAAGTAGCGCTCCTTCGCGCGCGTCGGATCCTCGTCGCGGCGGATGCCGGTGATGAGCGCATCCCACTTGTGCTCGGCCATCACCTGCTGCAGCGCGACGGTCTTCAGTTCGTGCGTCACCGTCACCGGGTCCGTCGTGTCGTAGCCGATCGGCCCGCGCGCCGCGTAGGCGCCGCGTCCCGCCCGCGCGTCCTCGTTGATTTTCACGATGAGATTCAGCCCGTGATACTTCACCGCCCAGTCGCGGTATTCGATCATCTCGGGGAATTCGTAGGTCGTATCAATGTGCAGCAGCGGATACGGGATGTGCCCGCCGAACGCCTTTTTCGAGAGCCAGATGAGGACGTTCGAGTCCTTGCCCATGCTCCACGGCATGCAGATGTTTTTGAAATGATGGAACGCCTCGCGGATGAGGAACACGCTCTGCGATTCGAGCTGGTCGAGATGCTCCTGGTCGGCGTGCGGGATTTTCTCCGGGAAAAATGCAGCCGGTTCATCGGCCCCCGGTGATGCGTAGAGCCGGGAGTAGGCTGGGTGCTTTGAAAAGTCGGACATTGGTGGCGGAAGGGCGGCGAAGGAATCAGACCAACACTCGATTGTCTATCGGGGAAATAGGGTATTCAGTTTTTCGAGACGTATTTTTCCTCTCCGGACGGATGTTCGCCTTGGGAACTTCGCTTGGAAACACAGCGAACGACGCCGGTGCCAATCCGCAGGGATTCGCGTGCAAGATCCCGCTGACGGATTGGAGGAGCGAATCTTCCCACACCATTGCACCCAGATTCTTTCACCCGGGCTATCCGCAAACGGTGGTCGATGTCATCCATGTTTCCTGGTCGGGAAGTCTTGGGGCGATGGCGTCCCGCTCAGACTGCGGATGGTCGCAGGCCCATTCCTGCGACGGCTCGCTACCCTTCGAACTTGTAGCCAAATTCCCGCACCGTGCGGATGTGGCGCGGCTTTGCGGGGTTCGGCTCGATTTTGTTGCGCAGCGCGTTCACGAAGCGGTCGATCGAGCGCGGGGTGACGGCGGCATCGTAGCCCCACACGGTGTTCATGATGAGGTCGCGGCTGAGCGCCTGGCCGGGGCGGCTGGCGAAAAACCGGAGCAGCTCAAACTCCTTGGGCGACAGCGGCACTTCCTTTCCCGCGCGCGAGAATGTGCGCGCTTCGCAATCGAGCCGCCAGTCGCCGAACGCGTAAACTTCCGCCCCGCCGCGCTTCTGCCGGCGGAGCAGCACCTCGGTGCGGGCGAGGACTTCCTTGATGGAAAATGGCTTCGTGACGTAGTCGTCGGCGCCGAGTTTCAGGCCGAGCACAATGTCGCTCTCCTGCCCTTTGGCGGTGAGCATCAGGATTGGCATCGTCAGCTTTTCCTCACGAATGAACCGGCACACCTCATAGCCGTTCACCTTTGGCAGCATCACGTCGAGGATGATGAGGTCGGGCTTTGTGCCGAGGGCCGCCTTCAGTCCCGCGTCGCCGTCGGTCGCGGTGATGACCCTATAGCCTTCAAACTCGAAATTGTCCTTCAACCCGCGCAGCATCACCGGGTCGTCCTCCACGATGAGAACAGTGGCTTGCGCGCTCATGCGATGGGGATCTTCACGGTGAACACGCTGCCTTTTCCCGGTTCGCTGGCAACTGTGATCTCGCCGCCATGCGCCTTCACGATGCGGCGCACGATGGCGAGCCCGAGGCCTGAGCCCTCGCGGGAACGGGAGAGTTTCTGGTCCAACTGATGAAATGGCTCGAAGATCGCGCGGCGCTGGTCGGGCGGGATGCCGATCCCGTTGTCCTCGACGGAAAAGTGGACCGCCTCCGCCTCGGCGCGCGCGCGCAGGGCGATGCGCTTTTCATCTCCGGTGTACTTGAGCGCATTGTCGATCAAGTTGGCCAGCACCTGCGCGAGCGAGTCGCGGTCCGCGCGGACCGGCGGGAGCGACTCCGGCACAGCGAAAGTAAACGCGCAGCCGGGCGCATCGAGCCGTGCATGGAGCGAGGCGATGGCGTGCGCGGCCGCGTCGTGCGGAGGCACCGGCGTGGGAACGACCGCATAGCCCTGGCGGTCGAGGCGCGAGAAGGTGAGGAAATTTTCCGCGATGCGCCGCAGCCGTTCATTTTCACCGGCGATGAGATCGAGATACTCCCGGAGCTGTTGCTCGCCGCGGTAGCGGCCCTCGCGCAGGGTGTCCACCAGCATGCGCATCGAGGCGAGGGGCGTCCGCAGTTCGTGGGCGACGATGGCGACCGAGGTGTTCTGCAATTCCTGAAGCCGGATCTGCCGGCTCACGGTCATCGCCGCCGTCCCTGCGATCGCCAGCACCAGCAATGTCGTGAACGAACCGGTCGCGATGTAAATGCGCCGCTGGCCGGAGACGGCATCGTCGATCACCTCCGGTTGCGTGAGGAAAAGCTGGACCACTCCTCCCAGTCCTTTGGGTGCGCGCTCTTGTGCCATGAGCTGGCCATTCTTTGAGTCGTCGCCCGCGAGCAGGCGGCCTTTGTCGTCCAGGATACGGATTGCGATGGAGGGATCGGAGAATTCGCGGATGTGCGCGTGGAGACGTGCGGCGCTGTCGGCGGGCGCGCCTTCGAACTCCGGTGTGGAGCGCAGCACCGTCGTGAGCCGGTCCGCCTGCATTTGCTGGAGTTTCGCGATGGCCTCGACCCGGTCGGCCTTCACCATGTCCGACATGAACCGCGCCATGAGCGCGATCGGAATCAGCGGCACCAGGACGAGCAGGAGCAGGAGGGCGCGAAGCTGCTTGGGGCGAATCTCGTACGCAGTCATCGTGGACGCTTCATAACCTTCCCGGCGTCGAAATGCCAACGCGCTTCGGGCGGAGGCGTTGATTTCAAAACAAAGCAGGCTCCCGTTTCCGGGAGCCTGCTGTGGGATTGGAAACCCGTGACCGGGTTAGCCACTGGTCGCGGAGAAGGATTCCGCCTTGCTCAGTTCGTAGGAGGCTGGGGAAGGAGAATCTGGGCGGAGGTGCCAAGCCAATCTGGGGTCGCCACAAAAATATTGGCCGAGATTGGACCCCTGATCGTTGTTGAGGTGGGAGTGGAGATGTTCATGTCCCTCTCCGCGATTTGCTTTGCGCTCCCGTCGGTGAAACCGATGACTGCGTCCGTTCCTTCCCAGACTCCGCCCAGGTCGTTCTTGTTGACCGTGTAGGTCAGATCACCTGCGGATTTCGTTGCGGTTGCGATCAGTGGCCAGCGTCCGTCGCTCGAGTCCGTCATGCCAGTGATATAGAGCCAGTCATTCTGGCCCGCCCGGAGGGTCCTGGCATCGGCGACCGTGGTGTCATTCGGAGCACCCTTGCAATACGCGGAAGTCTTGTTGATGAAGGGTACCTTGCTGGGCGCATATTTCGGCATGAGCGTCTCTAAGGCCCTGTTGGAAAAGTCTCCGGCAGCGAGTGGCGTGCCCTGAGTCGCACCGCCGTCGGTGGACAGGGTGTTCGCCGGATAGAGGCCATCGTTGTCGGTCGCAAACATTTTGAGCGAGAGGCCGATCTGCTTGCAATTGTTGAGCGACTCGGTGAGGCGGGCTTTCTTCATCGCTGCGGGAAAGGCCTTGAATGCCAGGCCGGCGAGAATGGCGATGATGGAGATGACGACGAGCAGCTCGATGAGTGTGAAGCCTAGCTTGCGCGCGCCTTTTTGTAGTTGAGGGAGACGGGGAATTTTCATTTGGGGTTTGTGGTTGCGGTCTGGTGCTGGCGCCCGCGGGATTGCGTTCACCTGCATTCGCAGTGGAACCTATCCATGTTACCGAATTGTTACGAGGATGTTCGCTGTTGGTGATTTCGCCGGAAGGGGGTGATGAACACGACGATTGAACCCGCGGCTCAGTCCGCCTACGCTCGGCTTCTGAAACACCACACCATGCGCCGCACTTCATTCCTTACAGTCGCCCTCGTCATCGCCACCTTCGCCGCCGCCCGGGCGCAGGATGAAATCCCCGTGGGCGAATTTGCCTCGCTCACCGGCGGCAGCGCCAGCTTCGGGCAGTCCTCCCACAAGGGCACGGAACTCGCGATCAGCGAAATCAACGCCACGGGCGGTGTGCTCGGAAAAAAGCTCAAGCTCATCACCGAGGATGACCAATCGCTGCCGGGCCAGCCCGCGACCATCGCGCGCAAGCTCATCTCACAGGACAGGATCGTGGCCTTGCTCGGCGAAGTCGCCTCCTCGAAGTCTCTCGAAGCCGCGCCGATCTGCCAGCAGGGCAAAGTGCCGATGATTTCCCCCGCGTCCACGAACCCGAAGGTCACGGAGGTGGGCGATTTCATTTTCCGCATCTGCTTCATCGATCCTTTCCAAGGCACGGTGATGTCGAAATTCGCGCTCGGAAAAGGCTTCAAGCGCGTCGCTGTGCTCACCGATGTGAAGCAGGACTACGCCGTCGGTCTCGCCGAGTTTTTCACCAGGCACTTCACCGCAAATGGCGGCGTCATCACCAAGGATCAGAAATACTCGACCGGCGACAAGGACTTCAAAGGGCAGCTCACATCCATCAAGGCATCCAAGCCGGACGCGATCTTCGTTCCCGGCTACTACGGCGAGGTCGCGCTCATCGCGCGGCAGGCGAAGCAGCTCGGCATCAAGCAGCCGCTCCTCGGTGGCGACGGCTGGGTGGGCGACTCGCTGCTGAAAGTGGCCGGCAATGCGCTGGACGGTTCATTTTTCTCCTCCCACTTCTCCGCCGAGGACAAGACGCCGGCGGTGCAGGAATTCGTGAAGAAATATAAGGCGAAATACGGCGCTGTGCCGGACGACATGGCCGCGCTCGGCTACGACAGCGCGATGATCCTGGCCGACGCGATAAAGCGCGCCGGCACGACCGACGGGCCGAAACTGCGCGACGCCATCGCCGCGACGAAGGAGTTCAAGGGCATCACGGGTGTGATCACGATCGACGACAAACGGAACGCCTCGAAATCCGCCGTCATCATGACCCTGGAGAATGCGGCGATGAAGTTTCTCGAGACGGTCGCGCCGTAAGGCTGGAGCGTCGCATGGAGCGCCGGCCGTCCCGGCGGCTTCTTCCACCCCGGCGTTTCGCCGGCCGATGCCGCCGGGGCGGACGGCACTCCCGCAGTCCGCGATTGCCATCTGGCCGCGGCTCGGGTTGGCTGCGTGCCAAGAGTGAGCGAACAAGCGATCGAATTCATCCAACAATTGATCAACGGGCTGTCGCTCGGGGCGATCTATGCGCTGATCGCACTCGGCTACACCATGGTCTTTGGCGTGCTGCGCTTCATCAATTTCGCCCACGGCGATGTCTTCATGCTCGGCGCATTCTCCGGCTGGCTCCTCTTCGCGGTGCCGGAGGATGAGTCGAAGACCGGCGCATGGGCTTCGCTCTCGCGTTCGCTCGCCGCCGTTCCGCCGGGGCTGACGAAGGTCCTGCTCGTCATCCTGCTCGCCATGGTGCTCTGCGCGGTGCTGGGCGTCGTCATCGAGAAGCTCTGCTACAAGCCGCTGCGTGAGCGGCCGAAGATCACCGTGCTCATCACCGCCATCGGCGTGTCGCTGTTTCTCGAGAGCTTCGGCCAGTATCTCTTCGGCGCGAACCCCAAGGCGTTTCCGACACTCATCGACGATGTCGCGATCGATCTTCCACCGTCGTGGGGCACGCTCACGGCGCTCACGGTCACCTCGGGGCAATTGATCGTCTTCGGCACCACGCTCGCGCTGCTGCTGGTGCTGACCATCGTCATTTTGAAAACGAAAATCGGCATGGCGATGCGGGCGCTGGCATTCAATCCCACCGCCTGCGCGCTCATGGGCGTGAACAACAATTTCGTGATCTCATTCACGTTTGCGCTCGGCTCGGCGCTCGCGGGAGCGGCGGGCATCCTCACCAGCGTCCAGCAGCCCAGCATCGATCCGCTGATGGGGATCCTGCCGGGATTGAAGGCCTTCGTCGCCGCGGTGTTCGGCGGCATCGGGAATCTCGGCGGCGCGGTGCTCGGCGGCTTCCTGATCGGCGTCGTCGAGACGCTGGTCGTCGGCTACGTGTCGCCGACTTACCGGGATGCGGTGGCCTTCGCGGTGCTGATCCTCATCCTGCTCCTGCGGCCAGCCGGGCTGCTCGGCAAGAACGTGCGGGAGAAAGTGTAGCCATGTTCGAGCGCACGAAACTCTCGCTGCTGTTTTCCGTGATCCTGTTCGCCGTCGCGTCATGGGCGCTGGGGCATTACCACGTGCCGGACAGCACGGGGAAGATGGTCACGCTGATCGATGCCCACGCGTACTACTACGACATCGTGATCGGCATCGGCATCGCGATCGTCCTGGCGTCGAGCCTCAACCTGGTGAACGGACACACGGGGCAGTTCTCGCTCGGGCATGCCGGGTTCATGGGGCTGGGCGCGTATTTTGCCAGCATGGTCACGCTGGGCATCCAGTTTCCGCTGGTGCCCTATCCGGATTTCGCGGAGACGCCCGCATGGTTCGCCGCGCTGAAGGCGGTGGGATGGGCGCTCGCCCTCGCCGTGAATTCCTTGCTGAGCCTGCTGAATGCGTGGGTCGCCGCCGCGCACGAATTGCCTGCGCCGGCACAATTCGTCGCCGCGCTTTTTGTCGGCGGGATCGCGGCTGCCGTCGCCGGATTGCTGGTCGGCGTGCCGTCACTGCGGCTGAAGGGCGACTATCTCGCGATCGTCACGCTGGGTTTCAATGAGATCATCCGCGTGGTGATTCAAAATGCCGAGCCCCTTGGCGCGCAGCGCGGGCTTGGCGGCATGCCATTGCAGACCAACGTATTCTGGACGTTCAGCGCCGCCGCCCTGACCATCTACGTCGTTCACAACCTCGTGAATTCGACCTACGGCCGCGGCTTTCTGGCGGTCCGCGACGACGAGATCGCCGCCGAGGCGATGGGGATCAACACGACCAAGTACAAGGTGCTCGCCTTCGTGACCGCCGCATTTTTCGCCGGGCTCGCCGGCGGGCTGTATGCCCATTTCAAGCAGTTCATCACGCCGGACGGCTTTGGTTTCATGAAGTCTGTCGATTTCGTGGTGATGGTCATCCTCGGCGGCATGGGAAGCATCGTCGGTGTGTGTGTGGCGGCGGTGTTGCTGACGATTCTGCCGGAACTGCTGCGAACCGTCTCACACATCGAGGCCCTGCCCGACTGGCTCCGGCACATGGCCGAGAACCGGATGATCCTCTATTCACTGCTCCTCATCATCCTCATGCTGTCGCGCCCGCAGGGACTCTTCACCGGATGGGGCAAAGGGAGGACCGGCAAATGAAACCGCTCCTGTTGCTCGACAATGTGACGGTGCAATTCGGCGGCTTGAAAGCCGTGTCGAATGTGACCTTCAACGTCGGCGAGCGGGAACTGGTCGGTCTCATCGGGCCGAACGGCGCGGGCAAGACGACCGTCTTCAATGCGATCACCGGCGTCTATCGCCCGACCGCCGGGCGCATCACCTTCGACGGACAGGCCGTCGCCGGATCGCAGCCGTACGCGATCACCGCGCGCGGCATTGCGCGCACTTTCCAAAACATCCGGCTTTTCGGATCGATGAGTGTTTTCGACAACGTGCGTTGCGCCTGCAACATGCACCTCAGCCACGGCATCTCACACGCGCTGTGGCGCGGGAAGAAGGTCGCCGCGGAGGAACGCGACATCGAAGGCCAGGTCATGGAACTGCTCGGCATCTTCGGTCTTGCCGGGCAGCGCGACTTGCCGTGCCGCAGCCTGCCGTACGGCGAGCAGCGCCGGCTGGAAATCGTCCGCGCGCTCGCAACGCGGCCGCAGCTCCTGCTGCTCGATGAGCCCGCCGCCGGCATGAACCCGACGGAGAAGGTCGAACTGATGAAGCTCATCCGCTTTGTACAGGAAAAATTCGGGCTCGCCGTATTGCTCGTCGAGCACGACATGAAAGTCGTGATGGGCATCTGCCAGCGCATCGTCGTGCTCGACTACGGCCAGAAGATCGCCGAGGGCACGCCCGTCGAGATTCAGCAGGACCCGAAGGTGATCGCGGCCTATCTGGGCAAGGAGGTGGAGCATGCTTGAAGTGGTCGATCTCACGGTGAACTACGGTGGAATCACCGCGTTGCACGGCATCAATCTGATGGTCGAGAAAGGCAGCATCGTCACGCTCATCGGCGCGAATGGCGCGGGAAAGACGACCACGCTGCGCGCCATCAGCGGCCTCGTCCGCGCGAAGGGCGGGCGCATCAAGTATGATGGTCGAGAAATCGCCAACGAAGCGCCGCACCGCATCGTCGGCCGCGGGCTCGCCCACTCGCCCGAGGGCCGCATGGTCTTTGCAAACCTCACCGTGCGCGAGAATCTCCGGATGGGTGCATACCTCCGTAGCGACAAGGGGAACTTCGCGAAGGATCTCGATTTCATCTTCACGATTTTCCCGCGGCTGAAGGAGCGCCTGAAGCAGACCGCCGGAACACTGAGCGGCGGCGAGCAGCAGATGCTCGCCATCGGCCGCGCCTTGATGAGCAAGCCGAAGCTCCTCCTGCTCGACGAGCCGTCGCTCGGCATCGCGCCGCTGCTCACCAAGACGATCTTCGAGCAAATCGTCGCCATCAACCGCGACCTGAAGATCACCATTCTCCTCATCGAGCAGAATGCGAATCTCGCGCTGGAGATCAGCCACTACGGCTACGTACTCGAGACGGGCCGCATCCTCCTTCACGACCGTGCCGCAGACCTCCGCGCCAATCCCAAAGTGCGCGAGGCGTACCTCGGCGGATAAGCAGTGCCGGGACGCGGATGAGCAGTGCTTCACCGGCGGCACAGCGGCGGAACTATGCAATTTGTAGAGTCCTGTTGCCCGAAGGCGGGGCGATATTGGAAAGTAGCGTAGCTCTCCAGAGCTGCGCCGGTGGATCCGCACGTGAAACCTCGTGTTGCGCAGCTCTGGAGAGCTGCGCTACCCCCGGCTAGCCTGCATTTCTCACACCTCCCTGAAAAGTGAGGGCAGAGTGCGCCGCGGAAGACGGGCGTCCCCGCCTGTCTCGGCAGACGGGCCTCCGGCCTGTCCAACCAGCCGAGACGGCTGTTTGCCATGACAGCCGGGACGGCTGTCTTCCGCTTGCCGCTCAACGGGTGTGAGAAATGCGGGCTAGCCTGCATTTCTCACACTCCGTGGATGGCAAGTGCTCAGTTCTCAGTTCTCAGTTTGCGCCCGAGACTGGGCACTGAGGACTGAGAACTGAGCACTTAAAAGAACCGCAGGCCGCAGCACGCTGTCCCCGTTTACCCAAGCGTGTGAGAAATGCAGGCTAGCCCGCATTTCTCACACTCTTGGAGAAAGGGACGACAGCGTGTTGCAGAGGCCGATCGTGGAGTGGTAGGTAATTAGTAATTAGTTCTCCGGGCGTGGCGCAACTAATCACTAATTACTCATCACTTTCCTCCCATCGACTGTGAGAAATGCGGGCTAGCCCGGGTCCCGGATGGG
>Ga0105046_10013147_pt1 | contig 12831 bp, 10 predicted proteins | sample MAT03_FD_78385 | JGI IMG/M metagenome (GOLD analysis project Ga0105046, IMG submission 78385) | Freshwater microbial communities from Lake Fryxell liftoff mats and glacier meltwater in Antarctica - MAT-03 (megahit assembly) | ecosystem: Environmental > Aquatic > Freshwater > Ice > Liftoff... | reverse complement strand
GGCGGTCTCGTTGCGCGAGATCATCGACGGCGCTCGCGATCGCGAGATGCTTCCGGCCCGGCGGAGACCGGCACGGGCGCAGGCTGGGGCGCAGGCTGGGGCGCAGGCTGGGGCGCAGGCTGGGGCGAGGCGCCGGGTGAATTCGCGAGCGGGTGAGCCTTGTCGTAGACGCGGACGAGATGCTCGATCGAGACGTGGGTGTAGCGCTGGGTCGTCGAGAGGCTGGCGTGCCCCAGCATCTCCTGGATGACGCGGAGGTCGGCGCCGCCGTCGAGCATGTGCGTCGCGCAGGTGTGGCGCAGGGCGTGGGGGTGCAGATCGGAGCGGCCGGCGCCGAGGGTGCCGCGCATGCGCACGATGCGCTGGACGGCGCGCGGGTTGAGGCGCGCGCCACGCGTCGAGAGGAAGAGTGCGCCGTCGGGGGCGCCGCGCTTCTTGGCGGCGAGCTCGTCGCGGAAGAGAAGCCACGCCTCGATCGCGCGTGCAGCCGAGGCGCCGATGGGCGCGGTGCGTTCCTTGTTGCCCTTGCCGAGGACGCGAAGCTGGCCGCCGCTGCCGTCGCTGCCCTGGTCGTCGAGGCTCACGTCGCGCAGATCGAGGCCGCACACCTCCGACACGCGCACGCCGGACGCATAGAGGACCTCGAGCAGGGCGTGGTCGCGCGCGTCGGTGGCGTCATCGCCCGCCGGCTCCTCCACCGTGCTCTTGGCCTCGTCGACGTTCAGCAGCGTCGGCAGGCCACGTCGCGCCTTGGGCGTTCCGAGCAGGGCGGTCGGGTCGTCCTCGATCACCGCGTTGCGGATGGCGTGCTTGAAGAGGGCGCGAGCGGCCGAGATCTTCCGGGCGATCGACGAGGTCTCGTGCGTGCGAGACAGCTCGGCCAGCCAACCACGCAAGAGGTAGAGGTCGATCGCCGCGATCGAGCGGACGTTGCGCGCCGAGGCGAAGGCGACGAGCTGGGCGAGGTCGCGCCGGTACGCGGAGACGGTATGGGGCGACGCCCGTCGCTCGTGCTCGAGCGCCACGACGAATCGCGACACCGTGAGCTCGAGACCCGGCTCGCCCGGCGCCGTGCTTTTGAGGCGCGGCATGAGGCAACGCCTTATCACCCCGGCCGGGAAGGGGCCAAACCCGTCCCTGGTCGAACACGCGGCAGGTTGCTCGTTCCCCCTCAAAAGTCGCCCCGCTGCGGCTCAGCGCCTAGATTGATCCCGACGTGCGGTCCCAAACGCGACGGGTGGCAGCGAGGCGGATTCGATCCCGATGAGCGCCGTGGACTTGGTCGTGGAGCTGGAGGCGCCCGCCGAGCTGGACGCGGCGGAGGCGGAGGCGTTCTCTTTGCGCTGCGGGAAAGCGCGCGCCGACGTGGTCGACCGCGTCCTGCTCAGGGCCCTCGATGACCTCGGGTGGTCGCTCTTCGACGAAGGCGTGGTCGATCGTGTGTCGGTTCAGCATGATGGCCCGACGCGCGCGCGAATCCTGGTGGACGGCAAACCCGCCACGCCCTGGTGGGAGGACCGCGTTCGAACCGCTGATGGAAAGCAGATCTGGAGCTACGAGCCAGAGCTCGGCTGAGGCCCCCAAGCGCCACCAAGCGGGCAACCGGGGCGCCCCGTGCGAGCGCTGTGGGTCCGCGGCTTCAGGGAGCAGCGGGGGTGACGACGAGGCGGACGACGCGCCCCTCGTCGTAGGAGGTCGCATAGAGACTGCCGTCGGGACCGAGCGCGAGGCCTGCGAGACCCGGCAGGTCGGTCGCGAGGCGGGCGATCTCCACGCCGGCGGGCGTGTACGCGAGGATGGTGCCGGTGGCGCGATCGCCCACGTAGAGCACCGCCGTGTCGCCCGAGCCGGCGATGGCGAGGCCGCTCGGGGCGGCCAGGAGGCCGGTCGGGACGACGTCTTCGAGGACCGCTCCGTCCATCGCGACCGACTCGACCATCGGCTCGTAGGGGGAGAACTCGGCGCCCACGGTGCCGCTGAGCGTGTTGAGGCGCACCACGCGGCCGTTTCCGGTGTCCGCGATGTAGAGCCATCCGGTTGCGTGATCGAGCGCCAAGTGGCTCGGGATCTCGGGGGCGCGCAGGAGCGAGCCCTCGACGAAGCGGCGCACCGTGCCGTCGGTGTGGTCGTCCCCCCCGACCTCGTGGGGCTCGGCGAAGTCGTAGCGATCGATCGCGCCGACGTTGCCGTTGAAGGTCCAGTAGACGTTGCCGACGTCGTGAACGATGCCCATGCCCCATGGCGTCTCGTGGAGCATGTCGATGTGCGAGCCGTTCTTGCCGGGCGGCTCGTTCGCGAAGATCGACGGGTCGCTCGACCACAGCGAGGGGCCGATGAAGTCGCTTGGGTCGTCGGTGAAGTTGCCGGTCCGGAACTCGTGGATGGTCGCGAAGATGTCGCCTTCGCCAAACGCGATCCCGCTGGGACGCCGCATGAAGTGCCAGGCGTTCGGGTCCTGCTCGATGTCGGAGGTGGGCGCGGCGGAGGCCGGAGCGGTCACGATGGCGACGCTCCCCTGGAGGGCGAAGCAGCCGGCCGTGATCGACTGGGTGCACGCCGTGTCGTCGGGCTGCTCGCGGAGCGAGATCCACAGCTCGTCACGGGTGGGGTGGAAGTCGAGATCGGTCGCCATCAGGTCGCCGTCGTCGTCGAACACCGTGACAAACTGCACGCTCGCCGCGTCGCCATTTCCGATCGCGGGAGCCGCCGGGTCCACGGCCGCCGTGCCGCCAGCGCCGCCCGTGCCAGCGCCGCCCGTGCCAGCGTCACCGCCGCCGGTGTCACCACCCGCGCCGTCGGTCTTGCTTTCCCCACCGCTGCCGCTCGTTGTCTCAGCGTCGTCCGAACACGCCGCGTTCAACGCGGCGGTGGCGAACAGGAGAGAAGCCAAAGAGATGGTGCGGAGGGAGGGGCGCTGGGTCATGGATTTCCCGATCATGGAAGATGAGGAGGGGTGTTGCACGCGAAAGTACCGGGCTTTTGCCGTCGGGCCCGCCGCCGCGCAAAGAGCGCGACACCGGCAGCTAACAGAGCCGTGCCCGCGGGGCGACCAGAGGCTGACCGGCCGGCGACCGAGCAACATCCCGAGGAGGATTCGCTGTCGCCTGACGAAGCGCCGCCGCCCGCGCCCGATGCGGCAGCGACCTCCGACGTGGAGGCGGCGCTGACGCCGTCACCGCTGGAGGTGACGGTGCTGGCGGCCTCGCTGCCGCCCGAGCCGAAACAAGCGTCGGCGCTGATGCTGTCGCGAAGGACTTCCCACTCCGCGGGACAGATCGTGCCGATCGAGGTGCCATCGGGGCACTCCAGCGGACCTGACGTGCAGAACCGCGAGTAGAGGGGCGTGAAGGTCTCGGCGACATCGACCGACAGTCCAATGGTGAAGCCATCGGTGGCCTCGCTGCCGCATGCAAAGACGGAGTCGCCGAACCAGGACAGGCAGCGCGGGCGCAGCTCGCTCACCACTTCGAAGGGTCCTACGTCGGACGGGCCGCGCCGGATCGGATCGGCCTCCCCGCCGAAGACGAGGGTGCCGCCGTCGGGGGAGAGCGCGAAGCCCAGGAGCGCGCCTTCGGCCTGGAACAGCTCGCCCCACGTGTCGCCGCCGTCCGCGGTGCGCAGGAGCCGGCCAGCGGGGCCCGCCAGACGGACGAAGGCGACATCGGGATCCGTCGGGTGCACCGCGCCGAGGAACGGGCCGGTCGCCGCGTCGCTCCCCTCGATGAGGGACAGCTCGAAGGTCTCGCCGCCGTCGAGGCTTCGGCCGAAGGCGCCTTCGTAGACGTTGTCACCTCGGGCGAAGAATCCGGTGACGTAGATGCGGTCCGGATCGGATGGAGCGATATCGAGCGTCACGCCGAGGAAGTCCTCGGGGAACGGGTCGCCGACATCGACGAAGCTCCCCCCGTCGTCGGCGCTCCGCATCAGATGGGCCTCGAAGCGGCCGTCGCCGAGACTGTCGGTGGTGAGGGCGACGACGACCGAGGGGTCGCTGCGCGAGACGCTCACGTCGACCGAGTACCGGCCGGCGGCGGGGCCGCCGACGAACGACCAGTCGCAGCCGTCGGGCGTCGCGCGCCCCAGGCCGTCGAACATCGCCGCGAACACCACGCCGTCTTCGGCGATGGCGATGGGCGGATCGAAGGCGCCGATGAAGCCCATCGCGCGCTCGCAGGTCCACAACCAGGTGCCGCCGCCATCGCGGGTCGAGACGAGGCCGTAGGTCACCTGGGCGACGAGGTGCGCCGGGTCGTTCGGATCTTGAACGAGCTGGAACGCCGCCGGAAAGCGGCCGTTTGCGCGCGCCGGAACGCTCCAGCTGCACGCGGCGACCAGGGCGGAGGCGAGAAGCACGGCCAGGGCCGGACGGGTGCGAAGGGCGCCTCCTGCGCCGAGCGACGACATGGGCGTGACCCTAGCCGACGCGCGCGCTCAGGCCACCCGATCAGGCCACCACAAGGACGATCACCCAGGCGGCGAGGCCGACGCCGGCGATGGCGAACCCGATTCGGGCGCGACCGGCAACGAGGCGACCGGTCGCGTCGACCGCGCGCGCCAGCACCCACCCCAGGCCTCCCAGGATCGCCGCGAACGCAGCTCCGAGGCCGGCTGACATGGCGCGGGACGGCCCGGGACGTTCAGCCAGGATCGCGAGGAGCTCTCGCTCGATCTTCGCGTCGGGATCGACGGCGGCGGCCGGGGGCCGTGGGTCGCGCGAGCGCAGCCGGGCGATCGCCTTGTCCGCCTCGGCGACGTCCGCGGCGTGAGGCGTGATGAGCCACCTCGTGGAGAGCGCAGCCTCATGCACGCCCTCGTACGCGAGGAGGGCGACGTCACGTTGGTGGCGGCGCTCGGCCTCCTTGCCCAGCGCCATGAGGCGCTCGTACGCGACGCGGACGTGAGGCGCTCCAGGGGCGTACCATTGTGCTGCGCGTCGCGCGCGAACCGTAGCCTCGTGGGGGTCGCCGGCGCGCAATGCGGCGGTGCTCGCGGCGATCTCTGCCTCGCCACCGACGACCACGCGCGCGGTCACCGCGGCGACAACCGTCGCGGCGAAGATGGCGGCGATGGTTGCACGCCACCAGGCGGGCCGCTCGCCACGTCGCGGCTCGGCCGCGCCCTCGTTCACGTGAAGTCGCGACGACGAAAGATGGCCGAGGCGGCCGCGAGCAGTCCGGCGCTCCACGCCAGGGCGTTGGCGGCCGCAAGGAGGAGGTAACGGCCGGTCTGCGCATCGAGCGCTTCGCCCGTCAGCAAGGCGCGAGGGGGCACGTACAGCTGAAGGTTCGGAACGACCTTCGACAGCGCGACGCCTGCGGCGTGACCGAACTCGCCGAAGAACTTCACCGGGAGGGAGGCGAGGGCGTCCGCGTTGCGACCGACGAGGACGAGGCCGATGGTGAAGAGCGCCGAGAGGAAGGGGGTCGAAAACGAGCTGAAAAGCGTGGCCACCGCGCCGATGACCGCGATTTCGAGCATGGCCAGCACGCTCCAGCTGGCCACGAAGCGACGCTCGACCGGTGCGACGCCGCAGAGAAACAAGCCGACGGCGAGCAAGGCGAGACCGAGGGCGATGGGGCCGTAGGTTCGAAAGCTAGTGTTTCGCCAGGCGCTGAGCCCGAAGACGACGACGATGCCGCCGACCAGACCAGCCAGGAGCAGGGGCGAGCGACCACCGAGCATAGCGCCGAGACAGAGGACGACGCCCGTGTATGCGGTGACGAAGACGCCCAGGGTGAGCAACGTCCCGAAGTATTTGCCAACGAGGTACTCGGCGCGGGCGACCGGGCGCGCCAGGATCGGAAAGATCGTCTTTTGCTCCAGCTCGCGATGAAGCGACGTCGCTCCGATGACGATGACGACGGCGATGCCGAAGATCGAGATGGCCGCCGTACCGAGATCGCTCACCACGCGCGGCGCGCTGTTCAGCGTGTAGGCGCCGACGACCAGCGAGTAGAGCGAGGCGGCCAGGGCGACCCCCGCCAGGCCCAAGAGGATCCGGGCGCGCACCGACTCGCGGTAGGTGTTGAGCGCGATCGCGCTGATTCTCTCGAGCGACTGCTTCACGACGAGGTCGGACCCTAGCAGGAACGCCCCTCGGGCGGGACTACGGCATGACGAAGACGTCGAGTGAAAAGGCGCCGGCGTCGCCGCCGCGCCCGTCGATCTGGACGAAGTAGGACCCCGCCTCGAGATCGAGGTCGAGGTAGGGAGCGCCCGCATTGCCCGAGCTCACGGTGCACCCGAGAGGCACCTCGGTCCCTGGGCAATCCGGACCGCGCCGCACATCGAGCAACGCGTCGTAGGTCGTGCCGCTCATGTCGAGGACGACCCGCGCCGGCGCGTCGAGGTCGAGGCGCAGCAGTCGATCCGGGGCGCCGCCGGGCCCACCTCCCGCGTCGTCGCAGCCCGCCCCGAAGTCGGCTGCAGCGGAGGTGGTGTTGCCAGTAAAGAAGCCTCCCCCGGGCGGGATGGATTGGGCGGCGCCGCACGCGTCCGCAAAGGGCACGCTTATCGGTGGCGCAGCCGGACGTGCCCAGACGTCGAACCGCTGATCCACGCCGGTCAGGCTCTCCAGCAGTGCGAACCAGCTGCCTTCTGTGAGGCCGCGCCGCCTCAGGCGCGACGGGAACTGGCCCGACGCCGAGCACGACACGAGGTCGCTGTCGCCGCAGGCAGGCCCGGTGAGCGCGATGCTGGCCGTGTCACCGGGCGCGGCGAACGCCACCAGGAGCACGTCGGAGATCTCCTGCAGCTCGATCTCGTAGGCGGCATCCGCGGCGCCGGTGATGCAGGGGTGGTGATCGTCTTGATGGAGCGCGAAGTCGACGTCTGCTCCTTCGCCGCCGCGCAGCACCGGTGCGCCCTCACACGTCTCGTCGTCCGGCCGCTCGGTGGGCGGCGAGGTGTCGATGAAGAACGTCGCATCCGTCGGGGCGGTCGCCGACACGGCGAGGAACCACGTCCCGGCATCGAGCGCCCCGCGGTAGAGGTGCGGCGACAGGGACGTGGCGCAGACCAGCTCGTCTTCGGGGAGCGCGCAGTCCTCGTCGCGCAGCGAGACGCTGACCGCGCCGCCGCCATCGACGGTGTCCGCGTACACGTCGACGTCGACCGACTCCTCGAGATCGAAGCGATAGACCAGCTCGCCGGTCTGGCGCGGGCACGCCGTACCGACATCCTCCGTGGCGTCGACGAGCGTGACGGCAACCGGCGTGTCGATCGACACAGGCTGGGCCGTCCCGCAGGTCTCGTTGTCCGGTGCGCTCGTCGCGGGGCCGATCCGCACGTCGAGGGTCACCGCTTCGGGGAAGGACGTCGTCACGACCACCGCGTAGCTGCCAGGCTCCAGACTCCGCGCGATGGTGCGGGCAACCGGGTCGCCGTCCGGGTTGCTGGCCGACGGGCCGCACGCGATCTCGCTTCCGCCCTCGCCGCATTCGGTCTGCACCGCGACGGTGACGTCACCAAGCCCGCCGGTCAGGCGCAGCTCGATGTCGCGGCTGGGCCCGTCGGCGAGCGTCACAACGCCAAAAACGTCGCTGATCGCCGTTTCTGAAGCGCACGAGGCGCCCACGTCCAGCACCGATCCGGCCGTCTGCAGGGTGAAAACCCCCGTGCCAGAGATCTCCAGCGCGTCGTCGCAGTCGTCATGGGCCGCGGCGACGCAGCCGATCTCGTCCACGTCCCCGTCGCAGTCGTCGTCGCGCTGATTGTCGCAGACCTCCGGCGCGAGTGACGAGCGCGTCGGGTCGATGTCGTCGCAGTCGGCGCCCCCCGCGCAGTGGCCGTCCGGGTCGCCATCGCCGTCGGCGTCGCGCGGTTTGCGGCGACAGGTCTGGGTGGGCTCGTCGCAGGTGTCGATGCTGCAGGCGTCGTCGTCGCCGCAGTCGACGGGCGTGGACGGCTCGCAGCCGATCCGCGGGGTGCACTTCTCCACCCCGTCGCAGTGGATGCCGTTGGCGCAAGGCGCGTCGTCCGGCGTGAACCGGCAGCGACCGATCGCCAGATCGCAAGCGTCCAGGGTGCAATCGGCGCCGTCGTTGCACGGTGAATCGTCGGTGCAGGGCCCCCCCAGTGTCGGGTCGACGGCGACCTCGCCTCCTTCGCCGCCCTCGCCGCCCTCGCCGCTGCTGGGCCCGACGGTGACGGCAGCGCCTCCGCTGCCTCCTGCGACGTCGAAGGGGGACGGGCTGTCCCCGACACACGCGGCCAGACAGGTGGCGACGCAGGCCCAGATGGGTCCGAGGAGTTCCCCCGGCGGCCGAAGCGAGCGCAATCGCTCCCAGCTGCGGGCGGGGGCGTGTTCGCCCGCGATCACCGTCATCTCGCGAGACCGCATCGCACCTGTCAAGCTACAGGAAGAAACGCGCGAGAGCCGACGCTCGTGATGGCGGTGGCTCCGCGACAGGGCCACCGATAGACTGCCGCATCCTGGGAGCCCGTCTCCCCGGCTGGGAGATGCCTCGGTGACCGATCGACTGACGCGCACGGAGCTTTCGTGGCTCCTCATGCAAGAGGCACGACACGCTGCAAAGAAGCTCCGCTCGGGGGTCGGGCTCGTCGCGCCCACCATCGGCGAGGCGGAGATTCGCGACGTCACGCCACCCAACGAGGACACCGGCGGGGTGGAAGCCACGCTGGACGGCCTCGACGCGGCGATGAGCACGCTGTCGAACCTCTACGGTCAGCAGTCGGCGCCACGCGGCAAGCGCGGGAGGATCGACATCGCCGCGCTCGTCTGGGAGGTCGCTCCCGAGGCGCGCGTTCAGATCGACATGGGCGGCGGGCTCACGGTCTTCGGCTACGAGTCGGAGTTCCGCCGGATGCTCCACGTGCTCATGAGCGAGAGCACCGACCATGGGGGCGACCGCGCTGCCGAGGTCTCCGTCCGCCGCGAAGGCGCCGAGGTGCGTATCGCGGTGCAGCTCGGACCCGATCGTTCCAGCCTGGAAGGAACGGAGCTGCGCTGGCTCGCGCGCATGGCGGCGCGCCACGGCGGTCGGCTCTCGCTCGAGGCCAACGAGCGCATCCTCTCGGTGCCGGCCGACGACGAGACCAACGAGATCGAGACGCTCCGCAAGGAGCTGGCGATCGCGCAGAAGCAAGGCGAGGCCTACGCACGCGAGCTGGCGCAGACCCGCGATCAACGGAGCGAGCCGCCCCCTTCACGCGGCTTCGGCGGGTCGCCCGCTGGCGAAGGGCTCGGTTGCCTCGTCGCCTCGGCGCGCGGCATCAGCTCGAGCATGCGCGGCATCCTCGCCGCCATCAGCCGCGACATGATGCCGCTGCGCGATCAGCAGGGCGAGGCCGGCGACATCGCCTCGAGCGTCGCACGGCACCTGACTGCCGCAAGCGAGCTGGTCGCCGATCTCGGTCGCGTCGCAAGCTGCCCACTCGCCGAGGCGCCCGCTCCGGCCAGTGTCGCGGAGATCCTGCGCGAGGTCGTTCAGGATCAGGGCGCGCGCGCGGCCCGCCACGACGTGAAGATTCATCTCGAGGGGCCTGACACTTCGACCGACGAGCCCATCGCCGCATCGACCCTCACCGCGCTCTTCCATCAGCTCGTCGGCTACGCGGTCGCAGCCTCGCCGCCCAGCTCGACGGTCAAGGTTGCGTACGCCGAGACTGACGCGCGCATCCTTGTCTCCTTCGAGGACGGCGGGCCGCTGCTTCCCTTGCGACCCGGCCTCGGCGGCACGCCGGGGACGCGCATCGACTTCGACGCTCTGCCGATGACCCGGCACATTCACGTGGCGCTCGTCGCCGCGCAGGCCATCGCGGCCTCGCTGGAGATGGCGCTCCACGTCGAGACGGGCATCCTGACGACCGGCGGCGGCTCGCGGATCGTGGTTTCGATCCCCAAAGCGCCCTGATCCGGGTAATGCACGCGTGCGGTGGTGGCCAGCGGCGTGACAGCGAGCGGTCCCACCGCTGATTCCACACGCGAGGCCGAGCCTTGGCGGGTGCCTCCCGCGACGGTGGTGGCGACGGCGTGGCTCGCTGCGTTCGCGCTGCTCGCGGTCATCGACGCGATCCTGGGTCCTGCGCTCGCGATGCCGCGCACGGTCGGCCTGCTCGCTTCGCGCACCTTCTTCGGCATCTCGAGCCTGGCCGCGCTCGGCGTCGCGTTCGCTGCGCCCGTGGCGCTGGGAGCGTGGCTTTCGGCCCGGGTGCGCGGCGGCCTCGTGCTCGCGGCGCTCGCCTATTCGACGGCCGGCGCGGTGGTCGCCTACTTCGTCCTCGGGCGCACGCTCGCGCGGCAAGCCGACTCGCTGCTCGACGGCCGCTACGCCACGCCTCTCTTCGGCGTCTTCGTCCTGGGCCTTGGCTCGACCCTCTACGTCGCACACATGCTCGGCGCTCTGGTGTCGCATCGTCCGAGGCTGCGCGTCGTGGCAGCGATCGCGGGCTGCAGTGCCGCCATCGGCAATCACTTCCTCTATCGCGACGACTACGCCGAGGTGCATGCGGCGGTCGGCACGGCCACGGCGATCCTGGCGGGCGCTGCGCTTGCCGAGGTGCTGCTTTCCGCGCTCGCGACACGGCCTCGGGCGCTGCGCGGTTCGCTCGTCGCGTTCTGCCTGCTCGCGCTGGTGACCGGCGTGGGCCCAACCCCGAATGCCGCGCGCAAGGAGCTGTTCCGCTCCCCGGGGGCGACCGGAGCGTGGGCCCTCGCGATGACGCGCTGGGAGGTGCCTGACTTGCCGCCTCCCGCTTCCCCGATCGTCGGTTCGCGCTTCTATCGCCCGCCATCGGCTGACGCACGGCCCATCCCGCCGAGCGAGTCGCTGCCGCTCTCGGGCCCGCCGGTCGTCGTCTTCGTCACCATCGACGCCGTCCGCGCCGATGCCATCGCCGATCGCTCGCTCGACGAGAGTTGGCCCGCGATCGCCGAGTTGCGCGCCACGTCCGCCGAGCTCACCCAGGCGCGGTCACCTGGCAGCCAGACAGCCGTATCGCTGACCGCGACCTTCGCCGGGAAACTCTTTTCCGAGATGCGCTGGGCGAAGTATGGCGTCGGCAACGCGCGCTTCGAGTACGCAGCAACCGACCCGTCGCCCAGGTTTCCCGCGCTCCTCACCGCGCACGGCGTGAAGACCACCAAGGCGGTCGGCGTGAACTTTCTCGGTAACGAGTACGGCACTGCGGCCGGCTTCGAGACCGAGGAGGTCATCGCCACCGGCCGGAAGCACGCTCGCGCGCGAGACGTCGAAAAGGAGCTGGTCGCGCACATCCGAAGCGCGGGCTCGGGGCCTCTGTTCGCGTACGCGCACTTCATGGAGCCGCACTCGCCCTACGATCGTGGCAGTGTCCGCGTAGGGCCGAAGAAGGGCCGCTACCTCTCCGAGATCGCCGCCATGGACGGCTCGATCGGGCGCATCCTCGAGCTGCTCGACGGACCGCGCTTCCGTGGCCGATCCTTCCTCATCCTGTCGAGCGATCACGGCGAGGCGTTCGGCGAGCACGGCTACTGGGAGCACACCAAGAGCCTCTACGAAGAGATGATCCGGGTGCCGCTCCTCATCCGGGGGCCGGGCGTCGTCGCCCGCTCGATAGCCACGCCGGTATCTCTGGTCGACGTCGGCCCGACCGTCCTCGACATCTTCGGGGTGCCGACCCCGCCCACCTTCGAGGGGCAGAGTCTCGTACCTCTCCTCCGTGGCGAAAACGTCTCATCGCTCGAGCGTCCCATTCTCGCCGAGGGGCGCCTGCGCCGCGCGATCGTCATGCCGGACGGGATGAAAGTGACGATAGATCTGCGTCGAAAGACGGTGGAGGCGTTCGATCTCGCGGTCGATCCGGGCGAACGCAACGACGTGTGGGACAGCGGTTCGGAGCGAGCCCGCCTCGCGGCCGCCGCGCTCGAGGCGTACTTCGAGGCGCGCGAGGTGCGTGAGCCGCCGTTCGCTCGGGTGTACAAGCCATAGCTCTTTCTACGGAGGCGACATGAGTCAGGGTTATCCGGGTTCCGCGATGGTTCCTTCTCAGGGCGGCGCCCTCGCGGCGCACGCGTTCTCATCCACGAGCTACAGGGTCACGCGGCCCTGGCTCTCTTTCCTCGGGCGGAAGTTCTACGTGCACGCGCCGGACGGCACGCTGGCGGCGTACGTCAAGAAGCCCGTCTTCAAGCTGAAGCAGGAGTTCACGATCTACGCGAGCGAAAACGAGACCGGGCCCATCCTCACGGTGCGCCAGCGCCAGTTCATCGGCTTCAACATCGCGCACGACGTCTTCGACTCGAACACCGGCGAGAAGGTCGGAACGATCCGCCACAAGGGTCTGAAATCGATCCTCCGCGACGAGTGGGACCTCCTCGATGCCAACGATCAAATCGTCGGCCTGATGCGCGAGGACGGTGCCGCGCTCCTTCGCCGCTTCATCCCGATGCTCACCGGTGCGTGGCACGTCGAGCTGGGCGGGCAGACGGTCGCGGAGATCAAGCAGATCTTCAAGTTCTTCGCGAAGGAGTTCTCGCTCGACATGTCGCAGGCGCAAGGCCGAATCGACCCGCGCTTCTGCATCGCGTGCACCCTCTTCGCGCTCTTTGCCGAGGCCAGTCGCGAGGATCGCGGCTAGCAGGGCGCCCCGCATCGCTGCGGGGCCGAGAACCTCGAATCGACGGCGATCACTCGCCGTCGAGGGTCTCCCCGCTCGAGCTGCGGGTGGCTTGGTTCGTCGCATCGCGGCCCGCATCGCACCCAGGTATCCTCCGAGCGTGTCCGCGCCCCCGCCCCGACCGTCCATCGACGGTGCGCCTCGCCCCGGCGAGGTCGTGGCGGGGAAATATCGCCTGGAGCGGGCGATCGGTACCGGCGGGATGGGCGTGGT
>Ga0105046_10013142_pt1 | contig 12834 bp, 8 predicted proteins | sample MAT03_FD_78385 | JGI IMG/M metagenome (GOLD analysis project Ga0105046, IMG submission 78385) | Freshwater microbial communities from Lake Fryxell liftoff mats and glacier meltwater in Antarctica - MAT-03 (megahit assembly) | ecosystem: Environmental > Aquatic > Freshwater > Ice > Liftoff... | reverse complement strand
GATCTGCAATGACTGCGGCGAGAGTGTTATTGCCAGTATTTGTGCCAGTCAGTGTGAGATTGCGAGCTGACGTGTTGGTGTTCACCCCATAAGCCATCGAACCCGTGTTTGTAAACTCGATTGCTCCAGAACCGGAGGCATCAAGAGACAATACAGTGCTTGAAGAATTGAATGTAAAAAGTCGATCCGTGGTGGTGGCCGAACCGGTGTACCTTAGGGTCGTGACAGCACTGGCATTTCCGAGCACGAGGTTAGCGGCTACATTAGAAGACTGGCCCAGTGCATTGGCCGAGGTGGTATTTGTCAATGTGTTGACGGATACAATGCCGCCTGAGATGGTCGTCACGCCTGTATAAGTATTAGAACCTGAGAGCGTGAGCAGGCCCGCTCCATCCTTGGTCAACCCACCTACGCCAGTTCCTATGACGCCGGAGATCGTTGTGTCTCCTGCGCCGCCAACGACAAGCCCGAACGGTCCCGTGATCCCATTATTGAGGGTCAGTGTGCCAGCGTCAGAATTAATGCGGCCTGCGGCGCTCAGCGTAATTGCACCACCGTAAGTGTTAATTCCAGAAATATTGCGCAGAGCAATTACAGCCGTACTGGTTGCGTTCAAGGTCAATGCTTCCGCTCCCACGGAAATGCCGCCCTGAAGCTGAAGGGATCCTGCGGCACTAACGGTTGTGCCACCGGCGGTGGTGCCCAAGGCGTTGGCATGACGGACATTCAAGATACCAGCACTCACTGTCGTCGCACCAGTGTAGGCGTTTGAACCCGAAAGAATAAGGGTGCCAGCACCGCTTTTGGCGACAGTACCGGTGAATGTATTATCGTTACTCAGCTCCCACACACTGCCCGCGACTGCACTTGAAACGATCAAGCTTTGGACTCCCGTACCATCACTGATGATGCCGGCAATTTTATTGAGGGCGCTTGCCGTATTACCAGTAAGCGTCAGTGTTGAAGTCGCTGTGTTCGTAATATTTCCATTGAAAATCAGAGCCGCGGCAGCACTGGTGTTGGTATTGTTGAAGCTGACATTTCCACCGAGCGAGATGGGAACGTTGAAGGTAACAACCGGATTCAAGGCGGTCGCTGCGGCGATTTGGACGGTTGTCGTAAGTAAAAACCTTTCTGCTCCTGTGGCAGTAAAGGTATAATTGCCCGTGCCAGCCGCATTGAACAACAGTTGAGCGACCCCTCGATCCGCCCCGTTCAGGCTGATCGTGGTGTTGATGTTGTTATTAAAAGTAGCGATCTGGCCTGCCGTGGGGATGGTCGTTTCCAATACCCAATTGGTGATATTATCCCAGTTCCCGTTAGCTCCCCCGCCATCCCAAGTGTCACTCACGGCGAAGGCAGAGGGAACAGAACAGCAGACAGCGACAAGCATCGCCGGGACGATGAGGAGCTTGAGAAGAAGGTTTTGTGTTTTCATGGTATTATTTCTGCGAGGTTGAATGCGGAATTTATCGAGGGTTAGCGTGAGTGGTTGGAGGGTGATGCTGTGCGGGAGGAAAAGCTGGTTGAGCTTGGGTTCTGGCTGAGCGGAGAGTGGATCGCTTGCAGGAAATTCCATCCGCCAACGGTCTTGCTGTGCGAAGGATTGTACGGCCTCATGGGGAAAATATGGCAGTGAGAAAAAATATGTCAATGGTTTTTTGGTGAAAAACCAATTTTTTTACAGAAAGAAATGATTGCTTTTAATGTTTAAGTGAGTTTTATCTGATTTTCTCAAAGGGCGGTGCGGTTTTTTCTGGAGGGACGCTGCCCTCAGCGTCCGGGTTCCTGCCAGGGGGGCGTTATGCCGGCTTTGCCAAATCCAGAATATGGATCGCCACCGAGATAATGATTCCGCCACCGGCGCGCGCCTTGTCCAGAATCCAAAAATCCTCGCGGCCGTGGGTGTAGCAGTCGATGTTCTGGTAGATAGATTGAACAGCCGGGGTTCGCCGAAGGCCTCCGAAGCAAGCCACGTCTTGATCCAGTTCTCCTCGCGCCCGAACCGCTGCATCTGACCGGCTTGAACAAAGGCTCCGGGCTTCTCGAGCGATTGCAGCAGGCGCATTTCTTCCAGATTGCAGACAAGCGGTTTTTCAACGAGCGCCGGCAGCCCGGCTTTCAGCACATCCGAGGCCATCGGCGCGTGCAGGAAATGAGGGGTTGTGATGAGCACACCGTCGATCCCGCCGTTCAGTGATTCGAGCATCTCGCGGTGATCCGCAAAAACTGGAATCCCAGTCCCGAGTTCCCCCGCCGGGCAGGCGGTCACTTTCTGGTTCGGATCTGTAATGCCGACAACACTGAGTCGTTCGGGGTGTTGAAGAAACGCCTTTTTGTGCGCGGACTCGGCGATCCCTCCGGCGCCAATAAAAGCTATTCTGGTCGTTTTCTTATCTTCTCCGTTTTAGTCGGAATGAATTTCCCCCGGGGTCACCCCACGGGCAAAAGTGCGTTGTCGTTAGGAATTCCAGAAACCTCTAACTTTGCTTCTTTCGCATGAAATTCGTCTCTTCTTTTTGCAGCTAAATCATTTTGCGGTCGCAAGGCGATTGGCTTGGCAATGCGGATGGCATCGAAGATCAATTCCAGGGCTTTGAGCCCGTCCCTCCCGCTGATCACTGGCTGCCGACGTTCGCGCACGGCGTCTGCGAAATCACGCATGTCGGCCGCTCCCGATTCCTCATCGCCCGCAGGAATTTTTTCGGTCCAATCCTGCACGGGTTCGAAGCCCCCAGCGAGGTCGGTTTTTTTGTATTCCAACTTGTCGGCGCACTCCGAGACAAAGAGATCCCCGTCGGTTCCGTAGATTTCCATCGCGTGGCGGTAGGATGCAACGTAGTGACTGTGGAGGGTCACCGGCACGCCACCGAACTCACCCAGCAACACGTAGCCGTCGTCGGTCTCTGCGGGAGTCATGTCCTGCCTCACATAACCCGCAAGCCATTTCCCGTCGCCGAAGAGACGCCGCACCAGATCGATCTTGTGAATCCCGCACTGAAAAAGCTGCCCGCCGGGATTTTTGCTTTTAAAAAAGCGCCAGTTGTCCGGTGGGTAAACAAAGCCGCCCGTGCTCATGGATGCGACCGAGACACTCACGATGGTCCCGAGCAATCCGCTTTCGAGGATTCTTTTGACCTCCACCCACAAGGGGAGCGAGGGAACGGTGAAGCCGTGGCCGTGGGGGATCCGGTTGACCTCGCAATACTCGACCAACTTTCGGCATTCCTCCAGATCGTGGCCGAGCGGCTTCTCGATGAAAACCGCTTTGCCCGCACGCGCGGCCTGCCAGCCGAGCGCGACATGCAAATGCGCCGGGGTGGAAATGAAAACTGCTTCGACCAGCGGATCGGCACAGAGTTCTTCCATGGTCTGATAGCGGCGGACCGGTGTTCCTTCCTGTTGCGCGGTTGAGGCGATCGCATCATCATTAGGGTCGAGGGCACCGATGATCTTGAATTCGCCCGATGCGCGGATGGCCGCCCGCCGACACGAGCCATAGCCTCCTGCTCCTGCGATAGCATAGCGGATCGGCGGGGTGTTTGTGGAATGTTTCATTGTGAAGTATTAGAAAGGTTCGATTGGGTGACGGAAGGCTCGAAGCGTCCCTCGGGATAGCCTTTGGAATAGTTAATAATCCATGAGCCATTGGTTGTGGGGTAGCGCACGTCTTCCTTGCGCTCGAAATCGGTGAGTCCGCTGCGGCGGATGGCATCGGGAGATTTCGAATCAAGGAATTTCCCTGCGACCTGTCCGACGATGAGTGTGCGGTTGCCCAGCGGGTGGCCGGTGGTGCTGAAGACTTTGCCGTCGAGCATGTCAGGCGTTACTGGAATAAACGTAAAATCGAGCCCGCTGGCTTTCATGTTATCCGCAAACTCTTGCGCATCGACAAAGAGACAGCTTGCATCATCAACACCATGCACGGTGATGATCTTGGCCGTGCAGCCGAGATCCTTCATTAGCGCCAAATGCTTGGGATTTCCAACAATCCGGAGTTCCTGCGCATCGGGCGAAAGATAGAAAGGATCCTGCGGATCTCTGGAATAGCGGGCGTTGAGCGAGCTGCCCCGGGGTTCATTAAAAGCGATATCGTCACTAAGCTTTTTCATGCCGCACATGTCGATGACCGCGGTGAACGTGCGCGGAGCCAGCTTGTTTGCCATGAGGCTGACATTCCCGCCTCCGCTACCGCCGGTAGTAAAAATGCGCGAGCTGTCGAACGGGATACCCTTTTCCTTAAGGCTATCGAAGACATAGTGCAAGGCGCGCAAGGCATCCAGCGCTTGAAGCCATCCGAAGTCGTAGGGCTCCGGTGCCTTGATGGCCGCGTCCGGCCCGCTCTGCAAGTAATCCACGCCGATGGCCACGACGTTAAATTGATTCGCAAGCGAACCGCCATCCGCCGAACCGTTGAATCCGACCCCGCCCCAATTGTGGAGCGAGAGCATGAGTCCGGTATCTTTCCGCACGTCGCGAATCGATCCGCCGGGAGCGGGGTAGCGGATGTGAACCGTAATTTCGCGGGGACCCGGCTTGAACGGCCATTCCTGAGCCGGGATCGTGACCGTGCCGGATCGCTCGGGGAGCGGGGGAAGTTTGTCGATTGCCATAATCGGGGGCACCAGAGCGAGAATGGCTGCAAGATGAAAAGAGAGGTTCATAGACGATTTACAGGCCATGCTTTTCAATTAAGTTGAATGCCGAACAACTTCGGTGTGCCCTCCCTGTCTGCGTTGCCGTCCTTTATCGCGCAGGGAACGAGTGCGTAACGGAGGAAGGCCTTGGTGGCCGGTCTAAGTTGCGAGGGCAACTCGACCTGCAGGGCCTGAGTCGTGATCACGCGGGGCCGTAATACTGTGTCAATTTTTTGCGAGACTTGGGCGATGACTACCGGGGTTTCAAAAATGATGCGCACACCGCCGCCCGCCCGGAGCACCTGCATTTCCTTCACCCCCCTGACCTGCTCAACCCCCTCGGCGACGATAACGGTGCCCTTCGCGTCAAGAAGGACGACGCGGGTATCATCAGCCAGAAGCATAGGAAGCGTCTCGTAGAGGGCTTTAAACTCGATCTCCCGGTCTGTATCTAGGGTCAGCGTGACCTCCACATGCGAAGGCAGCATATCGAAGCGCCGCTCATAGGAAACATCGGCGTCGCAAATGGGGCCTTGTTTCATCAGCTTTTTAGGCATGGTTCCACTGATGATGAACGTGTCAACGTCGCCATGCTTTTCCTGCTGGAGCGTTGGCTGCGCCACTCGTGCCGAAGTGAGAATTTTGTCATCCAGCGTTTTGCCGATGATGTGGTTATTGGTCCAGTCCTGCCACCCCGGCGCGAAGCGGGTTGCGAACTGACCTCGCTCGTAGCCTTCGCAGGCTGAGTGGCGTCCGATGAGAAGCGTCCCGGCCGACGGCGTCCAGAACGAGGAGATGCCGCCGCCGCCGAACCCGTTGAAGTTCCCGGCTTTCCCATCGAACATTCCCGCAAGATTCGTGCCACCATTGTCGCCCGGGGTAACGCGTCCCGCGTAAAGCGAAATATGGTAGCCCGGGCGTCGGACGACAAGGAACTCGTTATTGAAGTTTTCGGTGAAGTTCTCCTTGGTTAGGATCGGCATTCGATGATCTTCGGCACAGGCTGCCATCAACGCGGCCGTATCCTGCTGATACAAAAAGTAGGGAAGGGTCGCAACCATGCCCCACTGGTGCGGCGCATCGTGAAATCTTTTCGCGAGGCCCCAGCCGTGCGCGGGCATGATCCGATCCGAAGGTTTCTTGTGCGCGTCTTCGATATTCTTTTTGGTGCGGACGGGATCAACCACATCCGGCCAGACGCCCCGCTGGTTCTTCAAAAATGGGAGCGCTTCCGGAACATCCAATGCGAACTGGACCTCGCGCCCGACAAACTGATCATCCGCAAAGGAACCTGTATCGCGGTCATTAAAATGCGTTGCTCCCAGCCGTGTTCCATCCGGCTCGACCAGAGTCAGATAGGATTTTAATCGGTAGGCCCTCTGTAGCAGTTCGAGGGTTTTCGGATCCTTGGAGATCGAATACAGCCCGGCCACCTTGTGCAGCGCGATGCCATTATACCCTCCGTCAGGCCCCCGGCCGGTGCCTTCCCAAAAATGTCCGGCCGGGCTGAAAGCCGAACTGTAAATCACCTTGTCCTGCCAGTCCTCGGACAGCTCTTTGAACCGGGGATTCCCCGTCGCTAGATAACAGTAATAGAAAGCAACAGGGAGGCTCACTCGCATATTTTGCGGGCCCATGGGCTTGACCGTATTGGTGCCCTCGGCCAACCAGAGCAGTCCAGCTTCCCAAGCCTTCACGACCTCGGGAGGCAGCACATCTTTGACCTTCAGCAGCGTGAAGGCACTGAATATCATGGTATAACCCATCTGACCCGGATGCGCGAATCCATACTTCTGCCCCTCTTTCGTGCTGTCCGGTGAGGAGTAATAGAAAATATTTTCTGCTTGGGCAACCAGGTCCACCAGCGAGATCGCCGCCGCTCGGCGGGCGATGGCCTTATCGCCAAAATACGGATTCCACGGCTCATTGAGCGAAAAAGCCAAGGCAAGAAAGTTCGCCGTGGTCGGATGGCTGGGGAGCCACCATTGGCCGGAGGTGAGATGGTGGGAAGCGTCCTTGAACATCGCCTGCGCGAGAGGAAGATCAGGCTGCCAGATGCTACTCCACAAAAAGTTCGCGTCCGGCAAGGCGGCCGAGGAACTCATCATGCTCGCCAGCGGCGCGCCTCCGCCTGCGACCTGGAACAGGCGGCGCGCCTCGATCTCATTGAGTTCCGGCAGCGTGATCGGTTTCGCTTCGGCATGAATGTCCTCCGGCTTGAGCGTTTTCAACCATTCCACGATCGGGAGCTGCCACGCAGGCTGGTGCCACTGGGGCTCAGGCTTTCCGGTGCCATCCGCGGCAACAGCACGGACGGTTGGCTGCAAACCAACCAAAAGAATCGCCAAAATCGCGGAAATCGCGCCCCCCTTACTGTGCGCCTGGAGGGACCGTGGCCCCGCGGTCCGTTCGATGATTTCCCGGCAAAGCTGGCTTGAGGATCCCTGCGGGGCTCGGACGCTGGGGCCGGCGTCCGTCCGGATTATTGCTTTGGGTTGCTGTCGGAGGATGTGTGTATTCATGGTTGGTTACAGAAGATCACTGCGGAAGATTGTTTTCAGCGAAGGTCGGATGGTCAGTCAGCAGTATTTGTCCGGATGGGATCCAGCGGACGATAGGTGACGCCGAGACGGTCGAGACGTGACAGGTGGTGTCCGAGTCGGCCCCGGAATCCGACGAGCGGCTCACGGGCTTCTCCCGTCCAGAGCACTTGCGCCAGCGCGCAGGACCGGGGGAACGCCATGTAATCGACGTGGTTGCGGGTCGGCATGTATTCCGTCCAGATTTGTCCCTGAGCACCGAGGACGCCATCGCGAAGCGCCTCAGCGATTGGGTCCAATGGCTGCCAGCCGTAAACCGTCTCCATGGGAAGGCAGCTCCAACTGGCCAGCGGCTCAAGCCCGCGCTCCGGGTCCGCGACTTGGTAGAGATCGAAGTAGGCCTTGGCCAAATTTGCCAGGACCAGTCCGTTGCCATTTTCGAGGGCCTTTCGGGCGAGGTGATGGTGATCCTCATCCGGCAAATCGCGCCAGAACATGACTGCCGATTCGGGCGCGAGCACGCCGCTTTCCATGACCTCATCCCACCCGATGAGCCGCCGGTTGCGGACGCGCAGCATTTCCTGCAAGCGGGCCGTGAAATAGTGCTGCACGCCACGGTCCGTCGTGATGCCGAGATCCCGTTTGTGTTGTTGGATCTGCGGCGAGGCAGCCCACTGGTCCGTCATCACCTCGTCGCCGCCGACGTGGATATAGGGGAACGGGAAGAGTTCAACCAAGGTGGCAAAGACGGCATCGAGAAACTCGAAAGTTGCAGGCTCCAAATTCAGGGCATACGGGCTGATCCCCCAGTTTTGCCGGACGGCGGGAGCATCGGCGCAGCCGAACTCCGGGTAGGCGGCCAGGAGCGCCTGGGCATGGCCGGGCACGTCCACCTCGGGCATCACATGAATGCCGCGGGCGGCTGCATAAGCGACAATTCCGCGGATTTCCTCATGCGTGTAGAACCCTCCGTGGGGCGTGCCGTCGTTCGCATTGGTTGCGCTCTGCTTTTCATGGCCGATCATCGTGGCGTCGCGCCATGCGGCGACCTCTGTCAGCTTCGGATAGCCCTCCACGGGCAGCCGCCAGCCTTGGTCGTCGGTCAGATGCCAGTGGAAAACGTTGAACTTATGGAAGGCCATGAGATCGATCTGCCGCTTCACTGTCGCGGCATCCCAGAAATGCCGGCTCACATCCAGATGCAGGCCGCGCCATGCCATGGCCGGCTCGTCCTCGATGACCTGGCAGGGCAGCGAGAGATTGGCACGCTGACCGGAAAGCATCTGGCGCAGCGACTGGATTCCGCACGCGATGCCCTGTGGTGTCGCGGCCTCGATACGGATCCGGTCAGCCTCCACATCAATCCGGTGGCGCTCGTCAGTGAACCCCGCAGCGGCGGGCTTCGCGGGAAGCGGATGCGGATCGAGCGTCAGCAACAGGGCGATGTCGCATTCCTGTTCCGAAGTGACATATTCGACGTCAAACATCTGCTCGTTGGAAAGAAGCCCGCCTAAGACGTCCATCTGTGGCGCGAGCACATCAGCCGGATCGGCATAGAGCGCAATATGCACCCCCGCTGAGTTTTCGCCTTTGTGGTTTTTGATCCAATGACCCGCCGTTTCGCGGCAGGACTTCGGCTGTGGAAGTATCGGATTTTCCATCGGTCTAGGCGGCGGACTTTCTGGCCAGGCAGGAGACTCGCACGACTTCCGCGGCACTTTCCGGGGTCACAATTTGGGCAGCTCCGGCGGTGAGGACATCGAAGACGTTCGCGTGAAAGGATGAGACCGGCGAGGGATCGACAGTCAGTTCCTTTTCCTCCCAGGGGAGTGACTCCGAGAGGTATTGGCGTCCGGGCGCTGCGGCGTCGATGATGTTCGCGGGAGTGACTTTCGATCCGTCGTAAAACCGGATTTTGCTCATCTTCCCATCCGAGGTGAGTGCGCCCCGGCTGCCGCAAAGCATCCAGCGCGGAGCAGGCAATGCCATGGCAGAGGACACGACGACATCCGCCGTAACTCCGGATTTTGACTTGAGCACCACATGCACATGATCCTCAGCATCTCCGGAATCCTTAATGTTGCGGAGATCGGCAAAGACCTGCTGAACTCGGCTCCCTAGCAACGAAATCACAATGCTTAGTGTGTGAGGACAGGTATTGTTTAATTGCCCGCCCCCGTTTTTTTTGAGCGTCTGCCAGTCCAAGCGGCGGGCATAGAATCCCCAAAACGTGCGCACGGAGAAAAGATCGCCGAGGATCCCGCTGTCAATCACCCCTTTCAGGTGGTGGTATTCCGCGAGGTGAAGGTGAGTATGGTGGACAAACAGCCGCAGGCGTTTCTTGCGGGCCAGCGACACCAGTTCTTTCGCATGGGCATATTCAAGAGCAAACGGCTTCTCGACGATGCAATGCCGTCCGGCGTTCAGCACCTTGAGCGCATCCTCATAATGGCTGATCGAAGGGGTTGCCACTGCCACGAGACGGGCATCGGATTTCGCCAAGAGCTCGTCAATATCGGCAAAAGATTCGCATCCGGTGGCCTGCACGGCCTCCGCCCCGCGCTCCGGCAGAGGATCGGCTGCCGCAACGATCCGGAAGCCCTTGTGCTCGAGCATCGGCTTGACATGAAGATCCCAACCGGCACGACCGAGGCCGATGATGGCGGTAGTGACGGGAGAAGAGAGTTTTTGTATTTTTGACATGGGTTAGAGAGAAATGGAGTTATTGGAATCCGCGCTAAGGTTTGCGGCTTCGAGGAAGGCGATCACTTCGACCATCTCGTTCGCGGAGACGAATTCCGTGCCATCCCGGAAGAACGGGATCACCCTTTCCAGGAGGCTGGCGTAATACGGCTTTGTCACCGTTGAGACATCAAAGGCGACGCTCTTGGCGGCTCCGTGAATCACCCCGCCAAAACCGGCATTGCCCGAACGCGTTCCGCGCAGGACGCCGAGGCGTCCGTCCGACCACTGCCCGACAATGATATCATGCTTCTCCTGCCGGTTCGCCCGCACCTCGCGGCAACCCTCGCCCATCGCGGTGAAAAGCATCTCGGCGGAGTGGATTCCATACCAGAAATAGCCCGGGCATTTTTCGACGTGGAACATCGGTCCGTAGAAATCCGCACCGAGGATGGGTTCGCCCTCAAATTTCCCGAGCGCCTGCCGGAATGCCTCGGCAAACCGCAGCGCGGACGCGCTCATCACTCGCACGTTGTTCTTTTGTGCGATTTCCGCCAGCTCCCGCGCCTCACCCGCAGAGACGGTGAGAGGCTTATCAATAAAGACCGGCACCCCCCATGTGGAAACTTCCCGGAACTGTTCGAGATGCACGCGACCGTCAATCGTTTCGAGCATGATGGCATCGCATTTCCCGCGAACACCTGCGAGGGAATCCACGATCTCGACCCCGTGCTTGTCCCGGAGTTCATCGGTGTATCCGGCGACGCGATTAATGCTCTGAGGGAAGTCCGGCGATCCTCCGGGAAAGGCCGCCACAATGCGCGCGCCGGGAACGTGAAATTCCTGGGATGGGTCGTGGAGCAGGGTTGCGAATGCGGGTGCATGGGAGGTATCGAGGCCGGCCATACCAATGTTTATGGTTTTCATAGAGTGGAGTTAAGGTTGAAAGGTGTGGACGCCGCTGGTGACAAAAACGTCATCGAGCAGGCCGGCAAATCCCGTGGAGAAATTGGCGACATTCCGCTCGCCAACCTGAAAGATCTGATCGGCGACACTTTGTGATTCGGCAATGACGGCGGGATTTGTGACTGGCTCGCCCAGGATTTCCCCGTCCAGCCAGTATGTGACCAAGATTTCTCCCTCCTTTGCCTCCAGCGAAAACGCGACATGATGCCAGGCCCCGTCACTGAGCACATGCGTTCCGACGGATTTGGTGCGGAGCATGCGCATGATCCATTCATCGCGTTGATCCTTGACCAGAATAAAACTCCACTGGCTCGCCGGAGAGGTTCCCCAGTTCATCAGAAACACCGACTGGGACTCTCCTTCGTTGATTTTCTCCAGTTTGATCCAAAGGCCGGCGGTGAAGCTCTTCCCTGCCAGTTCGAACTTTTGAAGATCCGGGACGTCCGGGGTATCGCGCACACGCCAGCCAATGGACGAGCTCGGATCTGCTGTTCTCTGGAGACCGTCTTCACCCGTAACCGGCGGTGTGACGCCATGGAACCGGAGCGCCGTCCCGAACTTCCCCGGCGCATAGACCGGCTCGGGATGAATTTTTCCGGACCTAAGCTTCCCCGTAAAACCATTTCCCGAGCCGTCCTCTACCTCCGCAGGCTCGGAATGGCCGACCGTGCCGCCGTCAAGCGACCAATAAAGAACGTCCGGCTTAAGGCTTTCAGACACCGGCTTCTTAAGGTTAATCGCGGTCTGAGCGGCCAGGAGCGGCACGAAAAAAAGAAAAGTAAGGGCGCAGCAAACCAAAGCAGCGCAGGATGGCCGCCCGCGTGGTGAAGAAAGCGGACGGGACGCCCACGCTCCCTTGAAGAGGTGGCTTTGCAGCTTTCGGAGATGCGCACGGTGAGCTATCAACGGAATGTTCAAGAATACAATCACGGGGCAAAAGTTCGGTTGTAAAGTGATCTCCAGCGGTAAAAACTATCTAATGTCGGCGTGGCGGCAGGGTCTGATGCATAATCGGGAATGCGTTTGTCGTTCGGATCCAGATACCGCTCGATCGTCCGCGAACCGCGAAGTTCCGCCGTGACCTTGTCAATGCCTTCAGTCCATACCCCGGCATTCCCGGCGGGACTTTTTTTCAGGCTCTGCACCCTGAAATGAACGGTGTAGGTATTCGAACGAGTGGTCAACCTCGGCAGCAATTGTGTGTAGGGCATCTCGCGCGAGTTGTCACCGGTGAGTCGTCGCGAATCCCAGTAACTGCTCTCAAAATTCGCGCTCCAGAGGGAGCCTGTGGGAATCAACGGCACCGAGCAAATCTGTGTCTCCGAGCGGAATATTTGATTCTGGGCAAAGAGATCTTCAAAGGTTTTCAGAGTGCCGGTGGTTCTACTGAGATCGAGGGTCCTGCGAATGGAATTTGCCGAGAAAAGGATCGCCAGGTCGCTAGGGGCATATTTTTTGTATTCATCGTCTGTTGCGGTATTCGCCGGATTTCCCGCATAGCCCGTCGTGACGTTGGCCGCGCCCGAGAAAGCCAATGTGTTTGGCAGGGTCACGATCTCCTGAGTTTGTAAGACGCCCCGTAAAGCCGTTGATCGGTGCAGATAGCCACCGAATGGCATGATCTGGTAGTTCATATTCACCTTGCCGTTGGTGGAAAACGGCTCGCTGATGGCGTAGGGCTCGACGACCGGCATCCAGAAGAGGTCCAGCAGTAAATAATCCGGGGGGCTCTGCGCTCCGGGGTGGTTGCCCGGGTCCGGGCGGAAAAGCAGAGTTTGCCACGGCTTGTTTCGGACCGCTCCCGTCGGGAGAGAGCCGAACATTCCCGCGGAAGGCATCTGTTTGTTGGGGCTAAAAAAGCTGGCATTGTTGGCGGAAGTGCTATTGCCCTCCGAATACCATGAGAACCCGCGTGACCCCGTGGCATTTCCGACCAAAGAGTCATTGATCGCCGCAACGATGCTTCCCTCGTCGGCCCGGTTCACATAGGCATCATCCGGCTGGGTGAG
>Ga0105046_10013141_pt1 | contig 12834 bp, 11 predicted proteins | sample MAT03_FD_78385 | JGI IMG/M metagenome (GOLD analysis project Ga0105046, IMG submission 78385) | Freshwater microbial communities from Lake Fryxell liftoff mats and glacier meltwater in Antarctica - MAT-03 (megahit assembly) | ecosystem: Environmental > Aquatic > Freshwater > Ice > Liftoff... | reverse complement strand
GGTTTTCGCGTTTTTGTTGACCTATTGTTGACCTGGGTTTCGGGCATGCAAAAGCCCCGCGCTCAGGCGGGTTACATGTGATTGATAACTATAAGGATTTTGGTTGCGGGGACAGGATTTGAACCTGTGACCTTCAGGTTATGAGCCGATTCTCCCGGAAGAACGCTAGTCGTTGGCTTTCAACAGGTTACGCGATAACCCTTTGAAGAGGCCACGTTTTCTAACCGCATTGTGCCGCAGCCAACCGCAGCGGACGGGTCCAAACGGGGAACAAAGTAGTTAGACAGGTTGACCTATTGTTGACCCAACGGAGATCATTCTTTCTTGAATCAACTTTGTGAAGTAAAGTGTCTGGCACAAGAGTCAGTTTCTCTTGCGCCCCCCATCTAACCCGAAGGCACGCTTAGAGCGTGTCGCCTTCAATTTGCACTGTACCCTGTTGCGTTGAAGTAGTTTCTGCATTCCTGTGGCTGGAACAGGTCGCAGACGGCTCCGACCTGTTTCCACAGGGCCCGGTAGGTTCTGGCAGCAGCCTTGCGGATCAGGGCTTTCAGCTTGGAGAAGACCATCTCGATCGGGTTCAAGTCGGGGGAATAGGGGGGCAGGAAGATCAGGTCGTTGCCCTGGGCGCGCAACAGGTCGCGCGCGCGCGTTGACTTGTGGGATGACAGGTTGTCGGCCACGACGATCTGTCCGGGCCGCAGGGCCGGGGCGAGCTGGTGCGTGACGTAGGCCTCGAAACAGTCCCGGTTCATCGCGCCGTCGAGAACCCAGGGTGCGATCAGCCCGTCTTGGGCAAGGCCCGCGATGAAGGTCTGGGTGTGCCAGTGGCCGAAGGGGGCGTGGTCGATCAGGCGCTTGCCGACGGGGGCCCAGCCGGTGGTCTTGACGAGGTTGGTCTTCAGGCTGGTTTCGCTTCGCGGACCTTCGGTTCATCGATGAACACCAACCTTTCCAGCATGTTGGCCATGTCAGGCTGGAAGACTTCGACTTAGGCCCTTCGCCGCTCCGCGACCTCAGGGCGCAGGATTTCGCTGGCGAGCAGCGTTTTTTTTATGGCTGAGGCTAAGCCGGTGCAGCCATTTGCCCACCGATCCGCGGTGCGCTGACAGGCCATGCACGGCGGCCAGTTCAACCACGATCTCGTCCAGTGTCAGGTCGCCCTTGATGGCCAGCCGGTCGCGAAGCCAGTCGGCGTAGGGGGCCAGCTTGCCCGCGGCATGATTGCCCTGCGCCTTTCGCAAAAGCCCCCCGCTCTCGCGTTTCAGAATGACCATGTCGTTCACAAAGCGCGGCGAGACCCGGAAGTGCCGCGCCGACTCGCGATGACCATGCCCTTCCTCCACAAACGCCACGAAACGCATGCGAAGTTCCATAGGATGTGATCTGCCCACACTGACCCCCTACATCTGGCAAGGTCACAAAATCACAATCCCTTTAATGCGGGAATCCTGAATCACGCGAAGTGCGACACGCTCTAGCCTGACTGCAATGAGTGACCACGTCCAAAAAGATCCGGAGCGCAATCTATTCAACCCGCTAAAGAGGGTCAATCGTTGTCGCCGGTTGACGAACCTGCATCGAGCCGTGACGACGTCGATTGAGGAACCGTTGTCAGAAGTGCCAGTCCATCGAGGCATTCCAGAACCGACCTTGAAACGCTCGGTCGAGTTGCAGTGCCATACTTCGGAGGTGAACTGCTGCCTTTGGACAATGTCCAACAGCACGACTGAGGCGCCCAGAATGGCCCAAACGCGACCTGTCCCTCGGACGACACCGAAACGACGTGACCAGACGTTGATGTAATAGTCACAGACGCCCGCTCACGGGCGATGCGATGAAGAAATGGCAGGAGATAGCCTGGAGTTGACAGGCCATCCGGCAGCGCCCTGCCTTCCAGCGCAACGCCGTTCACCAACTCGTCAGCCAACTGTACTCCTACTTCAACCGAACTTGTCGCCCCGTCGATGCGCGCGGCCAACCAGATCGTGGCCCAATCGGCCGCCGGCATTCCACGCCGAGCCAGCCATTCGGCGGCCCAGCCTGCCTCTTCCGCCAGACCCCAGCTAAGACCGGCGCCGCGTGCAGCCTTTGTGATCAGGCTGCGCAGCTCCGACAGCGCCAGCGTCACGGTTTCAGTCATACGCTCATCTCGTCGGGGAAAGGCATACCCTGAAACAGGCTGATCCGCACCCAGCGGTCGGACCGGGGATCAAAACGGGTTGCGCCGAAGAAGGCCAGCTTGCAGCGCAGGATGTCGATAGGTAGCATGCCCGCATCGAGAAGGTTGTCTCGGATCTCGGCATAGGGCAGACTCTGCAGCATCTGGATACGGCGAACGGTGTGGCGGTGTTCGGGATGTACCAGCAGGAAGCGGGCAAGCGCTTCGGCTTCCGGCCAGGACGTCAGTGTTTCAGACAGTGCGGCGACGGCCTGTGCGATGCCGAGAGGTTGCTCCCGCTCATGCCCGGCTTCGGCGCGGCGGTCACCCAGTCGCGGTTCGAGTTTTTCTTCTGAGACATACCAAAAGCGTGCCGATCGCTCCGGGTCAGTAAAAGCGAACTTGTTTGTCCAACCGTAGTCTTGCGCCATTAGCGTTTTAAAGCGGCCAACCGTCATTGCGCCATCGATGGCAAACCGGGTGGCCTCATCGACGTCGAGTGTATCGGCAAGGTCGTCGACAACCGCACGCTGTGGTTCCAGAAGCAAAGCCAACAGGCATTCCTGACCTTCCTCGGAAAGCTGCGCCTCGCCCCATTGCCAAAGCAGGTTCCACGGTTGCGAACCCTCGTGGTCCCAGCCCGACACGACATGGTCGGCCAGTTGCGCAAGATCGGCGCGTAGGTCGGTCAGCTTGGCGATCTGCGCGGGGTGATCGCTGTGCCAAAGGTCTGCGTTGTCCCGCGCGGCGGCCAAAGCATTGCGGAAGGCAGCGATCTCGGTTGGGGCGGCATGTGGCAGGGCGCGCACCCGGGCCAATGCGGTTTCGCGCGCGGTCATCCAGGAATTCAGAAGCGCGGGATGGCGCACCAGAAACGGCGCCATGCCAAGCCCGGTAGAATTGCCGACACCCAGCCTGCGCCGCAAGGCGGGGTCAAGCCGCACCGCAACCGTGCCGCCCTGAACGCGGGCCAGATGTTCGGCAATGTCCACAGTAAAGGCGCGGGTCAGCCAGACCGACAGCATCTCGGCCTGGAACGGAGCCTTCAGTTCGGCGCGCTCACAGGTATCTTCGCGGTCGGCTGCCCCGAACTTGCCCGACCCGTAGACTGCCGTCGTGCGCATCAGATAGCCCACCGCGTCAATTTCCGCGGCATCCGGTTGCAGGCCCCGGGAAAGCCTGTCCACCACATGCGAAAACAACCGGACCGAGCGGTTGGCGCGGCTGAGGGCTAGCTCCTTGCCGCTGATCCGCCCTGCCTCTTGCAACGGCACGTTGGCAGCAAGCCTGTCGAGGTCGGCCTGTGTCGGTTCGCCATCAACCAAGGCAAATGTCGCATCCCAAGCGGTGGCGATCACCCTGTCGGACCGCATGTCATCGGGCAGATCATGCGCAAAGGCGACTAGGCTGTATGTCCGTTCTGGCCCCCGAACGCGATAAACGGCTCGCCCGACACCATGGCCGTCCATTTCCCAGACCGGACGGTCGAAATGCCAGCCCTCCCGTATAACCCGCCGCAATAACACGCGCAGGAAGGACAGCCGCATCGGATGGGCCGACCCCATGCGGGACAGGCGCATGACAAGATCGGGGTCGCGCAAGGCAACCACCTCCGCCTGATCCGTCTTCATCGCCATGCTCATTCGGCTGCCCTTTCCAATTCATCCCAGGCAGCCCCACTGAAGGAGATTGCAAAGAAGCGCGCCCAGTTGCCACCCATGATCGCGGCGACCTCATCGCCAGAAAAGCCGACCGCCTGCAACCCGTCCCGCAGGTTGGCAAAATCGCGGTTGTCGCGGAACCAGTCGGGCATAGCAGGAAAACCGGGCGCGTCTTTGCTGCCCTCACCGTAGTCCACCGATTTTGTCCAGCGCCCGGTCCGCATCCATTCGACAACACTGTCTGGTTGATCCTGACAAAGGTCGGTCCCGATGCCAAGGAAATGCGTCCCGAACCGTTCTGCGGTCCGGGCGATCATGGCGCAGAAATCTGTCATCTGACAGGTGCTGCCGCCGTTTAGGTGATGGGGGTAGAGAGAAAAGCCCAGCATACCGCCGGTCTTGGCTAAGGCCCCGATCACCAAGTCGGACTTGTTGCGCTGCGCGGGGTGCCAAGTCGCGGGGTTGGCATGCGTTACGGTGATGGGCCGCGAGGAATGTTCCATTGCAGCCAGGGTGGAGCGTTCACCAGAATGGCTCATGTCGATGACCATGCCGACACGGTTCATCTCGGCGACCACCTCGCGGCCCATGCGGGTAAGGCCGGTATCCTCGGCCTCGTAGCAGCCGGTCGCCAGCAGCGACTGGTTGTTGTAGCTAAGTTGCATGAACCGAAGGCCAAGTCGGTGCAACACCTGAACCAGCCCGATGTCGTCTTCGATGCAGCTTGGGTTTTGCGCGCCGAAAAAGATCGCTGTGCGCCCGGTGGCTCGGGCAAGAGATACGTCTTCGGCGGTAAAGCCCTGAAAGATCAGTTCCGGCCAGCGTTCGAACCAGCGGTTCCACTGTTCGATGCGGGCGACGGTTTCGCGGAAGTTCTCGTGGTAGACCAAGGTGACATGGACCGAATCTACCCCGCCAGTGCGAAGCTGCCGGAAGATGCTTTCCGACCAGTTCGAATACTGCAGCCCGTCAATCAGGTAACTCATTCCGGCACCCCTGCCGCCAGGTAGGCGGTCTTGACCGTCGTAAAGAATTCGGCCGCATAGCGCCCCTGTTCGCGCGGGCCAAAGGACGACATGCCCCGGCCGCCGAACGGCACATGGTAATCGGTGCCCGCAGTTGGCAGGTTCACCATCACACAGCCCGCCCGTATGTTTGCCCTGAAATGTGACGCGCGGGCAAGGCTGCGGGTTATGATGCCGGCTGTCAGGCCAAAAGGGGTGTCATTGGCGATCGCCAGCGCCTCGGCATAGCTGTCTGCCGGGATGATACAGGTGATCGGCGCGAACATTTCCTGGCGGTTCAGGGCCATGTCGTTGCGGGTACGGGCAAAGACAGCGGGGGCCATGAAATACCCGTCTGTCGGGCGGTCCAGCCGACCACCGCCTGTCAACAGGTCGGCTCCTTCGGCGCGGCCGCGCTCGACCCAATCAAGGTTTGCCTGCAATTGGCCCTCGCTGACCACCGGGCCGATCTGGGTCCCTTCCGCCAGCGCATGGCCTACGCGCAGGGCCTCGGCCGCCCTGACCAGCCGTTCGGTAAAGGCGTCCAGCACACGGGCGTGCACGATAAGGCGCGAGGCCGCCGTACATTTCTGCCCTGTCCCGCCGAAGGCCGCGTTCGTTGCATGGGCAACGGCAAGGTCAAGGTCGCAGTCATCCATGATGAGCATGGGGTTCTTTGACCCCATCTCCATCTGCAACTTGGCGCGGTTGTGCAAAACCCGTGCCGCGATGCCACGCCCGACCTCGACCGAGCCGGTAAAGCTGACGGCGTCAACGCCCAAATGACCGACAAGATGGTCTCCCACGTCCCGGCCCGGCCCCATGACGAGGTTAAAGGTGCCTGCGGGCATATCGGTGCGGCCGATGATTTCAGCCAGCGCCAAGGCAGAGGCGGGGGTCAGGTTGGCGGGCTTCCACACCACGGCATTGCCATAGGCCAGCGCAGCGGCGATTTTCCACGCGGGCGTCGCCACCGGAAAATTCCACGGCGTAACCTGCGCCACCACGCCCACCGGTTCGCGCCGCACCTCGATTTCAACACCTGGGCGCACGCTTTCGGCCTGATCGCCCTGCAAGCGCAAAGATTCGGCGGCAAACCAGGTAAAGAATTGGCCTGCGCGGTAGACCTCGCCCTTTCCCTCGACCAGTGGCTTGCCTTCTTCGCGCGACAGAAGCGCGCCAATCTCGGCCGCGCGGGCCATCAATTCGGTGCCAATGCCCATCAGCACGTCGTGCCGCTTCTGGATGCCCGCCGCCCACCACTTTGGCTGTGCCACACGCGCGGCTGCGACCGCCTCGTCCACATCTGCTGGCGTGCCTTGAGCAAAATGCCCGATCACGTCCGACAGATCTGAAGGATTGCGGTTTTCCGCGACCGTCGCCCCGTCTCGCCAAGCCCCGGCGATGAAATTCCGCGTCTCAAGTCCCATGCTTTCGTCCCGTTCCAGCAGAGGTCAACCCCGTGCCAAGGCTTCCATTACTTTTCGCGCTGTCAAGGTTCCGGCGAGTTGCCCGTTCGCATTCCGTACGGCGACCGCATGCGCCCCTGCCGCAAAAACGCCAAAGGCCGCTTCCAGTGTGGCGCTGGCCGCGATTTCCGGTGCGTCAGCGGCTGGGATCAGCCCGGCGTCAGCAAATGCTCCGCACAAAAGGATGCGCGCCCGGTTCACGTCACGCACGAAACGGGCAACATAATCGTCGGCAGGTGCGCGCAGGATTTCGGCCCCGGTGCCGACCTGACGCAGCGTGCCGTCCTTCAGGATCGCAATATGGTCGCCGAGCAAAAGCGCCTCGTCCAGATCATGGGTGATGAAGACAATGGTCTTGCCCAGCCGCCCCTGTAATTCCTTCAGCTGCATCTGCATGTCATGCCGGATCAGCGGGTCCAGCGCCGAAAACGCTTCGTCCATCAGCAGCACCTCGGCATCCGTCGCCAGCGCCCGCGCCAGACCGACGCGTTGTTGCATTCCGCCCGAAAGCTGGGCCGGATAACTGGCCTCAAACCCTGACAACCCGACCAACCCGATCTGCACCTCGGCCCGTTCGCGGGCCTTGGTTCCTGGCACTCCGTCCAGCAACAGGCCATACATCACATTTTCGATCACCGTCCGATGCGGCAGCAGGGCGAAACGTTGAAAAACCATCGCCACCTTGCGCCGCCGAAAGGCTTGAAGCCGGGCTTGGTCAAAGCCCAGGATGTCTTCGCCATCGAACAGGATGCGTCCCCCAGTCGGCTCGATCAGACGGTTGAAATGCCGGATCAGTGTACTTTTGCCCGATCCCGAAAGTCCCATGATGACAAAGGTTTCGCCCGCGGCGACCTCGAGGTTGATCCCGTGCAAGCCCAGCACATGGTCCGTCTCCTCCATCAGGCGTGTCTTGTCCATTCCGGCATCTACCTTGGCCAGCGCAACTTTCGGGTCGCGGCCAAACACCTTTGATACGCCTTCGACGCGAATCTTGACGGGTCCCATCACTTGTCCTCCCGGTGCAGGTTGGCTTGCACGCGGCGGCCATAGGATTGGACGATGCGGTCAAAGATGATCGCAAGAAGCACGATCCCCAACCCGGCGATCAGGCCCCGGCTGACCTCAAGCCGCTGGATGCCCTGCAGTACCTGATAGCCAAGGCCTCCGGCCCCGATCATCGATGCAATCACCACCATGGACAGCGCCATCATTGTCGTCTGGTTGATGCCCGCCATGATTGTCGGCATGGCCAGCGGTACCTGCACTGTCCAAAGCTGCTGGCGGGGCGAAGCGCCGAAGGCGCGGCTGGCCTCGACAATCTCGGGGTCGACTTGGCGGATGCCAAGGTCGGTCAGCCGGATCACCGGAGGAATGGCAAAGACGATGGTGGCCAAAAGGGCCGGGATCTTGCCCGGGCCGAACAGCATGACGAACGGGATCAGATAGACGAAAATCGGCATGGTCTGCATGATGTCAAGCACGGGCAGCATGCCACGCCGCAACCCGTCCGACCGCGCCATAGCAATGCCCAAAGGCATGCCCATCAGGACCGACAGGATTGTTGCGGCCAGCATCAGGGCGACTGTGGCCATCGCTTCGTTCCAGATGCCCAAAAGCCCCAGCAGCACCAGAAGCACTGCCACGACGGCGACCGGTTGCCAGCGCCGTGCAGCACCCCATGTGGCAAGGCAGAAGCCCAGCAGGACCACCCACCACGGCAGATACTGCAGCGCATCTTCAAGCCCGTTAATAAAGCGCAGGACCGGCAGAAAGATCAGTTCAAGCGTCTCGCCCCAATTGGCGACGATGCGGTTGAAGGCGGCGTCAAGGGCGCGACCGAATGCGCGGGGGTCCCAGATTTCGGGAAAGCCGGAAATCATTACGCTGGTCCTTCGTGTTGCCGTGCCGCCCTGTTGCCGGGGCGGCACGCGGTTCAGATCATCAGATGCCTTGTCAGTTCAGGCTGGCCTTGACCTTATCGGCCACATCCTCCGGAACCCAGGCGGTCCAGATCGCAGCGTTGTTTTGCAGAAAGTAAACGGCAACCTCTTCCGCCGTTGCACCGTTGTCATCGCCCCATGCAAGGACGGCGCTGATTTCGTCGTTTGGAACCTGCATCTTCGACAGGAATTCCGCCACGGCGGGGGCCTGCTCTTTCAGATCGGACACGACGGCAACAGCCACTTCGCCCGCAGCCCAGCCGGTTACCTGCGGATCGGTACAGTTGGCATCGGTCAGGCAGGTGAACTTCTCACGGTCACTTTCGGGCATTCCGAGACGAACAAGGTTGAACTTGCCCACCACGTCGGACGGCCCCCAGTAATAGCCCACCCAAGGTTTGTTTTGTGCGACCGCACGCGCGATCGACGCCTTCAGGTTCTCACCCGACCCCGGTGAGAACAACTCGAACGAACCCTCAAGTTGCAGCGCCTTATAGTAGTTGGTGATGATCACCTCGCTCGCCCAGCCGGGCGGGCCGTTGTAAAGCCGCCCCTTGCCGGGGTTCTGGATGTCCTCGAAGATCGCCCAGTTGGCGGCGAGGTCCTCGATCGTCTTGATTTCGGGATGCTGTTCCAGCACGTAGTCCGGCACCCAAAGCCCATCCTGCCCGCCACCGGCAAAAATGTCGGAAGCCTTGTAGATATTGCCCTTGGCCTGCATTTCGTCCCATTGCGCCTGCACGGTCGAGACCCAAAGCTCTGGCGCGATGGTCGGCTCGGACCGGGTCAGCATGGAGGTGGCAGTCGGTACCGTGTCGCCCGGCATCAACTCCACGTTACAGCCATATCCCGCGGACAGGATCTTGTCCGTCACATGCGCAAGAGTTGCCGCCGAAAGCCACGTCATTTCAGCGATGGTAATGGTTTCCGCAGTGCCGCAATCGGCCGCGGCTGCCGGTTGGGCCAGCGCAAGCCCCGAAGCCGCCAGTGCGGCTAGGGCGGTCAATCGTTTGGTTCCAGTCATTGCAAACCTCCTGTGGCGCGACGCCGTCTTTCGCGGCGACCTAAACGCAGGTTCTCCGCTTGGCTCACTTCAATCAAACGATAAGGAGTGACACCTACTTCAGTTTTTCTGAAGTGACAGTTGGTTCAGAAGCGCATCATCAACGTCGACCCCCTCTGTTTCCGTCCGCTCCCGCGCTGCGGTCCGCCGCTCACCCGGCAGCCGCGCGTCATCCTGAGCGGTGATCGCAGCGGCCAGCCCCGCGATGCGTCCGACAAAACCATCAGCAAAAGCATTGGGGTCGATGGCGATGAAACATTGGCCGGTTGCAGGCGGCCCGCCCATCGGGCCGGAAAACGGGCTGGCCTCACGGCTTGCCACCGCTCCGGTAAGCGCCGAGGCCAGAACCTCGACCATCAGGCCGACACCAAAGCCCTTCACCCCACCCGCCGGAAGCATTGAGCCTTTCAGCGCGGCCTCAGGATCCGTCGTGGGCTGGCCTTGCGCATCGAGCGCCCAGCCTTCGGGTATCATTTCTCCCTTGCGCGCCCGCAACAGCACTTCGGATTTTGCTACAACGCTTGCCGACTGGTCGATGACAAACCGCGCAGCGCCGCGCCCGTCTGGAACTCCCAGCGCGAAAGGATTGGTTCCGATTACTGGCACCTTGCCGCCCACTGGCGAAATCGAGGCGGGCGCATGGGTAAAGCACAGCCCGATTAACCCAGCTTGCGCAATTCGTTCGGCATGATGCCCCAGAAGCCCGCAATTGTAGGACCGTCGTAGCGTCAGTGCCGCAATGCCCACCTCTCGCGCCGCCTCAATCAGCGGCAGCAGACCCATATCGATCGCAGGATGGGCAAAGCCGTGCGCGGCATCGACCAGTACTGCGCCCGTCCGGGGTCGCGAGAGGCGCGGTTCGGCCTGTCCATCAACCTTGCCGCAGGTCAGATGCTCGGCATAGATCGGCAAATATAGCAGCCCGTGGGACCGCATCTCGTCACGCTCCGCCGCCCGGATCGACCGGGCCACCGGCAGCGCTTGCGCCTCGCAGGCGCCCGCAGTTGACAGCGCCCCCAAGGCCAGCGCCTCGACCTCGTCCAATGTCATTCTCATGGTAATTCTCCGCATGCCTAAGGACACAAGCACCCATTGCCCATTTCAGCACAACACAGTATTTTTGACCGTAACATAAGGAAAATTGAAGATGATCCGGTTGGAAGCCCTGCGCGCGTTTGTCGAGGTCGCCGACCATGGCAATATCAAGGAAGCTTCGGAAAAGCTTTTCCGCACCCCTTCGGCGCTTTCGATGACGCTAAAGCAGATCGAAGACCGCCTCGGCTGCCCCTTGTTTGAGACAGACCGCAAATCGAGCCTGACCGAGATGGGCCGTTTTCTGCATGCTCAGGCCGTAGTCCTGTTGCGCGATTATGACCGCGCGATGGAACGGATCGAGGCGCAATCGAAAGCCCGCAGTGGCAGATTGCGGATTGCGTCGGTACCCTCGGTTGCCACAATGCTGCTGCCCAAGTTTCTGCAGGACTTCCTGCAAGACCGCCCTGATCTGGACATCGACCTGGTCGATACCGACAGCACGGATGTGCGGCTTCTGGTTGAAACGGGGCAGGTTGACCTCGGCATCGCTGGAATGGGGCCAAGTTTTCCCGGCGTGGTCTGCGAACCAATCTTCCGCGACCCGTTCAGGCTGGTTTGCCGCTGCGATAGCGCGCTTGCCGTCAAAGGACCGATTCTCGAATGGGCCGACCTCACGGGCGAAGCGCTGATCATGAACGAAGCCACCCGTTCCCTGCCGTCGCCCGAGTTCCAGTTCCTTGCCCAAGGCGCGCGGTTTTCAGTGCGCAACGTCACCTCGCTGCTAGCAATGGTAAGCGCAGGTATGGGCATCACCCTCTTGCCCGCGTTGGCCACCGTAAACTTGCCTGCATCGCTTCTTGCGCGCCCGATGCAGGACAGCGCCTGTCTGCGGACCGTTGGGATCTACTGGCGTGAGGGCAAGGTGCCAAGCCCGGTCACCAGCCTGTTCCGAACAAGCTTTGCTGCCGCAGCGCGCGCCGATGCCAAGCTGATCGGGCTGGAGCCGGTTGGTTGATCTCGGGGGGCCAACTGGAGGAAATCTTGCGGCATAGGCCCAAGAACGTGGACATTTGATCCTTGCGGGCGAGCCTCTGCTCTCCTCCCTTCTCGACATCAGGCAAAGGATCGGGCACGCACAATCTCAATTAAGTCCCGTCACCCTTAGCCTTGGCTTCAGCATCTCGCCCACCGCGTTCACCCCGGCCCGCAGCGGCGAGTCGATCAGGTGGGCATAGCGCTGGGTGGTGCCGATCTGGGTGTGGCCGAGCAGCCGCCCAATCATTTCCAGCGAGGCCCCGCCCGAGACAAGGAGCGAGGCAAAGGTGTGGCGCAGGTCGTGGATGCGGACGTCAGGGATTTCGGCCTGCACACGCATCCGCTCCCAGAAGCGCTTGAGGTCAACCACCGGCTGGCCCGGGACATCGCCGGGGAAGAGGAAGCGGCAGCCCTTCGGCACGGCGTCACCGCGCAGCCGGATCAGGGCGACCGCCTCGTGCGAGATCGGCACGCGGTGGACGCGGCGCTGTTTGGTGTAGGCGGCCTGCTTGGTCCAGATGGCCAGATCGAGGTTAAATTGGTCGAAGGTGGCGGTCCGGGCCTCGCCGCAGCGAGCGCCCGTCAGCATGCAAAGACGAATGATCCCCGCGGCGCGCTGATCGGGATCGGCACAAAGGGCGTCGGCGAGGCGCTGGATTTCCTCGAAGGAGAGGAACCTTTCGCGGGCGGTTTCGGGGCGCTTGCGGAAGCTGGTGGCCGGATTGTCGGTGCCCATTTTCCACGCGACAGCGAGGCTGAACATCTTGCGCAGCACTTCGCCGACACGGTTGGCCCGCACCGGGGTGGGCTTGAAGGTCTTCGGCGGAGATTTTGGTTTAGACTGCTTTGCCTTGAACGCCCGGGGCACCGCGATCGGCTTGACGGGCTTCTTCCAGACCCGCGGCCGTCCCGCCGCGACCTTGATCAGCAGCCGGTCGACATCGGTCGGCGTGATGTCGGTCACTTTGTGTGATCGCCATTCGGGCAGGACCAAAGTCTTGAGCATGCTGGCCTGATCCTTACCGCTTGAGGCCGACAGTTTCGGCAGATGTTCGTCGATGTACCGGTCGACCAGTTCCTCAATGGTGGGGGCATGGCGAGCGGAGTTGCGGACATCCATCGGATCTTCGCCGCGATCAATGTCGCGCTTTAGGCGCTTTGCCTCTTCCCTAGCGGCGGTGACCGACCAGCTGGGCCATGTGCCGATCGTCATGCGCCGCTGCCGTCCGGCGGCGCGGTAGATCAGGATGAACCCCTTGCGGCCCGACAGGAACACGCACAGGCCGAAGCCCGCGCAATCTTCGTCGAACACAACGTACTTGCGCGTGCCGATTTCGGCCGCCTTTACAACTCGTTCTGTCAAATGTGTGGCCATATCGGTTCCCCTTTTCGCACCGACTGAGCGTAGAGAATCGGCAAAGAGCAACCTGCTCCACGCATGGGTCCGGAATTCAGGGGGAAACCGG
>Ga0105046_10013140_pt1 | contig 12834 bp, 10 predicted proteins | sample MAT03_FD_78385 | JGI IMG/M metagenome (GOLD analysis project Ga0105046, IMG submission 78385) | Freshwater microbial communities from Lake Fryxell liftoff mats and glacier meltwater in Antarctica - MAT-03 (megahit assembly) | ecosystem: Environmental > Aquatic > Freshwater > Ice > Liftoff... | reverse complement strand
GGATCACCGATGCGTTGCATCTTCCGCTTGGCAATCTCGCCGCGCAGTGGAAGGCATGGCGGGCGCGTGATTCCTACGACGCCATCTATGCGCCGTGTCAGACGGAGACCGGCCTGCTCTGCTGCCTGCGTGGGCTCGGGCTTTTCCGCGTGCCGATCTGCATAATCGTGCATCATCCGCCGCTCGTCGGACGCATGGCAAAACTCCGCAAGCCGCTGGCGCGACTCATCCTTTCGGGGACCGACGCGTGCTGCTCGCTCAGCGCGACGCTCGCGCGCGAACTCGACGCGTTGGGGCATCGGGGCGATACGGTCGAGACGCTGCCGTGGGGGCCGGACGTGGCGTTTTATCCGATGCCGGAATATCCCGGAGAAGGCATTTTTTCCGCCGGTCGCACCGGACGCGATTGGAAGACGTTAGGCCAGGCAGCGATGCGCACCGGCGTGAACACGAAGATCGTCTGTCTCGACGATGAGTTCGCACCCGCCGGAGATTCCGCCGCGGTGCAGGTATTCAAGCAATCGGTTGCACAATGCATGACCTATCCCACGCTCCTGGAGTTGGCGCGAAAGGCCAGGGCCCTCGCTATCCCACTCAACGTGAATGCCACGCTTCTCGGCCTCACTTCGCTCACCGACGCACTCGCCCTCGGCAAGCCCGTGATAATCACGAAGCATCCGCTCTGTGATATCGACGTGGAGCAGGAGGGCATCGGCTTCGCTTTGCCGCAGGGCGATGTTGAAGCGTGGGCCAGGGCTGTGCAGTGGGTGAACGATCATCCCGCCGAAGCCGAAGCCATGGGTCGGCGGGCCCGCGCTTTGGCGGACACCCGCTACAACACGTCGCTTTTTGCCAGACGCCTCGTCGCGATCATGCAACAGATCACTAACGCACAAGGAACACCTTAAAGAGGTTGCCTCGCTCGCTCAGCGGAAAAAAGGACGCCACACGACGCAAGGTCCACGGGTCATGGTTCGCGCGGTTTACTCCGTATTGTGTGATCGCTGCCGAAGCAAAACCCGCTTCCCGCACCAGGTCGCGCACGGCGGGATTCCAGTCGCCATACGGATACGCGAAATGCCGAACCGCCACGCCGAAGCGATCCTCCAGCGCGTGCTTCGAATCGCGGATTTCCGTCCGCGCCTCGTCCAAGGGCAACCGCGTGAGGAACGGATGGGTCATCGTGTGCGCTCCGATCTCGTGCCCCGCCGCCAGCCAATCGCGGATCTGCGCGTCGTCCATGAGTTTTTCCCCGGACCGCGTCTCGGCAAAATCCCAGTGGTTGAATTTCCCGATTGAGCCCGGCACGAGAAACTGGATAGCGCGAAATCCGTGTTTAGCCATAGGTTTCATGCCATTGCGCCAGACGCTCTCGAATCCGTCGTCGAACGTGATCACGACCGATTTCGGTTGCGGGCCGCGTTCGAGATAATCGGCGAGACTCACGGAACGCCAACCCGCTTCAGTCAACTCGCGGAGTTGCTTTTCAAAAAGATGCGCTGGCACGAAGAGCCCCTTGCGAAGTGAGCGCAGCCTAGGAATATCCAGCTTGTGATACATCAACACGGCCTGGCCGGTGCTGAGCAACGGACGAAAGTCGGAGAGACGCTGGTAAGGCTGCTCGCGGTTTTCCAAGGCACGCCGGTTTAGCATTTCCCGATAGCGCCATTGCCAGAAATAGAGATATGGCAAGACCATCGGGAACAGTGCCAACGCGAGAGCCTGATGAACCAACGGCGTGCGCCAGCATGCGCTGTTCATCCGGCGCGGCAGCGTGAGGGTCGTTCGCAGCAGGTTCAGCGAATACTCGAGCCAGAGCGGCGTGCGCGATTTCGTCTTGAGCCGATAGAGCATCGTCCAGCGCAGTTGCAACTGCCGCTTGGCGATGTGATCCAGCGTGACGGGGCGCGGCTGATGAATCACCACGGCCTCCGGCGCAAAAACCACGCGCAGCCCGCACTTTCGGATGCGCCACGCGAGTTCGGTATCCTCGTAATAGGCTTCACGGAAATCCTCGTCGAATCCGCCCGATTTAAAAAACGCATCGCGCCGCATCGCGAAGTTGCAACTGATCAGGGTGCCGCCCGTCAGGTTCTCCACGTGTTCTTGAAACGGGGTGTCGCGGCGGCCGGGGCATTCTGTTTTTCCCTCGATCACCTCCGCGCCTCCGCGTGCCGCATTTTCCAAACCCGCGAGCCAGCCTGCACCCGGTTCGCAATCATCATCGACGAACGCGATCCAATCGCCGCTCGCCTGACGCGCACCATGGTTGCGATTTGCGGCAGGCCCGAGTCCCGGAGCACGAGTCCAGTGCATGTGCGGGAACTCTTGCGAAATTATATCCCGCGTTGCGTTCCCACGGCTGTCGTCTGTCACGATGATCTCGGAGCTGCGGGGTAACCGCACGAGGCACTCGCGCAGCATCTCCGGGCGGTTACAAGTGGGAACGACAATACTGAAGCTCATGCGGCTAGTGCGGTCTGTTCCGCATGAAATACTGGTAGTGCGGCGAAAGCAGGCTCAGTAAAACGCCAGCCGCATCGCCATCCTTCAAATCCTTCGGTGCCATCACACGCATCGAGTACACAATCTGCCGGAGGTAATCGCGCGGCGTCCAAAGGTCCACCGGATTGTGCCAGCGCGCATAACGTTCGAACACGCGGGCGACCGACTGAAGATCGATGGACAACGTGAACACCTCCGGATCGGCGACCACCGCGAAACCCGCCGCGAGCAGTCGCGTGGAAAGTTCGCGGTCCTCGCCTGTCCGCATCGTGGGGTCGAAGTTCCCGACCTGCAGCGCGTGGCTCTTTCGCAGGATGTGACCGAGCCCCGAGAGTAACACCGCCCGACTGAAAACGCGCTCGGTCTGCTGGAGAAACAGATGCCGTCCGCGCCACCGTCCTGCAGCGTTTCCGCCCGGTTGTTGGCGCACGTCGCCGCACACGGCAGCCACCGTTTCATCTTTAAACCAACGCAACGCCGACGCGGAAAAACCCGGCGGCAGGATGTTCGTGGCGTCGCAGCCGAGCACTAGTTCATTGGTCGCGGTATTCACCGCCAACCGTCGTGCTTCGCCACGTCCGCAGTTTTTTCCCAAACGCAAAACTTTCGCGCCAACGGCTTCCGCGCGTTGTGCTGAATCATCCGTCGAACCATCATCCACGACAAAAAACTCCGTTGGCGCAGGATCCTGCGAACGCACGCTTTCGATCACCTCCACCAGCGTCTCCGCAGCGTTAAAACACGGGATGTATGCGGAGTAAGCGGGCGTCATGGCACCTCGGGGCCGTCCAGCTCGCGGCGCACCCAGTCCGCTCGATGCAGCACGACGCCGAAGTAGCGGTGGTCATTTCCATACGGCGCAAAGCTCGTACCATTTTCTGTGACTGTGAAGGGCAGGACGTTGTCGTGCTGATCATACACCTGGCTTCCACTGAGTTGCGCCCGAAGCGTCAGCGCGTATTCGCCCGGCATGAGCAGCAGCGCGGGAAATTTTGCTTCCGCCTCGAACAGGCCGCGCTGCTCATTCAAAAAGACTTCCTGCAACGCGTCGCTTTGAAGCGCCGTGAATACGGGATTTCCCTCGGCGGTCGTCACCCGTACAGAAATTTCCAGACGCGAGATCGGTTGCGGCACCTCGTACACCATTTTCACTGAAAAGCCCTCGCGTGCAGGAACCTCGGAGACCGGCATGCCGCCTTCGCTCAACAAACTTGCCCGATGAAAGAACGCCGGTTTTACCTGACGCTGACGCTCCACATCCTCCGCCAGAATCGCCTCGCCCGCACCGCCCGATCCCGAGGCGAGGTAACCCTGCACAATTTCCTGAATCGGCGCGTCATTCACGACGCGGCCCTCGTCGATGAGAATGCCCCGCGAACAAATCTGGCCCAGCGCTCCCATGTTATGACTGACGAACAGCACCACACGCCCGTCTCGCGTTGCCACTTCGCGCATTTTATCGAGGCACTTGCGCTGAAATTTGGCGTCACCCACTGCGAGCACTTCGTCCACGATGAGCACATCCGGACTCAGGTGCGCCGCAACGGCAAACGCGAGTCGCACGTACATCCCGCTCGAGTAACGCTTCACCGGCGTATCGAGGAATTTTGAAATCTCCGCAAACTCCACGATGGAATCAAACTGACGCCTAATTTCCTGACGCCTCATGCCGAGTATGGCGCCGTTGAGAAAGATGTTTTCGCGCCCGGTCAACTCCGGATGAAATCCTGTCCCGACCTCCAGCAAACTCCCCACTCGGCCTTCGATATCGATCTCGCCGCGGGTCGGCGTCATGATGCGGCTCAGGATTTTCAGCAGCGTGGATTTGCCCGCGCCGTTGCGTCCGACGATTGCGAGCGCTTCTCCGCGCGGCACATCGAAGCTCACATCCTGCAAAGCCCAGAACGTTTCCGCGCCGGCATTTACTTCGCGCAGTTTGCTCAGCAGCGCATCTGTCATCGTCGTGCGATGCGGTTTCTCGTGGTAAATCAGGAAACTTTTCGAGATGCCCCGGATGGAAATGGCGAGATCAGATGACATCGGCGAAATCGCGTTCGAGATATTTGAAAATGAAGATGCCGCCCAACAACAGCACGACGGAGGAAACGCCCGCAAACACGAAGGTTTCCAGCGAGACCGTCCCCGTTCCCAACATCGCGGACCGCAGCCCTTCCAGCGGATAGCTCAGCGGGTTCCACACCACGATGTCGCGGAGTTTGTCGGGAATTCTCGACAACCCGTAGGCCACCGGGCTGGCGTAGAGCATGAAATTCAATACCACCGGCAGAATGTGATTCACGTCGCGAAACCGGACGGAAAGTGCCCCGCAGACCAGACCGATTCCCATGCCGCAGCCCATGATGATGGCAATCCACAACGGCGCGAGCAGCATCGATAATCCAGGCAACACACCATTTAAAACGAGAATCATTAGCAACATGACGAGCGAAACGGCAAAGTCGATCAACGTGGAAACGCTTGTCGAAAACGGCAGCAGCAACCGCGGAAAAAACACCTTAGAAACCAAGGACGAATTGGTCATGAGCGATGTCGCCGCCTTGAGCAGTGTTCCACTGAAAACGTTCCAGCCGAGCAGGCCGACGAAACTCACAAGAAAAGTCGTCGAGCCCGGAGCGATGCTGCCGAAGACAAAACTCAGAATTCCCGCGCCAAGCAGCGGTTGCAACACCACCCATGCCACGCCGAGCACGGTCTGACGATACCGCAGCCGCACATCGCGCATCGCCATTTCCCAAAACAAATCCCGATAGCGCCACAGTTCGGCAAACCCCGGAGATTGCAGGCCGCGCACCGGCCGGATGTGCGTCCTCATCGGACGTCGCGAACGCTGGCTTCCATCATCTCGCGGACCAGCGAGTCAAAATCCACTTCCGGCTCCCATCCCAGCATGGCCTTGGCACGGGCGGGATTTCCACAAAGCACCACTTTGTCGCTCTCGCGATAAAACTGCGGATCCATGATGACGTATTTTTGATAATCCAAACCCACAAACTGGAACGCCTTGTCCACAAACTCGCGAACGGTGTGCGTGATCCCCGTGGCAATGACCACGTCGTGCGGGGTTTCCTGTTCCAACATCAGCGCCATGGCGCGCACGTAGTCGCGGGCGTGGCCCCAGTCGCGTCGTGCATCCAGGTTGCCGAGCCGCAGTTCCGTGGCTTTTCCTGCGGCGATCCGCGCCGCACCGCGCACCACCTTCTGCGTGACAAATTCAAACCCGCGCCGCGGCGATTCGTGATTGTACAAAATACCGCTCGACGCATGGAGTTGGTAGCGTTCGCGGTAATTTCGAACCAGGTCGAACCCGGCCACCTTGGAAATCCCGTACACCGAGCGCGGCACAAACGCCGTGTCCTCGTTCTGCGGCGTTTCGCGCGCGTGGCCGAACATTTCACTCGTCCCCGCAAAATAAAACCGGCACTGCGGCGCACATTCCTGAATCGCGGAGAGCAGGTAATGCGTCCCGTGAAGATTGGTGTGAAACGTCTGAAACTCATCCTCGAAGGAGTAGCTGACAAAGCTCGACGCCGCCAGATGGTAGCAGTGATCGGGTTTTACTTTGTTTATCACCTTGTAGAGACTCGCAAAGCTTTCCAGCGAGGCGGTATGCAGATGAATTCTGTCGAGGATATGACGGATTCTCCAAAGTTTATGATCGGCATCCTCCAGCGCGATGCGCCGTACCAACCCGTGAACCTCGAAGCCTTTGTCTAAAAGATATTCCGCCAGATACGAGCCGTCTTGTCCGGAAATTCCGGTGATCAGGGCAACGCGATCAGCCGGCATGTTTTTTCGAACTTCCCGTCCCATAGTATTCCGGATAACGATAGTAGTAGTACTCCTGCATCGCCTCGTCCACGTCGTTGCAAATCACACCCAGCACATTGGACTGACGATCCCTGAGCAACTCGATCGCCTTGCGACTGGTTCGTGAAGAGGAATGGGTGAACCGGAAAACAAACAAGGTCGCGTCCACTTTCGGGGCAAGGCTTGTGGTGTCATCCGCCGCCATGACAGGCGAACTGTCGATAACGATATAGTCGTAGTCCTCGTAGACATCCTTGAGAAACTGGTCGGCAGATTTGCTCAAATACAACTCACCCGGATTGCTCACCACGGTTCCGCGCGGCAAAAGGAACAGATCGGGAACGTAGGTGGGCTGGATGGTTGACATTAGCCCCACACCCTCACGCAGCACATCGCTGAAACCACGCTGATTGCTCAACCCGAATACCTCATGAATGGCACCGCGCCGTAAGTCACCGTCCACCAGCAATACCCGCGAATTGGCAAGCGCCATGGTAATTGCAAGGTTCGTCGCCACCGTGGATTTTCCTTCATTGGGAACCGCGCTCGTCACGAGAAACACCTTCGGCGCGATCCCTTCCACAGGCATGAAAAAGATGGAGGAGCGCAGTGAGCGCAAAGCTTCGGCGAACGCATGGCGGGGATCGTCAGGTTGGAGTGGACCCACCTCGCTGCCCACTTTATCCCGCGGAATCTGCGCGAGCACCTTTTCGTTAAACCGCGTCTGGAACTCTACGAACGATGCGACGCGATCATCCAGTTGATCGATCACGAAGAGCAACAACATGCCAAAAATCAGGCCCGCCAGAAAACCCATCATCAGCATGCGAACCACCCCGGGCTTCACTGCAAATGGTGCTCCTGCGGGTTGAAGCACTGAGACGTTGTCCTGATCCACGGCGCGGTTGGCGTCGATGGTCAGAAAGTTCGATTGCAGCCGGTCCCAAGCGTTTTTCTTTCGCTCCACCTTCGACTTCATGCTTTCAAACTGTGCGAGCTTTTCGCTCAGAATCAGGGCTTTGGCCTCCCACTCCTGGATCACACCTTCCAGATTCTCAACTTCAAGCCGGAGCGAATCCTTGCGCGTCTTGAGTTGAGCCACGGACTGCTCCTTGAACGACGCGATCATCGATTCCTGCTGTGTAATTTGCTGGTCCAGTTCGACCATGATCGGGTGTTTCGGACGCAGCGTTTTCCCGTAGTCCGCCTTTTGCGCTTTCAACACCTCGATTTCACGGCGGGTTTTCAAGTACTCGAGTTCCGGACCGCCGCTTGCGCTGGAAATCCTGATGCCCTCATTTCCTTCGGCGCCACCGGAATCTGCGGGTCTTGTCTGCTGGCGCTCGAGGTTTTGTTCAAAATCCAACCGTTCCAGCAGTTGATATTCCTTTTTTAAATCTGCGAGTTGGCGGTTGAGCCCCGAGAGATAAGTTGCCGCAGAGTTTCCCTCTTCGCGAAGGTACCCAATGTTGTTTTTCTTCTGAAAATCAATCACCGCCTGGTCGTCCTCGCCGATCTCTTTTTCCAATCGGGAAATCTGATCTGTGATAGCGCTTAACGTGAGTTCGGATTTCTCTGAACGGATCTCCCGCTTTACCCCGATGTACTCCTGCATGACGCCCTCCAGCATCTTGTGCGTAATCTGCGGCCCTGGCCCCGTGGCCTTTAAGTTTAAAACCGAAGCCTGTGGAGCAGGGGCCACTTCGATTCTGACCGGCAGAATCTCTATGGTCGGATCTGCCGCCTGGATTCTGGACACGGCGCGCGTCCTGACCTGATCACTCTGCAAAAGCTGGATCTGCGTGCCCATGTAATTGGCAACCTCCTCGTTGAAAGTGCCTCCCTCCGGCATCGCGATCTTGCCGCTCACAATCAAGCGTCCGAGTGAAACGTAAGTTACCGGTTCTGTCGCAACTCTCCAACCCGCCGCCGCGAGTCCCACGGCGACGCTGCCCAGAACCAGCCACCAATACTTCCGCATGAGCGCCCGATACCGGTACAGTTTGGTGTGAATGACAAACCACCAAGACGTCGGGCTACTGCGATGATCAATGGTTTCCATTAAAAATTCACAAATTTTTCCGGAACGATAATCACATCATCCGGCTGAAGTTCCACATCCTTTTCCAGGCGCCCCTTTTTGGTGATCTCGTCCAGATCGATAATTTGTGTGTCGCTGGTGCCGGTTGCGTTTTTTCGCACCAGCCTGATCTTTTTGCTGTTCGCAAAATCCGCCAACCCGCCAGCCTTCAATATCGCTTTGCTCACCGTAAAACGTTCGTCTGGAGGAATATCCATTGCACCCTGCGCCTTCACCTGTCCGCTCAGGTAAATCCGGCCCACCGCCCGTTCACTAATCGCATCGAGACCGATAATGACGGTGGCTTTGTAAAAATATTCCCGTTCGAGTGGACTCTTGATGGAATAAGCCAATTCGCGACAGGTGCGCCCGGCGGCTTGAATCCGTCCGATGAGCGGCAGTTCCACCTCGCCCGAGGCGGCAATCACCAACGAGATCGGCAGACGCCGCTCCTCCACCACCCGGTAGCTCAGTCGATCCCCTTTGCCCAGTTTCCGTTCCGCATCGAGCACATCCATGGACATGGTGCTTGCCACCACCGCAGCACCCGAGGACGCGGATTCTCTTAAATTTTCCGGTGTCGTTTGCGCCTTCCCCTCGGTTGCTATGCACAACACGATGAACAGGGAGGCAATTCGGGGACGGAAGAAATTCATGGAGTCATTTTCGACGGAACTGAGAAATCTTCAACCAACGAGTTGAAAACCAATGAACTGCAACACCGCAGATCGAACTTCAGAAGGACGATTCCGCAGAGGGATGCAACTAAAAGTCGTAGCTGATCCCGATGACCGCACGATTCTGATAGTAACTGCGGAATTCTTCATCGGAATCCTTGTTGACGTATTGATAAGCAAACGTCAAAGCCGTGCGACGATTGATCTGGTAGCCAAAGCTGAATCCACCGCCAAGCCGGAAAGAACTTTCCGAGGCAAAGCCTGTCGACTCATTGGAATTTTCCACGAAGGCATTCATTCCGAGGCTGAACTTGCTGCTGAACGCCCAAGTCGCGTTGTAGCGAGCGTAGTCAAACTCGTCATAGTTGACCGAGAGCCCCAGCCGGGCCTCGTGGCCCGCCGTTAAAGCATGCGTCCAGTATGCGTTGAGCCGCTGGGAAATCATGAAATTTGCGTAGTAACCGTTGTAGTCGCCGCTATCGCCATTTGCGCCACCGCCATCAAACGACATGCCTTGATAACCACCCGCAATCCGCATTTTAATGTAGTTGGAAAGCGTTACTTCCCAGAACACACCCGCGCCATATGTGGTACCGTCATTGTTGAAGTCCTGATCGTAGTTCACGAAGGAGCCATGGAGATCAACGCCGACGCGGTGCGCTGACGATACGTCAAAGCTTACCGACGCGTACACCTGTTCCTCAGCACGATCCAGATACTCGAACTCGCCGCTTAAGGACCAGAAGTTATAGTGGTCGTAGCCCAGCACCACCATCATGTCGTTGTAATCGCCCACTGCCTGAACGCCGATGGCGTTCTGAATGCGATCAAAATTTGCGACGCCGCTCAGCCCGATTTCATCGATCGGATTCTGTAAAACCGCAAAGCGATCATGCAAATTGATCCGCCAGTTACCCACATAAAAGTCGAAGGAAATCTGGGTTCCCGGATCGACCAGAACACCTGAAGTGTCTGCCGAAGTGTTGAGAAGATACTTTGCGAACCCGAGACCGATGCTCAGTTCCAAAGTGTTGAAGCGGGTGATTTGCCAGAAAGAATTGAAGCGAATCTCGGGACGGACGATGACATCAAACTCGCGGTCCGTTTCGGAAAGGCCCACGTTGTCATTCGCTTCAATTTCCAAACGGCCTGTAAGATCGAGAAGCAGCGGTCCGGCTTTGATATTGTAGTTCGTGGGCAGAACGACTTCCCGCCTGGCTTCCGCTGCCATATCGCCGGTGGAAGATGGCCGGATCGACTCTTGAGCCAGCAACCCTTGGCCTGCAAGGACGCCAAAAAACCCCAGAGCTACTGCATAAACCGGGCCACGTTTTAAATTAAAATAGTTCGTTTTCATTTGTAAGGTGTTTTCCATGAGCGATTGGCTGAAACCGCACGCGACGGTGTTTTTACGCGACATGCTCCGCCGATTGCAATCTTCTTTTCGACACCTTCTTTTCAAGAGCAACACGCCCAGCGGGCATCCGTCCTCGCTCTGGAAGCTGATCATCTTGCGTGGGCACCTCGTGCGGCACGTTAAAATCCCTCGTCGTTCGAGGCTTCGGGGCGTATAGGCGGTGGAGATTTGCCTTCACTTCGATGGGTGTCTGGCTTTCGATGGAGCGATGCGCAAAAAGATTCGCAATAATGTAGGTGTTCTGGGGTTGGGAATTGTGGGGTCACGGATTGCGGCGACTTTGCGAAGCAAGGGGCATCAGGTTTACGTGTGGAGCCGCACACCGAAACCGGAACCGAATTTCATGGGATCGCCCGGCGAAATTGCGGGGCTTTGCCAGGTCATTCAGCTTTTTGTCACCGACGGTTTTGCCGTGATGCAATGCATCGAGGACATGGGGCCGCGCCTCACCGGCGAACATGTAATTTGTTGCCATGCCACGATCGGACGCGAAGCCACGCTGGAAGCTGCGGAACGGGCTAAAGCTTATGGCGCGCAGTTTCTCGATGCGCCATTTACTGGAAGCAAAAACGCTGCGGCACAAGGGGCGCTTTGCTATTATATCGGAGGGGATGAAACAGCTTACAAGCGTGCGGAACCGATTCTTCGCGACAGCAGCAAGGCGATGGTGAAGGCGGGAAAAATCGGCGACGCCGCCACGTTGAAGGTTGCTACCAACATGATCGTTGCGAGCACCGGCCAGATTCTCGCCGAAGCGTTTGCTCTGGTGAAAAAGTCGGGCATCAATCCAACCATGCTGGCCTCCGCAATGGAGCATCACGCGGCGCGGAGTGTTTTCGTTGATATGAAATTGCCGGGCATGATCGCCGGTAATTACGAGCCGCATTTTTCGCTGAAACACATGTTCAAGGACGTTCAGATTGCTCTGCAGATGGCCAACGACGCGGGCTTGCACGTCCCGGCCACGGCCACGGCGGCGGCGGTGCTTTACAACGGGATCGTGCAGGGGTGGGGTGAGGAGGATTTCACGTGCATCGCGAAACTTTCGGTGCCTTTGGATGAGAAACAGCCGGAGCCCGAGTTGCCGGTTGTGCCTGCGACTTCCGAAGCGCCCGCAGAGGCGAAACCTGAGGTCGCAGTCGCCGTGGATGCCAAAACGGAGCAACCTTCCTCGCCTGCTGCCGAACCCGATCAACCGAAAGAACAAGCGGCGGAAACCAATGCGTCGGAACCCGATCTTCCTCCCGGAGCTGCGGCGGAAGTGGAGGCCGAGGCTGCCAAGCCAGCAACCGTTGGCATGTGGCGGAGTTTTTTCGGCAAAACCAAAACCCCGTGAACGACGCCACGATCCACGCTGCCGTTCGTGAGCGGGGCGGATTTTTTCAGCTTAGCGGCCAGACCATCCTCCGATTGACCGGCTTGGACCGGGTGCGATATCTCAACGGTCAGGTGAGCAACGATGTCCGCAAGCTCGGCGATGCGGCAACGCTGTCGGCGTGCGTAATGAATGCCAAGGGGCGGCTCTGCGCACATGTGACCATCGCAAAACGCGACGACTCATTATTCATCGATGCCGCACCGGAGTTGCGCGCACCCCTGGCTCAACGACTGGAACGCTACATCATCGCCGACGACGCACTGCTTGAGGACGTGAGCGATGAGTGGGCGCTGTTTCATGTGGTCGCGGAATCCTGTGCTGAAGCAGGTTCGCGGCAATCGCGGCGCCTGGTGCCGAGCGGATTCGACCTCATCGTGCCAACCGGCGAAGCCGCTGCATTGCGCGAAAGATTGTCCGCAGAACTGGTGGACATTACACCCGCTGTGATCGAATCGCTGCGCATTGAAAACGGTGTTCCGCGCTGGGGAGCCGAGTTGGATGAATCAACGCTGCCGGCCGAAGCGGGGCTGGATTTGAGCGCCGTGGATTTTCATAAAGGATGTTACGTCGGCCAGGAAACCGTCTCGCGCATTAAGAGCATCGGGCACGTCAATCGCACGCTGCGCTTCCTCGTGGGCGGGGAGGCAGCGATCCCCGTCGGGGCGCAACTTTTTGCCGCAAACGGCGCTCCCGCCGGAAAAGTTACGAGCAGCGCGTGGAGTTTCGCCTTGTCGCGACAGGTCGCTCTCGGCTACGTCAAACGAGGTGTGGACGCTCCTACACTCCTTGCCCGCCTTGGAGACGAAGCGGGTTTGGAGGTTGAAGTCCGCGCAGTACAGCACCATTTTTAAACATTCCGACCGTATGAAAATTCCATCCGCACTTCTCGTTCTCGCCTTTGCCTTCACCGCCCTGACGACTCACGTCTGCGCTGAGGATCTCGGGGTGC